>Ga0066662_10000967_pt1 | contig 12893 bp, 5 predicted proteins | sample GraSoiAngelo_111_FD_133939 | JGI IMG/M metagenome (GOLD analysis project Ga0066662, IMG submission 133939) | Grasslands soil microbial communities from the Angelo Coastal Reserve, California, USA - 14_0903_12_40cm | ecosystem: Environmental > Terrestrial > Soil > Grasslands | place: USA... | reverse complement strand
TCCGGGGCGCGGGTGAGGGCCGCGATCCTCGATCGCACGTCCTCGCCCCGCTGCGTGTCGTGCGTCGAGGTGGTCGTCATCGGATGGCCGCCCTGCTCGCCCCACGCCCAGGCGTGCACCTGCTCCGGCGTCGAGCTCATGAACGACGGATCGAGCCCCGGCTCGTTGCGGGCCAGCAGCCGCGTGTCCCGGTAAAGCGCCGTGTCCTCGACGCCCTTCGCCGCGGCGGGCCCGGTCAGCTGCTGCCAGGCGCGCACGAACGGCAGCGTCGCCCTCGTAGGCCGGGAGAGGGCGGCGTGCACCGTCTCCAGGGCCGGCTGGGCGACGGCGTCCCGCGAGGCCCCGGCGGCCGCCCGGTCGAGCCGCTCACGGTCGCCGGAGGCGAGCCCGGCCTCGTCGGCGTACGTCCGGTAGACGCCGAGGTGCACGGTCAGCGCCTCCACCGCCTCGCGCACGCCGTCGCCCGCGATGCCGGCGTCCCTGGCCCGGCGGCGCACGCGGGCCAGCTCCGCACGGAACAGGGCGCCGAGCATCTCCCGCTTCCCCGCCAGGGCGGTCTGCTCCGGATCGGCCGGCCGGCCGGTGGCGGCCACGTAGCGCTCCGCGATCCTGGCCGCGCCGGTCGGCTCGATGAACATGCCGCCGGCGATCGCGAGGAACTCGTACCCGGTCGACCCCTCCACGGGCCAGGCGTCCGGCAGCCGCTCCCCGGGCGCCAGGATCTTCTCCACCACGATGTAGGCGCCGGCGGCCGCATCACGCAGGCGCCGTAGATAGGCGGCGGGGTCGGCGAGGCCGTCGACGTGATCGACGCGCAGCCCCGTCAGCACCCCTTCGGCCACGAGGCGCAGCACGAGATCATGCGACCGCCGGAACACCTCCGGATCGTCCGCGCGCAGCGCGACCAGGTCGGACACGTCGAAGAAGCGCCGGTAGTTCAACCGCTCGAGGCCCTCGCGCCAGAAGCACAGCCGGTAGTGCTGGGCCGCGACCACCGCGGCCATGTCCGCACCCTCGCTGCCCGGGGCCAGGGGGAACCGCCGGTCGTGATAGGCCAGCACCGACCCGCCCTCGTCCATCCGCAGCGCACCTGACGAGATGGCCTCCTCGGCGGTCTCGCCCAGAACCGGCAGGATCACCTTCCCGTCCGCGCCGGGCGCATCCCAGTCGATGTCGAACGCGACGGCGTGGGACGATTCGCGTCCCAGCCGCAGGGCATCCCACCACCACGGGTTGGATTCGTCCGCCGCCATGTGGTTGGGCACGATGTCGGCGATCAGCCCGATCCCCCTCCTGCCGGCGGCTCCCGCGAGCTTCCGCAGGGCCCCCTCGCCGCCCAGGTCGTCGCTGACGCGGGTGGGGTCTGCGACGTCGTAGCCATGTGCGCTGCCCGGCCGCGCCTGGAGGATCGGCGACAGGTACAGATGGTCGACGCCGAGCAGGTCGAGGTACGGCAGCACGTCGAGGGCGTCGACGAGCGTGAAGTCCGAAGACAGCTGCAGCCGGTAGCTGGAGACAGGCCGGTTCACGAGCCGGACGGCGGATCGCGCGTGAGCTCGGCCAGGATCATCGAGTGCGCGAGCAGGTTCACCGCCTGGCGGCGGATCGCGCGGGTGCCGGAGCGGGACGTGTTCACGCGCTCCACCCAGATGCCGGGGAGGCCCAGCTGCGGGATCACGAACCGCCGGCTGTTCTCACCGCCGTTCAGCATCAACAGCACCGTGCGGCCGCGAACCGGCCGGCCGCGCTCGTCCACCTCGTCGGTAGCCTCGCCGTCGATCAGCATCCCGACCGAGCGCAGCATCGCGTTGCCCCAGTCCTCGTCGGTCATCTCCCGGCCGGACGGGTGCAGCCAGGTCACGTCCTTGATTTCGCCCCTGACAGGGCGCCCGGTGAAGAAGGCGCGCCGCCGGAACACCGGGTTCTCGCGGAAGATCCTCAGGATCTCGCGCGTGAAGGCGAGGATCTCACGGCCCTCCGCATCGAGATCCCAGCTCACCCAGGAGATCTCGTTGTCCTGGCAGTAGGCGTTGTTGTTGCCCTGCTGGGTGCGGCACATCTCGTCCCCGCCGAGCAGCATGCGGACGCCCTGGGAGAAGACGAGCGTGGCCAGCAGGTTCTTCTTCATCCGCTGTCGCATCGCGATCACCGATGGGTTGTCGGTCGGCCCCTCGACACCCCAGTTACGGCTGAGGTTGTCGTCCGACCCGTCCCGGTTGTCCTCGCCGTTTGCCTCGTTGTGCTTGCGTTCGTACGAGACCAGGTCGTTCAGCGTGAATCCGTCATGCGCCGTGACGAAGTTGACGCTCGCATACGTTCGCCGCCCGCCTGCCGCATACAGGTCACTCGATCCGGAGATCCGCGAGGCGAGCTCGCCGCTCTTTCCGGGGTCGGCACGCCAGAACGAGCGGACGCCGTCGCGGTACTCGCCGTTCCACTCCGCCCAGCCGACCGGGAAGTTGCCGATCTGGTAGCCGCCCTCGCCCAGGTCCCACGGCTCGGCGATCAGCTTCACCTGCGACAGCACCGGGTCCTGCTGCATGATGTCGAAGAAGGCGGCGAGCCGGTCGACCTCGTACAGCTCCCGGGCGAGCACGGGCGCGAGGTCGAAGCGAAAGCCGTCGACATGCATGTCGCCGACCCAGTAACGAAGGCTGTCGAAGATCAGCTGCACCGTTCGCGGGTGGCGCATGTTGAGGCTGTTGCCGGTGCCCGTGAAGTCGAAGTAGTACCGCTCGTCCCCGGGGTTGAGCCGGTAGTACGCCTGGTTGTCGACGCCGCGCAGCCCGATCGTCGGGCCCATGTGGTTGCCCTCGCCGGTGTGGTTGTAGACCACGTCGAGGATCACCTCGATGCCCGCGCGGTGGAACGCCTTGACCATCGACTTGAACTCGCTGACGTGGCTGCCCGGCCGGCTGCTCGCCGCATAGCGGTTCTCGGGCGCCAGGAATGCGATCGAGTTGTAGCCCCAGTAGTTCGTGAGCCCCTTCTCGACCAGATGGCGGTCCTTGACGAACTGGTGCACGGGCAGCAGCTCGACAGCGGTGACGCCCAGGCTGAGCAGGTGGTCGATGATCGGCTCGCTGGCCATGCCCAGATAGGTGCCGCGCAGCTCCTCGGGCACGCCGGGATGGAGCATCGTCATCCCGCGGACGTGGCACTCGTAGATCAGGGAGCGGTTGAACGGGATCGCCGGTGGCCGGTCGTCACCCCACGTGAACGAGGGGTCGATGACGGCGCACTTGGGCATGTACGGCGCGCTGTCGCGCTCGTCGAAGGTCAGATCCGCGTTCGGGTCGCCGACCGTGTAGCCGAACAGGGCGTCGTTCCACTCGATGTCGCCGTTCACCGCCTTGGCGTACGGGTCGAGGACGAGCTTGTTCGGGTTGAACCGATGACCCTCGGCCGGCGCATACGGCCCCTGCAGGCGGTAGCCGTAGAGCTGGCCCGGCCGCACGTCGGGGAGGTAGGCGTGCCAGATCAGATCCGTCCGCTCCACAAGCTCGATGCGCCGCTCCTGGCCGTGCTCGTCGAACAGGCAGAGCTCCACCCCCGTGGCGTGCTCGGAGAAGATCGAGAAGTTCGTGCCCTCGCCGTCCCATGTCGCGCCGAGCGGATACGGGGCCCCGGGCCACACTCGCAGGTCAGGCATCAGCACCCTCCCCCACCAGCACGAGCGCGCAGCGCCCAGGGACGTGGATCGAGCCCGACGCCGGCTCGCCGACCGGGCGCGCATCCGAGGTATCGACCGCAACCGACCAGTCCCCCGCCCGCGGAAGCGCGAGCTCCGCGGCGGTCTCGCCGGTGTGCAGGCAGATCAGCACCTGGTCGGCGTCCGACCAGCGGCGCACCCAGGTGGTGCCGGGCAGCACCGTGGTCTCCACGCGGCCGGTGTCGAGCTGCGCCAACGCGGGCTGCGTGCGGCGCAGCCGAAGCAGCGTGCGGTAGAGCTCGAGCATGGCTGCACCCTCCGGCCGGTCTCGCGAGCCCCAGTCCAGCCGCGCGCTTGCGAACGTGTCCGCGCTCTGGGGGTCGGGCGGCTCACCGCCCCAGTCGAAGCCGGCGAACTCCTCGGCGCGGCCGGTGCGGACGGCCTCGACCAGCTCCGGGCCGGTATGGCTGACGAAGTACGGAAACGGCCGCCGCTCGCCGTACTCCTCGCCCATGAAGAGCAGCGGCAGGAAGGGCGCGGTGAGCACGGCGACCGCCGCCACGCGGGCGGCCTCGTCCCCCGCGGTCTCGATCAGCCTGTCGCCGGCCATGCGGTTCCCGACCTGGTCGTGGTTCTGCGAGTAGACCACGAAGCGCTTGCCGGGCAGGCCGCGTGCGCTCGCCCCGTGGCGGCGGCGACGGTACCCGGAGCGCTGCCCGTCCACGACGAAGCCGTCGCGGAGGGCCTTTGCCAGCGCTCCGGGGTCGCCGAAGTCGGCGTAGTACCCCTGGCGTTCGCCGGTGAGCAGGCGGTGCAGCGCGTGGTGGAAGTCGTCGCTCCATTGCGCGTCCATGCCCAGGCCGCCGGCCGCACGGGGCGTGATCATCCGCGGGTCGTTGAGGTCGCTCTCTGCGATCAGGTGCAGCGGCCGGCCGAGCCGCCCCGCGAGCTCCGCCGTGGCGTCGGCCAACTCGGCGAGGAACGGCACGGCGCTCTGGTCCGCGATCGCATGCACCGCGTCGAGCCGCAGCGCGTCGATGTGGAAGGTCTCGAACCATCGCAGGGCGTTGCCGACCAGGTAGCCGCGGACGGCGTCGCTGTCCGGCCCATCCACGTTGACCGCCTGGCCCCATGGCGTGCGGTAGCGATCCGTGAAGTACGGGCCGTAGCGGCCGAGCACGTTGCCCTCCGGGCCGAGATGGTTGTAGACCACATCCAGGCAGACGGCGATGCCGGCGGCGTGGGCGGCGTCGACCAGCCGCATCAGCCCCTCCGGCCCGCCGTACGTGGACTGGGCCGCGTAGGGAAAGACGCCGTCATAGCCCCAGTTGCGCCCGCCGGGGAACTCGGCCACCGGCATCAGCTCGATGGCCGTCACGCCCAGATCGGCCAGCCCGGCCAGCCTGGGGACGACCGCGTCGAAGGTGCCCTCGGCGGTGAAGCTGCCCACGTGCAGCTCGTAGAGCACCAGCTGCTCGAGCGGCATCCCCCGCCAGGCTCCGTCGGACCAGTCGTGGCGCTCCGGCGGGACCGCCGACAGCCCGTGGACGCCGTCGGGCTGCCAGCCGGAGGCCGGGTCCGGCAGGACGTCGCCGCCGTCGAGCGCGAACCCGTACCGGGCTCCGGGCGCCGCAGCGCCAACCGCGCCGTACCACCCGTCGCCGAGCGGTTCCATGCCCGTGCGCGCGCCGTCCAGCTCCAGCTCGACCGACTGGGCGAGCGGCGCCCAAACGCGAAACACCGTGCGGCCGTCCTGCTCGTGTGCGCCGGGCCGGCGCCCGTCGACGATCACGCCGCCGCCGGTTCCGGCTCGTGCGCGAGCATGACGCACCCGAGCGGCGGCAGCGTCAGCGAGAGCGAGTGGGGACGCCCGTGCAACGGCTCGTCCTCCGCGTCGACCCCGCCCATGTTGCCGGCGCCGCTGCCCCCATAGACGGCGGCGTCGGAGTTGAGCAGCTCGCGCCACCGTCCTGCGGCCGGCGCGCCCACCCGGTAGTGCGGCCGAACCACGGGGGTGAAGTTGTACGCGCACAGCACCATCCCACCCTGGGCCGACCGGCGCAGGAAGACCAGCACGCCCGCGGCCGCGTCGTGAACGTGGATCCATTCGAAGCCGGCAGGGTCGGCGTCGCGGTCGTGCAGCGCCGGTGTCGCGGCGTAGCAGGCGTTGAGATCCCTCGTCCAGCGGCTGATCGCCTCGTGGGCGGGGTCGTCGAGCAGGTGCCAGTCCAGGCTGGCGTCGTGGTTCCACTCGCGCCACTGTCCGAGCTCCGCTCCCATGAACAGGAGCTTCTTCCCCGGGACGCCGTACATGTACCCGAGCAGCAGCCGCAGGTTCGCGCGTTGCTGCCAGGCGTTCCCCGGCATCTTGGAGATCAGCGACCGCTTGCCGTGCACGACCTCATCGTGCGAGAGCGGCAGCACGTAGTTCTCGGTGAAGGCGTACAGGCCGCGGAACGTGAGCTGCCCGTGGTGGTGGCTGCGATGGACCGGATCGCGCTCCATGTAGGCAAGCGTGTCGTGCATCCATCCCATGTCCCACTTGTATCCGAAACCGAGGCCGCCGAGGTACGTTGGCCGCGAGACCATCGGCCAGGCCGTCGACTCCTCGGCGTAGGTCTGCACGCCGGGGTGCCGCTCGTAGACGGCCGCGTTGAGGTGCCGCAGCAGGTCGATCGCCTCGAGGTTCTCGCGCCCGCCGTGACGGTTTGGCACCCACTGGCCCTCGCTCCGCGAGTAGTCGAGATAGAGCATCGATGCGACCGCGTCGACGCGGATGCCGTCGGCGTGGTAGCGGTCGAGCCAGTGCATCGCGCTCGAGAGCAGGAAGCTCCGCACCTCGTTACGGCCGTAGTTGAAGATGTAGCTGCCCCAGTCCGGGTGGAAGCCCTGTCGCGGATCGGCGTGCTCGAACAGGTGCGTGCCGTCGAACAGGGCAAGGCCGTGCGGGTCTGTGGCGAAGTGGGACGGCACCCAGTCGAGGATCACGCCGATCCCGGCGAGGTGCAGCTGCTCGACCAGCCGCATGAACTCCTGCGGCGTCCCGTACCTGCTCGTTGGCGCAAAGTACCCGGTCGTCTGGTAGCCCCATGACCCGGTGAACGGATGCTCCATCACCGGCAGGAACTCCACGTGGGTGAATCCCAGCTCGCGCAGGTAGCCGGGCAGGATGTCGGCCAGCTCCAGGTAGGTGAGCGGACGATCGCCCTCCTCCGGCCGGCGCCGCCACGAGCCGAGGTGCATCTCGTAGATCGACACGGGGTCGGCCAGGCCGCTGCGATCGGCCCGCGTCGCCATCCAGTCGCCGTCCTGCCAGTCATGGCCGAGATCCCACACCCGAGACGCGGTGCGCGGCGGCTGCTCGCTGAAGGCGGCGAACGGGTCCGCCTTGAACAGGGTGCCGTGCTCGGTGTCGAGCGCGAACTTGTAGACCTCGCCGTGGCCCACGCCGGGGATGAACCCCTCCCAGATCCCCGAGGCCCCCCGCGCCTCGAGCCGGTGGCGCGCGGCGTCCCAGCCGTTGAAGTCCCCCACGACGGCGGCTCCGTGGGCGTTCGGCGCCCAGACGGCGAAGGCGGTGCCGGTCTCGCCGGCTGCCGTGGTCACGTGCGCGCCCAGCCGCCGGCCGAGCTCGAGGTGGGTGCCCTCGTTGAACAGGTGCAGGTCGTGGTCGCCCAGCAGGCTGACGTCGTGGCGGACGGGCGGTGCCCCGGCGATGCGGCTCACGGGGCGCTCCTCGCCGCTTCCACCTGTGCCAGCCGCGCCCTGACTCCCGGCGCCCGGTCGAACCCGGACGGGCGCCGGGCGGCCCGCCGCGTCCAGTTTCCCGCCTCGATGCTGGTGCCCGGGACGTTCTGCGGCTCGCGCTCGCCCCAGAGATCTTCGACGTTCACCACCATCAGCCGCCCGGCCGAGGAGGCAAGCTCGCCGAGGCTGCCGTCGAGCGCCTGCTCGAACGTGCGGGCGGCACGTCCCCTCGCGCGGAGCGCACGGCCGAGGGCGCGGCGCACCGCGGTGCGCTCGCGGCGCTCGGACGCGGCGTCGGCGCGGCTCTCGAGCCCCAGCGCCACGCGGCGGTCGATGTCCTCGCCCTCCCAGAATCCGCGGAACGTCGGCATGTCGTGCGTGTTCACACCCACCAGGGCGTCCGGCGGCACGCGGTCGAACGGATCTCCCTCCGGGCCGAGCTCGAGCTCGAGCACGAACGACCGCAGCACGCCGTGCCGCCGCATCGCCCGGCGCACCTCCGACGGCACGGTGCCGAGATCCTCGCCGACCACCTCGGTCTGCGTGCGCGCGGACTCCAGCGTCAGCACGGCGTACAGCTCCTCCTGCGGCATGCGGACGTACACGCCCTCGGTCGCCGGGTGGCCGTGCGGCACGCAGAACAGGCGGTGAAGGCCCATCACGTGGTCGACGCGCACCGCGCAGGAGCGCTCCATCAGCATCCGCAGCCCGGCGCGGAAGTAGGCGTGGCCGTCGTCGCGAGCCCGTTCCGCGAGCATCGGCGGAAAGCCCCAGTCCTGCCCCCCGCGGAACAGGGCGTCGGGCGGCGCCCCGACCGACAGGCCACGCGCGAACAGGCCGCGATGACGCCAGGCGTCGAAGCCGGACGGGTGCACCCCGAGCGGCATGTCGAGATACAGGCGGTCGCCCGCGGCCGCCTCCGCGACCTGCTCGCGACAGAGCAGCTGCACGTACGCGTGATAGCGGGCGGCGCCGGGTCGCGGGCTCTCCCCGCCCCATCCGTCCCAGCCGCGTCCGGCCGCCTCGCAGCGCGCGCGGAAGCCCGCATAGGCGCGCACCTCGCGGTCGCGGCGGAGCAGGCGGTCGAGCTCGCGGGCACGGTCGCCCTCGAGGGCGTCGCACAGGAGCTCGAGCACGCGCCGCTTGGCGGCCATCGAGGCGCGGTGGTCGACATGCCGGCCGCGCCGCAGCCGGCGAAGCTCCGACTGGAACCCCGGCGAGGCGAGCAGGTCGCGCGCCGGCCGCGATGCCTCGAGCTCGGGCGTCGCGGCGGGATCGACGAACAGCTCGTTCCAGAACAACCGGCTGACCGGCGCGTAGGGGCTTGGGTCGAACGGCTCGTCGAGGAAGGACGCGAACAGCGGCGTGGTTCCGCTGAAGGCGCCGCCGTGCCGCACCGTCCAGTCGACCAGCGAGCGCAGCCCCGTGAAGTCACCGACGCCGTAGGTGCCCGGGAGCGCGTACAGCGGGAGGAAGGAGCCCCATCGCCGGCGGTCGACGGTGTGCGCCCGGCGCGGCGCCGAGATGACGTGAACCACCTGTTCGGAGGCGCGGCCGCGCAGGTGAAGCCGGTGAACGCCGGGAGGCAGCGCTGACAGATCGGTGCCGCCGGCCGATCGCCGAGGGCCGCAATCCGGGGGAAGGGCCGTGCCGGGCTCGGGCTCCAGCTCGGCCGCCATGCCGCGCCGGTGCCTGACCCGGCACGCGCCATCCCACGCAACGGCGACGGGCTCGGCCGGCCGCGCCCCGCGCTCCCGCCGCAGGTCGCGCAGCGCCCGCGCCGGGCCCCCGGTCAGATCTCCGCCCAGCAGCGCCCCACAGACCGTCTCGACCGCGTCCGCAGACGCCGTTCGCCGGCGGCCGGTCGCGTCGATGTATCGCGTCTGCACGCCGAGCTCGCGGGCGAGGTCGGCGAGCGCTCTGCTGCCGGCCGGGCTCACGTGTCCAGCAGCTCTTCCAGCCCGAGCACCGGGATATGCAGCCAGTCCGGACGGCTGTTCAGCTCGTAGCCGATCTCGTAGACGCACTTCTCGATTGCGAACAGCCGCACCAGCCGGTCGAACTCCTCGTCGTCCTGGGGCACGATCGGGGAGCCCGTGAGCACCTCCCGGTAGCCGCGCAGGTACGCGGCCGAGACGGCGGCGCGCCAGAACTGCACCCACCCCTCCGCGCGTCCACCGGTCGGGTCGTCGCGGCCGCACTCCTGGTAGAGGCCGGCATAGGCCGCGTAGTGGAACGACCGCAGCATCCCGGCCACGTCCCGCACGGGCGAGCGCTTGAGGCGCCGCTGCCCGAGCGTGCGCCCCGGCTCGCCCTCGAAGTCGATCAGCACCACGTCACGCCCCGTCCAGAGCACCTGGCCGAGGTGGAGGTCCCCGTGCACCCGCGTCTGCATGCCGCCCAGCCGCTCGGCGAGCAGCCGGCTGAGCTGCTCCATCACCTCGTCCTCGCGATCGGCGATGCCCGCGGCGAGGTCGTTGTCTCCCGCCGCGCGGCGCACTCCCCGGAACGTCTGGCGGACGAGCGTGCGCATCGACTGCATCAGGCCGCGCTGCTGGAGCGCCGAGAACCGCTCCGGCGCGTCGCCCGCCGGCGCGGCGGCCAGCGAGAGGTGCAGCTCGCCCGTGCGCGTGCCCAGCAGGCGCGCGACGTCGAGGAACGGGCCGACCAGGTCGTGCGCCATGTCACCGTCGCCGGCGGCCTCGCGGGCGGTGAGCCGAGGCGGACCGTCGTCGCGTGCGAGCGCGTCCTCGAGGAAGCGGCCGAGCTCGTCGAGAGCGAACGACCAGGCGTTGCCTTCGTTGACGACATAGCCTTGGAGGACGGCAAGCGTCGCCGGCACCCCCGACGACGGGCGGTACTCGAGCGTCCCGGCCGGTGCCGGCGCGTGCTCGAAGCCGCCCTCGGCAAGCAGACCGGTCAGCTCCACCTCCGGGTTCACGCCGTTCTCGACCTTGCGGAACAGCTTGAGGACGAGCGACTGCCCGAAGCCGATCGACGTGTTGCTCTGCTCGGCTCCCAACGGCGCCGGGTCGAGCGGGACGCCGCGCGCCAGGCGGCGCAGCCGCCGCTCAGGCGAGCCGACGAGCGTGCCGCGCGATCCCGTGGTGCGTCGGCGCCGGCGGATCATCTCGAGGATCGCGCGGCCCACCTCGGGGTCGCCGGCGGCGTCGCCGAGCACCACGTCGCCCTCCGGGCTTCGGACGACGGCGAGCCCTGCGCCCTCCGGGCCCTGGACGTCCGGCTGGCGACCCGCAAGGGCCAGCAGGTATCGCTCGGGCTCGCCCTCGGCGAACTCGACGTCGACCAGGCAGAGCACTCCCACCGGCCGGCCTCGCGCGGGCCCCAGCCGGAACGCGTCCGAGACGGTCACCCGGCGGATGCGGCGCGCCTTCGACGCGAACCACCGCTGCTCCGGCAGGTAGCGCGCCAGCGCATCCTCGAGGCCTCCTCGCGACCGGCGCTCGAAGATGCCCTCCCAGGGCCCGGCCGTCCGCAAGACAGGCAACGGCGGCTCCTCCGCCGCCTCCACCCCCGCATGGAGCGCGAACAGGAAGACGTCGTGTGGGCCGAGCGTGAGCACGTACGGCCGGCTGCCGTCGAACGGCGGGAACTCGCTGTGGCCGACCAGCTCCTCGGGCACGAGGCCGTCGAAGCGACGGACGTCGAGCTCGACGTACTGCGCGCGGCGAGAGAGGTTCGCGACCACCAGCAGTCGCTCGTCACCCAGCTCGCGAAGGAACGCGAGCACCTTGCGGTTCTCGGGCAACAGGAACTCGAGCGAGCCGTGAAAGGCCGGATACCGCTTGCGCAGCGCGATCATCCGCTTCATCCACCAGAGCAGCGAGTTCGGGTTGTTCTGCTGGGCCTCGACGTTGACCGCCCCATACTCGGGATCGGCGATCACCGGCAGGTACAGGCGGTGCGGGTTGGCGCGGGAGAAGCCGGCGTTCCGGTCGGCGCTCCACTGCATCGGCGTGCGCACGCCGTTTCGGTCTCCCAGGTAGATGTTGTCACCCATGCCGAGCTCGTCGCCGTAGTAGACAACGGGAGTGCCGGGAAGCGAGAGCAGCAGTGCGTTGACGAGCTCGACCAGGCGCCGGTCGTTGCCGAGCAGCGGCGCCAGCCGGCGGCGGATGCCAAGGTTGATCCGCGCCTGCGGGTCCTCCGCGTAGACGCGGTACATGTAGTCGCGCTCCTCGTCGGTGACCATCTCGAGGGTCAGCTCGTCGTGGTTTCGCAGGAAGATGGCCCACTGGGCGTCCTGCGGCACCGGCGGCGTCTGGGCGAGGATGTCGACCAGCGGGTAGCGGTCCTCCATCCGCACCGACATGAACATGCGCGGCATCAGCGGGAAGTGGAACGCCATGTGGCACTCGTCTCCGTCGCCAAAGTAGGCAACGGCGTCCTCGGGCCACTGGTTCGCCTCCGCCAGGAGCATGCGGTCGTCGAACCGCTCATCCACGTGCCGGCGGAGGTCCTTGAGCACCTGGTGGGTCTCGGGCAGGTTCTCGCAGTTGGTGCCGTCGCGCTCGAAGAGGTAGGGCACGGCGTCCAGCCGGAGGCCGTCCACGCCCATCTCCAGCCAGTAGTCGACGATGTCGAACATCTCCCGCCGCACCTCCGGGTTGTCCCAGTTGAGGTCGGGCTGGTGCGAGTAGAACCGGTGCCAGTAGTAGGCACCGGCGACCGGGTCCCACGCCCAGTTCGACGACTCGAAGTCCTGGAAGATGATGCGCGCCTCCTGCCAGCGCTCGGGCGTGTCGCTCCACACGTAGAAGTCGCGCTCGGGGCTGCCGGCGGGCGCGCGCCGCGCGCGCTGGAACCAGGCGTGCTCGTCCGATGTGTGGTTCAGGACGAGCTCCGTGATCACCTTCAGCCCGCGGTCGTGCGCGTGGCGGAGGAACGTCCGAAAGTCGCGCATCGTGCCGTAGGACGGGTTGATATTGCGGTAATCCGAAATGTCGTAGCCGTCGTCGCGCAGCGGCGAGGGATAGAAGGGCAGCAGCCAGATCGCCGTGACCCCGAGATCCTGGAGGTAGTCGAGCTTCTGGGAAAGCCCGGCGAAGTCGCCGATCCCATCATTGTTGGCGTCGAAAAAGGCTTTGACATGAAGCTGATAAATGACGGCGTCCTTGAACCACAGGCGGTCGGTGCGATCGATCATTGATGGCTCGGGGGGCTGACGGGCGGGGGGGGTTGTGTGCCCATTGGAGGAAGGGGACCAGCTGCGGGACGTAAACAGAGGACGCCGCGATCACGCAACGGCCGATGCACCCGAAATTCCGGCCGCCCGAGGAGATTTAAGGACAGGACCCCGCTCAGGCTTCGACGAGCAGGTCCACGTGATGCTCGACCCGCCGCTTCATCGATTCCCGCAGCTTCAGCAGGGCGCGGTGTTCGAGCTGGCGCACCCGTTCCTTGCTGACCCCGAGTTCGCGGCCGAGTTCCTCCAGCGTGGCGCCGTCGTCGCGCAGGCGCCGCTCGGCGATGA
>Ga0066662_10000966_pt1 | contig 12898 bp, 12 predicted proteins | sample GraSoiAngelo_111_FD_133939 | JGI IMG/M metagenome (GOLD analysis project Ga0066662, IMG submission 133939) | Grasslands soil microbial communities from the Angelo Coastal Reserve, California, USA - 14_0903_12_40cm | ecosystem: Environmental > Terrestrial > Soil > Grasslands | place: USA... | reverse complement strand
GGTCGGCATTCCCACGCCGGAATCGCGCATCAAGAGTTTTCCGCATGAGATGTCCGGGGGTATGCAACAACGCATCATGATCGCGATGGCGTTGGCGTCGAGGCCCCAGTTGCTCATCGCCGACGAACCGACGACGGCGCTGGACGTGACCATCCAGGCCCAGATCCTGGAGCTGCTCAAGCGCCTGAAGGCCGACTTCGGGTCGGCGGTCGTGCTGATCACGCACGATATGGGCGTGGTCGCCGAGATCGCCGACACGATCAACGTGATGTACGCCGGTGAGATCGTCGAGCGCGGGACCAAGCGCGAGCTGTTCGCAAACCCGCAGCATCCCTACACCTGGGGCCTGCTCGGCTCCATCCCGAGGCTCGACCGGCCAAAGCCGCGCCGGCTCGTCGCGATCAAGGGCCAGCCGCCCTCGATGGTCAACCCGCCGTCCGGCTGCAGGTTCGCCCCGCGGTGCGCCAACCGGTTCGAGGCCTGCGACCGGCATCCCACGCTCGAGCCGCGGGCGGGCGCCGAGCACCTGGACCGGTGCTGGCTGACCGTCGAGGAGAAGGAGGCGCGCCGCGCCGCCGCGATCGATCCCGCGCTCTCGGAGCCCGCATGACGGTCGAGGCGCCGCAGGAGCTGCTGCAGGTGCGCGACCTCGTGAAGCACTTCCCGATCAAGAAGGGGACGCTGGTGCAGCGGCAGGTTGCGGCGGTGCACGCCGTCGACGGCGTCAGCTTCGGCGTGCGCGCCGGTGAGACGCTGGGGCTGGTCGGCGAGAGCGGGTGCGGCAAGTCGACGCTGGGGCGCTGCGTGCTGCGGCTCTACCCGCTGACCGGCGGGACGGTCGAGTTCGACGGCCGGGACATCTCCTCGCTCGACCGCTCGCAGCTGCGCCCGGTGCGGCGCGAGATGCAGATGGTGTTCCAGGATCCGTACGCCTCGCTCAACCCCCGCAAGCGGGTCGGGCAGGTGATCGGCGACCCGCTGCGGATCCACAAGATGGGCGACAAGGCGCAGATCAAGCGCCGCGTGCAGGAGCTGCTCGAGGTGGTCGGCCTCAACCCGGAACACGTCAACCGGTTCCCCCACGAGTTCTCCGGCGGCCAGCGCCAGCGGATCGGCGTTGCGCGCGCGCTTGCGCTCAACCCCCGGCTGATCGTCGCCGACGAGCCGGTCTCGGCGCTGGACGTCTCGATCCAGGCGCAGGTGGTCAACCTGCTGGACGACCTGCAGGACGAGTTCCGGCTGACGTACGTGTTCATCGCGCACGACCTGTCCGTCGTGCGCCACGTATCCGACCGGATCGCGGTCATGTACCTGGGCAAGATCGTCGAGATCTCTCCTGCGGAGGAGCTCTACCGGCGGCCGGTGCACCCCTACACCGAGGCGCTGCTCTCAGCCATCCCAATCCCGGACCCGGAGCTGGCGGAGCGGCGCGAGCGGATCGTGCTGCAGGGCGACGTGCCGAGCCCCGTCAACCCGCCGTCCGGCTGCCGGTTCCACCCGCGGTGCCGGTATGCGACCGAGATCTGCACTCGCGAGGAGCCGCCGCTGGTTCCGCACGGCTCCGGCGGCGGCATCGAGCACGTCGCCGCCTGCCATCATCCGCTCAACGTCGGCGAGCGCCACAGCGACCCGATTGCGGGCGAGGTGGCCGACGGAGCCACATCCGGGTAGGCGCGGACGCGGCGCAGCGGGACGTGAGAGGGGTCACCGACCGAACGTTGAGGTGGACAGAGGTGCGATGAACACGTAAAGTCCTCCGGCCGGGGCGGGCATGGTCTCGGGTCAGCACGGCTCCCTGGAGGCATGACGTGGGCAAGACGTTTCGTATCGCAGTGATCGCACTGCTTTCCATGGTCGCGACGGCGGCGCAGGCAGGCGCCGCAGGCGTCGCACCGACCTATCTGCGAACGATCGGGCATCCCAGCCACGCGGTCGTCTATCCGTCCGGCCTGGATGTTGACTCGTCTGGCAACATATACGTCGCTGACACTGGCAACGACCAGGTGGTCGCCTACCGCCCGGATGGATCCCAGATCTGGCGGGTCGGCACACGCGGCAACAAGGGAGTCGGGCGGTTCAGCAACCCACGAGACACCGCCTACATCGCCGGCAAGGTGTACGTCGCAGACACCGGGTTCAACCGCGTGGACGTCCTGAACGCGTCCGATGGCTCCTGGGTGACCGCGTGGGGCACGCGCTTCATCTCCGCGATCGGGATCAGCAAGGGCAACCTCCCGAATGGCACGCCGGTCGTGCTGGTGACCGACGATCAGCAGAACGCCGTGTTCGAGTTCACCACGGGCGGCACCCTGATTCGCACGATCCAGCGGCCGCTGGGAACCGGTCAGGGGGACTTCAACGCACCCCGGGACGCCGCCACCGACTCGGCCGGGAACATCTACGTCGCCGACTACGCCAACGACCGAGTGGTCAAGCTCAGCCCCACCGGCGGCTGGCTCATGAGCTGGGGATCCCACGCATCGGCGCACGGTCAGTTCCTCCGCCCATACGGGGTGGCGGTCGACGCCTCCAACCGGATCTACGTTGCGGATTCGGACAACGAGCGGATCCAGAAGTTCACGAGCAGTGGCGGATACCTGCAGACGTACGGGTCAACGGGCACGGGCAACGGGCAGTTCCAGCAGCTGCGCCGCGTCGCCGTCGGAGCCGGCACTTCACCGATGGTCTACGGGGCGGACCTGTGGGACGACCACATCGACCGGTTCACGCAAGCGGGAGCCTTCTCCAAGCGATACGGCGGCGGGCCGGCGCCCGTTGGCGGCTTCAACGAGCCGTCCGGCATCGCCGTCGACACGAACACATTCGTGGCCGACTCGGTGAACCAGCGGATCGAGCGGTTCACCACCTCGACCGGCGCCTACGACCTGACGTGGGGCGACCGCGGTTGGGGCGCCAATGACCTGTCCGGTTTCAACTGGCCGCGCGACGTGACCATCAACGAGACCTCCAAGACCGTGTGGGTGGCCGACACGAAGAACAACCGCGTCACGCAGTTCACTCGAAGCGGCACCGCTACCGGGAAAACGTTCGGGGTTGCTGGAAGCGCGGTCGGCGACCTGCACTGGCCATGGGCGGTGGCATCCAGCGGCGGAAACGTGGTCGTCGCCGACACCTGGAACAGCCGCGTCCAGCTGTGGGACACCTCGCGACTGACGCCGGCCTGGACGCAGACCGGGTTCAACTTCCCGAAGGACGTGGCCGTCGAGGGCGCCACCGTCTACGTCGCGGACACGATGAACAACCGGGTGGTCGAGCTGAACGCGTCGACCGGTGCCGTCCTGAAGACGATCAGCGGCATCACCGACCCGGAGGGAATCGCCGTCACGCCGGCCGGGACGATCTGGGTGGCCGAAGCCGGGCAGAACCGGCTGGTCGAGATCTCTGCGGCGGGCGCGGTGGTGCAGACCTTCGGCAAGCTGGGGTCAGCGACCGGCCAGTTCTTCCATCCCACGCACCTCGAGATCTACTCCGGCGACCTCTACGTCACCGATTCGTGGAACGACCGGATCCAGGTGTTCAAGCTGAACGACGCGTAGGCGCGTCGCCTCCGGCCATCTCGAGCAGCTACACCAGCGGCGGCCCGGGTCGATTACGGGCCCAGGTGCCCCGTGAGCAGGAAGGATCTCACCCAGCTGGCGCTGAGCATCCTGGCTCAGCAGCCGACCGACTCGATCGAGGCGTTCTCGAGCGACGGCGGCGTCGTGCCGCTGCGGATCCTCGCTGAGCGGGGGCCGTTCCTCGTCGCCGAGGCGTCGCGGCTGCGGGTGCGCGACGGCCTCGAGCTGCTGCTGCGCACGAACGACCCGGGCGGTGGCGGCCACGACATCTCGCTGACGGTGGCGGAGCTGCGGCAGCAGGCCGACTGGATGGCGCGCGTGCAGCTGCGGGTGGTGGATGTGCAGCGCCGGTACGGTGTGCGGGTCACCCAGCGGGCGCGGCTCGAGGAGACGGCGACCGTGCACGTCCTGGGAGCGCGGGCGATCGCGCAGGACGAGGAGATCGAGGTGCGCCTGGCAGACCTGTCGGCGTCGGGCGTGGCGTTCGTCAGCGAGCTGACGTTCCACGTAGGCGACCGAGTGGCGATGCTGGCGCGGCTGGCGGGGCGGCCGCTGCGCCTGCAGGCGCGGGTGCTGCAGACATCGGCGGTGGACGAGCGGCATCAGCGCGTCGGCTGCGAGATCCTGCAGATCGCGGACGCGGAGAGGCGGCGGATCGCAGAGCTGACGACGCGGACGCCGGACCCGGGATCGCCCGAGCAGCGGCTGCGGCCGACCGGCTGACCGAAGCGGCCGCTCTCACCGGCGGCTCGGCCCGCGCCGCCGCGCCACATGGAGGGCGCAGGTGACCGGTGTGCCCGCCGCTGCTGGAGAGACCGTTCTCGGGTCGCCGGCGCCGCGCCGCCGGTACGCTGTCGCGCTCATGCCCTCCGAAGCTCCCCTCGCCGACGCCGTCGACCGGTTCCTCGCCGATCCCGGCACCACCTTCACGGTGCCCGGCCACAAGCGCGCCTCCGAGCTCGCCAGCCCGCTCCTCCTCCATGATCTCCCGCTCGTGTCCGGTGCCGACGACTCCCGTATGGGCGGCGACGTGCTCGGCCGCGCCGAGCGCCTGGCCGCCCGGCTCTGGGGCGGCGACCTCTGCCGCTTCTCCGTCGCCGGCTCGACGCACGGAAACCAGGCCCTCGCCCTCGCCGCCGCTCGGCCGGGAGATCGCGTGCTGGTTGCCCGCACGCTGCACAAGTCGCTGTTCGGCGGCCTCGTGCTGGCCGGCCTCGACCCGGTCTGGGTGTCGCCGAGCGTCGACCCCGAGACGGGGCTCGCCACCGGTGTGCCGGCCGACGCCGTCGGGCGCGCGCTCGCCGATGAGCCGGGCATCCGCGCCGTCTTCCTGGTCGAGCCGAGCTATGTGGGAATGCTGTCCGACCTGGAGGCGATCGCGCAGCTGGCCCACGACGCGGGCGTGCCGCTGATCGTCGACCAGGCCTGGGGGGCCCACCTTGGCTTCCATCCCGCTTTGCCGCGCCACGCCATCGCACGCGGTGCCGACGCCATGGTCACGTCGACCCACAAGAACCTGACCGCGTTCACCCAGGGCTCGATCGTGGTCGCACGTGCCGGCCTGCTCGACCTGGCCCGGGTCGACGAGGCGTTCGAGGTGCTGCACACCACCAGCCCCGCGGCGGCCATCCTCGCCTCGAGCGATCGCGCCCGGCAGCTGATGGAGGATCGCGGGCCCGAGCTGCTCGAGCGCACGATCGAGCTCGTGGCCGGCGCGCGCGAGCGGCTCCGCCGGATCGACGGCCTGCACGTCTCCGAGGCGTCCGATCCCACCAAGCTCGTCCTCGGCCTGGCGGGCACCGGCGCGGACGGCTTCCAGGTGGAGGCCGACCTGCTCGGCGACGGCGTTCGCCTGGAGATGGCCGACCGCGACACGCTCGTCCCGATCGTGACCATCGCCGACACGGCGGCGACCGTGGACACCCTGGTCGGCTCGATCGAGCGATCGCTGGCCGCCCGCCGCTCCGCGCCGCGACCGGTCGCCGCCTCCAGCGTGTGGTCGCTCCAGGTGACCACGGCGCTCAGTCCCCGCGACGCCTTCTTCGCCCCCCGTGAGCGGATCCCGGCAGAGCAGGCGGTCGGCCGCATCGCGGCCGAGACAGCCGCGCCCTACCCGCCCGGCATCCCCGCGATAGCGCCCGGCGAGGTGATCACGGACGACATCCTCGGTGCGCTGCGCCGCGAGGCTGCCGCCGGCACGCGCGTGGCCTACTGCTCGGATCCGACGCTGGAGACGCTGCTCGTCGTCGCGGAATTGGTCTAGCCCGGAAACCTGAAAATGAAATCGGCTTTATCCGCTTCGAAAAGCGGCCGACGATGACCATGCGCCGGCCGTTGAGAGATCTGAAACTCCTGCGGGGGAAACCGGCGCACTCCACGGACAGTCGAGCCGTCTGAGGCAATCAGGCGGCTCGACCTGTATTCCGGCACCTATCCCGCGCCGGCCGCCCGCTCGGCGTTGAACTCCTCGGCCGCCTCCGCGATCCCCGGCGTCGCGCCAGGCCGGAGCGCCGCCCGCACATGCGCCGCGAAGCGCCGGGGAGCATCCTCGTCGACACGCTTCAGCCGCTCTCCTCCGGGCACCGTCAGCAGGGCCTTCGCGGCGGCGGCACGTGCGGCGAAGGTCGCGGCCGTCAGCCCGCGCACCGCGTACTCGCCGGCGGCGCCGTGATGCTTGCGCGCATACATCGCGCGACTCAGCTCCATCTGCGCGATCCGCCGCTCCGGCACACCGCTGGTCGTGGCGTTCTCGAAGTGCACGAGCGATACGTACGGGAAGTAGGCGGTCGCGTAGCCGGCCTCGCGTATCCGCAGGCAGAGATCCGGATCCTCGGAGTAGATGAACAGCCGCTCGTCGAACCCGCCCACCGCGCGCAGCGCCGCCAGCCGGGCGAGGATGGCGGCACCGCAGACCCAATCGACCCGCACGATGTGATCCGGCTGTGACTGGATCCAGCCCCGCCGCTGCAGCGTCAACGTGGTCAACGCCACCCGCCTCGGCGTCGGGAACCGGAACGCCGAGGGCTGCTGCGTGCCGTCCGGGTTGAGGATCTTGGGCCCGCACGCACCCACGTCCGGGTTCTGATCCATGAATCGCGACATGCGGTCGAGCATGCCGTCGTGGAGCACCGTGTCCTCGTTCAGGATCAGGACGAAGCGACCCTTCGCCCGTGCGATCGCCTGGTTGTGGTTGGCGCCGAACCCGTACCGCCGGTCGCGCTCGACGATCTCGACCTGCGGGAACGCATCGCGCACGGCCGCGGCACTGCCGTCCGTCGATGCGTTGTCGACGACGATCGTCTGCAGCGCCGTCTCCCTCGCGGCCGCCTCGAGCGACCGCAGGCAGCCCAGCAGCAGCTCGCGGTTGTTCGTGTTGACCAGCGAGATGGTGATGTCGGGAGCGGCGCTCACCGGGTGAGGCCGGCGGCCTCAAGCTGGCCCGCCGCGGTGTCGACCGAGTCGGTCGCCTGCTGCGTCGCCACCCACCCGAGCAGCTCCTGCATGCCGTCCGCGAACGCCACCGCCGGCTCGAAGCCGAGCGTCTCACGGGCGAGCGAGATGTCCGCCACACAATGGCGGATGTCGCCGGCGCGGAACTTGTTGACGATCTCGGGCTGCAGATGCTCCTTGCCCAGGCCGCGCGCCAGCTCGGTGGCGACGTCCAGCACCGAGCGGGGCACACCCGTGCCCAGGTTCACCGCGCGGTAGTCGGCACCCCCCGTCTCGAGCGCCGCCACGCAGCCGGCGGCGATGTCCGACACGTGAACGAAATCGCGGCTCTGCAGGCCGTCCTCGAACACCAGCGGCCGCTTGTCGTTCAGCAGCCGGCCGCCGAAGATCGCGGCTACGCCGGTGTAGGGGTTCGACAGCGCCTGCCGGTCGCCGTACACGTTGAAGAAGCGCATCGCCACCGTCGGCAGGCGGTGCGCGCGGCCGATGGCGAGAAACATCTCCTCGTGGTCGCGCTTGTTCACCGCATAGATCGACATCGGCTGCACCGGCTTGTCCTCACCGGTCGGGAGCGGCTGAAGGACACGGCCGCACTCCGGGCAGTGCAGCTCCCAGTCGCGGGCGTCCAGCTGCTCGTCGCTTCGCACCTGCGGCGCGAGCAGGCCGTGCTGCTCACAGCGGTAGCGCCCCTCGCCGTAGATCGACATCGACGATGCGACCAGCACCCGTCGGAGCTGATCGCGGCGCTTGACGATCTCCTCCAGGACGACGGCGCCTCCGATGGCGTTGATCGAGGTGTACCGCTCGATCTCGTACATCGACTGGCCGACCCCGACTGCAGCGGCGAAGTGGACGACATGGTCCACGCCTTCGAGCGCATCGGCGACGGCGCGGTGGTCGCGGACGTCGCCGACCAGGAGCTCGACCCCCTCGTCGAGGTACGCCGGGCGCTGGCCGCCCGGGTGCACCTGCGGGTCGAGGTTGTCGAGTGCCCGCACCTCATGGCCCCGGGCGAGCAGGGCATCGGCGAGGTGCGAGCCGATGAAGCCGGCGCCGCCGGTGATCAGGACTCGCATGTGCGACATGCTACCGGGCGCGGATTCAGGTGGCGTTCAGTGGCCGTTAACTAACCGGCGGGCGCCGCGACCGCCAGATAGCGCACCATCCGCCGCCCGTACGCCTCCACCTCGCCGTCGGGCTCCATCCCGATCTTCTGCATGACGCGGACGGAGGGTGCGTTCTCGGGATAGGCGAGAGCGATCACGCGGTTCAGTCCAAGGGGGCCGAACGCGAGGTCGAGACAGGCGGTCGCGACCTCGGTGGCGATGCCCCGGCCCCAGGCGTCGCGCTGCAGCTCGTAGACGACCTCGACGTCCGGGCCCTCGAAATCCTCGAGCACGAGCCCGGCGACGCCCACCACCTCCCCGGTACCGCGCTCGGTCACCGCCCACAGCGAGAAGCCGTGCTGCAGCTGATGGCCGATCAGCCGTCCGACCCCCGCAGCGGTCTGCTCCGGCGTGCGCGCACGGCCATCTGCGCCCACGTAGCGCATCGCCTCCGGGTCGCCATAGAGCCGCTGCAGCGGCTCGGCATCGTCCGGTACGAGCAGGCGCAGCTCGAACCGCTCGGTGGTCGTCACGACCTCGCCCGGCATCAGCTGCGGCCGTGGTCGTCGACGGCGGTGAACGGCCATTCGCCGGTCAGCCAGTCCCGGACCGCAGTCCAGAGCGGCTGATCCAGCTCCGCCCGGGAAGCCCGCACCCACAACGACACCTGGGCGTCGCGATCCTCCCGCTTCGACGGGTAGATGTAGACGCAGCCGATCACGTCGCGGCTCTGCGGATCGAGCACCGTGTAGGTGAAGCCTGTGCGCGCGGCGTAGTCGCGCGCGTGCCGCTCGAGGTCCGCCCGGTTCTCCGCGAGCGTCATCTCGCGCGGCCAGGTCCCGGTCGTGAAGCCCGGCGTGGAGCGGATGTGCTCCATGCTGGACGTCCACGCGTCGTAGTCCGGCTCCGTGTGCTGGGGGCCGAGCGGCTCGAGCACGAACCGGTCGGCCGTCAGGTCGAGCGGCGGATCGAAGCCGTCGGGGACGAATGGGGTCGTGTCAGCCATGCCGCGATGCTAGATGACCCGTCACGCGGCTGATACGACCGGTCACGATTGCGTGCTGATCTCCTACACGCGGCCGAGTCGGGCTCCGAGCCCTTCCCTGGCGCGACCGGCCTGGTTGCGCGGAATCGGCGTCACGAATGTTCGCAGGGGGTGTCACAGACCCGTCACGAAGCTCCGCGGTCGCCGAGTCGGGCTCCGAGCCCGTCCCGGGCGGTGCGAGCGAGGAGAGTCCGCCGGGGGGCGTCGGCGTCCATCTCCACTACCATCGCCCCACATGGACGACTGCATCTTCTGCCGGATCGTGGCCGACGAGCTGCCCTCGACGCGCATCCACGAGGACGACCGGGCGATCGTGATCATGGACATCAACCCCGCCACCCGCGGCCATGCACTGGTCATCCCGCGGGCGCACGCCCAGGACATCTCGGACATCTCGGAGGAGGACCTGGCCCACTGCGCGGTGGTCGCCAAGCGGATCGCCGCGCGCGCCGTCTCAGGCCTGGGAGCGCAGGGCGTGACGATCATGCAGTCGAACGGCGCGGCCGCATGGCAGACCGTCTTCCACTACCACGTGCATGTCATCCCTCGCTACGACGGCGACCCGCTGGTGCTGCCGTGGAACCCCGCGGAGGCGGCCCCGGGGGATATCTCCGACATAAGCCAGGCTTATTTTCAACATTAGCGTTTCTTGGGTACCATGGGCGTGATGAGCGAGCTCCCCGACACCACCGACGTGCTGGTGGTCGGCAGCGGCGGCGCCGGCCTGGCCGCCGCATGGGCGGCATCGAACGCAGGGGCGCGCGTCACCGTGATCACGAAGGGCTCGCCCGCCTCGTGCAACACCGGCAAGGCGCAGGGCGGCATCCAGGCGGCGGTGGGCGGCGACGACTCGCCGGACCAGCACGCGCAGGACGTGTACCGGTCATCGCACGAGACGGCGGACATGGATCTGGTCTCGGTGCTGACGGGCGAGGCGCCGGGCGCGGTGGCCTGGCTGGAGTCGATCGGCGTCGAGTTCTCGCGCGAGGGTGACGGCTACCGTCTCGCCCGCTGCGGCGGGGCGACGGCGCGGCGGCTGCTGCAGGTCGGGGATCGCACCGGGCACGCGATCGCACACGCGCTGCGGGGCGCGCTCGCGGCCGAGGGCATCGAGATCCATGGCCACACGCCGCTGGTGGCACTCGATCGACCCAACGGCCACCTCCGCGCGACCGTTGAGCAGGACGGGGAGCGGCGCGCGATCGACGCCGGCGCTGTGGTGCTCGCGGCCGGCGGGCGGTGCTACGCCGAGGCGCAGCGCCGCGGCGTGCTGACGACCAACCAGCCCGGGGCGACCGGCGAGGTCGCGAAGCTGGCCGAGCAGCTGGGCGCCGAGACGCGCGACAGCGACTCGCTCCAGCACCACCCCAACGGCGGCGCGTGGCCGCCGCCGCTGCAGGGCTACTCGATCCCCGAGACCACCCGTAGCTACGGGGCGCTGCTCGTGAATGCGGAGGGCGAGCGATTCGTCGACGAGCTTGCGCCGCGCGACACGGTGGCCGAGGCGATCATGAGGGAATGCGAGGAGGGCCGGGGGTTGACGACGCCCGACGGCCGGCCCGCCGTACTGCTCGACACCACGCGCATCGACCCCGACGTGGCCGACCAGGTGCTGCCCTACATGCTGCGGCGCTACCGCCATGCCGGCATCGACCCGCTGACCGAGCCGATCCTCACCTACCCCGTGCTTCACTACCAGAACGGCGGCCTGGTGATCGACCGCGACGGCCGCACGACCGTGGAGGGCCTGTACGCAGCCGGAGAGATCACCGGCGGGGTGCACGGCCGAAACCGCATGATGGGCAACTCGCTGCTCGACTGCACCGTATTCGGACGCCGCGCCGGGCGCGCGGCTGCACACGCCGCCCGCTGAAAGGACTGAGACCCACTCGAATGGCAATCGACATCACCACCGATCTGCAACAGACCGTCGAGGACGCCTCCGCACACCTCTACGTCTGGGCGCTGAAGGACATCCCCCAGGACCTTCGCGACGCGCTCCGCGCCGCCATGGAGCGCGAGACGCACAAGGTCGGCAAGCGCATCCTCGAGACCATCAACACCAACGTGTCGGTCGCCGACGAGACCAAGAACCTGGTCTGCCAGGACACCGGGCTGGCCGTGTACTACGTCCGGCTGGGCGAGCACTTCCCGCTGCACCCGGCCCGCATCGAGCAGGCGCTGCGCGAGGGGACGCGCAGGGCGACGCTCGAGCATCCGCTGCGCTCCAACACCGTCCACACGCTCACCCGCGTGGCCACCGGCGACAACACCGGGTACCGGATCCCGCACATCCACTGGGAGTTCGTGCCCGACTGGGACGGCCTCGACGTGAAGTGCATCCCCAAAGGATCGGGCTCCGAGAACATGAGCTTCCTGAAGATGCTCGTGCCCGCCGACGGGGTCGCGGCGATCAAGCGGTTCGTGCTCGATTCGATCGTCGGAGCCGGCGGGAAGCCCTGCCCGCCCGGGATCGTCGGCGTCGGCATCGGCGGGTCGGCCGACCTCGCGATGCACCTTGCCAAGGAGGCGATCGCGCGGCCGGTCGACGACGTCAACCCCGACCCGGACGTCGCCCAGCTCGAACGGGAGCTGTTCGAGCTGCTCAACGAGACGGGCATCGGCCCGATGGGCCTCGGCGGCGACACGACGGTGCTGTCGGTGCACGTCGAGCAGGCGCACACGCACATCACGCTGAACCCCGTCGCCGTGAACTACCAGTGCTGGGCCGCCCGCCGCGCGAGCGCCCACATCCACGCCGACGGCACCGTCGACTTCGACCGCGAGGCCTAAGTGCTCCCCTCGGCGACATCCGGCGGCATCCGGCGGCTGCAAACCGTCGCCATCCACCGACGCCACCGACTGGAGCACTGATGCACCACGAGATCACCTTCCCCACCGACGAGGCCACCGTCCGTGAGCTGCGCGCCGGCGACACCGTCACCATCCAGGGCCACATCATTGGCATCCGCGACGCCACCCAGATTCGCATCTTCGACCGCGGCCAGGAGCCGCCGATGTCGCTCGAGGGCGCCGCGCTCCTGCACACCGCGCCCAACGTCCGCAAGCTCGGCGAGGGCCGCTACGAGCCGATGTGCATCGGCACCACCACCAGCGCCCGCATGAGCCGCTTCACCGAGGGCCTCGTCCGCGACCACCACGCGCGCGCGATCATCGGCAAGGGCGGCCTGCTGCCCGAGGCGCTCGAGCCGCTGGGGAAGCACGGCGGCGTCTACCTCGCCATCGTCGGCGGGGCGGCCGCGCTTGAGACGACGCAGATCGAGGAGATCGAGCAGGTCGAGTGGGAGGACCTGATGCCGGAGTGCCTCTGGAAGTTCCGCGTGCGGGACTTCGGGCCCCTGATCGTCGGCATGGACACCCACGGCGAGTCGCTGTACGAGAACGTCCAGGTCGAGGCGCGCAAGCGGCTCGAAGAAACCATCTACTCGAGGTTGTAAGCCATGGTCGAAGAGTTCCTGGGACTCCCGCTGCGCCCCTCGAAGCCGCGCGAGCGCGGCCTCACCCACGTGATGGACAAGGGCATGACGCTGGCCGAGGTGAACGGGCTGTTCGAGACGGCGGGCGAGTACGTCGACATCGTCAAGCTCGGCTGGGGCACCTCGTACGTCACGCAGAACCTGTCCGACAAGGTGAAGCTCTACAAGTCGTTCGACACTCCGGTCATGTGCGGCGGCACGCTGCTCGAGGCGGCGGTGAAG
>Ga0066662_10000965_pt1 | contig 12902 bp, 12 predicted proteins | sample GraSoiAngelo_111_FD_133939 | JGI IMG/M metagenome (GOLD analysis project Ga0066662, IMG submission 133939) | Grasslands soil microbial communities from the Angelo Coastal Reserve, California, USA - 14_0903_12_40cm | ecosystem: Environmental > Terrestrial > Soil > Grasslands | place: USA... | reverse complement strand
GTCGTCGCCCTTGCCGAGCCGGCGCTGCTGCTTCAGGCCTCGCGCAAGCCGGCCGGGTTTGCGGCCGTGGTGCTGGCTGTCCAGGCGGTCGCGGCGCTGCTCGCGTTCGCGCTCGCGCTGCGGCGCGACCACGCGCGTCCGCAGGCAGCGATCACGGCCGATTCCGCCTCGCCGCTGGAAGCCGGGATCACCTAGCTCCGCCCGACGCGCTCAGAACAATCCCAGTTGCGAAGCCGGGTCGGCGTCGGCGGTCCCCGGCGCCAGCGCAGTCTCTACCTCGAGCTCCGCGACGTCGATCTCCGGCATCGGCTCCTCGACCGCCGCGTCCGGCGCCACCGGCTGCTCCGGCGGCCCCTGGGCCAGCAGCTCGGGGATGCGGTGAAAGTCGGCGCGCAGCGTGTCGAGCATCGAAGGCGTATACAGCGCCGCGGCCGGGTGATAGAGCGGGTAGAGCCGCACAGCGCGGGCACCGATCACCAACCGCTCCTCTTGCCCGTGCAGTCGCGAGATGCCGGTGGGATCGCCGCGCAGGAGCTTGGTGGCGAAGTTGCCGAGCGTGCAGATCACGCTCGGCTGGATCAGGTCGACCTGGCGCCGGAGGTAGTCCTCGCACGCCGAGATCTCGTTCGGATGCGGGTCGCGGTTGTCCGGAGGCCGGCACTTCAGGGTGTTGACCACGAACACGTCGCGCCGTTGCAGGCCGATCTCGCCGAGGAGCTTGTCGAGCAGCTTCCCGGCCTGGCCGACGAACGGCAGCCCCTGGCGGTCCTCGTTGGCGCCCGGCGCCTCGCCCACGAACATGAGGTCGGCGTCGGCGTTGCCCGCACCGAACACCACGGTCGTGCGGGTGGCGTGCAGAGGACAACGGCGGCAGTTCTGCGCTTCCTCGAAAACCCCCTTCAGCAGCTCGCGCCGCTCTGCCGGACCTCTCACCGCGGACGCTGTCTCCACGAGCAGCGATGGTAGTCACCACCACCGACGAATCCGCCGCCCTGGCCCGAACCTGGCCGCACGTTGCGGCAAGAGGACGGCGGTGGTGTGTGCCCGATCGCACACACGACGCCACGATGAAAGATCGCTCTTAAGGGTAGGATTATGTCGACGAGGCCGTCACCTCCCGGGACGGACCTCGTAACCGATTAACACCCAATTTCCTAAGCCGACCGGTATCTCAAATGCGAGAACTGGAACGGGGTCTCTCCTCCGATCCTCCTGCGCGCATTCGCCTGGCGATAGTTGGCCAAGGCCGTGTTGGCTGCGCGCTCGTCCGGGCGCTCCACACGCCGCCGACGGCCGCCGATGCCTTCGACGTCATCGGCCCGCTGGGCCGCGGTGCCGACGGTAGCGGCGCCGACGTCGTGCTGCTGTGCGTCCCCGATGCGGAGATCGCCGCGGCGGCCGCGGTGATCGCACCCGGTCCGCTGGTAGGACATTGCTCCGGTGCCACCGGCCTCGAGGCGCTGGCGCCTCACGAGGCGTTCTCAGTTCATCCGCTGATGACGATCGCCGGCCGGGACGCCCGCCTTTCCGGCGCCGGCGCCGCCATCGCCGGCAGTACGCCGCGCGCGCTGGAAGCGGCACGCACGATCGCCAGCGCCCTGGATATGTGCCCGGTGGAGGTGGCACCGGCAAATCGTGCCGCCTACCACGCTGCGGCCTCGATCGCGTCGAACTTCCTGATCACGCTCGAGGCGGCCGCCGAGCGGCTGGCAGCGAGCGCGGGGGTCGGACGCGAGCTGCTCGTGCCGCTGGTCCGGGCGACGGTCGAGAATTGGGCCGCCGTCGGACCCGAGCGAGCGCTGACCGGTCCCGTGACGCGCGGCGACGAAGCGACGGTGGCGATCCAGCGCGCCGCGGTCGAAGAGCGCCTGCCGGAGCTCACCGCGCTATTCGACGAGCTCGTGCGGGCCACCCGGAGGCTCGCCACCGCGCGCGAGGCGCTGGCGGCATGAGGACCCTGCGCACGATCGCCGAGCTCAGGGCCGCGCTGGCGGAGCCACGCCGGCTCGGGCGCACCATCGGTCTGGTCCCGACGATGGGCGCCTTCCACGAGGGTCACCTGTCGCTGATGCGCAGGGCGCGCCAGGACTGCGACGCCGTCGTGGTGTCGCTGTTCGTGAACCCCGCGCAGTTCGATGAGGCCTCTGACCTGCACGCGTACCCGCGTGACGAGCGCCGGGACGCGGCCCTCGCCAGCGATCTCGGTGTCGACTACCTGTTTGCCCCCGCCGCCGAGGACGTCTACCCGCCGGGGTTCGCGACGACCGTGTCGGTGGCCGGAATCAGCGAAACGCTCGAGGGCGCAAGCCGCGGGCGCCGCCATTTCGACGGCGTCGCGACCGTGGTCACCAAGCTGTTCAACATGGTTCAGCCGGACGTCGCGTACTTCGGCCAGAAGGATGCCCAGCAGGCCCTGGTGATCAAGCGGCTGGTGCGCGACCTCGACATGCCTGTGCGCATCGAGGTCTGCCCCACGCTGCGCGAGCCCGATGGGCTGGCCATGTCCAGCCGCAATGCACATCTCAGCGAGTCCGAACGCAGCCGCGCCAGTGCCCTCCACCACGCGCTGCGAGCCGCCCAGGAGGCCCTGTCCAGCGGCACAGATGACTCTGGAGGCGTGCTCGCGCGGGCTCGCGCCGAGCTCGAAGCGGCCGAGGTCGAGCCCGAGTACCTCGAACTCGTCGACGCAGACACCCTCGAACCCGTGCCGCGCGTGGAGGGCGAAGTGCTCGCCCTGGTGGCGGCGCGGGTCGGCAGCACCCGACTAATCGACAACGAACTGCTCTCGCCGGCAACGCGAGCCAGCAGCAACGGGAGGCCCTGACATGCAGCGCACCATGCTGAAGTCGAAGATCCACCGGGCGACCGTGACCGACTGCGACCTGCACTACGTCGGGTCGATCACGATCGATCCTGACCTGCTCGAAGCGGCCGACATCCGCGAGTTCGAGCAGGTCGCGGTCGTCGATATCAACAACGGCGCCCGCTTCGAGACCTACACGATCGCCGGCGAGCGTGGCTCCGGCGACATGAAGATCAACGGTGCAGCGGCCCGGCTCGTCCACCGCGACGACACGATCATCGTGATCTCCTACGCCGGGTACGACCCCGACGAGCTCGAGAACTACCAGCCGCGCGTCGTCCACGTGAGCGCGCACAACGAAATCATCCAGGTCGACCGCGAGGTGGCAACGCTGCTGGCGGCCGCAAGCGACGACGCGATCGCCTCATCGGCCGCGTAAAGGAGAAACGAGATGTCCGCAACGCCACATTCGCCCATACCGCAGAACCTCGACGAACCGCTTCCGGTCACGCTTCCGCGCCTGGCCGAGAAGAAGCGCCTGGGCGACCCGATCGTGATGATCACCGCCTATGACTATCCCTCCGCCCAGGTGGCGCAGGACGCGGGGGTGGACGTGGTCCTGGTCGGCGACTCCGGTGCGATGACCGTGCTTGGCTACCCCTCCACGGTGCCCGTCTCGACGGACGAGATGCTGATGCTCGCGGCCGCCGTGCGGCGTGGCCTGAAGACCCCGCTACTCGTGGGCGACCTCCCGTTCGGCTCCTATGAGGCCTCCGACGAGCAGGCCGTCGCCACGGCCCAGCGGTTCGTGAAGGAGGCCGGTTGCGATGCCGTCAAGCTCGAGCGCGGCGGCACCAGCGTCGCCCGGGCCGAGGCCATCGTCGATTCCGGGATCCCGGTGATGGGCCACGTCGGGCTCACCCCGCAGACGGCCACCGCGCTGGGCGGATACAAGGCCCAGGGCCGAACCGCGGCTCGCGCCCTGCAGGTCGCCGAGGATGCCCTGGCCTTGGAGGCCGCCGGCTGCTTCTCGCTGGTGTTCGAGGCCATCCCGGCCGCGGTGGCGCAGGAGCTGATGCCCCACCTCGAGATCCCCGTGATCGGGATCGGGGCCGGTTTGGCGACCGACGGGCAGGTGCTTGTGTTCCACGACCTGCTCGGCATCTACGACGGCCACGCGCCCCGCTTTGCCAAGCGCTTCGCTGACGTGCGCGCGGCGATGGTGGCTGGGGTCGCTGAGTACGCAGCCGAGGTGCGCAGCGGCGCGTTCCCCGGCCCCGAGCACGAGTACTCGATCGACGAGGACGAGCTCCGGGAGTTCCGCGAGAGCCTGGAAGCGGCCGGGTAGACCCCGCCGGCCAGTCCGAGCACTAATCTCCGCGGCCATGCCGCGCCTCGGCCAGGTCTTCGCGACCCGCGACCGGGTCTACTTCGAGCTCTTCGAAGAGGCCGGGCAGAACATCCTGCAGGCGTCAGACCTGCTGGATCAGATGCTCTCCAACTTCCCTGACAGCAAGGGCGTCTCCGGGCAGATCCTCGACTGCGAGCACGAGGGCGACAGGATCACCCACGACATCATCGACCGGCTCAACCACACCTTCGTGACGCCGATCGACCGCGAGGACATCCTCGCCCTGGCCTCCGCGCTGGACGACATCGTCGACTACACCGAGGAGGTCGCCGATTACCTGGGTCTCTACAGGATCGAGGCGCCGATGGACCAGGCCATCAAGCTCGCCCACATCCTGCGCGCCGCCTGCAAGCAGATCGCCGAGGCGATCCCCAACCTGCGCGGCTTTCAGGACATCTCACGCCACACCGTCGAGATCAACCGCCTCGAGAACGAGGGGGACCGGATCAGCCGCGAGGCGATGGCGTCGCTGTTCGACGGCGGGATCGACCCCATGGTCGTGATCCGCTGGAAGGATCTCTTCGAGCGCCTGGAAGCGGCGATTGACGCCACCGAGCAGGTGGCGAACATCCTCGAGGGCATCGTCATCAAGAACTCGTGAGGGTCCACGCCCTCCTGCGCCGGGTGAACCGGGGGATGATCGGCTTCGACCTGGCCCTCGGCACAGGCGCGCTGCTCGCGCCCGACGCCACGTTGAAGGCGATTGGTCATGACCCTCCGTCCGACGATGCGCGTCACCTGTTTCGCCGGTGCGGGCCGATCTGGCTGACGTTCTCCGCTGCGCACGCGGTCGCCGCGGCTCGCGATCGCCCCGAGGACTGGTGGGCGCTGGCTTGGCTGCGCGCGACCGAGCTCGCGACCGATGCCGTGTGGGCTCGCTCGCCCGCGGTTTCGCGACCCGGCGCAAAGCTCGGGCTCCAGCTCGCGGGCGCTTTCAACCTCGCCGTCGCGCTCGGGTTCGCGACGCTGGCGCGTTCCTCCCGATCCGCAGCCCTGCGCGCCTGATCTTTGGCCCTGGACCGCGGCATACGCTCGGTGAATGGCCATTCACCGGCTGATGAGGATGACGGCCGGGCTGGGCCATTCACCGGCAGAGGAGGATGACCGCCGGGCTGGGCCGTTCACCGGCAGATGAGGCCCTCCTAGTACTCAATCGTCCGGATCACCTTCGCCGGCGCGCCGGCGGCGATCGAGAACGGCGCGATGTCGGCGGTGACAACGGAGTTGGCCCCGATCACGCAGCGCTCGCCGATGGTCACGCCGCTGGTGATGACGACGTGGGCGCCGCACCAGACGTTGTCGCCCACTCGGGTGGGCGCTTTGCTCGTAAACCCCTGCCAGGGCACCGGCAGGAGCCTGTCGTCGAAGCGATGCGAAGCGTCGCTGATGAAGCACCCGTTGGCGAACATGCAGTACTCGCCAATCTCGACCAGCTCGGACGCGGCCACCATCACCCCGAGGTTGAGGAAGGTCCCGCCGCCGATCCGCACGCGGGCGCTGCCGGGCATCGTGATCCAAACGCCGGGCTCGAGCAGCGTCTGGGGCCCGATCTCGAGTCTGCCCTCGCGGAAGCCCTCGAGCACGTTGCCGTGCACGGGCCAGCGCACGAATGCCTTCCGCCGCATGAACTCCAAGTGAATCCGCGCCCGGTTCCAGGGCAGCGCGTTGGTCTCGTACCACAGCCACTTCTGCGCCCACAGCTTGAGCGCGGCGGCGTCCACGCTGCTCAGCCCGCGGTGACCGCAGCCCGTGCGCGCCTCGCCCGCACCGGGAGCATGGCGGCGAGGAACTGGCCGGTGTAGGAGTCCGCCACCGCCGCGACCTGCTCCGGCGTTCCCGTGGCGATCACCCGCCCGCCCTCCTCCCCGCCTTCGGGCCCCAGGTCGATGAGCCGGTCGGCGACCTTGATCACGTCGAGGTTGTGCTCGATCACCACCACCGAGTTGCCGGCGTCCACCAACCGGGCCAGGACCTCGAGCAGCCGCTGGATGTCGGCGAAGTGCAGCCCGGTGGTGGGCTCGTCGAGGATGTACATGGTCCTGCCGGTCGCGACCTTGCAGAGCTCGGCCGCGAGCTTGACCCGCTGGGCCTCGCCGCCCGAGAGCGTCGTGGCGGGCTGCCCGAGGCGCATGTAGCCGAGCCCGACGTCGTTCAGCGTCTGCACCCGGCGTTTGATCTTGGGGATGTGCATGAAGAACTCGAGCGCCTCCTCGATCGGCATCTCGAGCACGTCGGCGATCGTCTTGCCCTTGAAGCGGACCTCCAGCGTCTCGCGGTTGTAGCGCTTGCCGTGGCACTGCTCGCAGGGGACGTAGACGTCGGGCAGGAAGTGCATCTCGATCTTGATCTGACCGTCGCCGCGGCACACCTCGCAGCGGCCGCCCTTGACGTTGAAGGAGAAGCGCCCGGGCTTGTAGCCGCGCGCCCGCGCCTCCTGCGTCTTGGAGAAGAGCTCCCGGATCTGGTCGAACAGCCCGATGTAGGTGGCCGGGTTCGAGCGCGGCGTGCGCCCGATCGGGGACTGGTCGACGGAGATGATCTTGTCTAGCTGCTCGAGCCCGGTGATCCGGCGATGTCCGCCCGCTCGCTGCTTGGCCCGGTGCAGCCGGTTGGCCAGAGCCTTGTAGAGCACCTCGTTGACGAGCGTCGACTTGCCCGAACCGGAAACGCCGGTGACGCAGCAGAAGACGCCCAGCGGGATCTTCACGTTGATCCCCTGGAGGTTGTGCTGCGTCGCGCCCTCGATGCCCACGTACCCGACCGGCCGCCGCCGGCGCCGCGGAATCTCGATTTCGGCCGTGCCGGCCAGGAACTGGCCGGTCAGCGACTCCGGAACCGCCGCGATCTCCTCGGCCGTGCCCGCCGCCACCACATACCCCCCGTGCTCGCCGGCTCCCGGCCCCATGTCCACGAGGTGGTCGGCGGCGCGCATCGTCCCCTCATCGTGCTCGACCACGAGCACCGTGTTGCCCAGCTCCCGCAGCTGCTCGAGGGTCGCGATCAGCTTCGCGTTGTCCCGCTGGTGCAGCCCGATGGAGGGCTCATCGAGGATGTACAGCACGCCCACGAGCGAGGACCCGATCTGCGTCGCCAGCCGAATGCGCTGCGCCTCGCCGCCCGACAGCGTGGCCGCGGCACGCTCCATCGACAGGTACCCGACGCCGACGTTCTCGAGGAACTGGAGCCGCTCCTCGATCTCCCTCAGCACGAGCCGGGCGATCCGCCGGTCGTGCTCGGAGAGCTGCAACTCGCGCACCCATTCCAGCGCCCGCCGGGCCGAGAGCGCGGTGAACTCGTGAATCGCCGTTCCCGCCACCAGCACGGACCGTGACTCCGGCCGCAGGCGCGCGCCGCGGCAGTCCGGGCACGGCCTCAGGGTCATGTACTCCTCGATCTTCTCGCGCGAGAAGTCCGATTCGGTCTCGCGATAGCGCCGCTCCAGGTTGGGGACGATGCCCTCGAACTGGGTGGCGTAGGAGCGGCGCCTCCCGAAGCGGTTGCGGTAGGAGACCTGTACGCGATCGCCGTTGGTCCCGTACAGGAAGAAGTCCCGCGAGTGCGCCGGCAGCTCCTGCCACGGCGTCTCCAGGTCCACCTCGTAGCGCTCGGCGATCGCCTGCGTGAGCTGGTCGTAGTAATCCGACGCGCTGACCGCCCACGGCGCGATCGCGCCCTCGCCGATCGACAGCGAGGGGTCGGGCACGACCAGGTCGGGATCGATCTCCATCTGCGAGCCCAGCCCGGTACAGCGCGGACACGCGCCGTGCGGCGAGTTGAAGCTGAAGATCCTCGGCTCGAGCTCGATCAGGCTCGGCCCGTGCACCGGACAGGCGAACTTCTCCGAATATGTCCGGAGATCGCCGGAGTCGACCAACTCGATCTCCACAAGCCCATCCGCGAGCGCGACCGCGGTCTCGATCGAGTCCGCGAGGCGCTTGCGCAGCTCGTCCTTCATCACCAGGCGGTCGACCACGACCGCGATGTCGTGCTTGTACTTCTTGTCGAGCACGATCTGCTCGTCGAGCCGCCGCAGCTCGCCATCCACCTTGACGCGGCCGAAGCCCTCACCGCGCAGCTCCTCGAGCTGCTTGCCGTATTCCCCCTTGCGGCCGCGGACGATCGGCGCCAGCACCATGAAGCGCGTCCCCTCGGGCAGCTCCATCACCTGGTCGATGATCTGCTCGGCGGACTGGCCGCTGATCGGGCGTCCGCAGATGTGGCAGTGGGGGTGGCCGACGCGCGCCCACAGAAGCCGCAGGTAGTCGTAGATCTCGGTGACCGTGCCGACCGTCGAGCGCGGGTTGCGCGAGGTCGTCTTCTGGTCGATCGAGATCGCCGGCGAGAGCCCCTCGATCGAGTCGACGTCTGGCTTATCCATCTGCCCGAGGAACTGACGGGCGTAGGCCGAGAGCGACTCGACATAACGCCGCTGCCCCTCAGCGTAGATCGTGTCGAACGCCAGCGAGGACTTGCCCGAGCCCGAGAGGCCGGTGATCACGGTCAGCGACCCGCGCGGAATCGCCACCGTGATGTCCTTCAGGTTGTGCTCGCGGGCACCCGCAACGACCAGCTGATCCACGCAGGCGAGTCTAGTGAAGCGAACAGACGTTCCCCGCCACCAAACCCGGAATTTGGAAGGCCGGCGGTGCGTGCACCGCCGGTGGGGGCGCGCATGCGCGCCCCCGGAACAGCCGCTAACCCTCGACGGAGGCGTACACCTCGTCGAGCAGGCTGTCGCGATCTGACAGCTGGAAGTTCTCGGCCAGGTAGCGCTCGGTCTCCTCCCGAGGCGTTCCGTTGAGGGCCATGTTCAGCGCGATCAGGCGAGCGCCCTCGGTGTCGTCCGCGGTGGCGGCGGCGCCGGCGGTCTCGGCTTCGACGTCCACGGTCTCTGTCGCGGTGGCCTCCTCCGGCGCCGCGAAGGCCTCAGTCTCCTCGGCCGTGACCTGCTCCTCGAACACGTCCTCCTCGACGGCAGCGGTTCTGCCGCCCGCGGCGCCCGCCGCCTCCGGCTCAAAGCGCGCGCGCGGCATGACCGAGTCGCGAACCTCTGTCAGGTTGCCCTCGAGCAGTTGGAGGTCGGCGTTGAGGCGGTTCGAGCCCGTCCGCAGCGACTCGATCAGCGCGCCCAGCTCCGACTCCATCGCGTCGAGGCGCTGGAGCATCGACGAGGTCGACTCGTTGACGTTGGCGACGTACTCCTTGGCCTGGGCGGTGGCCTGCTCGCGGGTGCTCTGCGCCTCGCTCGACGCGTCGGCGCGAATCTCCTGCGCCTCCTGCTCGGCCTGGCGCTGGATGTTCGCGGCGCTCGACTCGGCCGCCTCGACGATCGAGCGAACCTGCTCGCTGGCCGTGGAAGCCAGCGTCTCGGTCCGGCGCCGCGAGGAGCGCTTCAGCTCGTCGACTTCATCCGCGAGCGCGCGCAAATGGGCATCGACCGCCTCGGGGTCGTATCCCCGGCGCCCGATGGGGAAGTCCTTCTTCTCGATGCTCTGTCGTTCCAGCGCCACGCGGCTACCTCCGTCTCAAGGTCTAGGGAAAGCAGGCGCAGCGTACCGGTTTCAGCTGGCGGCGAGGGCTTGATCGAGCTCGCGCTTGAGATCGCGAATCTCGTCGCGCAGCTTCGCCGCGTACTCGAACCGCAGGTCCTCGGCGGCGGCGAGCATCTCTTCCTCCAGCTCGACGATGGTCTTCTCGATCTCCGCGGGCGGCATCGAACCCGGCGCCCGCTGCCGGCGGCGACGGGAGCGAGGCACCTTCGACTCGGCCTGCAGGAACTCGGCGATGTCCGAGATGCCCTTGACGATCGTCTCCGGCGTGATCCCGTGCTCCTGGTTGTACTCGCGCTGGATGGCGCGCCGGCGGTCGGTCTCCCCGATCGCCGCCCGCATCGCCGCCGTCTCCTTGTCCGCGTACATCAGGACCTTGCCCTCGACGTTGCGCGCCGCGCGGCCGATCGTCTGAATCAGCGAGGTCTCCCCGCGGAGGAAGCCCTCCTTGTCGGCATCGAGGATCGCCACCAGCGAGACCTCGGGCAGGTCGAGCCCCTCGCGGAGCAGGTTGACGCCCACGAGCACGTCAAATTCTCCGAGCCGCAGCTCGCGGATGATCTGGATCCGCTCCAGGGTGTCGACCTCGGAGTGCAGGTAGCGCACTCTGAAGCCCATCTCCAGCAGGTAGTCGGTCAGGTCCTCGGCCATCTTCTTGGTCAGGGTGGTCACGAGCGTGCGCTCGTCGCGCTCGACGCGCCCGCGGATCTCGTTCATCAGATCGTCGATCTGGTTGCGGGTCTCGCGGACCTCGACCTCGGGGTCGACGATCCCGGTTGGCCGCACGATCTGCTCGACCACGCGCGGGGAGTGAACCCGCTCGTACTCGCCCGGCGTCGCCGAGACGAACACCATCTGGGGCGTGATCGAGAGGAACTCCTGGAACGTCTGGGGACGGTTGTCCAGCGCGCTCGGCAGCCTGAACCCGTACTCCACGAGCGTCTGCTTGCGCGAGCGGTCGCCCTCGTACATGCCGCCGATCTGGGGGACGGTCTGGTGCGACTCGTCGATGAAACAGATGAAGTCCTCGGGGAAATAGTCGATCAGGCAATAGGGTCGTTCGCCGGGCCTGCGGCCGTCGAGGATGCGTGAGTAGTTCTCGATACCCGAGCAGAAGCCGAGCTCGCGCAGCATCTCCATGTCGTATTGGGTCCGCTGCCGCAGGCGGTGAGACTCCAGCAGCTTGCCCTGCGCCTCGAGCTCGGCGCAGCGCTCGTTCAGTTCGCGGCCGATTTCGGCGACGGCGTCCTCCATCATGCCCTCGCGCACGTTGTAGTGGGAGGCCGGCCAGATCCCGACGTGCTCGATGTCGTCGCGCAGGATCTCGCCGGTCAGGGGGTCGAACTCCTGAAGGTGCTCGACCTCGTCGCCGAAGAGCACGATCCGGTAGGCGGTCTCGGCGTAGGCGGGGAAGATCTCCAGCGTCTCCCCGCGCACGCGGAAGGTCCCCCGGGCCAACGCGGTGTCGTTGCGGGTGTACTGGATGGAGACGAGCTTGCGCAGGAGCCTGTCGCGGTCGACCATCTCGCCCTTCCGCAGCGTCTGGAGGTTCTCGTCGTAGGTCTGCGGGGACCCCAGGCCGTAGATGCAGGAGACGCTGGCGACGATCAGCACGTCGCGCCGGGCGAACAGCGCCGCGGTGGCGGAATGCCGCAGGCGGTCGATCTCCTGGTTGATCGCCGAGTCCTTCTCGATGTAGAGGTCCTTGCTGGGGACGTAGGCCTCGGGCTGGTAGTAGTCGTAGTAGGAGACGAAGTACTCGACCGCATTGCGCGGGAAATAGGTCCGGAACTCGTTGCACAGCTGCGCGGCCAGGGTCTTGTTGTGGGCGATGACCAGAGCGGGCTTCTGAACCGCCTCGACCACCCCCGCCATCGTCATCGTCTTGCCGGTGCCGGTCGCGCCGAGCAGCGTCAGCGCCTGCTCGCCGGCGCGGACGCCTTCAGCCAGCGATGTAATCGCCGCGGGCTGGTCGGCGGTGGGGCGGTAGGCAGCGTCGAGTTCAAATTTCGGCATCGCGCAAACCTCTAGCCTAGCGGCGGAAATAGACGGCTCGCTGGCGACGCAGCCGCAGCTATATTGGCCGCCGTGCGCCGCCAGGCGAACCTCAGCAGCAAACTCCGACGGACTGCCGGGCGCGCGATCCGCCGCGCCGGCGGTGCCACCCGCGCCGACGTCCGGCGGATGGAGGCGGAGCTGGCGCGGCTGCGGGCGGACATGAACGCCCTCCACGACACGCCGGCGCCGCGGCTCGATTGGCTCGGGGTCCGGATGGACGCCATCGCCGAGGGCGAAGCCCGGCTCGTCCAGACCGTCGACGAGCTCAAGCGACTGGTTCAGATCGAAGCGGTCAGTCGCTGGATCAGGCACGCCACGCTGGTGCGAGAACCGCTCGTGTCGGTGGTGCTTGCAACATGTTCACGGCCACGCCTGCTGAGACGTGCGATCGACTCGGTCGTGGCGCAGCGCTACGAGAACTGGGAGCTGGTCGTGGTCGAGGACGGAGATGACGAGGCTTCGCGGGCGGCGGTGCAGGAGATCGGCGACCCGCGCGTCAGCTGGTCGGCGATTCCCAAGGGAGGCGTCGCGCCCGCCCGCAACGCCGCGCTCGAAGCGGCCGGTGGCGAGATCATCGCGTACCTCGACGACGACAACGTGATGGATCCCGAGTGGCTCTACGCCGTAGCCTGGGGCTTCGAGCAGCGGCCGGAGGCCGACGTGCTCTATGGCGCGTTCGTGATCGACGACTACCTGCGGGTCACGGGACAGGACTCGGGTGCACTGCCAAGGACTTTTCTGCATCCCTTTAGCCGCGAGGCGCTACGCGGGGCCAACGTCGCCGACATAGGTGCGATCGCGCACCGCGCCAAGATCGCGGACGCATGGTTCGATCCCGCGCTCACCGGGTTCGAAGACTGGGACCTGCTGTTGCGGCTGACGGCGGAGAAGGATCCGCTGGTGCTGCCGGCGATCGCTTGCTACTACACCACCGATGCGCCGTGCCGGCTGACCACGAGCGTCGACCGGCAGGCGAATGACGCGATCATCAGCGAGCGGATCGCAGAGCTGCTGGGGCGATGAGCGGACGCATCGTGCTGCTCGGGTTCGACGCGATGGACCCGGGGATGGTGCGTGCGCT
>Ga0066662_10000964_pt1 | contig 12904 bp, 14 predicted proteins | sample GraSoiAngelo_111_FD_133939 | JGI IMG/M metagenome (GOLD analysis project Ga0066662, IMG submission 133939) | Grasslands soil microbial communities from the Angelo Coastal Reserve, California, USA - 14_0903_12_40cm | ecosystem: Environmental > Terrestrial > Soil > Grasslands | place: USA... | reverse complement strand
GTCGTGTGCACCGCGTGCAACGAGTCGGTGCTCGACCCGCGGCTCGCCCGCAACTTCGCGAACGCGATGCGCGCGCGCACGTTCGATGAGGGCAATGCGTCCGATCTGTGGTGGACCCAGTCCGTGGAAGCGTTCGCGCCGCCCGGGCTCGCGTGCGCGAAGTGCGGGGGCAGGGCGTTTGCGAAGGAACACAACATCGTCGACATCTGGTTCGAGTCCGGCGTCACGTGGCGCGCCGTGCTCGTCGAGCGCCGGCTGAAGTTTCCCGCGGACGCCTACCTCGAAGGCGGCGACCAGTACCGCGGCTGGTTTCGCTCGAACCTGATCACGTCGGTCGCGACGCGCGACGTCGCGCCGTACGAGAAGGTCATCTCGTACGGGTGGGTGGTGGACCAGCACGGTCACGCAATGCACAAGTCTGCCGGCAACTACATCGCCGCGGACGACGCGATGCAGAAATACGGCGCCGATCTGCTGCGGCTGTGGGTCGCGTCCACCGACGTGTTCGTCGGCGACGTCCGGATCGGCGCGAAGGTCCTCGACAACGTCGCGAACGTCTACCGCAACCTGCGCAACCGCCTGAGGTTCCTGCTCGGCTTGATCGACGATCTCACGCCGGAAGCAGTCGTGCCGCGCGAGCGCATGGAGCCGCTCGACCGCCTGGCGCTGGACGCGCTCGACGCGTTCGCGCGCGAGGTCGTCGACGACTACCACGCCTTCCGGCTGCACGACGCCTACCTCGCGATCCAGCGCTTCGACAAAGAAGATTTGTCCGCGTTCTACGGCGACGCGCTCAAGGACCGGCTGTACTCGTCGGCGCCGAACGCTCCGCGCCGGCGCAGCGCGCAGTCGGCGCTGCTCGAGATCTTCCGCACGACGTGCGTGCTGCTGGCGCCGATCCTGTCGTTCACCGCGGAGGAAGCGTGGCAGTATCTGCCCGCGGCGCTGCGCGGTGAGGCGGAGTCCGTATTCGATCTGGCGTTGCCGCGCGTCACCTCCATTGACGAGGACGCGTTGGCGGCGTGGACGCTGCTCAAGGAGCTGCGTGCGCAGATCGCGGCGAGCGAAGGCATTCGCGATTTTCAGCTCGACGCGCAGGTCGAAGTGCCGCAGCAATTTCACCAGCGCTTCGTCGCGCTTGGCGACAACCTGCGCGAGGCGCTGGTCGTGTCGTCACTCCGCGGGATCGGCACGTCGGCGAGCGGCGCCGGGACGGTCGCCGTCGTCCCGGCGGACGGCGAGAAGTGCCAGCGCTGCTGGAAGTATCTGCCGCTCGGAAGCGATCGCGAGCATCCGGCGCTGTGCACGTCGTGCGCTGGGATCGTGCGCGAGCTCGAAGCGCGCGGTTAGGCGTGACGCCGATTTTCTGTGTCACACATCTGGCACTCAGCGCGCATAGGATCATGCCGTGGCGTTCCTACTTCCCGCCGGCATATCGGCGCTGATCGACCCGGACGATGAAGCCTCTATCGGTCTTCTCGAGCTATGCGCCGCCCTAAGACAGCGACACGGGCTTCCAACGTACTCACGAGCTGATCTCGAGCGGCTGTTCCAAGTATTACGCTCTCCAGCGCCTTCGCGGCCGTTTCCTCCGAACGTACTCCCGTTTCGAGGACGACACCGTCGTCACCGAAACAGAGATACCACGGGTTGACGCCGAGTTCGCGCGATAGTTCAGCCCAACTGAAAAACTCGCTCTCTTCGTTCCCCGATTCCTCTGGCGAATCGCGCTGTCGCTGACGCGACTCTGGTAAGGTTCGCGTCTAGGTCAACGCTCGCAAGCCTTTTATTCTGATCATCGCGATGCCAAACTGATCATGCGCGGACAGGTCACCGTCGAACGGGATGCGCTCCATCGCACAGCTCGCGCAGACCTGAGCGGCGGGCCTTTTGGGCCAAGGCCCGGACCGTCGGCGTAGAACGTGTCGCGATGCGGCCCCGCACGGCGACACGGCGCATCACCGCCGCGCGCGCACGAGTTGAATGCGGCCTCGGCCGCGGCCACTTGCGTCACGGGCGGGACGCAGCGCTCCGCGCGGTAGCCCGACCATCGTCCGTGACGACGAAACACCGTCAGGCCGCCGCCGTCCGCGCGTCAGGCCGCGGAGGACCCGGCCTTCGCCGGATGCGCGATGCCGTACCCCATCAGGCGCCGCAGTTCGGCGTTCACGAGGCCGTAGCACTCGCACGACGTCTCCTCCAGCCCGGCGCGGTCGAGCACCGTGATGTGGCCGCGCCGGCTCGCGATGAGGCCCGCGTTGCTCATCTCACCCGCCGCGTGCGTCACCCCCGCGCGGCGCACGCCGAGCATCTGCGACGAATACTCCTGCGTCAGCGTGAACTCGCGACCGGCCACCCGGTCGGCCGCCATCAGCAGCCACCGCGCGTACCGCGCCTCCAGCGAGTGCAGCCGGTTGCACGCCGCGAACTGCGCCGCCGCCGCGTACACGTACTGCGCGTACAGCGACGCGCGCTTCCGCAGCGCCGCGTCACCTTCCATCTGCTCGGCAAACGACGCGGCACCCATGCTCCACGCCGAATCGGAGATCTGCACGACCACCGAGTGCGACCCGACCGTGCTGCCGAACGCGAGCGAGATCGGGCTCAGCCCCTCCCGACCCGCGAGCCCGACCTCCACCGCCGCGCCGTTCGCCATGCGCGAGATCGTCGAGATGAGGCTGGCCACCGGGAAGTGGACCTCCTTCGCGGCGACCGCCGGTTCGCCGAGCACCCGCCCGGCCTTCAGCTCCCCGTGCGTCAGCAGCGGGCGCAGCCGCGCGAGGCTCGCGGGCGCGAGCGTGTCGAGGAAGAGGTTCCCGGTCCCGGGGGCGTTCGCGTGGTTGGCCACGGCGTCGGCGGTCTGCCGGCTCATAGAAGCGCGGCGGAATCGGAGGGCTCGGGCGTTGCGGCCGCAGGGCTATGAGGGGGCGGCCGCGTCGGCCGCGCTTGCGCGGGCCGTCGAACCCCGCACGTGTTCCCGACGGCGGCGCCGCGCTCCCTCCCGCTCCGCGCCATCGGCATCGGGGCGTACAGACCGGCCCCCGCCGACGAGCTAACATCGGTGCATGAGCCGGGCGCACCGAGGCGCCCCGCCCCTTCCGCCGCTCCCTTCCCGCACGAGGCGGGCCGCGAGCCACACGGGTGCCATGGTCGAGAGCCGGGTCCGCGTCGCCCTCAAGGGCGAAATCGACATTTTCACTGCCGGGGAGGCCTGCCGCCCGCTCGACGCGATCGACGGCCCCGCGGTCGTCGACCTCGCCGAGGTCCGCCTGCTCACCGCCGCGGGCCTCGCGGAACTCGCGCGCGTCGCACGGCGCGTCGGCCACCGCGCCGTCGTCCTGGCCCGCCCGGCCCCGCACGTCCGGCGCGTCCTGGACATCGCCAGGTTCGACCTCCTGTTCGTCATCGAGTGAAGGGCCACGAAGCGTGAACTACCTCATCACCCCCCCCCGTGCGGGCCTGCGGCTGCTGGACCCGGCCCGACGTGGGCGAGACGCGTCCCGCCGTTGCTGCGCGCTTCCCGCGCCTACGGCTACTCGCTGAGCCTCGCCTTCCCCGCGTCCGCGGAACTCCGGGCGTTCCTGCTCGAGCTCGGCGACGTCTACTTCCCGCGGTTCCGTACACTTTCAAACCCGCCAACGACCGTTACGAGCGCGACATGGCCGGTAACTGATCACCGACCTGCTAAACTGATCACACGACGCACGCGCGGAAACTTCTCAGAGTCCACTGACGCCGACGGATCTCGCCAGTGCAGCGATGCGCACGAAAGACCGTTACCACGGCGATAGTAGAATGAGCAAATATCGTAGTATGGTATTGCGAGGAGAATACTAGGGTTCTGCGGAACGAAAAATAGCTATGTCTCAACGCGGGCCGGGTCGCGCAACTCTCTTCGAACCTGTCACGCCGTCGTCGACCGGCGCCGCGACAGCATTCTACGTCTCCGCCTTGGCATCGTATGATGATGTAAGGGCGATGCTGGCGCGGTACGATCGTACCAGCACCGGCGGCGCAATGCTCTCCGCCACGATCTGGCAATGCGAAGGCGACGTCGTGCGTGCGGAGTCGGCGCTGCGCCGTGCCGCCGAAACCGTCTCGGAGGCGGAGCGGCCGTACGTGGTGGATCTGCTCGCGCCGTTGCTCGTGTCGCGCGGCTTGTACACGCGCGCTGCCGGCCTGCTCGGCACGGCGCCCGTTCCGCCCGCGTTCGAGGCCGGCCGGCTCGCGCTGCGGTCGGTGATCGACGCGGCGGGCGGAAACGTCGAGCTCTCCGAGGAGCGCGCCGGCGCCGCGCGCGACGCGCTCGCGCGGCTTGACGACGAGGTGGTTCACCTGCGCGTGCACCAACGGCTGGCCATGGCCGCATATTATCGTGGCCGCGCGGCGGAGGCGCTCGACGAGGTTGCGCAAGGCCTGCGCTCGGCGCGCGTGCTCGCGGCGCACCGTCCCGCCTGCACGCTGCACTCGGTCGCCTATGCGACGTACTACAGCATCACGGGGGACGTCGACGCCGCGTTGCGCCAAGCGTACGCGATGGCCCGCGAAGCGGATGCAGGCGGTGACGAATCGTGCCGCGCGCTCGCCCGCGTCGCGATCTACGAGCTGGCGGCCGAACGCGGCGACGACGCGGAAGTATCTGCCGCGCGCGCGGCGCTCGAAACCGCACCGCTGCCGGAACAATACCGTGAACGGTTCGCCGGCGGCGTCGCCGACGTGCTGCGACTCGCATGGCGCGGCGAGTTCGCGACCTGTCGCAACGTGCTGGTCGTGCTGAAGGACACGGCGGGCCGAACGGACAGCGAGCGCGCGCTGTGCCGTGCGATGCTGGCCCTCGTCGCCGTCGCGCTGGGCGACGATGACGCGGCGCGCCGCTTCAGCCGTCAGGCGATCTCCACGTCCGCGCGGCCGCAAAAGCACATCGTCGCGTACGAGCTGCGCTACCGGCGTCTCGCGCGAGCGCTGGCGGCGATCGCCGGCGACTTCGTCGGCGACCTGGTGCGCGGGCGACGGGCGGCGGACGCGCGGTTCTTGCGCGACGACGCCGACGTGACGGCGCTGCTGCTGCTGCGCTCCAGTACGTCGCCCAGCGCCGTCCCGGCGAGCGTTCGGGGCTACGCGCGGTTCGTCGGCGCGGTGCGCGAAACGCTGGCGCGGCGCCCGTCGACCGGGCCGCTCACCGAGGCGGAGGTGGAGATCCTCCGGCTACTCGACGCGGGCCGGAACGCGCCGCAGATCGCGGCTGTTCTCAGCCGGAGCCCGCACACCGTGCGGACCCACATCCGAAACGCGAGCGCGAAGCTCGAAGCGCACGGCCGCATCGACATGCTGGCGCGCGCGCGGCAACTAGGGATCGTCTCAGACGCCCGGTAATTCGGTCTCGGCGGAGCATCTACCTAACTCGCACCTGACGGCGTGGCGGCTTCGGCCGCTACGATGCGGTGGTCCCACCCGCTTCGCCGGAGGTGCCTCCCGTGCTGACTGCTCTCACATTCCTCGCCATCGTCGCATCGATGGTGCCGCCCATCACCGGCTGATCCAGCCCGTAGCGGATGGAACTCGATCCGCTCTTGGTTCTGCTCGATTTTCTCGTGGGTGACTCCGTCGAGGTGCTCGCGCGGAAGAACCGCTTACCGCACGAGCACGTCGAGCAGGCGCTGCGAACGGCGCTGGCGTCGTACGGATTTCGCGCCGAGCGCGACCTGCAAGCGAATGCGGCGCGCTAGAGCTTGATGCGGTAGCCCAGCGTCGGCGCGACGCCCACGTTGCGGTCGGCGAGCTGACCCGGGAAATTGTCGTAGTGCGCCGTGTAGTTCAAATAGCGCAGCCCGAACAGCACCTCGCCGTTCTTCGCGACGCGGTGCGCGACGCGCGCTGAGAGGTCCACTTGTGACGCGTTCTCCGGATCGGAGAACGTGTCGACCTGTTGCATGCACACCGGCGGCGTGCCGGCCGGGCCGAAGCTGCACGTGTTGAGGAACGTCGGGATGCGCGTGTACTGGATGCCGCGCATGTGCGGGTTCGCCGCCGCCCACCACTCGACGCGATTGCGGCCGGACTGCGTGATGTTGCCGATCTCGAAGCGCGCACCGGTGACGCGCGAGTACTGCGCTTCGGAACCGTTGATCGGGTCCGTCGTAAAGCCGCGCGAGTAGGAGAAGTTGCCGTTCACCGGTACATACGTGGTGAACTGGTTGTAGACGGTTTGCCCCGCGCCGACGAACCAGCCGCCGGCGAACGCGTGGCGGTACGTCGCGTTGATGATGGAAAGCCGCGTGGTGAGCGCACCGTCGGACGCATTGCCGTAGCCGAACGTCACCGGCGGCAAGCCCTCGATGCGAATGCTCTCGGCCTGGCGGCGCACCACCAGCTCCCCAAGCGGAAGCGGTGCGAGGCTGAGCGAGTCGCTGTGGCCGCCGTTGACTTGGTGCTGGCCGCTCATGGCGTTCACCGTCAGCGCGAGCGTCACGTCGACGGGTTCCGCCGACGCGAGCGCGCTCGCGCATAGGAAAAACGCGGCCGTCATCACGGTCCCGCACCGCAGAAGGTTCATCACCCAGTTCCTTTCGCACGGGCTCAGGCGCGGCCCTCCGCCGCGATCCCGTCGCGAAACGCCGCCCAGCGGTCCTGTTCTATCGCGGCGCGCGCGGCACCGACCAGCCACGTCAGCGCGGCGACGTTGTGGTATGACAGCAATCGCTGCGCGAGCATCTCGCCGGACCGGAACAGGTGCGCGACGTAGGCGCGTGTGTACGTCACGCACACGCGGCAGCCGCAGTCCCGGTCGAGGGGCGTGAAATCGCGCACGTAGGCGGCGTTGCGCACGTGGTACTCCGCTCCGGCGCGCGTCAGCACGCGCCCGTGCCGCCCGCTGCGCGTCGGGTACACGCAGTCGAACAGGTCGATCCCGCGGTCGATTCCGGCGACGAGATCGCGCACGGTGCCGACGCCCATCAAGTAGCGCGGCTTGTCGTGCGGCAGCAGCGCGGCGGTGGAGCGCGCGATGCGGTCCATCTCCTCGCGCGACTCCCCCACCGACAACCCGCCGATCGCGTAGCCCGGGAGATCCAGCGCGACGAGCTCGGCCGCGCTGCGCGCGCGCAGCTCCTCGTCGAGCCCGCCTTGCACGATGCCGAACAGCAGCGTGCGGTCCGCATGCCCGCGCGCCGCGGCGCAGCGCGTGGCCCACGCGCTCGTCCGCGCGACGGCGCGCTCCAGCTCGGCGCGCGGCGACGGCAGCTTCACGCACTCGTCGAGCGCCATTGCAATGTCCACGCCGAGATCTTCTTGAAACGCGGTGACGTTCTCGGGGGTGAAGCGGTGCGTGCTGCCGTCGAGGTGCGAGCGGAACGTCACGCCGTCATCGTCCACGTCGCGGCGCGACTCCAGGCTGAACACCTGATAGCCGCCCGAGTCCGTCAGGACCGGTCCGTCCCACGCCATGAACCGGTGGATGCCGCCCGCGGCGGCGAGCGTGTCGCGCCCCGGCCGCAGCCAGAGATGATACGTGTTCGCGAGCACGATGCGCGCACCGAGCTCGTGCAGGTCGCGCGGCTCGAGCAGCTTCACGTCGGCGAGCGTCCCGACAGGCATGAAGCACGGCGTCGCGACGTCGCCGTGCGCGGTGGTGAGCGTCGCGCTCCGCGCCCTGCCCGACGTCCGGTGCAGCACGAACCCGCCGGTCACGATGCCGTCACCGCGAGCTTTGCGAAGGATCCGAGGTCTGTCATCCTGAGCTTGTCGAAGGGCGGCGCAGGAACTCCAGCGTTGCCAGATATTCGGGCGGTGGTTCGCTCTCGAACGCCATCATCTGCTTCGTGCGCGGGTGCTTGAACCGCAAGCGCCACGCGTGCAGCGCCTGGCCGGGCAGCGGCAGCCGCGAGTCGCTGCGGCCGTAGATCGCGTCGTTGACCACGGGGTGGCCGAGCGCGGCCATGTGCACGCGAATCTGGTGCGTGCGGCCCGTCTCGAGCCGGAACACGAGCTCGCTCGTGCCGATGAGCCGCTCGCGCAGCGCGTAGTGCGTCACGGCGGGCTTGCCTTCCGTGCGAATCGCGTACTTCATGCGGTTGCGCGGATCGCGGCCGAGGGCGCCGCGGATCGTGCCTTCGGGATCGTCGGGGACGCCGACGACGATGCCGCGGTACTCGCGCTCGATGTAGCGCGCCTGCATCGCGCGCCCGAGCGTGCCCAGCGCCGCTTCGGTTTTCGCGACCAGCAGCAGGCCCGACGTGTCGCGGTCGAGCCGGTGCACGAGCCCGGCGCGAATCCGTTCGCCGGGAAGCACGGCGACGTGCGCGAGCAGCGCGTTGACGAGCGTGCCGTCGACGGCGCCGTGCGCCGGGTGCGTCACCATCCCGGCGACCTTGTCGACCACGAGCACGTCGTCGTCCTCGTACACCACGTCGATCGGGATCGCTTCGGGCTCGGCGCCTAACGTGCGCGGCGCGTCGACCGCGAACTCCACGCGGTCGCCCGGCTCGAGCAGCGTGCTGGGTTTCCCGGCCGCGCCGTTCACCGTCGCGGCCCCGGCGCGCAGCGCGGCCGCGACGTGCGACCGCGAATATCCCGAAAGCCGCGCGACGAGGACGTCCAGGCGCGTTCCGCGCTCGTCGTCGCCGGCGACGTGCGTCAGGCGCGCCTCTCGCCGCGCAGCTGCGCGATGATCAGCAGCGCGACACCGACGGTGATGCACGAATCGGCGACGTTGAACACGTTCGGCCAGATCGTCTTGAAGTCGATGAAGTCGATCACCGTATGGTGCTGGAACCGGTCGAGGATGTTGCCCGCCGCGCCGCCGACGATCATCCCGAACGCGACGCGCACGAGGTTCGAATGCCGCACGGCGTCGCGGAACGCGTACGCGAAGACGCCGAGCACCAGCAGGGCGAGCACGATCAGCAGCGCCGGCGAGTTGCCGAACAGCCCGAACGCACCGTGCGGGTTCTGCACGTAGGTGAACCACAGCAGGTGCGGGATCACGAGCCGGCTTTCGAAGGGCATGAAGTGCGCGACAACGAGCGACTTCACCCACCAGTCGAGTACGAAGACCACGATCGCGACGACCCAGAGGACGATCACGGCCTGCCCGGTTCGACGCGTTCGGCTATCCTCCGGCCTGCGCACGCTCACAGGCTCGGCACCGGGAAGTGCTGGTTCATGAACGAGGCGACGCGCCCGAAGCTGCCGGTGAAGATCACGATGCCGGTGAGGATCAGGAAGATTCCCGCGGCGATCTCGATGACGCCCAGATAGCGCTTGACGCGGTTGAGCGCGGTCAGCGCCTGCGTGATCGCGGCGGCCGTGATCAGCAGCGGCACGGCGAGCCCCATCGAGTAGACGAACAGGAAGAACATCGCCGCGCCGTAGTGCTGCTGCGACGCTTTGAGGATGATCAAACCGAGGATCGGGCCGATGCACGGTGACCAGCCGGCCGCGAAGCCGATTCCCACCAGGAACGACGCGATCAGCGACCGGTTCGCGCTGCGGAACTGCAAGCGCTTGTCCATCATCAGCGCCGGGATCTTGAAGAGCCCGACCATGTTCAGGCCGAGGCCGATCACGACGATCGCGCCGACGCGGGCGATCCAGTCCTTGTAGTCGAGGAATGCCGAGCCCAGCGCGCTCGCCGACAGCCCGAGCAACTCGAACACGACGGTGAAGCCCGCGACGAATGCGAGCGCGTGCAGCATGGTGCGCGCGCGGCTTCGCGCGTCGGACTGCGCCTTCAGTTCCTCCACGCTGGAGCCGGTGAGGAACGAGAGGTAGGCCGGGATGAGCGGCAGGACGCACGGCGAGACGAACGACAGCAGCCCCGCGAGGAATGCGGTCAGGATGTTCAGGTTGCTGGACACGGCACTCCCGGCATTAGACGGCTCTAGGACCCGGCCTGGTACGCGGCGGTGGCACCACGGTCACCCCGGGCCTGAAGAAGGGCGCAGGAGCGCCCTTCTTCACCGCTTGCGCTAGGTTGCGCCGGGCGTGCGCGCGTAACCACGGCGGGTGAACCACTGGTTCGTCTATCCGAACATCGACCCGATCGCGTTCCGGCTCGGCTTCGAGTTCCACGTCGGCTCGTTCACGTACCATCCGATCCCGGTCCACTGGTACGGGCTCTCGTACCTGTTCGGGTTCATCTGCGTGTTCTTGTGGATGAACCGGCGCGCCGGGCGGCGGCGGCTGGGCCTGACGACGGACGAGATCCAAGACTTCCTGGTGTACGCCTTGATCGGCGTGCTGATCGGCGGCCGCGTCGGCTTCGTGATCGCCGACGTCATCACCAAGCACAATTTCGGCGATTATCTCGCGCACCCGCTGAACTTCATCGCGATCTGGCAGGGCGGGATGGCGTTCCACGGCGCGCTCGTCGGCGTGATCGTGGCGATCGTGCTCTTCTTGCGGAAGCATCCCGGGCTGTCGTTCGGTGTGCTCGGCGACGAGGTGGTGCCGCTGCTGTCGATCGGCATCTTCACCACGCGCATCGTGAACTTCATCAACGACGAGCTGCCGGGCAAGATCTGCAACCCCGACCACCCGTACTGCGTGGTGTTTCCGGCGTACCCGGGCCTCGCACGGTACCCGTCGCAGATCTTCGAGGCGATCCTCGACATCCTCACGCTGCCGATCATCCTGCTCGTCTACCGCTCGCGGCCGCCGGACGGCGTGGTGGCGTGGACGTGGTTCACGATCTACGGCGTCACCCGCTCCGTCGCGGAGATTTGGCGCGAGCCGGGCTTCACCGTGCTGGGGCTGGACGGCGGCCAGTTCGTCGCCGTCGTGCAAATCTTCGTCGGCATCTTCCTGATCGTGCGCTGCTACCGGCGCGGGACCCGAACCGAGGCGCGGTGAACCACCTTCTCCGTGATGCACCTTGCCGGCGGAACGGTCGCCGAGCGCGTAGCGACGTTGCGCGAGCGCATCGACGAGGTCGCCGTCGCGTCCGGGCGTGAGCGCGGTTCGGTCGCGATCCTTGGCGTCACCAAGGGGCAGCCGCGCGACGCGGTGCTCGCCGCGCTCGGCGCCGGCCTGACCGACGTGGGCGAGAACTATCTGCAAGAAGCGCGGGCGAAGTATGCCGGGCTGCCGCCGTGCGCGAAGCATTTCGTCGGCCACGTGCAGACGAACAAGGCGAAGGCGATCGCGGGCCTGTTCGACGTGGTGCAGGGCGTGGACCGGCTCGACGCCGGGCTCGCGCTCGCGAAGGCCGCGCGCGACGCCGGGCGCCGTTTGCGCGTTCTCGTGCAAGTGAACGTCTCGCCCACCGAACGGTTCGGGACCGCGCCGGCTGACGCACCGGCGCTCGCCGCGCGTCTGCGCGACGAGGGCCTGGCGGTCGACGGCGTGATGGCGATCGGGCCGGTGGACGGCGACGCCGGCTCCGCGTTCGCGCAAGCGCGCGCGGTGTTCGCGCGCGTGGGCGGAACGACGCTGTCGATGGGCATGTCCGGCGATTGGGAGTGCGCGGTGCGCAACGGCTCGACGATGGTGCGCTTGGGCACCGCGATCTTCGGCCCGCGGCCCGCGAGAGAGAGGAACGTGGCATGAGCGTGTTCGCGAGAATCGGATCGTGGTTCGCGATCCACGACGAAGAAGAGGACGAGGCGCTGTACACCGACGAGGTCGGCGCGAAGCGCAACGTCGTGCCGCTGAGCGACGCCTCGCGAAGGTCGGGCGGCTCCGTCGCGGTGTTCGCGCCGCGCTCGTTCGGCGACGTCACCGAGATCGCCGACGCGCTGCGCGCGCGCCAAGTGGTGATCGTGAACGTGCAAGGCGCGGACCGCAACCTGCTGCAGCGCGTGGTCGACTTCACCTCGGGCGTCGCGTACACCATCGACGGCCGCATCCAGAAGCTGGCGGAGGCGATCTACCTCGTCGTCCCGTCCGGCGTCACCGTCAACTCGGCCGGCGTGCGCGAGCAGCTCGACGTCGACGGCATCCTCGGCATCAAGGACCTGCGCTGATGGCCAAGATCACGATCATCGACATCCAGCACAAAGAGTTCAAGAAGTCCCTTCAGGGCTACGAGCGCAACGAGGTCAACGAGTTCCTCGACGAGATCATCGAGACGCTCGAGGACGAGAACAGCTTGCGAACCGCGCTCCAGGGCGAGATCGCGGAGCTGCGCGAGCGCCTCTCGCACTTCAAGACGATGGAAGAGTCGCTGCAGTCCACGCTGCTGCTCGCGACGCGCACGGCCGACGAGGTCAAAGCGGCGGCGCACAAAGAGGCCGACCTCATCAAGCAGGAAGCGCGGCTCACCGCCGAGCGCGAGATCTCGGCGCTCAGCGCGCGCATCGAGGAGGCGCGCCGCGAAGCGGACCGCCACCAGGACACCGCGGAGAAGGCGAAGAGCGAGCTGCGGTCGCTGCTGATGTCGCACCTGTCGCTGATCGAGCGGACGCCCACGGCGCCGGCGGTGCCCGCGGCGTCGGCGTCCGCCGAACAGCCGGCGTCAGCGCCGGCTTCGGCTGCGAGCGAGCCCGCGGGCGACGCGGACACCGACCAGCTCGCGCAGCTGCCGCTCCACAACGGGTCGCCCACGCACCAGCTCGTCGAGTAGCCCCGGCTGCCGCCGGGCGCGGCGGCCGGCGCTACGCGCGGGCCAGCTGCTCGCGCATCTCCTTGGCGCCGATGGGCTCGTTGTAGATCGGCGACCCGGGCTGCTGCTTGCGGCCGCCCTCGACCAGCCCGCCGTTGTCGACGGGGTCGAACCCGATCTCGTCGATGAGGTCGATCACGACGCGCTTGGCGGCCGAGTCGTCGGACGCGACCGGGATGGCCAGGCGGCCCTTCTCTCCCTTGGGCTTGCCCTCGGTGGCGAGCCGCTTGTAGAAGATGGTGTTGAACGCCTTCACCACGCGGGCGCCCGGCACGAGCGCGCGGGTGAACTCGGTGGACGTCTTCG
>Ga0066662_10000963_pt1 | contig 12905 bp, 12 predicted proteins | sample GraSoiAngelo_111_FD_133939 | JGI IMG/M metagenome (GOLD analysis project Ga0066662, IMG submission 133939) | Grasslands soil microbial communities from the Angelo Coastal Reserve, California, USA - 14_0903_12_40cm | ecosystem: Environmental > Terrestrial > Soil > Grasslands | place: USA... | reverse complement strand
CGTGGACGCGATCGGTTTCCGGAATTCCGGGGCCGTGGTCGGTGACGCTGAGCAGCACCTCGTCGCCGTCGCGGCGCGATTCGATCCGGATGAGCTTGCCTTCGCCCATGCCCTCCGCGTCCGGCTGCAAGGCCGGCGCGGGCTGGCCGTATTTGATGGCGTTCTCGACCAGGTTCGCCAGCGCCTGGCTGATCAACTCGCGATTGCCGTGCACGGGCGCGGGCTCGGCGATAACCTGCAGGGCCAACCCGTTATCCTCCGCCAGCGGCTCGTAGAGCTCGTGAATGCCGTGCGCGATCTCGGCGGCATCGAAGTCCGCCATGTTGCCCCGCGCCTGCCCGGATTCGGCACGCGCGATCATCAACAGCGCGTTGAACGTCCGGATCAGGCCGTCCGACTCCTCGATGATGCGCTCCAGCGCGGCGCGGTAATCGCTTTCGCTGCCGGCCTTGGCCAGCGCCTCCTCGGCGCGATTGCGCAGCCGCGTCAGCGGCGTCTTCAGGTCGTGCGCGATATTGTCGGAGACTTCCTTCAGGCCCACCATCAGCGCCTCGATGCGCTCCAGCATGGCGTTGAGGTTTTCCGCCAGCCGATCCAGCTCGTCGCCGCTGCGGCCGACCGGCAGCCGGCCTGACAGGTCGCCCGCCATGATGCGCTGAGTAGTACCGGTCATCGCATCGATTCTTCGCAGCACGCGGCGCGCGACAAAGATGCCGCCGCCGAGCCCGAGCGCGATCACGATCAAAAGCGACCATTGCGCGGCCTTGACGACGATGCCGAACAGCCGGCGGCGTTCCTCGAGGTCGCGCCCGATCAGGAGCCGAAAGCCGTTGCTCAGTTCGGTGACATTGACCAGCGCGCGATGATCCGCCGTGTCCTGGTCCTCCAGGCGCCGGTAGGAGGTCTCCGACCAGCCGGTGCTCGCCAACACCCCGGGCCCCAGCGAGCCGATATTGCCGCCAACCGCTTGCCCGTTCGGCGCCGTCAACAAATAGAGATTGGCGCCTGGCCGCAGCGACCGATTTTCGATGATGCGGGCAACCCCGTTCAAACCACGCTGCAGGTAGATATTGCCGATCGCGCCGACCTCGGCGTTCACGCTGGTCATGATCTGCTCGTTGATCAGCCGGCGGGTATTCCAGGCGAAATAGCCGAGCAGGGAAGCTGCAAACAACGCAAACAACAGCAGATACACCAGCGTCAGCCGAAACGCCGTGGTGCGGATCAGCTTGCCGAAGGCCGTCACGGGCCGACTCTGGAGGGCATGGAGGATGCCGAAAAGCCGCTCATGCGTCGATTATTACCTACTTTCCGCAAGCTCCAGAAGTGACAAATCATTCACCTCGCCCCCGATCCGGTTTATGGTCGGACAACGCGACCGATCAGCCGGGAGGAAACATGCGCGCCAGAATTTCGATTGCGGTGGGCCTCATCGTATTGCTCGCTGGCCCGGCCTTCGCCCAGCAAAAGCCGATGCAGCGCTACGGCGAAAAGGACAAGGAGAAGAGCTTCACCGAGCAGCAGGCGGAAAAGGACGCCGAACGCGCCTATCAGCGCTCGCTCGGCAACGTCCCCGAGAAAGGCCCGGCCGACCCCTGGGGCAACGCCCGCAGCGCCGAAGCGCCGAAACCCGCGAAGAACGAAGGCAAGACCGTAACGGCGAAGCCGAAGGCGAAGGCGGGGGGAGCGGCCAACTAGCTCAGGCGCACCCTGCCGCTGAACCGCCGCAGCGAGCGCCGCGAAAACCCTACTTCGCCCCGTCCCGGACCATATACCCCGCGCCGCGAATCGTGTGCAGCAGCGGGCGCTCGAAACCCCTGTCGATCTTGGCGCGCAGGCGGGAGATGTGGACGTCGATGACGTTGGTCTGCGGATCGAAGTGATAGTCCCAGACGTTCTCCAAGAGCATGGTCCGGGTCACCACCTGGCCGGCGTGCTTCATCAGATATTCCAGCAGCCGAAACTCGCGCGGCTGCAGCGTGAGCTCTTCCTGGCCGCGCGTGACGCGGTGCGACAGCCGGTCGAGCTCGAGGTCGCCGACGCGGTAGCTGGTCTCTTCGGTCGGTCCGCCGCGGCGGCGCGCCAGCACCTCAACGCGCGCCAGCAGTTCGGCAAATGAATAGGGTTTTGGCAGATAGTCGTCGCCGCCGGCACGCAGGCCCTTGATGCGGTCGTCGACCTGGCCGAGCGCGGAAAGGATCAGCGCCGGCGTGGAATTGCCCTTGTCGCGCAAGGTACCGATCACCGACAGCCCGTCGCGCTTCGGGAGCATGCGGTCGATCACCAAGACGTCGTAGTCGCCAGAATCAGCCATCGCGAGGCCCTCGTCGCCATCGCTTGCGAGATCCGCGATGTGGCCCACTTCGCGAAACGCCTTGACGAGGTAGTCGGCGGATTCGCGGTCGTCCTCGATGATCAGCAGGCGCATTTCTGTGTCGGACCGGCTCACGGCTAAGAGGCTCTCTGTCAACATGGTGCGGTCACCGTCGGCATGCAAGCGAAGCGCTCCTTCAGTGCCGCGAGACGAAAAAAGCGGGCGGTGAAGCTGGGGGACTCCACCGCCCTTCTACCCTTCCGACGGAGGGGGGCGTTTTCCACCGGAAGGTGACTGCGAAGGGGACGGGTTTTGACGCCCGTCCCCCGGGGAAGCGCCGTCGGCGGGGGCGACTGATGCCGGCGACACTCCCCATTCGTAACGGCTCTGGCGCTTAGCCTTTCGCCAGCGGCACCGCGACGAAGCGCGATGAGCCGCCGCTCTTGACCCGCATCAGAACGCTGTTCTTGTTGTCGGTGCGCGCCGCGTCGATCGCCTCGCGCACGTCGCCGGCGCTGGTAACGCTCTTGCCGCCGACTTCGAGGATGACGTCGCCTTCCTTGAAGCCGCGCTCGGCCGCGGCGCTCTTCGGATCGACTTCGGTGACCACGACGCCGTCCTTGCCGGCGCCCGCCACGCTGTCGGCCGGCGCCACGGTGAGGCCGAGCTTCGGCACGTCGGTGCCGCGCCGCGCGCTGCCGCGGTCGTTGTTGTCATTGCTGGCCTTGGCCTCGACCGCGTTCGGCAATTGCCCAAGCGCGAGGTTGACCACTTTGTCCTGGCCCTTGTGCAGCACGTTGAGCTTCACGGCGGCACCGGGGGCAAGACCGCCGATGGTGCGCGCGAGCTCGCGGGCATCCTTGACGGGCTCGTCGTTCACCGCGGTGATGACGTCGCCCGACTCGATGCCGGCCTTGGCGGCCGGACCGTTGGCCTGCGGCTCGGCGACCAACGCGCCTTCCGCCTTCTTCAGGCCGAGGCTGTCGGCGATGTCGGCCGTCACCGGCTGGATCTGCACGCCGATCCAGCCGCGGCTGACGGTGCCCTTGTCCTTCAGTTGCGCCACCACCTGCTTCACGGTGGAGGCCGGAATCGAGAACGCGATGCCGACGCTGCCGCCGGAGGGCGAATAGATCGCGGTGTTGACGCCCATCACCTCGCCTGAGGTGTCGAACGCCGGGCCGCCGGAGTTGCCCTTGTTCACCGGCGCGTCGATCTGGATGAAATCGTCATACGGACCGTTGCCGATGTCGCGGCCCGAGGCCGAGACGATGCCAGCCGTGACGGTGCCGCCAAGGCCGAACGGATTGCCGACCGCGAGCACCCAGTCGCCGATCCGCGGCTTGGTGTCGGACAGTTTCGCAAACGGGAAGTTGGAGCCGCCCTCCACCTTGATCAACGCAAGGTCGGTGCGGGCGTCGGTGCCGATCACCTTGGCCTTGTAGGTCTTGCCGTCGTCGGTCTTGACCTCGACCCGGTCGGCGCCATCGACAACGTGGTTGTTGGTGACGGCAAAGCCGTCAGGCGAGATGAAGAAGCCGGAGCCCTGCCCGGTGATCTGGCCGCCGCGCCCGCGCGGACCGCCGCGCAGCCCCGGGGGCATGCCATCGGGCCCGCCGAAGCGCTTGAAGAAGCGCTCCATCGGCGAGCCGGGCTGGAACGGCGAATCCTCGTCGTTCTTGCCGGTATCGTCCTTCGCCACTTTCTCGGTGATGTTGACGCTGACCGAGATCACCGACGGTTTGACGCGCTCGACGATGTCGGCGAACCCGGTCGGCTGCGCGGCCTGCTGCTTCACCTGCTTGTCGACCTGGGCATAGGCGGCAGACGAGAAAACGTCGTGCGGCGCCGGGCTCAGCCCATAACCGGCGACGCCGAGGCCGGCGACGACGGAGGCCATCAGCGCCCATTTGCGCGCGGAAAACAGCGACCGGGCGGGGCCGCGATAGGAAGGAAGGGAAGAAAGATCGGTCGGACGGTCGGTCATGGACAGGTCTCCAGGGGCGTTGAATTGGTAAGGTGCCGTTGCGGCGCCTTGTTGCCTGCTGAAGATGGGTATTGCCGCCTTACGGCGCGCTGGCGGGCGAATTAATTCTTTGTAATCAGGGCATCGGAGGCTGCGGCGCTTTGGCGCAGTTCCGCGCGAGCATGCACCGTTAGCCGGAAACACGGCGGCGGGGCCCGAGGACGTCAGGCATATGCGTTGCTATGGGGGACAGCTCGCGCCCGACCCGGGCGGCGCGACACAGCACTCTTAATATTCTGGCGGACACCGCGGAGCGAAGGCGCTTTCAACCGCTGATTGTTGCTCCGTGTGTCCCACCGGCAACAACCTCGCCGAAGAATCAAGGTACGGTAGCATCATCGTTAATCTCTACTTTCAAGTGATGTTGTCGGGGGGCATATCATGCGATGGATCGGATTAGGCATTGCAGCTCTCGCGCCGGTGCTCGCCGGCTGCTCGACGGTCCCGCGCACCGACGACGTAACCGGAAAATCAACGCTGGCGATCGTGCATCAGGTTCGTTGCGAAGCGAAGCGGGCCGTCCTCGACTTTGCCTATCATTACAAGGATCCCTCTCCGTCCGGCATCGACTACAAAACCGCTTCCGTTGCCTACGAATTCACGTTCGACATCACGGAAGACAATAATGCGTCGGCGGACGGCACCTGGGGACTGCCCTATACGCTGGGCGGCATGTTTTCGTTGACCGCAAACGGGCAGTTTAACCGCACCCGCAACACCAAACGCAACTTCAAGATCGTCGATACGTTCGAAGAGCTGTATCATACCGATTGCGGAGACGCGGCCCCGCAGCTGGAAAACCTGATCTATCCGATCTCGGGCGAGATCGGCATTTACGAGGTGATCAAGACCTTCATCAAGCTGCAGCAGATCGAGAACGCCCAGGCCGGAGAAGTGTTTACGTTCAGCGACACGTTGATGTTCACCACCTTCCTGATGGCCGGGGTGCAGCCGAAGCTCATCATCAGTCCATTCACCGATCGCTTCCGGCTCGCCGGCGCCAATGGCGACTTCAACGCAAGCCGCCGGGACGTCCACATGGTGGTGATCACGATGGCCGGCGACAAGCCTCGTTCGCTGAGGGCGGCGGCAGCCACGGCTAGGTCCGCAGTCAAGGGCCTGGCGGCAGCCGCCCTGGTGCCGGGCCTGCAGACCAACAGCAGCCTCGTATCCACGACCATCCTGCAAAGCGCGGCCAATCCGAAGGAACGCGCCTTGCTCGAACTGGATCGGCAGCGAATCCTGGATTTGCAGGCGAGAAGCCGAAACCTTCTGGTCGGACCCTGACCGTGGACTACGGGTGCGAACCGTCATCCCGTCGTTCGCCTTCAGGACTCCGAAACTCCAGAAGCTTTTTCGCGAGCCAAGAGAGCCTCGATCCGTGCCTCCTCGTCGGCCGAAAGGCTCGATGAAGCATCAGCCTCCGCCGCGGTTGTAGCGCGCCGCCGGTTATACGCCCACAGCGCGAGACCGCCGCCGGCCAGCGCGAAGGGCGGCAGCAGCCACAGCAGCAGCGTGTGCGAGTTGACCCGTGGCTTCAGCAGCACGAATTCGCCGTAGCGCGCGACCAGAAAATCCATCACCTGCGCGTCGCTGTCGCCGGCGGCGATGCGCTCGCGCACCAAGAGCCTGAGGTCGCGCGCCAGCGGCGCCTCGGAATCGTCGATCGACTGATTCTGGCAGACCATGCAGCGCAATTCGCGCGACAATTCGCGCGCGCGGGATTCCTTGGCCGGATCCGTCATGATCTCGTCCGGCTGCACGGCGAGCGCAGGCGGCGAGATGGAGAGACCAAGCCAGAGCGCGGCCAGCAAAATATGCGCGGAGAAAGGGTTACGCATCATTCCGCCGCCTGCAATCCGCGCGCCGCCCTCGCGGGCTTGGGAGCGCCGACGCGAAGGCGGCGGTCGGACAGCGACAGCAGCCCGCCGAACGCCATCAGCACGGGGCCGAACCAGATCAGGAGCACCAGCGGCTTGTGATAGATGCGAACTGCGATGGCACCGTCGGCCGAAGTGTCGCCGAGCGAGATATAGAGCTGGCTGAAGCCGCGGGTCAGCAGCGCGGCCTCGGTGGTGGACGAGCCGCGGGTGGTGAAACTGCGTTTCGACGGGGTCATTACGCCGAGCGGCGCGCCGTCAAGACCGACCGAGAACCGCGCGATCTGCTCGCGATAGTTCGGGCCCTGCCGTTGCGTGATGTTTTCCAGCTTCAGCGAATAGCCCGCCAGTTGTGCGCCTTCGCTGGGTTTCAGGGTACCGATATATTCGCTGTTCCAGGTGGTTTCGCAAACGATCCCGATCAGCGCCACGCCGATGCCGGCATGCGCGAAGGCTGTGCCCCAATTCGAGCGCGGCAATCCCCGCGCGCGGCGTAGCGCAAGCGGCAGCGCGACGCGGAACAGGCCGATGCGCTCTGCAAGATCGGTGAGCGCGCCGGCGATGACGAATACGCCAAGCCCGATCGCCAGCGGCGCCAGCGCCGCGCCGCCGCGCGTCCAGGCCCACAGCAGCGCGATGGCCACCAGCGCCGCGACGCCTGCGGCCATCAGCCGCTGCGCCGCGCCAACAACATCGCCGCGCTTCCAGGCAAGCAGCGGGCCGAACGGCATCGCGACCATCAAAGGCACGAACAGCGGCGCAAAGGTCAGGTTGAAGAATGGCGCGCCGACCGAAATCTTGTCGCCGGTCAAGACTTCCAGCGCCAGCGGATAAAGCGTTCCGGTGAACACGGTGGCGCAGGCGCAGGTCAGGAACAGGTTGTTGAGCAGCAGCGCGCCCTCGCGCGACACCGGCGCGAACAACCCGCCCTGCTTCAGCGCCGATGCCCGCCAGGCATAGAGCGAAAGGCTGCCGCCGATGAACACGCACAGGATCAGCAGGATGAACACGCCGCGGGTCGGGTCGGTCGCAAACGCATGCACCGAGGTCAGGACGCCCGAGCGCACCAGGAAGGTGCCGAGCAGCGACAGCGAGAAGGTCAGGATCGCCAGCAGGATGGTCCAGACCTTCAGCGCGTCGCGCTTTTCCATCACCACGGCGGAATGCAGCAGCGCGGTGCCGGCGAGCCACGGCATCAGCGAGGCGTTCTCCACCGGGTCCCAGAACCACCAGCCGCCCCAGCCGAGCTCGTAATAGGCCCAGTATGAGCCCATCGCGATGCCGAGGGTCAGGAAGATCCAGGCCATCAGCGTCCATGGCCGCACCCAGCGCGCCCAGGCCGCGTCGATGCGCCCTTCCAAAAGCGCCGCCACCGCGAACGAGAACGAGATCGAGAAGCCGACATAGCCGAGATAGAGCATCGGTGGATGCACGGCGAGGCCGATATCCTGCAGCACCGGGTTGAGGTCGCGGCCCTCGATCGGCGGATTGGCGATGCGCAAAAACGGATTCGAGGTGATCAGGATGAAAAGATAGAACGCCGACGCGATCCAGGCCTGCACGCCGAGCACGTAAGCGCGCAGCGACAGCGGCAGGTTGTTGCCGAACGCTGCGACCAAGCCGCCGAACAGCGCGAGTATCGACACCCATAGCAGCATCGAGCCTTCGTGATTGCCCCACACGCCGGTGACCTTGTAGATCAGCGGCTTCAGGGAATGCGAGTTCTCGAACACGTTGACGACGGAAAAGTCGGAAGCCACGTGCAGGCTCACCAGCGCCGCGAAGGAGAACGCCACGAACAGCAGTTGCGCGAGCGCCGTGGAGCGCGCGACATTCATCAGCGCGCCGTCGCGCCAGCGCGCGCCCAGGATCGGCACGGTCGACTGGATCAGCGCCAGCGCAAGCGCCAGCACCAGCGCGTAATGGCCGGCTTCCGCGATCACCTCGAAGCTCCCTGGCTTGGCTGCGGCGCTGGCATCGCAGGCTTCTTGTCGTAGTCGTCCTTCCAGTGGCCCTGCTTCTTCAACGCATCCGCGACGTCCTTTGGCATGTAGGTCTCATCATGCTTGGCGAGCACCGTATCCGCCCTGAACACGCCGGCGGCGTCGATTGCGCCTTCGGCGACCACGCCCTGCCCTTCGCGGAACAGGTCGGGCAGGATGCCTTTGTACGTCACCGGCAGGCGCGCCCCGCCGTCGGAGACGGTAAAGCTCACCGCGAGATTGTCGCCGCGCTGCAGCGAGCCGTTTTCCACCAGGCCGCCGAGCCGGAAGCGTTTTCCCGCCGGGATATGCTTTTCCGCCGCCATCGAGGGGGTCGAGAAGAACACGATGGAATCCCGGAGCGCGTTCAGCACCAGCGCCGCCGCCAGCGCCAGCACCGCGAGCGACCCGCCGATCATCGTCAACCGCCGCTGCCTGCGCGTCATGTCCTAACCATCCACCCCAAGGTTCTTCAGCCCCTCGTTCAAGGTCCGCAGCCGTTCCGCGTCATTGGCGACCGCCTGGCGCGCGTCGGCGCCGGCCGCCTTCGCCTTGTCGCGCTCGCCCATCACCATATAGGCGCGCACCAGCCGCAGCCACCCTTCGACGTCGTCGCCGTTCTGCTTCAGCCGCGTGGCAAGCCGGTCGACCATGCCGCGGATCATGGCGCCGCGGTCGCCCTCGCTCATGTCCTTGGCCGCGGCGATCGCATCATTGGAGAGCGCGGGCGCGGACGAGCCGCCGACGCGCGCCAGGGCCGCCTGCACCACCGGCCGCCACGGCGCATCCTGCGGCGCCTTCGCCAGCAGCGCGCGCCAGATCGCGGCAGCCTCGGAGGCACGGCCGTCCTGCTCGGCCGCGATCCCCAGGTAATAGCTCGCCTTGACGTCGTCCGCGTTGAGCGCGACGGCGCGGTCGAACTCCGCCTTGGCGTCGGCGGTGATGACATTGCCGGCCGCGATCGCGATGACCTCGCCGAGATCGGCGCGCCGCGACGCGCTGTCGCCGGCATAGAGGATGGCGTTGCGATAGGCCTTGATCGCATCGTCGAAGCGGCCGAGCTTGGCGAGCACCGGCGCCAGCACGTCCCAGCCGCGGCCGTCGGTCGGATTGTTGTCGAGATGCGCCTCGACCTGCGCCACCAGATTGTCCAGCGGCTGCGAGGCGGGCGATCCTTTCGCGCGCTCCGCAAGCGGAAAGTCGAGCAGAGTTGGCGAGCCGAGCGGCAGATAGAATGCAACCGCCAACACCGGGAGCCCGGCCAGCGCGATCACCGCCACCGCGCGACGCAGTCGGATGTTTGATTGCGCCGGAAGCTCGCGTTCCGCATCGTCGGCGGCCAACAGCCGCCGCCCGATCTCGACGCGCGCCGCCACCGCTTCGCTTGTCCCGATCAGGCCGGCGGCCGCGTCGCGCTCCACTTCGGCAAGCTGATCCTTGTAGACCGCAGCCTCGGAGCCTTGGCGATGCGGCCGCGGCCCGCGCCCGAGCGGCCACAGCACGGCAAACACTGCGGCAGCCGTCATCAGCGCAAACACAAACCACAAGGTCATCGGGCCAGGGTTCCGACGCGCGGCTCCAGACGGCCGCGCCGATGCGCCGGTTTACACCATGGGTGGCCAAAGCACGCAATTAACAATCGCGGTAGGGAAACCCGGCGAACGGCACGGTGGGCGTATTTGAGAAGCTTGCCGCTAATGTCGATGGCGGAGTTGCTACCCTGCCTTCGCCGGCTTGCGGTCGCCGGCCAGCGCGTTCTCGGCGGCGCGGCTCATCAGCGAGGCGTAGTCGGGACCGAACAGCACGTCGCAGAAGCCGATCGCGGCCTTGACCTGGGTATGGCGGAAGGCGCGGGCGCGGGACTCCGGGGCGCGTAGCGATTGCACCAGCGCCTCGGTGGAGCGTTCGATATAATGCTGCAAATCGGAGAAGGTGCGCAGCGTCACCTCGTTGATGGCGAGCTCGCTGGCATAGTTGCGGCACACCGCGACAAAATCGATCAACGCGGCGGTCTCCTCGACGTCCGAGGGGTCGAGCCGAAGGCTCGCGGAAATGTCCTTGTCGGCGCGCTGGCGCAACAGCCGCCGCACCCGCCCCGGGACGCTGTCGATCTCCGACTGCAACGCGTTGGAGATATCCGCGCGCAAGGCGGCGAGCTGCCTGCCCCAGGCGGAATCATTGCGCAGGTCGAGCTCGGTGCGAAGGCCGCGCACGCCGTCATGGATGATCTTCAGGTGCTCGGCGACGTCGTCGAAGCGGCCGCGCCGGATATCGGCCCGCAGGCTCATGGCGAGCACCGACAAATCGTGCAGCGCCATGCTGACGGCGACGCCGCAGGAGGTGGCGGCGACCCGGACCTCGTCGTCGGAGCCCGCGACCTTGATGGCTAGGCGGATGATCTGCCAGGAGGCGGACAGGCGCTGCATCAACAGCGACAGCGCGAACGGCAGCAGCACCGGCGTCTGCAAGGTGGGAACGTTGAGCGCGGCCATCACCGAGGCGATCTGCGGTTCGCCGAACAGCCGGAAAGAGGCCGGCAGGCGGCTGCCCAGGGTTTCCAGCGCCTCATGCGCGCCAAGCACCGCGCCGACGGGGAGCATGTCCTCGACGACGTCGGAAGGGCCGATCCGCGTCAGCGCGCGTTGCTTGTCGCCGCCCGGCACCGGCGTCGCGATCTGAGCGATTGCTTCAGCGGCGGCGAGCTGGAAGGCGCGGATTTCGCTGTCGAGACCGATCGTGCTTCCGGAATCTTTTGCAAGCGCGAGCGCCGCCTCGAAGGCCTTGAAGGCCGCGGGCGCGCCGTCGCGCACCAGCCATTGCCAGATCGGGATCAGCGACGAGCGCCGGATCTGCCCCGCGCGTGCCGGCACATTGGCTTCGATCAGGAAAGGTTCCAGCGGCCGAAAGGTGAGCCGCGCCGGGTCCTCAATGCGCGGCCGCGCCTGCTCCTCGGTGCCGCGCACGACCTTGCGCAACTGCTCGAGCACGAAAGCCGGAACCGCGGCATCCTCGCCGCGCTCGATGGCGCGCTCGAACTCGCGCATCAAAAGCGCCTGCGTCTGCGGTGGCAGCTGCGCCAGATACTCCCTCAGCCGGTCGGTCGATGTCTGGCTCATCCTGCAAAACGCCCGCGGGACGCGAGGTGACATGCATCCACCGGGTGTCATAACAGCCGCGCCGTTAAGAAGCCGTTGAGGAAGAAGGCCGCCCTAGCCCACCGCACTCCAGCCGCCGTCGGGGCCGCGGCAGGCCGTGCCGCGCGCGATCTCGAGCTGGCCGCCGATGGTCACCGAATGCGAATAACCGCGGCATTGGGCGCCCTTGCGGTCATAGGCCGGCCCCGGAACGATGTTGCCGTACCGCCCGGAAGCGGGGTTGCGCCATGGCATCGGCGCCCCAGGCGAGCCGGATTCCAGCGCCTTGATCTGCGCCTCATAGGCAAGTTTCCGGTCGTCCTCGGTGAGCGCGGAACCGATCTTGCTGCCGATCAGCCGGCTGAGCTCGACATTGGTCAGCGCGGAGGAGGCGGTGGTGGCATCACCGGCAGTTTTGCCGCCGCTCAACGCGGTGGCGCCCTCGCCGGCGCCCTTGGACGTGAGATCGCACCCGCCAAGCGCCAGCGCGGCAAGTAGCAGCAGCGCGGGATGGGGACGGATCATGAGGGCTCCGGGGGAGGACACGGGTCCGGTCTAGAAACGGCAGAATCTGGGCAGGAAAGCGGCGGGCGCATGCGTGTCAAACTTGTGTATACCGCGTTAAGTTGTAGCTACATAATGATTCCACGAACATCGTATGGGACGAACGGAAGCGGCTCGCGAACATTCAATCCCACGGAATGGATTTTGCGGCTTTGAATGAAGCGTTCTTCGAAGAATCAGTGATGGTTCCGGCAAAGCTCGGCCGGATAGCAGCGGCGGGTCGTTATCACGACGGCGTCATCCTCGTGGTGTTCGCCATGCTGGGTACCGAAGCTCTCAGCATCATCAGCATGCGGCGCGCGAGCCGGAAAGAACGGAGACTGATCGATGGGTAAGCTGCAGAAAAAATACAAGCCGGGCCAAGGGTACACCAGGCAAGACTGGGAAGACGTTCAAAGTCCCGAGTTAACCGACGAACAGATGGCGCGGGCCAAACCGTTCGCCGAGGTGTTCCCCGAACTCGCCGCCTCGATCCGCCGGGGACGCGGTCCGAACAAGGCCCCGACCAAGAAGCTCGTGTCGCTGCGGCTATCGGGCCAGGTGATCGATGCCTACAAGGCCGGCGGCCCGGGCTGGCAATCGCGGATCGACGCGGACTTGCGAAGGATCAAGAAGATCAAGTGAGTTTTGAGGTCAGATCAAGCGGCCTTCGCCCGCTTTTTCGCAGCGCTATTGCGCAGAAGCCGCAACACCGCTGGTGCATCGCTGTTGATAAGCATCAAATACGCCCGCAGACCGCCAAGCGGCCGGGTTCGACGCTGTTCCCAATCTCGGATTTGATGGATAGTAAAACCGAATTCCGCAGCAAAATCGTCCTGCGACAGATTAAGCTGCTTGCGGATTTCACGCACGCTTATTTCCGGAGGAACATAGAGCCTGCTTGGCTTCGCATTGCCGCGCGCAATTTCCAAAGCCTCATTGAGACCTGCCGCAATCTTATCAAATGCCTTCTTGCTCATCCTGCTGCACCCCTTCGATTCGATGCGGCGTACTACGTAATTGACG
>Ga0066662_10000962_pt1 | contig 12909 bp, 15 predicted proteins | sample GraSoiAngelo_111_FD_133939 | JGI IMG/M metagenome (GOLD analysis project Ga0066662, IMG submission 133939) | Grasslands soil microbial communities from the Angelo Coastal Reserve, California, USA - 14_0903_12_40cm | ecosystem: Environmental > Terrestrial > Soil > Grasslands | place: USA... | reverse complement strand
GCGCTGGCCATGCTCGTCCTCTCCGGCGCAAACTTCCTGGTCCTCGATGAGCCGACCAGCCACATGGATATGCCGGCGCTGGAGGCCATCGAGCGGGCTCTGGCAGAGTACGCGGGACCGATGCTGGTCGTCTCGCATGACCGCTACTTCCTGGACCGCATAGGGATCAACCGTGTGGCCGTGCTCGCCAGCGGCCGGCTTCGCGATATGGCAAGCGTGGACGCATACGAACAGGAGCTGGTGGCATGATCGATCCGGAGATCACGGGACGAGTTGCATTGATTACCGGCACGAACAATCGGCATGGCATCGGCGCAGCCACGGCGCGGGCCCTGGCCGCGCAGGGGGTGCGTATCTGTGGCATCTACCTGGGACAACCAGGAGGGGAGACCGTGGCCGCCGAGATTCACGCCACCGGCGGGGAGATGGCTGCGCATGAGCTGGACATAACCACGCAGGAGGCAGCCTCGGTTGCCTTCGACCTGGCCGAGCAGCGCCTTGGACCGGTCGAGATTCTGATCAACAACGCGTGTTCCAGTGGCCAGGACACGTTCCTGCCGGCCGGCGCCGGGGAACGGGACTGGGTGGGCCGGCCGCTGGAGACGGTCAGCAGGAAGAGCCATGATGACCACTTTGCCGTCAACAGCCGGGCGCCCGCCCTGTTGATGGCGGAATTCGCGCGCCGGCACCTTGCCCGGAAGTCGGCCTGGGGCCGGATCGTCAACATCAGCACCGATGGCGCCGCCGGCTTTCCAGGGGAGATCTCGTACGGCGCCAGCAAAGCAGCGCTGGAGAGCTACAGTCGCGCCGCTGCCGGCGAGCTGGCGCCGTATGGCATCACCGTCAACCTCGTCTCTCCCGGTCCGGTGCAGACCGGATGGTTCCCAGATGAGCTCGAGCCGGAGATGGAACGTGACATCCCGCTCGGACGCGTCGGCCGCCCCGAAGACATCGCCGATGCGATTGTGTTCCTGGTTTCCGCGCAGGCGTCGTGGATCACGGGACAGGTCCTGCGCGTCAACGGTGGGCATCGCGTGAGCTGAGGCGGTTAGCCGGTTGGTAGGGAGCGCCAGAGTGTCTGATCGGTGCCCGTCATCCTCCATGTGTTCATGTCAGGTATGCTGACCCATGACCATCGGCGAGAATGCACCGGTTCAGGTGAACGGCGGCCTGGCGGTAGAAACCGACGGGCTGACCAAGGCCTATGGACCGCTTCTGGCAGTCGATCACCTCGATCTGCGGGTGGAGCGTGGGGAGATATTCGGGTTCCTGGGGCCGAATGGCGCCGGGAAGACGACCACCATGCGCATGCTCCTCGGCCTCGTGCGGCCGACCGCAGGGTCGGCGCGGATGCTTGATATGGATGTCGCCGCCCAGTTGCCGGCGATCCTGGCGCGGACCGGATCCATCATCGAGAATCCGACCTTCTACCCCTATCTCTCCGGTCGGGACAACCTGCGCATGCTGGCCCGGGTCACCGGTGTCGACGACGATCGTATCCCCCCTCTGCTGGATCTGGTCGATCTCGCCGGCGCCGCCAGACGGAAATTCAAAACCTATTCCCTGGGCATGAAGCAGCGTCTGGCCGTGGCGGCCGCGCTGCTCACCGGGCCCGACCTCCTCATCCTCGACGAGCCCGCCAACGGCCTGGATCCCGCCGGGATCGTGGAGATGCGCGAGCTGATGCACCGGCTCAAGGACGAGGGACGCACGGTGGTCGTCTCGAGCCACGTGCTCCATGAGATCGAGCAGGTCTGTGACCGGATCATGATCCTGGTGCACGGCAAGGTGGTGGTGCAGGGACGGGTCCACGACCTCCTCGGACGCGACCGGCGCATCCTCGTGCGCATCGACCGGGCGGGAGAAGCCGAGGCCCTGCTCGCGCGCATTCCCTGGATCGAAGACGTCCAGCGGGAAGGCAATGAGCTTCGACTGGCGGCTCCCCTGGAGCGATCAGCGGAGATCAACGCTCTCCTGGCTCGACAGGAGCTGTACGCCGCCGAGATCAAAGCCGAGGAGCAGAGCCTGGAACAGTACTTCCTCGATGTGACCGAGGCGGGTGCGTCATGAGTCATCTGCTGGCCGCCGAATGGCTGAAGCTCCGCTACCGCTGGATGCCGCGAGTCATCGTGCTCATCATGCTGCTCATCATGGCGTTGATCATGTGGGGCATCTCGACGTCGAACCAGCGGCCCAACGTGCTGTTGCCGCGCTCGTTGATCCTGGCACTCTTTTTTGCGTCGGCCTTCGCTCCGTTTCTCTGGCCCGTGCTGGGTGGAAGCTGGGCCGGAAATGAGTACGGCTGGGGGACCGTCCGCCTCATCCTCAGCCGCCGGCCCAATCGCGTGCAGTGGATCGCCGCCGCCCTGCTCATCCTCGTGGCCGTGGCCTTCCTCGCCCTCATTGCCAGCCTCGTCGTCGGTGCGATCGCCGGCCTGATCGTGAAGGGACTCACCGGTGAGGCGACTGGAAGCCTGCAGGACCCTTACGCCTGGATCGTGGTCAAGTCCTTCCTGGGAGCCTGGTACGTTCTCATCTTCTATCTCGTCCTGGCCTACTCGCTGGGCACGATTTTCCGTTCCGGAGCGGTGGGTATTGGACTTGGGATCGGCATCACCGTCGCCGAGCTGATCGTCTTCGGCATCTTCAACGGTCTGGGCGGCACGTGGCGGGACATCGCCGATCACTTTCCCTATGCCTACACCCAGGCCCTTCCCAACCGGCTGGTCCGAGAGGGGACGACGTCCAGCTTTGCCGACATCCCGTCGCATTCGCCGAGCGCGGTGGCCTCGGTCATCGGGATCGCGATCTACCTCGCCATTCTGCTGGGGGCCACCATGCTGGTGGTGACGAGACGCGACGTCACCTCCTGACCGGTCGAAGACTGATTCTCATCACGGACCAGTCGCCGCCCGCGTCCGCTGAGTGGGGCGTACCCCCGCAGCGCAGTCTCATGTAGAGCCCTCCGGCGCGGGGCCCCAGATCCCGGACAACAACCATGTCTCTTTCCAGCCGCTGCGGCCCCGCGCCGGACGGCCCTACCGAACGGCGTGGGAATGGTAGATCGAGGTCGGATAGCATCAGCGCCCGCGTGTGCTTTCTCTGTCTGGATTCGCTATAAAGGTAGGCCATTGTCCACCGCAGGCGAAGGAGGAGCCCAATGCTCAGGCGCGTACTCGCAGCTCTGGCTCTCGCTCTGGCATTTACCGTCCCGCAGGTCGTCCACGTCCATGCCGCCGGCCCAGCGTTCAGTCACATCTACGAAATCATGATGGAGAACACGAACTACGATGATGTGATCGGGAACACCGCGGACGCGCCGTACATCAACTCTCTGGCTCAGACCTACAGCTTCGCGGCCAACTACTACGGTGTGACCCATCCGAGCGAGCCGAACTACGTCGCGTCGATTGCCGGTGATTTCTTCGGTCTGCACGCCGACGACCCGACCAAAGTGTTCAGCCAGCAGAATCTGGTCGACCAGTTCGAGTCCAAGGGCCTGACCTGGGCGACCTACCAGCAAGGGTTACCGTCGGTTGGGTCGACGGTGAGCCAGAACCCAGCGACCGGCTCGGGCCTCTACGCCAAGAAGCACAACCCGTTCCTGCTGTTCAGCGATGTGACGAGCAGCTCGACGCGCCTGCAGAACATCAAGCCGATCGAGTCGCTGGCCACCGACCTCGCGTCGGGTAACGCCCCCAACTACGCCTTTATCGTGCCGGACCAGTGCCATGACATGCACGGTGTGTCGCCGCCCAGCTCGGTGAGCTACGGCATGCCCTGGTGTGGCTATCCCCCGAATTTCACCCTCAACCACGCGCTCATCCAGGCCGGTGATAGCGCAGTCAAGGGGCTCGTCACCGAGATCATGTCCTCAAAGGCCTGGACCGCCGACTCGGTCATCTTCCTCACCTGGGACGAGAACGAGTCCAGCGGCCAGAGCGCACCCAATCGCGGCTATGCCTCCTCCACCGGCTGCTGCGGGAGCCCGGTCGGTGACGGCGGAGGCCGCGTCCCGGCAATCTTCATCACCAACACGCCCGCCCACACCGTCTCCCTGCGGCCGTACAACCACTACTCCCTGCTGCGGACCATCGAGGACAACTGGGGGCTGGGCTGCCTGGCCAATACGTGCCTGCCGTCGGTCCAGGCCATGACCGACCTGATTCCGCCGGCCGGAAAGCCTGTGCCTCTGGCGAACACGTTGGGCATTGCGATCACGTTCTATAGCAACAACCCCGGACAGGGGTATGTGCTCTTCGGCTCCGGCCCGGGCTGCACCGGCCTGGTCGAGACCTCGCTCAACGACCTCGGCATCGGGACCACGACGCATACCGTCCTGGTCACCGGCAATGACCTGCCCGGCACAGTCGGCAACATCGGACTCACGCCGGGCACGACCTATTGGTACGAGGTTGTGACCCTTGACAGGGGTGGCGGCTACGAGATCGACAACAACGGCGGACAGTGCTACGCCGCCACGGTGTCGAAACAGTAGAGGAAGGTCCATCACCTCCGCTCCCCTCTCCCACAGGTGGGAGAGGGGAGCGAGGGCCGCTCCTGGCCCGAATTGTGCAATGTGTCGCTGCACGATAGAGGCGGGGGAGAGGCATGGCGACACGAGCAGCCCAGGCGTCGGATCCAGCCGGCGCCACCGGCGACTATCTGCCTATCCGCGAGTATGCGGTCATCGGCAATTGCAGGACCGCGGCGCTGGTGGGTACGAACGGATCGATCGACTGGTATTGCCCGGGGCGATTCGACGCCCCCGCCGTCCTCTCTCGCATCCTCGACGCGCATCGCGGCGGCTATCTCAGTCTCCATCCGGAAGGCGAATGGACGGCGCAGCGCAGGTATCTGGATGAGACCAATGTCCTCGTTGCCACCTATCGTTCCGGCGACGGCGAGGTGCGCGTCACCGATTACATGCCCATGGGTGCCTCGGGGGCGCAGGGACAGGCCGCAGACGAGCCGGGAAAGCCGACGATCCTTCGCAGGATGGACTGTATTCACGGCGAGGCAACGATCCGCCTGCGCTACCGGCCCGGGTGGGACTACGGGCTAACACGTCCAGAGGTCGAATGTGTCCCCGGGCGCGGCGTGATTGCCCGCTGCGGGGAGGAGTACCTGGGTCTGGCCTGTCCCGATTTCGAGCTCGCGGAGGGAGACGGAATCTGGGAGGGCGTACTGCGTCTCAGCGCGGGCGAGCATCAGTCCGTCGCCTTCGACCATACGCCCGACCACGAGGCTGCTCTGCGGGCGCTCAACGAGCAGCTCGACGAGAACGACTTGTCACGCACCGTCTCGTTCTGGCGCACGTGGGCGAGGCGCTGCTCGTATTCGGGTCCATACCGCGATGCCGTGGTGCGCAGCGCGCTCACCCTCAAGCTGCTGACTTATAACCCGACCGGCGCCCTGGTCGCCGCACCCACGACATCGCTGCCGGAGGAGATCGGCGGCGAGCGCAACTGGGACTACCGCTTCACCTGGCTGAGAGATTCTGGACTCATCCTCTACTCGCTGCTCACCGTGAACTATCACCACGAGGCGGTGCGCTTCCTCCACTGGCTGGAAGGCGTGATGACGGCCCGGCCGCGCGAGGTCCCGCAGATCATGTACACCATCGAGGGGGGACGTGACCTGACCGAGCGGGAGCTGACCGACCTCGAGGGCTACTGCGGTTCCCGGCCGGTACGCGTGGGCAACGCGGCCGCCAAGCAGGTGCAGCTCGACATCTACGGCGAGGTGCTCACCGCCGCCTACGTTCACTATCATCGCCCGGACGACAGTCCTACATTGGGGGACGCACAGGGACGCACGCCGGACCGAGGAGCCTGGGAGGCGCTCCGTACTCTGGTTGACGACGCGATCGAGCATTGGGAGGAGCCAGACAACGGCATCTGGGAGGTGCGCGGAGGGCCCCGGCAGTTCCTCTACTCGAAGCTGATGTGCTGGGCCGCGGTCGATCGCGGCATCAAGATCGCCTGCGAACATGGTCTCGACACCGATCTGGACCGCTGGCAGCAGGCGCGCGACCGGATGCGGAAGCGCATCGAGACCGAGGGGTACAACGAGAAGCTGGGTGCCTTCGTTCAATCCTTCGGGAGCGACACGCTTGATGCCTCGGCGCTGGCTATTCCACGACTGGGCTTTCTCTCCGCCACCGATCCACGGGTGCTCTCCACCATCGACCGCATCAAAGCCGATCTCACCCAGGATGGGCTGGTCTATCGCTATCGCTCATCCGACGGCCTGGCCGGCGGCGAGGGCACGTTCCTGCTGTGCACCTTCTGGTTGGTCGAGGCGCTTTCCCTTGCCGGCCGCACCGACGAGGCGCGCAGCCTGTTCGAGACCACGCTCGACCTGGCCAACGATGTCGGCCTCTTCTCCGAGGAGGTTGATCCGGAGAACAGGGCATTCCTTGGTAACTTCCCCCAGGGCTTCACGCATCTGGCCGTGATCCGCGCCGCCGTCGACCTCGCCAAAGCGCACGTCCACGGCGCTGAGGAACAGCGAACGACCGAAGGCGAGCGGGCGCGGCATGCGCGTCGGGCGGCGTCGTCGTGAGGTAACAGGCGTCAGGCCCGAGACTTACCCAACCTCATCGAAGAAACACGTCTCCGCTCCCGTGTGGCACACCGGCGTTGAGCCGGTTGCCGGCTCAACCTCGGCGAGGAGGGTGTCGCCGTCGCAGTCGAGCGCGAGCCGTAGGACGAGGAGGTAATTGCCCGACTTCTCCCCCTTGAGCCAGAGCTCCTGCCGGCTGCGGCTCCAGAGATGAAGCCTGCCGGTGGCGCGGGTGCGGTCGACCGCCTCGCGGTTGGCGTATCCCAGCATCAAGACCTGTTTGGTGGAGTGGTCCTGCACGATGACAGGCACCAGGCCGCCGCCCTTGGCGAAGTCGATCATACCGGCCGCACCGGGACGCCGTGCTCTGCCAGATAGGCTTTGACGTCTCCCACGGTGTAGGTACCGTAGTGAAAGACGGAGGCGGCCAGAGCGGCGTCCGCGCCGCCTTCCTGGAGCGCGCCGCGGAAGTCGTCGAGGCTCCCGGCGCCGCCGGAGGCGACGATAGGCACCGGCGCCCACTCGGCGAGTGCACGCAGGAGGGCGATGTCGTAGCCGGCGCGCGTGCCGTCGGCGTCGATGCTCGTCACCAGCAGCTCCCCGGCGCCGCGCTCGACGACCTGGTGCGCCCATTGCAGGGCGTCGAGGCCCGTGGGCGTGCGGCCGCCATGCGTGTACACTTCCCAGCTTCCGTCGGTTCGCTTCGCGTCGATCGCGACCACGATGCATTGGCTGCCAAAGGCCTCGGCGCCTCGGGTCACCAGGTCCGGGTCGTCGACGGCACGGGTGTTGATCCCGACCTTGTCTGCGCCCGCCGCGAGCACGCGCTGCATGTCCCCGATGGTGCGTACGCCACCGCCGACGGTGAAGGGGATGAACACGGACTCGGAGGTTCGGCTGACCAGATCCACCAGCGTGTCGCGGCCCTCGACCGAGGCGGTGATATCGAGGAAGACGATCTCGTCGGCACCTTGCTGCTCGTAGATCGCTTCCCGCTCGACAGGATCACCGGCATCACGCAGTCCCTCGAAGTTGACGCCCTTGACCACGCGCCCCCCGGCGACGTCCAGGCAGGGGACGATGCGCTTAGCCAGCAAGGGCCATGGCCTCCCCCAGATCCACGGCGCCCTCGTAAAGCGCGCGCCCGACGATGACGGCCTCGGCGCCGATCTCGCGCAAGCGGCGGATGTGATCGAGCGCGGCAACCCCGCCAGAGGCGATGACCGGCGCGCCCAGGGCGATCAATCCTTCCAGGGAGCCGAAGTTCGGGGAGGTTAGCGCCCCGTCGCGTTCCACATCGGTGTGCAGGAAGCGGCGGACGCCGCAGCCGATCAGCTCGCGGGCAAGGTCGAGGAGTGTCCAGTTGCTGGCTTCGGTCCAGCCCTGAACGGCGACCCGCCCGTCCCTCGTGTCGAGTGCGACCACCAGCCGGTCCGTGAATGCTCCGGCCAGATTCGCGATCAGGGCACGGTCAAGTGCGGCGGTCCCCACGACGAACCGCTGCACACCCGCGGCGAGCGCGTCATCGACATCTTCCCTCGTCCGCAGCCCGCCGCCGAGCTGAACGGGGGCTTCCGCTGCAATCGCTCGGACCAGATCGAGCTGACAGGGCCGGCCGGCGCGGGCGCCGTCGAGATCGACGACATGGAGCAGCGCGGCGCCTCTCTCACGCCAGCAACGGGCCACGGCGGCCGGATCGGCGCCATAAACGGTTTCCCGCTCGAAGTCCCCCCGCAGGAGCCGAACGGCGCGGCCAGCCTGCAAGTCAATGGCAGGGATGATTTGCATGGACGATTCTACTTAGGGCACATGGGAGCCGCGTCGGTGGCCGCCCATGAGCAACGTCGCCGCCTCGAATGGTAGGGCCCTACGGACACGTGGGCAGGGACGGAGGTCGTGGCCAGGCCACACGGGAGTGGCGATAGGGAAATGTCTCGCGGGCCGTCGTTTGAAAGTGGCCTGGAGGCATGGAGGCGTGCCCGCGTACGGATGAGGACCGAGAGAAGCAGCCCCACCGCCGCCGCGCTGATATACTTAACCAAATGGTAAATTATTCGTCCCCATCTCTGGATCGGGCCTTCGGGGCCCTGGCCGATCCCACACGTCGCGCCATTGTCTCGCGCCTGGCGCACGGGCCGGCCTCGACCACGGAAATCGCAGCGCCATTTCATCTTTCCCTTCCCGGAGTGCTCAAGCATCTCGGCGTGCTGGAGCGTGCCGGAATCATCCGGGGCGAGAAGCGAGGGCGCATCCGCCGGTACCATCTCTGGCCGGCGGCAATGCACCCGGCGTCCGCCTGGCTTGACGCCCATCGCACCTTCTGGGAGACGCAGCTTGATACGCTCGAGGCACATCTGGAGGACTCCAGCCCATGATCGATGAATCTCTGCAGGTGCGCCGCATCCTGCGTGCGACGCGAGAGCGAGTCTGGCGCGCCTGGACCGACCCCGACGAGATCTCCCGCTGGTGGTGGCCGCAGCGCTTCCACACCGCATACACGGTGGACCTGCGCGAGGGCGGAGAGTTCCAGTTCCGGTCTGAGGACCTGCGGGACGTCGGCGTTCTCGGCATCACCGGCCGGTTTCTCATGATTCGGCCGCCGGAGGAGCTCCATTACACCTGGCGCTGGCTGCATGAGGAGCGGGAGTCCGAGGTGCGGGTCATCTTCACCGATCGTGGGGAGCAGACCGAAATCCAGATCGAGCACCTGGGTCTGGGAAGTGCCGAAGCGCGAGCCAATCACGCCACCGGATGGAACGACTGCCTCGATCGCCTGGCGTCGTTGACTGCCGGCCGTCTCTCGAGGTGAGCAATCCCTGGCAGAAAGGAGTTGGTCATGACTGATCTGGCCCAACGGCAGTGCATCCCCTGTGAGAAAGGGGCATCGCCGCTTGAGCCGCGCGAGATCGACACACTTCTAGTGCAGGTACCGGGCTGGAAGATGGGGGACGGCAGGCTCACGCGCGAGGTGAAGCTGAAGAACTTCCGCGAGGCGCTGGCGCTGGTGAACCGGATCGGCGAGGTCGCCGAGGCTGCGGGCCACCATCCCGATCTGTGCCTTCACGGCTGGAACCGCGTGCGCATTGACCTGTCGACCCATTCCATCGGGGGGTTGTCCGAAAACGACTTCATTCTCGCGGCACGGATCACGGAGCTGGGCCTTTGATCGGTCAAGAGAGCCGGCGCGGTTGTGGCACGGTCCGCGCCCCGTACGTTTCCGCCTGGTCAACCACATATTCCGGTAGCATTCTCCCGTAGCTTAGCGCTTCAGCGCGTCAAGGCTACGGGAGAATGCTTCCGCGGGGCCAGGGTGGGGTCGTCGACTACCTCCATCGGCGATCACTTATAGAATTTGACGCTAGCTGAGGAGGAATTTGTGCAGAACGCTATCACTATCGTCTCCGGGCTTCCGCGCTCGGGGACCTCGATGATGATGCAGATGATCGCGGCCGGTGGGGTGGCGCCGCTGGTCGACAATGTGCGCGAGGCGGACATCGACAACCCTCGCGGCTACTACGAGTTCGAGGCGGTGAAGCAGGTCAAGGAGGACCAGAGCTGGCTGGACGAGGCGCAGGGCAGGGTGGTGAAGATGGTCTACCGCCTGCTCTACGATCTGCCGCCCCAATACAGCTACCGGGTCGTCTTCATGCGCCGGGACCTGGACGAGGTCATCGCCTCGCAGGAGGAGATGCTTCGCCGTCTGGGCAAGGCAAGCGACGCCGTCCCGGCGCAGCAGATGGCCGGGATCTATCGCCGCCAGCTTGCCGATGTCGCTGCCTGGCTGCAGCAGCAGCCGAACTTCGAGGCGCTCGACGTGGAGTACCGCGATGTGATCGCCAACACCGAAAGCGTGGTCGAGCGACTGAACGGCTTTCTCGGCGGCGGCCTCGATACTGCCGCCATGCTGCGAGTTCCGGATCGCGGGCTCTATCGCCAGCGTTCTGACTCCCTGGGACAGTCGTCCGGGGCGCGATGAACGTCAGCGTCGGGATCATCGGTCTGCCCGGGGTGGGCAAGACCGCCCTCTTCTCCGCGCTGACACGGCGGAGCAGCGGTGGCGGCCGTTCGACCATGGCGACGGTCCCGGTGCCGGACGAGCGCCTGGACACGCTCGCAGCCATGTTCAAGCCCAAGCGGGTCGTGCCCGCGGGCGTGCAAATGGTGGACGTCGCCGGGCTGGTCAAGGGCGCGTCCCAGGAAGGCGGGCTCGGGGGCCAGTTTCTCGGGCAGCTTCAGGGAGTGACTGCGCTCGCCGTGGTCCTGCGCTGCTTCTCGCTTCCCGACGTCGGCTACGGGGCCGAGCCGGCGCACCCGGTCGAGGATCTGGAGTCGATCCTCATCGAGCTGCAGCTCTCCGATCTGAGCCGCATCGACCGGCGCCTGGAGCGAACATCGAAGGCGGCGCGCGGACGCGATGCGCAGGCGCAGCGAGAGGAGCAGACCCTGATGGCCCTGCGGGAAGCGCTGGACGCCGGGCGTTCGGCGCGCAGCGCGGGTGTTCCCGAGGCGGACGCAACCGCCCTGAAGGACCTCGCCCTGTCCACGCTGAAGCCGATGATCGTGGTCGCCAACGTCTCGGAAGATGACCTATCCGTTCTGTTCAACCCGGATGCGCCCGACGCGAATGGCATCCGCCAGACGCTCGCAGACATCGAGGCGGCGGCGCACGCCAATGAAGCCGAGGTCGCGGTGGTCGCGGCGCAGCTCGAGTCCGAGCTCGCGGAGCTGGATGAAGAGGATGCTCGGGAGTATCTGGCCAGCCTCGGCATCACCGACACGGGGCTGTCTCGCTTCATCGGCGCGGCGTATCGGGAGCTCGGTCTGCTGACCTACTTCACGGCCGGCGACCCGGAAGCCCGTGCCTGGACGGTGCGCCAGGGGGCGAAGGCGCCCGAAGCCGCGGGAGTGATCCACTCCGATATCGAACGCGGGTTCATCCGCGCCGAGGTGACGCCGTATGACAAGCTGGTCGAGGCCGGCAGCGCGGCCAAAGCAAAGGAGCTGGGCTACACCCGGCTCGAAGGGAAGGACTACGTCATGCACGAGGGCGACGTGGTCTACTTCCGCTTCAACGTCTGAGGGTCAGACGCCCTCGGGGCTGCGACCTTCTCGCGCGTCCTGGTCGGCGACCTGCTCGCCGGTGGCGGTGAATCCGGGAATGGTCAGATTCTCGCTGAAGTGGCCGGGCACGTCCGGCGACGTGGGGGACGACGCGGCCCCAGACGGCGGGGGACGGAGGATGGTGCGGCGGAGGACGATCAGCGTCGTGACGGCGGCCACGGTGCTGGCCACGAAGGCCAGGCCGGCGACCTGATAGCCGTTGAGCGCGGCGAGTCCTTTGAGCTGTGTGCGGTTCATCGTTGGCTCCCATGAGGTGGTGATGGGTGTGTAACGCAAGTTGCGTTCCAGCGGTCAGGGATTAGGCAAACTGAAGGTCAGCGGGGTTCGGGCCGCCGCCTGTAGTTCCGCGGGGGAGATGGAGCCGAGCTGTTCCATGTCAAGGAGCACGCGCTGCTGGCGAGCTCGAATAGCCGCGCCGGTCGGGTTGGCCCCGTAGACCGAGGGGGCCTGCGGGAGGGCGGCCAGGAACGCCGCTTGCGGCAGCGTGAGGTGGGCCGCATCGGTGCCGAAATAGACCCGCGACGCCTCCGCCGCGCCATAGGCGCCCTGTCCGTAGTACGCCGCGTTGAGATAGAGCTCGATGATGCGCGCCTTGCTGAAGTCCTGGTCGACCGCCCAGGCAAGTGCGATCGACCGCAGCTTGCCGTGGATGTCGCGGTCGTTGGATACCAGGGTTCGCTTGACCAGCTGCTGCTCGAGCGTGCTTCCGCCCTGATCGACATGCTGCTGGGTGACGTTGACCCAGAGCGCCCGCACCATGCCGAGCGGGTCCACGCCAGGGTGGGAGTAAAAGCGCCGGTCCTCGATGGCGACGATCGCTTCCTTCAAATAGGGCGAGATGTTGCTGCCCGGCGTGTAGGGGGCACTCTGCTGCGCGAGCTGGGCATTGACCAGAGCGGGAATCTGTCGCGCCTCGGTGCGCAGTCCGGGGGCGTAGATCTGCATCAGATAGATCCAGGCGCCGACGGCGAGGATGGTGAGCACGATGCCCAGCTTGAAGAGGCGCCGCAGCCAGCGGAAGCGCTTACGGCGCCGAGCGATCGGGGCGGGCTGGGCCCAGGTGCCGCGGTCCCGGGTGCGCGGCAGCGGTCGTGTGGCCATATGAGGCAGGATAGCAAACGGGCAGCCGTCACATCCGGGGCGCGTGATACGTTCTTACCCATGAGGACGTCAGGTATCGACAGCGAGCGGCTCGCGGCGGTAGACTGAGTTCACCCACCT
>Ga0066662_10000960_pt1 | contig 12914 bp, 10 predicted proteins | sample GraSoiAngelo_111_FD_133939 | JGI IMG/M metagenome (GOLD analysis project Ga0066662, IMG submission 133939) | Grasslands soil microbial communities from the Angelo Coastal Reserve, California, USA - 14_0903_12_40cm | ecosystem: Environmental > Terrestrial > Soil > Grasslands | place: USA... | reverse complement strand
CAACAATGTACAGATGTCGGAGGGCAACAGCGGGACAACTACCTTCACCTTCACAGTCAGCCTGTCACCCGCAAGCAATCAGACTGTAACGGTGAATTACGCTACGGCTGACGGAACGGCTACAACTGCTGGAAACGACTATCAACAAAAAAGCGGGACGTTGACCTTCAATCCCGGCGATACACAAAAGCCGATTAATGTGCTGGTCAACGGCGACACGCTTGTAGAAGCTGACGAAACCTTCGTCGTAAATCTGACGCTCGCTTCCGGCGCAAATATCAGCACCGGTCAGGGCACTGGAACGATTCTGAATGACGACACGCCTCTGGTTGTCATCAGTCAGGTCTATGGCGGAGGCGGTAATACCAGCGCCACTTACAAGAATGACTTCGTAGAAATCTTCAATCGCGGTACGGCAACCGTTGACCTGGCTGGCTGGTCCGTGCAAGCGACTTCGGCCACAGGCACGAGTTGGGCAGTCACGCCGCTCTGCCCTACGGGTAGCTGCCTGCTCGCTCCCGGGAAGTATTTCTTAGTGCAGGAGGCATCCAGCGGTGCGGTCGGCAGTAATCTACCTGCGGCTGATGCCACAGGGACGATAGGCTTGTCGGCGACCGCCGCCAAGGTTGCGCTCGTCAACAACTCGACAGCGTTGACCACGAGCGGCTGTCCTTTCACAGCCAATATTATGGATTTCGTCGGATACGGGACGACGGCTGACTGTTTCGAGGGTTCTAATCGTGCTCCTGCGCCTAGCAACACGACCGCAGATTTCAGAAAGTCCGGTGGCTGCGTTGATACCAACGACAACTCGGCAGACTTTGTGGCAGCCACGCCGATTCCGCGCAACAGCAGTTCTGCGGCGAACGATTGCAGCACAGGATTCCGCCCTGACATCACCATCAACGATGTGACAGTCGCGGAAGGAAATACTGCGACGACTGCCGCAACCTTCACAGTCACGCTTTCTGCCGCTAATGACACGCAGGCCGTCACGGTTGATTACTCGACAGCTGATGGCACTGCAACAGCAGGCAGCGACTATCAACAGACAAGCGGCACGCTCACATTTAATCCCGGCGAGACTACGAAGACAATCCCGGTCAACGTCATAGGCGACACGACGAACGAGCCGAATGAGACTTTCTTCGTCAATCTCTCGAACCCGACGAACGCAGCGATTCTGGATAATCAGGGACAGGGCACAATCACTGACGATGATGTGCAGCCTTCGCTTTCCATCAACGATGTCTCGCAGAATGAAGGCAACAGTGGTACAACCAATTTTGTCTTCAACGTGACTCTCTCTGCGCCGAGCGGCTTTACCGTCACCGTTGATTACGCTACGGCAGACGGCACAGCCACCACAGCCGGAAACGATTATCAACAAACGAGCGGCACGCTCACGTTTAATCCGGGAGACACGCAGAAGACCATCACTGTGCTAGTCAACGGTGACACGACTTTTGAGCCGGACGAGACCTTCTTTGTCAATCTCTCCAATGCCACGCACGCCACCATCTCGAAGAGTCAGGGCACGGGCACGATTAAGAACGACGAACCGGCGGCTGATCTTTCAATCAGCAAGAACGCTTCATCAAGCGTCGCGGTTGCCGGAGGGACTATCAATTACGCAATCCTACTGACTAACAATGGCCCGGACGCTGCCACAAGCCCAACGCTCTCGGACACCATCCCGGCCAACACAACCTTCCAATCCCTCTCATCTCCTGTAGGTTGGAATTGCACAACTCCATCAGTCGGCGGAACAGGCACGATCAACTGCTCGTCTGCCAGTTCACTCGCCAACGCTGCGACAGCCTCCTTCTCCTTAACGTTGAATGTTGTGAACGGAACAGGCGTCGGCACTGTCATTGGTAACACCGCCACCTGTGCGACTAGTGCGAGCGATCCGAATCAAAACAACAACTCATCCACAGCATCCGTTACTGTGGTCGCCGCAGGGTCAGCCGACCTTGCCATCACTAAGACTGATTCACCTGATCCTGTGGCTATTGGCAACAATATCACCTATACAATCACTGCTAACAATAATGGGCCTGCTACCGCCAGCAGCGTGCAGGTCACGGACGCTATGCCGAGCGGCACAACTTTCAAGGCGCTCTCGTCTCCTGCCGGTTGGTCTTGCACAACTCCATCAGTCGGCGGAACAGGCTCCGTCACTTGTACGATAGCGAGCCTCGCATCTGGAGCATCAGCATTCTTCCAATTAACGGTGAAGGTCAATAGTTCCGTAACTGACGAGTCAACCATCTCTAATACGGCTTCAATCAGTTCCTCAACAACCGATTCTATACCGGGTAATAATTCTGCGACGCAGACGACCACTGTCAAAGCGCCTTTGATCGTCATCAGTCAGGTCTATGGCGGAGGCGGGAACACGAGCGCTCCCTTCAAGAACGATTTTATAGAGATTTACAATCGCGGCGCGACGACAGTGGACCTTGCTGGCTGGTCTGTGCAAGTGGCTTCGGCGACAAGCACGAGTTGGACAGCCACGCCGATTTGTCCAACTGGTAGCTGCCTGATTGCTCCCGGCAAGTATTTCCTCGTGCAGGAAGCATCCGGCGGCGCAGTTGGCAATTCTCTGCCGACACCCGATGCGACCGGAACGATCAATTTGAGCGCGACCGCCGCCAAGGTTGCGCTCGTCAACAACTCGACAGCATTGACCACGAGCGGCTGTCCTTTCACAGCCAATATTATGGATTTCGTCGGCTATGGGACGACGGCTGACTGTTTCGAGGGTTCTAATCGTGCTCCTGCGCCTAGCAACACGACTGCGGATTTGAGGAAGAATAATGGCTGCACGGACACCAACAACAATGCTGCCGACTTTGCTACGGGCACACCGAATCCGCGAAACTCCGCTTCTACGGCTAACTCTTGTAGCTCTGATCTCTCAATAACAAAGACCAGCGCCTCCGGCATTGTCCAGGCAGGCAACGATATCAGCTACACTATTACTGCCACTAACAGCAACAGCACTGACGGTCCGACCAACACGACAGTCACAGACGCCATTCCGGCTAACACAACGTTCAAGTTGATGGGCGCTCCACCGGCTGGCTGGACTTGTATCACTCCGTCTGTAGGCGCAACGGGTACGATCACCTGCACTAATAGTTCTAACTTTACATCTGCCGCTTTTACTTTAACTGTGACCGTCAATGGCGGGACAGCACCGGGCACAGTTATTACAAACACCGCAACCATCGCAAACGATTTGACCGACCCGAATAACAATAACAACTCATCCACATCAACCGTTACGGTCGTCACTTCGACTTCAGCCGACGTTGCCATCACACAGACAGATTCGCCCGACCCGGTCACAAGCGGCAACAATATCACCTACACGATCACTGCGAGCAACAACGGGCCTGCCACCGCCAGCAACGTTCAGGTTTCAGGCAGCACACCGGCTGGCACAACCTTTCAGTCGCTGGGCGTTCCGGCTGGCTGGACCTGCATTACACCAACAATTAACGGAACGGGCACGATAACCTGTAACCCTACATCAACAACTCTTGCCTCCGGCGCATCTACGGTTTTTACATTAACAGTGAAGGTCAATAACGCTGTCTCTTCCGGCACAATTATCTCGAATACTGTCAACATCAGCACCAGCACCACAGATTTCGTTACGGGCAACAATTCGGCGACAGAGAAGACGACTGTCAATTAAGCCCCTCCTTTGTGCAGCCGCAACCGGAAAGAGGCCAGCGCACGCCTTTTGTCTTAAAAGCCATTAATCGCCGCTTCACCTGCCCTTCTTACGTCACGAGTATCCTTTCTCACCATGACAGAAGCCTTTCTCTTGACGAGAGAACCGTTTCACAAGAGCGGAGTAGCGTTACTCTTAACGACAACGGTCTTACTCACGACGCCAATGCCGCCACTTCGCACGCCAATGCCGCTACTTCGCACGTCAACGATGTTACTTTGCACGTCAACAGTCTTACTCCTGTGCCGAGTAACGATACTCCGGTGCTGAGTAAGACCGTTGGCATGCGAAGTAGCCCTGCTCCGGTGCTGAGCAACGCTACTTTTATCCTGAGTAACGCTATTGTTGGCGTAAGAAAGGCTTCTCAGCATCTGAGAAGCCCTGATTTCATCAAGAGAAAGGATACTGAAAGCAGATTGAGTTGTTGCGGGCAGAAAACTCTATACGCTTTAGCGAACTACGCCGCCCGGAGGACTCGATGCGCTTGCGTATAGGCGCTTGGGCATACGCCCCGCCAGATAGGCAAGGCGTCCGGCTTCGATTCCAAGGCGCATGGCAGTCGCCATCTGTTCAGGATTCTCAGATTCTGCAATCGCCGTGTTCATCAAGACGGCATCTGCGCCGAGTTCCATAGCAATCGCAGCATCAGAGGCTGTGCCGACGCCAGCATCAACGATGATAGTCGCACTGGGAAGCTGCTCGCGCATGATGCGAAGGTTCGCAGGGTTCTGAACACCAAGACCTGAACCGATTGGCGCTGCTAGAGGCATGACAGCCGGGCAGCCTGCGTCCAAAAGTTTCTTCGCCATAATCAGATCGTCCGTAAAATACGGAAGTACGATGAAGCCTTCCTTAACCAACTCGCGCGCAGCTTGGAGCGTCTGCTCGTTATCAGGAAAGAGCGTCGTCTGATCGCCTATGACTTCTAGCTTAATAAAGTCTGTATTGAGAGCCTCGCGCGCAAGCCGCGCTGTTCTTATGGCCTCCTCAGCCGTGTAACAGCCAGCCGTGTTCGGCAGGATTGCAAGCTGCGGGTTAAGATGGTCAAGAAAAGATTCCGTGCTGCGGTCCAGCGGCACACGACGAACGGCGACCGTCACCATCTCCGCGCCAGAAGCTTTGTGCGCCCGCTTCATCTCATCGAAGGTGCGATACTTTCCAGTGCCTATGATTAAGCGCGAACGAAACTCGCGCCCGCCGATTGAAAACTTCTCTTGCTTTGTTTGAACTGCTGTTGACATGATTATTGCTCTGGACTTTCCGTTCGTTTATAGAATACTCCAGATTTAATCTGAATGATAATCCCCTTCCATTCCTCCGCCGACGAAGTGAACAATTTCAACGCGGTCGCCTTCCTTAAGAATCGCCTGCTGCCAATCGTTGCGTCGAACAACCCGGCGGTTGAGTTCAATCGCAAGGCGTTCGGGCGCGAGCGCAAGATGATTTATTAGCTCGGAGAGCGTAATTGATGAAGGCACGTCGCGCTCTGCGCCGTTAAGTTCTATACGCATAGGCTGATTGCTTCCTCCAAGGCTTCAGGGTTGATGAATCACGCGGCGCAGTTCGGCCCTTTCGCCGTCGTCTGTGACGCTCGCCAGAATGGCCGCGCGACCTGATGTGAAGTAAGGCAGCAGCGCGTAGAAGATGACAGTTCCATCGTTGGCTGTCTTGCCGGAAAATATCAACGGCCTGAAAGTCGAACCTAAAACTTTTAATGTGACGGAAGCACTCGCAACACTCCGGCTTCCGTCCCAGCCACGCGCAACGCGAAGCAGTATCTTAACGTATTCGCCCGCTATAAACTTCTTCTCTTCAAGCAGACTTATCTGCAAGTCGCTCTCAATCTTTTCAGTCTGAGAGTAATCAACCACACGACTGTAATCCACATGCTCAGTCTCTTTCGGTGCGGGAACGGTTGTGCTTTCCGGCGCTGGCGGTTCGATTGGCTGCTGCTCCACCGTCTGATTTTCTGGCGGAGCCATGAATGAGGACGGAGGCATGAAATCCGCTATGTTGCCGTGCAGTATGATGAAATCCTCTTCTGGCGCTTTCGGCTTTGTCGTTTCTTCCGTCGCTTTGGGCTGCGTCGTTTCCTCCTGTGCTTCCTCTGTTGTCTTAGCTCGCGCGCCTGCCTCGCGCTCCGTCTGTCGCTTCAGGTCTTCGATTCTTCCTGCGCGAATTGCCGCGCAGATCAGTTTGTGTTGGCGTTGAAGACGCTCGGCCAGCACCTTCTCGTCAAAACCTGCTTCAATCAGGTCGTCGTAAGGCGTGCGCTTGCTCGCAAGAATTGTCCCGCCGACATAGACGAGCGAGAGTATGAGCGGCGACTTCACACCCTTATCTTCTGTCTGGACGTGATAGACAATCCCGCTATGCTCTACGTCTGTGTTGAAGCCTGTAATCACTCTACTTTTATCGCCCGGCTCGGTCTATTAAAGAAACGTTCGAGTGGGATATGCAACGGGGGCTGATTTGAAAAGTAACACAGGATTTTTTTGACGGTCAATCATCTTTTGATTCGAGCATTTTTCACGATAATCAGTTTGCTTGACACGCTGTACCCTATGAACTACGATTGACTTTGTACAATGATTCTCAATCTACACTGAGCAGGTCGAGCGGCCTCTTCTCAAGATAGAGAGAAGGCTCTTGCCGAGAGGTGTAAGTTCGGGCAGATGATGATGAGCGAATTTCATCTTAAAGATTACTTGCCGATCCTTTTGATGTTCATCGTCGCTGCGGGCTTTGCCGTCGGCAACGTGCTGCTTTCGCAAATGGTCGGCCAGCGCAAGAGCACGCGCACGAAGCTGATGCCTTACGAGTGCGGTAAAGACCCAGTGGGGAACGCCCGTGAGCGTTTCTCTGTCAAGTTCTACTTGATAGCGATGATCTTCATCTTGTTTGACATCGAAGTAATCTTTCTAATCCCCTGGGCAGTTGTCTTCAAACAGTTCGCGGCGGGCGGCTATCGTGCGCTCGTCTATGTTGAGATGATGCTGTTCGTAGCGCTGCTTCTGGTCGGCTACATCTACATCGTGAAGAAGGGCGCGTTCGATTGGGAAGAGCGAGCGCGACGCGAAGCAGAAGCAGAAGCACGCGCACTAAAAGAGATGCGAAAGCGGGAAATGGAGGCATCCCGTCGAGCGGCATAAAAGCAGTTGTTATTTGTCAGTTGTCAGTGGTCGGTTGTTTGCGCTTTATGAGCTAGCCACATGAAAGCTAACACTCAGCTTAACAAAAGCGAACAACTGACAACTGACAACTGACCGTTGAGGTTGCTATGGGTTTAGAACAGAAAATTGCAGAAGTGTTGCCCGATGTTTTGACCGCGCGGCTTGACTCGCTAATCAACTGGGCGCGCAAGTCTTCCCTCTGGCCTGCTACGTTCGGCCTCGCCTGCTGCGCAATCGAGATGATGAACGCCACAAGCTCTCGCAACGATCTTGCACGCTTCGGCTCTGAAGTTTTCCGCGCAAGCCCGCGACAGGCCGACGTGATGATCGTTTCGGGTCGCGTCTCGCGCAAGATGGCCCCTGTGCTTAGACGCATCTACGACCAGATGCCAGAGCCAAAGTGGGTTATCTCGATGGGCGCGTGCGCCACATCGGGCGGCGTTTTCGACAACTACGCAATCGTTCAGGGCGTGGACAAGATTGTGCCTGTGGATGTTTACATTCCCGGCTGCCCGCCCCGTCCAGAAATGCTGATTCACGCTGTGATGATGTTGCAGGACAAGGTTTCAAAAGAGTCCGTGCGCGACCGCAAGGATGTGCCCCGAGATGAAGCGCGCGAAGCTGTGCCTCCGGGAACGCTTCCAGCGGGCGGAATCTCCGCAACGAACGAAGCAGCCGCGCAAGAAGAGCAGCCGCGTCCGTACACAATCCCGTCGCGGCATGAGCGCAGACGTTCATCATAAAGCAGTCGTCAGTTGTCAGCAGTCAGTTGTCAGTTGTTTTCAGCTTTTGCAACTGATAACTGACAAATAACTTCTGAAGATTATGTCGAAAGAGTTAGAGAACAAGGGGCAAACAAACGTTCAGGCCGAAACTACGCCGAGCAATAGTGTGACGCCGTCGCCATTGGTGGCGGCGTTGCGGCGTGAGAAGCCTGATTGGGCCGGTGAAGTCATAGAAGCCTTCGGCGAAGTGACAGTCATAGTGCCGCGCGAAAATATCTTGGAGATTTGCTCTTACCTGAAGACAGCGCCCAGCTTTGAGTTCAATTTTCTGGCAGACCTTTGCGCAGCAGATCGTGGACCGGAAGAAGAGCCGCGCTTCGAGGTCAACTATCATCTGTTCTCAATAACAAAACATCATCGCCTTCGCCTTAAAGTTCTATTGAATGATGACGACCCGCACGTTCAGACCGTGACAGGTGTCTGGCGAACAGCCAACTGGCACGAGCGCGAGACCTTCGACCTGATGGGCATAATCTTCGACGGCCACCCGGACCTTCGTCGCATACTTCTGCCAGACGATTGGGAAGGCCACGCGCTTCGCAAAGATTTTCCGTTGCGCGGCTACGAGCCGTACAGCTTAACTTAGTTTCAAGTTCCAGGTTCCAAGCTCGATACTCAACTTGGAACCTGGAACTTGATACCTGAAACTTGAAACTTATGAGTGCAACTCTTCCGCCCCAATTCGAGGTCATTGATCGTCCGCTCGATACGCAGATGACGATCTCCATGGGGCCGCAGCACCCTTCGACGCACGGCGTTCTGCGTCTTGAGTTGATCTTGGATGGCGAGATGGTCGTGAAGTCAACGCCCGACATAGGCTACCTTCACACAGGTATGGAGAAGCTCTTCGAGTATAAGAAGTATCAGCAAGGGATTGTTATCACGGACCGCATGGATTACCTGAATCCTCTGGGCAACAATTTGGCTTACGTGATGGCTGCCGAGAAATTGTTGGGCTTAGAGATTCCAGAGCGCGCGCAAACGATTCGCGTTCTGATGTGTGAATTGCAGCGCATAGCTTCGCACCTTGTCTGGCTCGGCACACACGCGCTCGACATAGGCGCGATGACGGTCTTCTTCTATGCTTTCCGCGAGCGCGAGAAGATTCTTAATTTAATCGAAGCCGCTTCGGGCGGACGCTTGACGCCATCTTACTTTCGCATCGGCGGATTGATGATGGATTTGCCTTCAGGGTTCGAGCGTCGCGTGCAACAGTTTCTGAACGATTTTCCAGAAGCATTGGAAGAGTTTCACACGCTTCTATCAGGCAATCGAATTTTCCAGAAGCGCACGCAGGGCATTGGTTACATCTCTGCCGAAGATGCGATTGATTGGGGACTGGCCGGGCCTTGCCTGCGCGGAAGCGGAGTCAACATAGATATTCGTCGCACCAATCCGTACACAGGTTATGAGAAGTATGATTTTGAGGTCTGCGTAGAGCAGGACGGCGATGTCTGGGCGCGATACATGGTCCGTATGCGCGAGATGAAGGAGTCGCACAAGATAGTCGTGCAGGCGCTTTCGCGTCTTCAACCCGGTCCGGTTAAAGCTGATGCTCCAAAGGTTGTTCTGCCGGACCGTGAAGCAATGAAGACGCACATGGATGCGCTCATTCATCACTTCCTGATCGTTGCCGAAGGCTTCGACGTGCCGGAAGGCGAAGTCTATCATCCGATTGAAGCATCAAAGGGCGAGCTTGGCGTCTATATGAAATCCAACGGCGGACCGAAACCCGCGCGCGTTCATTTTCGCGGCCCAAGCTTTGTGAATCTCTCTGCTCTGCCGCAGATGGCCGAAGGCTGCATGGTCGCAGACATCGTAGCCATCATAGGTTCGTTGGATATTGTGCTTGGGGAAATAGATAGATAGGTGTCAGGTGTCGGTTAAAACCGGATTTCAAACCGACACCCGGCACCTGACACCCCACATCCATTTATGAGTCAGCAGTTCACGCCAAACAATCCATTACCGCAGGAGGCGAAAGTTCCCGGCGAGATTGCCGTGTTCTCGCCGGAGGTTGAGGCCGAGATTGACCGTCATCTTGCTAAATATCCTGTAAAGCGTTCGGCCATACTGCCTCTGATGTTCATAGTGCAGCGCGAGCGTGGTGGCTATCTTGATCCTCTGGGCGTGGCTTATCTGGCGGATCGTTTGGGCGTTCGCATCACGGACATCTGGGAGGTTGCAACCTTCTATTCGATGATAAATACGGAGCCAGTCGGCAAGTATCACATACAGATTTGCAAGACGCTCTCGTGCAAGATAATGGGCGAGCCGAAGATTACAGAACATGTTTGCAGTCGTTTGGGAATTCGCCCCGGCGAGACAACACCGGACGGGCGCTTTACAGTTTCATTAGTTGAATGCTTAGGCTCTTGCGGCACTGCGCCTATGTTTCAACTTGGGTTTGATTACCACGAGAATTTGACGACCGAGAAGGTTGACGAGATTCTTGACCGCTGCGAGCGTGATGAGTACGTTTTCCAACACGGAAGAAAAGACGAACTTTGATCTTTGGACTTGGTCTTTGCACGCTAAATGAAGATTCGCTTCTTTCATTCACGCGAACAAAGATCAAAGTCCAAAGTCCAATTCTTTAAGTTATGTTCATTGGTGCGATAGATTGTGAGCCTCTTCAACTCCGGCGTGTTGGGCTGGAGAATTCGCAGTCGCTTGACGTGTATAGAAAGAACGGCGGCTACGAGGCGATAAAAAAAGTTCTTGATGGAATGTCGCCGGATGATGTCATAGGCGAAGTGAAGAAGTCTGCTCTGCGTGGTCGCGGCGGCGCAGGATTTCCAACGGGTATGAAGTGGAGCTTTGTGCCGAAGGATTCTCCGAAGCCAAAGTATGTCGTCTGCAATGCTGACGAATCCGAGCCGGGAACTTTCAAAGACCGCTACCTGATGGAGCGCGACCCGCACATGCTTATCGAAGGCATGTTGATTGCCGCCTACGCTCTGGGCGCTCGGTCCAACTACATCTATACGCGCGGCGAATACAGATACTTGATTGAGATAATGGATCGCGCGCTTGCAGAGGCGCGCGAAGCTGGATTGCTCGGCGAAAAGATTCTGGGCAGCAAGTTCTCTTGCGACATCTACACGCACACGGGCGCGGGCGCGTACATCTGCGGCGAGGAGACTGCGCTCCTGAGTTCATTGGAAGGTTTGCGCGGGCATCCACGCATGAAGCCTCCCTTCCCTGCAGTCTCCGGTCTCTATCAATCGCCGACCGTTGTTAACAACGTTGAGACGCTGACCGCAGTGCCGGACATAATCAAGATGGGCGGCGAGGCTTATCAAAAACTCGGAACGGAAAAGAGCGGCGGCACAAAGCTCTGGTCCGTTTCAGGCCACGTTAATCGTCCCGGCGTGTTTGAACTTCCTATGGGCTACGACGACATGGAGAAGTTCATCATGGAGGACTGTCAGGGGATTGCGAACGGGCGGCAACTAAAGGCCGTCATTCCCGGCGGGTCAAGCGTCTATATCATGCCCGCCGGAGACGTAATCGGGAAAGATGTTCGGATGGATTACGAGGGGTTGGTCGCGGCAGGTTCGATGGTCGGCTCTGGCGGCTTCATCGTTATGGACGACACGGTTGATGTCTTCGAGTCAACGAAGAATCTGATTGAATTCTACAAGCACGAATCCTGCGGCTGGTGCACGCCCTGTCGTGAAGGCACGGACTGGTTAGTCAAAATCTTCAGGCGAATTGCAAACGGCGAAGGACGACCGGAAGACGCGCAGTTAATCTTAGACCTATGCGACAATATCGAAGGCAAATCCTTCTGCCCGCTCGGTGACGCAGCCGCTTGGCCGATTCAGTCTGCGATTAAGAAGTTCCCCGAAGACTTTAAGAAACATCTCTTGCCTTTGACGCAAGGTGAAGCGGTAACAGTTTAACTAAACTGAGATTCAAATTTGAAATCGTGATTGTATGTCACAAGAGTTAATCAAAGTCACTATCAACGGCCAGGATTTTCAAGTCGCAAAGGGCGCGCGGCTCATTGATGTCTGCCGCGAGAAGGGTTTCTCGATTCCGTCTTTCTGTTATTACGCAGACCTCGCGCTTCAGGCTTCTTGCCGCATGTGTCTCGTTAGAATCGAGAAGATGCCGAAGCTGCAAACCTCCTGCACGATTACTTGCACGGATGGAATGATCGTGACCACCGAGAGCGAAGAGATTGAGAAGGCTCAGCGCGCAATGGTCGAGTTCCTACTTGCAAATCATCCGCTTGATTGTCCTATCTGTGATCGCGGCGGCGAGTGCGAGTTGCAGGAGATGGCGTTTGATTGGGGAGGATTGGAAGAGCGTTTCTCGGAACGTAAGAACGCGCGGCCAGCAAACTATCTTTCGCCAATTGGTGCGAACGACCCGCAGCGTTGCATTCTTTGTAAACGCTGCACTAGAGTCTGCGACGAGTGGATGGGCGAGGACGCAATCGAAGCGGGCGGGCGCGGCGCTGGCACTGTCATAGGCACTTACGGCGGCTGGCTCAATTGCTCGCAGTGCGGCAACTGCATAGAGGTCTGCCCGACTGGAACGCTGCTTGACGCGACCTATCGTCATCAAGCACGTCCCTGGGAATTAGATCAAGTGGTTTCGACCTGCGGCTTCTGCTCCGACGGCTGCGAGATGTCTCTGGGTTCGCGCGGCGGCGAGTTGATGCGTTCCGTAGCACGCGACCGTTATGTGAACGGTCACAACGGTGAATTCTTGTGCATCAAGGGGCGCTTCGGCCATCCCTTCGTCAATCATGAAGAGCGTCTGCGCACGCCTATGATTCGCTACCGCAAAGGCGGCAGGCTTATCCCTTCGACCTGGGACGAAGCCATCAGCTACACGGCATCGAAGCTTGAAGAGATAGCGAACGCGCACGGCGCATCTTCAATCGCTGTCGTCGGCAGTCCTCGAATAACAAATGAGGCGAACTACGCGCTCTATAAATTCGCAACTGAAATCGTTGGCACGAAGAACTACACTGCGACTGATGCTTTCAGCCTAGTTCCCTTCTTCGAGAATCTTGGTGGACCGCTCGCAACGCATCGTGACATTCGCTTTGCCAGGACAATTCTTCTGATCGGCGGCGAGCCTGAAGAGTTGCAGCCCTTCACGGGCAAGCAGATGCGGCAGGCGGTTCGCAACGGCGGCGCGAAACTCATCATCGTCAATAGCCGTCCCATTCGTCTCAAGCAACAGGCT
>Ga0066662_10000958_pt1 | contig 12937 bp, 11 predicted proteins | sample GraSoiAngelo_111_FD_133939 | JGI IMG/M metagenome (GOLD analysis project Ga0066662, IMG submission 133939) | Grasslands soil microbial communities from the Angelo Coastal Reserve, California, USA - 14_0903_12_40cm | ecosystem: Environmental > Terrestrial > Soil > Grasslands | place: USA... | reverse complement strand
GTTTTATCAAGCATCTTCATCCGAGCTTTTCGGCAAAGTCGTTGAGACGCCGCAAACTGAAAAGACTCCATTTTATCCGCGCTCGCCCTACGCCTGCGCCAAAGCTTACGCCTACTACATCACTGTCAACTACCGCGAAAGTTACGATCTCTTCGCCTGCAACGGAATCCTGTTCAATCACGAATCTGAAAGGCGCGGGGAGACTTTCGTCTCGCGCAAGATTACCCGCGCGGCTACTAGAATCAAGCTGGGATTTCAGAAGAAACTCTACTTAGGCAATCTGGATGCACGGCGCGACTGGGGCTATGCGGGTGATTATGTAGAGGCAATGTACATGATGCTACAGGCAGACGAGCCGGATGATTACGTCATAGCGACAGGCGAGACTCATTCGGTCAGAGAGTTTTTAGATGAAGCGTTCGGCCTGCTCGATCTCGATTGGAAAGAGTATGTAGAGACAGACCCGCGCTACTATCGCCCCGCAGAAGTTGATCTTCTTCTTGGCGATGCGAGCAAGGCGCGGGCACGACTTGGCTGGGAGCCGAAGGTTGATTTCAAACAACTAGTGCATTTGATGATCGAGCAAGACCTTGAGCTTGCCCGACATGAAACTGCGCAGAAAACGGAAGACGCTTCATTAGTCAACAAGGTGCGCTGGGGCGCTATGTGAAATTCAGCACGCGCAGCTTTTTCGGTCTTTCGACTAACCTTACGAAAGACCGCGTTAAGTTCCTGTGCGCCTCGCGCGCCCTATTGCATAGAAGAGAAGGTCCAAAAGTTGAGTAAGAAAGCTCTGATAACAGGCATAACAGGACAGGATGGAAGCTATCTGGCCGAGCATCTGCTTGCGCTGGGCTACGAGGTGCACGGGCTTGTGCGTCGCGTTGCGCTAGAAGACCCTGAGCGCCGCTTTAATCGCATAGCGCACCTGATTGAGAGCATACATCTTCATCCCGCGAGCCTTGAAAGCTATCCGTCAATCTTTCATGTTACGAGCCGCTGCGAATTTGATGAGTGCTACCATCTGGCGGCGCAAAGTTTTGTCGCGGAGAGTTTCAGCGACGGCTTTTCGACGATGAATACGAACATCAACGGCACGCATTACATTCTTGCCGCTCTGCGCGAGACGCAGCCTCGCTGCCGCTTCTACTTCGCAGGCTCATCCGAGATGTTCGGCAAGGTTGAAGAGTCGCCGCAAAATGAACGGACGCGCTTTCACCCGCGTTCGCCTTACGGCATAAGCAAGGTCGCAGGATTTGAACTCACAAGAAACTACCGCGAGGCTTACAGTATGTACTGTGTGAACGGCATCCTTTTCAATCACGAAGGGCCGCGTCGCGGTTTCGAGTTCGTCACACGAAAAATCAGTTCGACCGTCGCACGAATCAAGTTGGGGGTGACGAGCGAATTGCGACTTGGAAATTTAGATGCCCGCCGTGATTGGGGGCACGCCTCGGACTATGTGCGGGCTATGCATTTGATGTTGCAGCAGGACGAGCCGGATGAATATGTAGTCGCAACCGGCGAGACGCATTCGGTCAGAGATTTTTGTGAGCTTGCGTTTGATGAAGTGGGTCTGGATTGGAAAGAGTATGTCAGGGTTGACGAGAAATATTATCGTCCGGCGGAAGTTGACCTGCTGATGGGCGATGCGCGTAAAGCGCGAGAGCGTTTGGGTTGGCATCCGCGCTATACTTTTACTGAACTCGTCAAAGAGATGGTTCACGCCGACATGGAACTTTTAACGAAGGCTACCGAAAGAAAAGACAGGGGCAGAGGGCAGGAGCAGTAGGCATGGGCAGGAGCAGGAAAGAAAGCGAGCCGCTCGTTCTTCCAAGCCAACTGCACCTGGCCTACTGCTCCTATCTCTTCAAGTTATCCCGCTCAATGAACCTGAGAATTGATTCGACCACGTAGCTCTGCTGCTCTACAGTCAACTCTGGATAGATAGGAAGCGCAATCGTCTCGCGCGCCGCCCGCTCGGCTTCCGGGGAATCACCCTCTCTATAGCCTAAATAACTGAAACATTCTTGCAGGTGAAGCGGCACTGGATAGTAAACATCCGTGCCTATGTCGTTTTGTCTGAGGTGCTCGCGCAGCGCATCTCGCCGCTCCTCTTCTATGCGAATGACGTACTGGTTGAAGATGTGTCGAACATTCGGGCGGACTGAAGGAAGGCCAATTTCTTCCAGCAAGCCTGCGTCGCGGAAGAGTTGATCGTAGCGCCGGGCGTTTGCGCGCCGCGCGTCGGACCAACTATCCAGATGAGGCAATTTAACGCGCAGCACTGCGGCTTGAAGCGAATCCAACCGGCTGTTGACTCCGATCATAGCGTGATGATACTTCGTCTCGCTTCCGTGAACGCGCAGAGTGCGCAAGCGCCTTGCAATCTCGTCATCGTTCGTAGTCATCATGCCAGCGTCGCCAGCCGCGCCCAAATTCTTTGAAGGATAAAAGCTGAAGCAGCCGATTGCGCCCACTGTCCCTGCCTGTCGTCCTTCATCCATAGCACCGATTGCCTGCGCGGCGTCTTCAATGATGGGAATTCCATATCGCTCGCCGATCTGCGCTATCGCACTCATCTCGGCGCATTGGCCGAAGAGGTGAACGGGAAGGATTGCGCGCGTGCGCTCGGTGATTGCTGCTTCTATCTTTTCGGCAGCGATGTTGTAGGTCGCAGGGTCAATGTCAACGAAGATGGGGTGTGCGCCGACTCTTGCTATCGCCGCCGCAGTCGCAAAGAAGCTGTAAGGCGTGGTGATGACTTCATCGCCAGCCTTTACGCCAAGCGCCATCAAAGCAAGGAGCAGAGCATCAGAGCCTGAAGCGCAGGCAATGGCATGTTTCGCTCCCGTGTAACTTTCGATCTCCTCTTCGAGCGCGTTGACATCAGGACCAAGTATGAACTGCTGCGAATCCATCACACGAAGAACAGCCTCGCGCAACTCGTCGCGCAAAGTCTCATACTGCGCCTGTAAATCCAGTAAAGGGACCTTCATTCTCTTAAAGGCAGGATACAGAATTCAGCAGTCAGAAGTCAGAATAAAAGAGAGAGAACAAATGGAATCTGTTCTCTCTCATTCACACACGGCTTGCGTCCGGGTGAAGAGAGCGCCTCTTTAATTCTCCTAACCGTTTTAACGGTTTCCGTCTGTATCGCAATAATGAAACCGTTGAAACGGTTAATGCTATTATGGCCTACAGCTAATCACCCGGCTCAAAGCCGTGTGTGAATGAGAATGTATGTGAATCGGATGTGGCTACACCTTTCATCCAGCCAGGAATATTTTCCGTCCTTATCCCCTTCTGAACTCTGACTCCTGTATTCTGCTCTTAGTCAAGTTTTATGGGACGACCGTTCTGGCTGATGGATTGCTGCGCCGCCTGAAGAAGCTGTACGACGCGCAGGCCAGAATAGCCATCGGTCAGCGGACGACGCTTCTCTGTTATAGCGTTTAAGAATTCACTGGTCACGTAGTGCAGGGCTTCGGTCGAATCAAGTTTGGGGACCCACACGTCGCCGGTCCGGTAACTTACGAGCGTGCGGTAGGCATCCTCTTTATTCTCAGCCTCTTCAGTGCGAGTCACCATCACGCCCTTGTCATAGACGCGAATCTTTTCCGTAGGCTCGATGTCATCATAGACGACCATCTTGCGACTTCCTGCAATCAGCGCGCGGCGGAATTTTACGGGCGAGAGCCAGTTGAAATGAAAGTGCGCTATGAACTCATCCGGGAAGTTGAGCATGACGTAGGCTATGTTCTCTATGCCGCGTTCTACGTGGCAACTGCCCGTCGCGGTCAAGGTCAAAGGCTGCCGGTCAATTATAAAATCCATTATCGCAAGATCGTGCGGCGCTAAATCCCACACGACGTTTATGTCTCGCTGGAAAAGCCCCAGGTTGATTCTGACCGAGTCGAAATAGAGTAGATCGCCAAGTTCACCAGCGCTTACAATCTCTTTAATCTTCTGGACAGCGCCCGTGTAGATAAAGGTGTGGTCAACCATCAACGTCAATCGCGCGGCTTCCGCAAGCTCTATCAACTCTTCTGCCTCACGTACATTTGTCGTGAAAGGTTTTTCCACCAGCACGTGCTTGCCAGCAAGAAGCGCATCACGGGCGAAGTTGAAGTGCGTGCTGACGGGCGTTGCTATAACGACTGCATCAAGCTCCGCGTCTGCCAGTAGCTGATGGTAATCGGTCGAAACCTTTGTCGCAGGATAACGACGCGCAAGCGTCTCCAAACGCTTAGAGTCCACATCGCACATCCAGCGCAATCGAGCGTTCTCCTGCTCTGAAAAGTTGCGCAGAAGGTTCGGCCCCCAATAGCCGCAGCCAATCACGCCGACAGTCGTCATACTCATAAAACGCGCGCCTTGCCCAGTTTTTAGTTTCGCCGAATTGATGCGAGAATCGTCCGAAGATAAGTTTTTCGATCCCTCTTAACTCGTACGAACAGGTCTGGCAAAGACCGTCATCACATCTCGCAGATTAACGTAGAGCGACGGATTCCATCTTCTTGCTATCAGCAGACCTCTGTCTCTTACAGCGGGCGGCAAGCCCGATTGGTGCAAAATCATAGAGAGGCTGACCCATTTGCCTCTCCGCATCAGACGAATGATTTCATAACCCATCTGAGATAATAATCTTTTTATCGTGCGCTCATCAAAGAAGAAATTGTGCGTGGGGTCTGCGAAGAGTCGCCACCTTTTGCCCGACACGCGGCGAAGAAGGCTTCCGTAATCTCCTGTGCTCAGCACAAGCACTCCTTTGTCCCGCATCATGAGGCGGGCATTCGCGAGCGCAACGTCAGGGCGATCTAGATGTTCTATCGTATCCCATAGAGTAATCACGTCGAACTTTGGATAGTCTCTTGTGAGAGTCGTAATCGAAGCTGACTCAACATCAAGGCGCAACTCTTCACGCGCATACTCTGACGCATACTCCGAGATTTCAAGCCCGCGCACTTTCCAACCTTTATCTCTCGCGGCCTCTAAAAAAAAGCCTGTGGCGCAACCTACATCCAGAAGCGTGCGACCGCCGGGCGCGAGCCGTTCCAGATCTTTCAGTGCGCGGCCAGCATTCCGGCGAATCGCCTCGCGGTCACTTAAATAATCTGCGTAAACGCCCTGGCGATAATAGGACTCCGTGTAATCGTGATCGCCGCCTTCACCGACGATGGGAGAAGCATAGACGAGGCCGCACGCTGCGCACCTGATTATGGGGCGAGTCAACTCGAAGAGTATCTGATTGCCAGCCAGGTTTCCGCACAGGAGACACTCGCTTCCAGGCGCTGTTTGTGAATTCGGCATACCGCTCTTTTTGAAATTACTCTAACCTCCCGGAGGCTTCAACTCTCTTGGCGACCAAGAGGATTGAGATGCCGCACAGGAGGGGCAGGCGAAAAGGCAGATGCCGGAGCAGTTTGAAGAGAAAGTGCGGCGTGGCGTTTGGCAGTATCGCGCCGCAGTTTTCCAGCAGGCAGATTTCCCAGCCCTCGGTATCAACCATTCTTCTTAAAAATCTTTTTGTCGAGCGCAGCAGCAGTCGCTCCTCTCTCTTAAAGAGTCCGTATAGAAAGAGCGCAAGATTGTATCTGTTCGGCTCAAAGATTACGACGTACTTGCTGGAGACGCGCTGCATCTCTCTAATGGCGAGTTCGGGCTGAAGCATGTGGTGAAGCAGTTCCCAACTCCAAACAGCATCAAAGGAGTTGTTCCGAAACGGCAGGGCGTAAGCGTCCGCGCAGGCGACGCGCGAGCGCGTGGGGTGATGCTCAAGCATCAGAGTGGAACGATCAACGCCGAAGAGGTTTGCGGTGTCGCGCGAAGCGTAAAAGGTGGAGAAACCATCGCCGCATCCTATGTCAAGTAAACGGTCTTCGGCTGAAAGTTTCAGGATAGGTCTAAGATATTCGAGCCGCTGTTTGGCGAAAAACTCGACGATAGGATGTCTGTAGGAACGTTTATTAACCGTTGAGTTCCAGTATTCTCTTTGCTTGGAATCTTCGTTCATACTCTGTGGGTCTTTGGATTTTGACGCAGACATCATTCGCTCTCTATTTGCTGGCGTGCCCGCGCTCCTCCCTCGCTGAAGTTGCTTCTCTCTCTAGCCCGACACTAAGTTTGGCCTGCGCTTCAGCCCGCTCAATAGCGAGCGTCTGCACCAGAATCGTGAGGCGGTTCGAGAGCATTGTAAGTTGAGCAAGGATGTAGATCAGCATGAAGACAATGAAGCCGAGCGCCAGCATGACGAGCGCAGAGACTGGAAAGACTGCTCCCACCATTTTGATGACGAGAGTTAATAAGCGCGGAACATCCAGTACGATTATGACGCAGAGTGTAACGGCTATGAAGATAACGCCGTAGCCCACGTATAAGCGTCCGCGCCGTATTAGATTTCCGATCCACACCAGCAGCGCAATTGCGATCAGGTTTAAGACCAGAATTCCCTGAACAGTCATCTCTCCCTCCGAGTCAAACTTGCCTGCACCATTCCCAGTAAGACCATAAGAGAGGTTTTCAAAGGGTACTTGAAGTGGCTCACGGTAGAATACATTGATCGGCCTCCGGTGCGCCTTTCGACCGTGATGGGAAACTCGCCGACGCTATAGCCCTGTCGTAAAAGATAGACGATTGCTTCGGCATGAAAGTCAACGAAATGCCAGTAGGTCAGAGGCTCGAAGACGGCACTCCCGATAACCTTTAGTCCCGAACTCGTATCATGAATCCTCTTGCCCGTAGTTAGTCTGACCAGCAGAGAGAAGAGAGAAGTGCCTATGCGTCTGCCTAAAGGCACTCCCTCTGAATCACGCCTGCCTAAGCGGCGCGAGCCTATGAGCATGTCCCAATTGCCTCTGACAAACTCTTCAAAGATGGCTTGCAACTGTTCGGGCCGGTGCTGCCCGTCCGCATCCAGCGTAATCAGCAGGTCGTAGCCGCAGCGCATGGAATATTTGATCGCCGTTTGAATGGCGCGCCCGTAGCCCATGTTGCATACGTGCCTGGCGGTAATAACACCAAGCCGACTTAAAATCCGTGCGGTCTGATCCTCAGAGCCATCGTCCACTGCCAACAGATCAAATTGGGGTACGGACGCGCGCACTCTTTCTATAATGTCGCCTATCGTCGCCTCTTCATTGTAAGTGGGGATTGCAATAAATACACGCTTATCCGTTTCTATAGCCATTCGTTTATATACATTTAAGCCCGTCAAAGAATTGGGGAAGGAACATTTTCGAGTCCCGGCGCAAAGTTCTGCTACTATGACCCGGCACGCCAATCACATTGGGCGCACGAGTTCACAGACGATCTTAGAGATACTCTAAAATTTTTTCCGCATGACACCAAAAAAAAGCGCGGGTGATAACCTCTCAAAGAGATTTCCGAGACAGCTGATTCCCGCAATCATCGGCATTATAGCTCTTGTTTTCGGATTCTACACTTACCATCAGGGGATGGTTACGTCCCCTGACACGGCCACCTATTCAAGCTGGGCGGACCTGCTCATTTCAGACCATTTCAATTATATGAGATTCGCGCAGGACGCGAGCTTCGTCGTGCCGCCTGTTCTCTACTCGGGCTGGACGACCGTAGTCGCCCTTCAAAAGATTCTTTTCGGGTCAGCTTGGATGAAAGCAGTCGTACTACTGAATTACTGCCTTGCGCTCATAGTAATATGGTGGCTGCTAAAGCTTATAAGTCGAATCACACGGAGCGCCGTCTGCCTCATCACATCGGGTGCTTTGGCGCTCCTGTCCTACGAGATGCTCAACTGGATTCGCTTCGTCCTCTCGGACATCAGTTTTATGGCAATCACGTTCGTCATCTTCTATCTGCTGTGCGGCCTCGCGGAGAAGGATGGTGAGACTAAAAACAGCCGCGCGATTTTACCCGGACAAGTTATCTTGATTCTGCTCTTCTGCGCGCTAGCATTATTCTACCGTCCTACAGCATTCCCGCTGCTGCTTCTCGTTCCTCTGGCTTACCTGACAAGGCGCAAAGTTCTGCAAGGCATAGAGGCAAGGACGCATTTAATCAAACGCGCGAGCCTCTTACTTTTCGTCTTTATAGCCATCGCAATCATCGCACATGCTTACCTGATGATGAACCCATCGGCGTGGCCTGTGACTTTCGCTTCCCGGTGGATTAAAACCTTGAGTGGCGAATACCAACAGGGTTACGTGGTCTGGCAGCGCCCCGAAACCTACTACATGAATCCCGCATCGCTACTGGACTTTGCCGCCATCACATTGAAGAAGCTTGCCTACTTCTTCTCCTTCTACTTAAGCTCATTCAGTCTTGTCCACAATCTAGCCAATTTCATCTTCTTTTTCCCCGTTTACGTCTTATCGCTGTTGGCAATCTACAAAATGTTCCGGCGGCCCGGCGGCCTCACCTGTGAAGAGTGGTGGACGGGTTGGCTCGCCACGCTATGGATAATCTTTTACGCGCTGTTCCACGCCTTTCAGCAGATTGATTACGACTGGAGATATAGGCTCACCTCTATGCCCCAGCTTATCCTCTTATCAAGCATCGGATTGAAATCCCTTTTACCTGAGAGGCATAGGATGAAAGAAGTTATTTACCTTCGAGATGAAGAACTGAAGCCAGCCGGGGGTTTGCGAGGTGATGAGCAAAGCGCGCGGTTAAATGGCGAATGATGAATTGAAAAGGAGTCTGTATTTCATTCCGCACTCATCGTTCGTCATTTCTAATTACTCTTGCCGGATTGCCTGCGACGATTGCTCTCGCGGGGACATCTCGTGTGACGACTGCGCCCGCGCCTATGATTGCGCGCTCAGCTATCTGAATGCCGCCGAGTATGACTGCGCCTGTGCCTATGCTTGCGCCGCGCCGGACCACTGTGCGCTCAAGATGCCAGTCAGCCTCCGTCTTGAGCGCGCCCGTCTCTGTTGTCGCGCGAGGGTACTTGTCGTTTATGAAGTTTACGTTGTGGCCTATGAAGACTTCGTCCTCTATCTGGACGCCTTCGCAGATGAACGTGTGGCTGGAAATTTTGCAGTTGCGCCCGACACGGACGCCTTTTTGAATCTCTACGAACGAGCCTATCTTCGTGCCGTCGCCGATTTCGCAGCCGTACAGGTTGACGAAGTTGTATATCTTTACGTCGCGTCCTAATACGACATCATCTGCGATTAAGCAGAATTCGCCTCTCATCTGAGCCGCCCCGCTACTCTGCTCGCGCGCCCTCGGCTGCCATCTCCTCGTCCTCTTCAGAGGACTCGTAATAGCTTGAATAGTAGCCGTAATAGTAGTAGCTGTTTGAGCCTTCGGGCTTCACGTTGTTGAGGACTACGCCGTAGATGTGCGCGCCTACGTCGAGCAACTGCTGCTTGGCGCGACGAACAACCGCGCGTGAACTCTTGCCGCCGTGAACCACCAGCATAACGCCGTCAACCATCGTCGAGAGAATAGAGGCGTCCGTAAATGAGATCGAGGGCGGCGAGTCAATAATGACGTGCGTGAAGCGCTCGCTCACCGAGTTAAGAAGCTTGCGCATTTCGTCTGAGCCGAGTAGCTCCGCAGGGTTTGGCGGCACAGGCCCAGATGTCATTATCTTCAGGTTCGGCAGCTTTTCATACGCCTGTATTAGCTCGTCCGTGTTCAAGTCGCCTGACAAACAGTTCGTCAATCCCTTGACATTGGATATATTGAAGTGCGTGTGGATTCTTGGGCGTCTGAGGTCGCAATCAATTATCAGCACTTCTGCGCCGGTCTGAGCGAGCATGACCGCCGTGTTGACAGCCGTGGTGGTTTTACCTTCCGAAGGCTGGCTGGAGGTTACGAGTATGGTCTTCGGCGGTTGCCCTGCCGACGAAAGAAGCAGAGAGGTGCGCAAGTGGCGATAAGCTTCAGCGATGGGTGAGCGCACATCTTCGATTAGAGCCAAAGCGGTGCTCTCCTTGCCCGTATTCGGCGGCGGGTTCTTACTCTTCAAGAGAGAGCGCTCGCTGCGCTGACCCGGAATCAAAGCGAGTGCCGGAAGGTGTATGTAGCGGTCAACGTCTTCGATTGACTTCACCGTGTCATCCAGATAGTCAAGCAGGAAGGCGAGACCTATACCGACGCCGAGGCTTAAGAGAAAAGCCACTATGATGTTGCGCGAGCGCGCAGGACCGACCGGCCCTCTGGGTAACCGGGCAGGCGTGGCGACCGTGACATTATTACCTTGATCATTTCCAGCGAGGTCTATTTCATTCTGCTTCTGAGAGAGCGTCTGGAAAAGCTGCCTGTAGGTCTCAAGCTCCTGAGTGAGACCTCCAATGTCCAGCGCGGCTTTGCCCTGCGCCTGCGCCGCACCGCGCTCGTGTTCATAGTCAGTCTTTATTTTCTGCTCTGTGGCGAGCGCAGTTTCGTAGCGCAGCTTTAGCGAGTTGATAATCTCGGCGGGCTTTTTATCGAGTTCGGACTTAACCTGCTTGATCTCATCATTGGTAGCTTGAACGGCAGGCCACTCCTCTGTGTAAGTGCGCAATAACGAAGCTCTCTTCTCCTCCAGATCGCTTATCCTATCGCGTAGCCTCTGAACAGATTTATCATCCTGTATCTCCGGGATAGACCAGGGGTCAGAGCTATTACGAGCCGCATCGTAAGTGGCTTGGGCTTGCTTGCGCTTGTTTTCGGCTTCAATAAGCTGAGAGCTGTAACTGCCCACGCGTACGTTTGTGATGTCCACGCCCTGCGCCGTGCTGATGGGAATGTCGTTCTTCTCTTTGTAATTGAGCAGTTTCTCTTCGTCCGCTTTTATCTTCAACTGCAACTCTGCGATCTGATTCGCCAGTTTCTCTGTGGCTGTCTGCGTACCACTTGTCGTGCGCTGAAGGTCGTTATAGATAAAGACCTGTGCGAATGTGTCGGCCACTTTCATCGCAATGACAGGATTGCTGTGACGAAAGCGGATAGTCACAAGATTTGTCTTTTCAACAGGCTCTACGGTGAGACTCGCCCGAAGCGCGTCCTCGTAAGGCTCAAGGCGTTCGAGTTGTTCAGGCGATAACTGTTCGTTTTTGATCGTCGGGTTGACGACGACCGGAACTTTATCAACATGAGCAGGGGCAGGCTTATCGCCAAAAAATATCCTGCGGATGCTGGCGAAGAATCCGCTGCTCGCCTGTCCTTCAAAAAATGTAGGATTGTTCTGTAGGTCCAGCGTGATGGCGACCTGCCGTGCCAATTCCGGGTTCTCAAGCAGCTTGAGTTGCGTGTTCCAGTAGTAGGGGTCTGTGCCCGTGTTGAGAATCAGTTCTTTGGTCTGTAAAATATTCTTCTTCTGTTCGATCTGAATCGTCGTTTCCGCCTCGTAAATCGGAGGCTGGCGATACATCTGTATAGTTACCAGAGATGTGACTACTACGACCAGGCTCAAGATGAGCCACTTGCGCTTGAGTATGATTGCCAGGTAGTCGCGCAGGTGCGTTTCACTCGTGGCTGAAACGCCGTAGTATTTCTTCGACTGAGCCAGATCGCTCAAAGGGCGGTCAAGGCTGGTAGATGTAAGCGGCAGTAGGCGGTTATCTTGAGACATCATATTTCTTAATCGGTTAATAGAGACTTAATTACTCATAGCGAGAAACAGTGAAACATAATACCAGAGACGGGCAGTAAGACAAGCCTCTAGGAGCAAATAATCAATCCTGCGCTTCTACCTTTTCAGTCGGCAGTTTGCTTGGCAAAGACTCTTAATGAGGTCTCCCAATCAGGCAAAGCGGTCAACCCTATGGCTTCTGATAAGAGGCATCTCAGGCGAGAGTTGCGAGGTCTGGCCGCTGGCCTGTGCAGAGTATCGGTGCTTACGCTTTCAATCTCGCACTCCTCGCAGCCGGAGATTTTTACTGCTTCGCGCGTAAACTCCTCGTAGCTTACGCCTCGGCCACCATTGACGACGTGATACACACCCGGAAGGTCTATTCCGGCAAGCTCGCGCAGACGTGCCGCCAAATCGCAGGCATAGGTCGGCGTCCCATACGCATCGCTGATAGCCTTCAATCGCTCGCCTCGTCGCGCGCGCTCCATTATCGTGCTCAAAAAATTCCGCCCGAATGGTCCGAAAATCCATCCCGAACGAACCACTATGGTGCGCGCCGAAGCGGTTATCGCCCGACGCTCTCCATCGAGCTTTGCAGCCGCGTAAACGCTCTGAGGTTTCGGGTCATCGCGCTGCGTGTAGAAGCCCTCTTTCGTTCCGTCGAAAACGTAATCGGTTGAAATCGTGACGAAGACGGCGCGCACGCGTCGGCAGCTTGCGGCCATGTTTTCAACGGCGTAAGAGTTGACGCTGTAAGCTAAGGTTGCGTTGCCTTCGCAGCCGTCAACGTCAGTCCAGGCAGCGCAATTAATGACTGCGTCGGGGCGTTCCCGCTCGAAGGTAAGTTTTACTGCTTCGTGATCTGTAATGTCTAAACTCTTGCGGTCATGCGCGAAGACAGCGTCGCCGCGCGCCGCGCAATGTTCTACGACAGCCCGACCGACCATACCTACAGCGCCCGTGACCAGTATTCTCAACGCGCGCTTATCTCCGTGCCATACTGTCTTGTGTAATAGTCGCGGTACGCGCCGCTGCGCGCGCGCTGAATCCACGCGCCGTTCTCCGCATACCAGCGAATTGTCTTTTCCAGGCCGCTCTCCCAAGTCTCCACAGGCTGCCAGTCGAGCTCCCCTTCCACTTTTGAAGGGTCGATCGCGTAACGACGATCATGGCCCAGCCTATCTTTAACATGATGAATCAACTCGTGCGGTTTGCCGAGCGCGTCCAATATGGCCTTCACGACATCAATGTTGCGGCGCTCATTGCGCGCGCCTATGTTATAGACTTCGCCGGAACGCCCGCGCTCGAATACACGCATGATGGCGCGGCAATGATCCTCAACGTAAATCCAATCGCGCACATTGCGCCCGTCGCCGTAGAGCGGGATGG
>Ga0066662_10000957_pt1 | contig 12941 bp, 13 predicted proteins | sample GraSoiAngelo_111_FD_133939 | JGI IMG/M metagenome (GOLD analysis project Ga0066662, IMG submission 133939) | Grasslands soil microbial communities from the Angelo Coastal Reserve, California, USA - 14_0903_12_40cm | ecosystem: Environmental > Terrestrial > Soil > Grasslands | place: USA... | reverse complement strand
CTTTCCGCCGCGCCCGCTGCCCGCGGGCTTCGCCGCCCTGGCACGTACACTGCCCGCCTACGCGCTGGCCGATACCCTGCGGGGCGCGCTCAGCAGCGGTGGTCACGTCGCTCTGAGCAGTGCACTGGTGCTCGCGGCCTGGGCGGTCGGTGCTCCGATGGTGGCCGCGGCGACATTCAAGTGGGAGTAATATGAGTCTCCTATGAGTCGGGAGGGGCACCGGTTGAACGTCGAGTCTTCGGTCGTGAGCCGCGTCTACGACACGTTTCTGGCCGCGCTCGAGGAGGAAGGGCAGGTCGACCTGGCCGAAGCCTTGCGCCCATATCTGGAGAGACACGCGATGCCGCGATCCGCGGAAATCGCCGATCTCATTGTCGCTTTGAGCGCGGTGCAGGCGTGACCGCGCTCGAGCGGCTCGACATTCATGGTATTCGGGGAATCGCCGACCTATCCCTCGCCTTCGACGGCGGCTCGATCGTGCTTGGCGGCGGCAACGGAACGGGAAAGACCGCGTGCGTCGACGCGATCGAGTTCCTGTACACCGGGTCGATCACTCCGCTCACCGGCACTCAGGGACTCAGCGTGCGGCATCACGGAGCCCACGTGCGGATCCCAGCCGGTGAGGCGCACGTTGCCGCCCACTTCAGCGGTCCGTCGGGAAGTGTCACCCGCCGGCTCTCGGGCCAGCTCGACGTGCCAGTTGATCTCGAGGGGCATATGGCGCGAGGAGCGCAGCTTGCGTTCATCCTGCGACGATCGCAGCTCCAGCAATTCATCCACGCCAAACCCGCCGACCGTTATCGCAGCATGGCCGACCTCATCGGTGCAGAGGAGCTCGACCGGACGGAGACGGTGCTTAAGGGTGCGCGTGATGCCTTCGAGGCGAAGCTGTCCCAGGCGCAGACCGCGCTGGCCCGCATCGACGTGAGGATTGCAGAGCTCCCGGAAAGCGCCGGCGACGACGCACTTTTGCGCCTCGCCAACGAACGGCTCGAGGCCGTGAACGGCAGCTACCGACTGAATGCCTGGGATGATGTACGCGAAGTACGCGCGGCGGTGCTCCGCGACGTGGCAGCTGCGCGGCAGGATCCGGCGCTGGAGGCACGCGCGAGATTGGCCGCGGAGCTTCAGCGCGGCATCGGCGAAGAACGACTGCGATCCTCCGCTGGGTCCTTCCGTGAAGTAACCGGCCCTGCCCGGCCCCAGCAGGAGCACCTCGTCGATCTCCTCAACCTGCTTCGGCGCGGTCGGGACTATCTGCGCGAGTCGGCCGAGCAACGCTGTCCGCTCTGCGAGCGGGAGATGCGCGGCCGCGTCCTCTTCGAGCGACTGGTAGAACGGGTTGCCGAGCTGGAGGAGGTTAGTCTGCACGACCAGCGCGTGCAGCGCGCGTCCCAAGAGCTGATCGAGGCGCTGCAGGAGACAACCCAGCGGCTCCGCGCCCTCGAGCCGCTCCTTGGCGCATCGGGCCTGCATGCACCGGCGGCTCCGCTGCGCGATGCGCTGACGATGGTGAGCGAGAGCGTGCGCGACCGCGCCCTGACCGAGAGCCGAGAGCTCCTGGATCGCGTGCGCCAGGCACTGGACCGATGGGAAGGCTGGGCACGACAGACGCTCGCACCGATTGAGAGCGAGATGGATAGCGCTGCGAGCGGTGAAGAGGACGACACGGCCGGAGCGATCCTGGGCGTGCTGGAGGGGGCGGTGGCCGAGCGTGCAGCGCAGGAGCGCGGCCGGCAGGAGCTGGTCAGGCTTCAGGATGAGCGGGAGCGAACCGTGGCCGAGATCGGGGCAGCCGAGCGTGCCTTCGGCCTTGCCGAGCGTGCCTACCGTATCTTCAATCGCACCAAGAATGCGGAGATTCAGCGGGTCTATGACGACTTGCGCACTGATCTGGCGCGCATGTACGACGTGCTTCATCCCGGCGAGGGGCATGGCGTCGTCGCAATCGCCATGGACACCCGCAAGCGCGGCAGCTCGGACCTACGCATGGGATTCTATGGGCGCGACGATGAGGATCCTCGCGCCTTCGCCAGCGAGGGACATCTTGATTCGCTCGGTCTGTGCATCTTCCTGGCCTTCGCCCGCCGCTTCAACGGAGACTGGCCGCTGCTGGTGCTCGACGACGTGGTGGCGACGGTGGACGCCGCGCACAAGGTGCGGGTTGCGCGATTGCTGCTGGAAGAGTTCGGCGATCGCCAGCTCTTCATCACGACGCACGATTCGCGCTGGTTCCGGGAGCTTCAGCGCCTGCAAGAGGAGACGGGTCACACCAACGTGCGGAATCTGGCTATCGAGTCATGGACGCTTGAGACTGGTCCGCGGATTCGCGAGCTGGTCTCGACGGGCTAAACTACCAGCTGCCGCCGTCCCCTCCACCGCCGCCGAAGTCTGAGCCACCGGAGTCTCCGCCGCCGCCGGAGTCTCCCCCGCCCCAGCCGCCAAAGTCTGCTCCGCCGGAATCGACTGTGCCTCCGGAGTCCCCCCAGCCTCCGGAATCGGAACTGCCGCCCCAACCACCGAAGTCGGCACCTCCGGCATTAACCGCGGCCTGACCTTGATCGACGTACCCGGGGTCGCCTTGCCAGCCGAAATCGTCGTAGTCGGGACCGCCGAAAGCGTAGCCGCCCCACCCTCCGCCATACCACGCGCCGACGTCCATGCCCACCAGGAAAGGAAGCCAGTACTGCCAGGTTGGACCGCCATAGGCGTAGTAGAACGGACTGGATGGAACCGCCCACCAGGGCACCGCTCCGCCGCCATACTGGACTGTCGCGATGCGCGGCGTCTGCCCCTGCACGAGGCGCGCCTGGTCGACGGCACAGATCTCGACCTCCATGCTGTTGCCGTGCCCATCGTCGATGGTGCGCGTGACGTACGGGGGGCGGTCGGTGCGGCCGCAATAGAAGCACCGGTGCTCCGGAACGTCCAACGCGCTCGTCAACGGCGCCTCGATGCCGGCGGCGCGCATGACGCCCTGGAGCGCGAGCACGGCCTGGGCTGCATCCTCGTTGGCCTGGACCAGTGCCGCGTCCGATCGCGCCTGGTCGATGCCGTTGCGGGCGCGATCGCGCAACCCCAGTGAGCGATCGTACTGCACACGCACGTCAGGTGCGAGCTGCGTCCCCGACGACTCGATCTGTGCGATGGCATTATCGGCGATGGCGAGCGTGTTCCGTGCCGCAGTGCGCAGACCCTCGAGGTTTTGCGCGGTCGTGCGTGCCCGGCGCCGGAAGAAGAGGATCACGCCGAGAATGATGAGACCAAGGATAACAAGCACGATCACCCAGAAGCGCACGGCGTCACCGAACGCGCTGTTTTTGTCGGCGCGTACCTGCGCGACAGCGAGCTGCCCGGCGTAGACCGCACAGGCAGCCCAGGACTGGGAGTCGCAGCGCGGCGCGGCCTTGCGGGCGATTGCAGTCTGCTGACTCGAGGTCAGCTCGTCGGAGGCGAGACCAATCCCACGTGGAGAGACGACCACGAGCACGCTATTACTGAGGTCGAGATGCGTGCTCAGGGTCGCGGCTGCCTGCGACGCATCTACGACGTTCTTCGGGACCACATCGGTCACCGCGATCAGCTCGGTGACACCCTGACTGGCAGCGGCGTCGGTCTGTTGCTTCAATGCCTGCGCGTCGCCGGGAGACTGGTGAGCAACTGGAGGCACGTTCGGCGAGATGTACCACGCCTGCCGTGAGAGAGCGATTGATACGTCACTCGGCGTATCGGCCCTTGCCACCGCCGGTATCAGTGCCGCGAGCGCGGAGAGCGCCAGAGCAATGAGGACAGCCCGCGTCACTGGCCAGACAGCGGCCACACGTGGAATCCGGGGCATGGTCGATTCTACCTGGCTCCTTGAGTTGATCGGGCCGTCACATAGGACTGCTGAACAAGAGAGAGACATCCGGCCAGGCAGCGCCTGGCCGGATATGAGATGCAGCGGTGCCGCGAAACTTACGACTTGTTGTCGTCAGTCGCGTTTTCGGCATTCTGAGCGGTATTGTTCGCTGCGCTGCCAACCTTGTCCTTGACGTTGTTTACAGCGCCCTGAACGTGTCCCCAGGTGTCCTGCGCCTGGCCCTCGTTCTGCATGGACTCGTCGCCTGTAGCGCTGCCAACGGTCTTCTTGATCGTGCCCTCGGCCTTGTCCTTCAACTCGCCCATTGATGTCCTCCTTGGGGATGGTTCAACCGTTGACAGAGAGGGCAAGATGTGTGCCAGGTTTGGGGTGGATCTCAAGAATCAAGGCTCCCTGCCTTTCGATGGATTCGGTTCCATACCCCGGACAGGCCCGTGGCCTTGCGCATCGCGTGAAGGGTTTCCTTCGTTTCTTGCCTGGTTCGCCTGGTGCCGTCCTCGATAAGGCACTCGACATAACCGGGACGATCGTACCGGGCTCGGCGTTCGCGCATCGGCTCCAGTATCCGGTTGAGGGCGGTGGCCAGCTTCTCCTTGACCTCGACATCGCCGACGCTTCCCTCTCGGTAGCGCGTCTTGAGGCTCTCCACCTCGACACGGTCGGGATTGAATGCGTCGTGGTAGGTAAAGACCGGATTGCCCTCGACGCGGCCGGGGACATCTGCCCGTACACGGTTCGGATCGGTGTACATGCGCATCACCTTGCGCCGCACGTCATCGGGCGAGTCGTTGAGGAAGATGGCGTTGTCCAGGCTCTTGCTCATCTTGGCAGTGCCGTCGGTGCCGACAAGAATCTCGACGTCGCCCTTGATCAGCTCGGGGACGGGGAACACCGGTTCGTACAGGGAGTTGAACCGGCGAGCGATTTCCCGGGTAACTTCGACATGGGCGGCGTTGTCCTTGCCGACCGGGACGATGTTGCCGCGCACACAGAGAATGTCGGCGGCCTGAAGTACCGGGTATCCCAGAAGGTTGAACGGCATCTCGATGCCGGCGTCGCGCGCCATGTCCTTGAGACTGGGAATGCGCTCAAGACGGGAGACTGTGACCAGACTCTGCAGCAGCGTATAGATCTCATGGATCTCCTCGATGCCTGACTGGAGGTAGAACGTCACCTTCTCCGGCTCGATGCCGGCAGCCAGATTGCCCAGCACCAGCTCCCGCGCGTTGGTGTCGATCTCGCGGATGTCCGTCGGACGGTTCCTGGTTGTGAGCATGTGGAGGTCGGCAATGATGAAGAAGCTCTCGTACTCGTGCTGGTAGCGAACCCGATTGTTGATCGTCCCGACGAGGTGGCCGAGGTGAATACGGCCGGTAGGACGGTCGCCGGTGAGCATGCGTTTTGCTGTCATGGGCGATTATCCCCCCTCCGCCGAAAGGTGTATGGACATTGTCGGCGGGGACTGGTACGCTGGTGCCAGTTGAGCGGCGTGTAGCCGCGAAGGGAGGTGGTGTGACCATGGCAAAGACCTCTGTTTCCGTGTTCCTGTCGGTCCATGCCCGTGGCGCGCCCTCCCGGATTTTCCCGCGCTCGAACTAGCGAATCCGGGGCCATAGCCGCGGCGGCGGGGTCCGACGGGCGAGAGCCAGCGATCTTTGCCGTGCTTTGAGCCGGCCGAACGAGATCCTGTGTCTTTTGACGTGTCACGGTCCAAGGCGCGCGGCGCAGCCCACCGACTCACGGACGCCGAGGGCCGGCCGCGGGTCATGAGACCCGGGCCTGCTGGATTGCACGCACTTGTACCTGAATTACCAAGGAGGAGTGACTATGCCTGTCAGTGCTGCAGATTCTTTCCATGTAGGTTCTTCGACACCACTGATTGAGAGGGGACCGGGTCGACCCGGTTCCGATTTGCAACGTGACGGTTTCAACACAGGAGAAAGAGTTGATCGACGACCTGATAGTCGACGAAGAGTGGGAAGACGAGGCGGAGGAATCTGACCCCCTTGCGCCTTTCTTCGCCGAGGCGCTGATTACCGACGTGGTTGGCGAAGTGAAGAGTGGGAAGGAGGGCACGGTGTACTGCTGCCGGGCCGCACCTTCCACTGGCTACTCTCTGGTGGCGGCCAAGGTGTACCGCCCGCGGCATCAGCGCAATTTCAAGAACGACGCCATGTATCGAGAGGGCGTCGTGATCCTCAAGGGACGCGACCAGCGGGCGGTGAAGCGCAAATCAGATTGGGGCCGCGAGTTCGAGTTTGGGAGTTGGCTCGCGCACGAGTATGAAGTCCTCACTCAGCTCTGGGAGGCCGGGGCCGATGTCCCGCGCCCCATCCGGCTTGCGGGCAACGCGCTCCTGATGGAATACATCGGCGATGAGAGCGGCGCCGCTGCCTCTCTGCAGGGGGTGCGCCTCGCGGAGAGTGAGGTCAGGCCGCTGTACGAGCGGATCCTCGGCAACATCGAGCTCTTGCTACGCCTGAACTGGGTCCACGGCGACCTCTCGCCCTACAACATCCTGTACCACGGTGGAAGGGTCACGCTGATCGATTTCCCTCAGGCGGTGGATCCACGTGCCAACCGGAATGCGCTCGACTTCCTCACCCGCGATCTCCAGAATGTGTACCGCTACTTCGAACGCATGGGCGTTCGATCCAATCCGGAGCGCATGGCCCAGCATCTATGGGGCCGCTTCCTGCGGGCAGAGATGTAGAGAACGCCGGCGCCGCCCGCACCATTGCGGGCGGCGCCGCCCGGCCGCCGGATATCAGCTCGCGGCTGCGCTGTCGGGCGCGTCCTCATAGGCGACGATGGCCTGCCAGAGCGTCTCCCGGAAGAGCTGAGCCTTGAGTGTCTGCAGCTGGCGGCGGTTGGCCTTTGTGATGTTGTCCAGAACGACCTGCCCTTCGTCGGTCAGCGCGACCAGGGCTCGGCGGCGATCATTGGGGTCTTCGCGCCGGGAAAGCAGGCCGCGACGGACGCAGCGATCCACCAGAAGCGAGGCACTGTGATGCCGAATCTGCAGTGCCTCGGCGACGTCACCGATGCTGACACGGGGGTAGTTGCCATGGCCGCGGACGGCGAGAAGCAGCAGATGCTGCTGTGGCGTGATCCCATAAATGCGCGACTGTTCCTCCGAGAAGCGGAGGAACCGCCGGAGCGCCGCGCGAAACTCTGCCTGGTCCTGGAAGTCCGAGTCGTTGAGGGTGCGTTCACCTGCTCGCCCGGCCGTAGATTTCTCTGTCATGTCAGTCCTTCCGCGGCCCTCGCGGCCGCCGCAATATACATAGCGAATCTTCCATATTGACGAGCAATATAATCCATGTCGGATGCACATTGCAACTTTCATGCTCGCTTGCTTGACGTGGCACGTTTATTGCCGTAGTCCGCGTCAGATCGGATGCGAGGAGTTTCGCCCATGTCGACTAACGCAGAACGGCGCGTGCCACCACCGCGAGCGCCCTGGATTGTTCCCCTTATCCTGGCGCTGCTCATCGCGCTCCTGGTGCTTGGCGTCATCTTTGGCCCGAGGATCAAGGACGCCCTCTCGACGTCTTCCTCGACGGCGACACCGGTGCCGACGGGGACGGCGGTAGTGGTGACGGCGACACCGCCTGCAGGGACACCAGGAACGCCCGCGGCGACCTCGAGCGCGAACAATGCCGCCGTCCTCCCTTCGGCAACCCCGGCGAACGGTGTGGGCGTGGTCACGCCCTTGCCCAATACGACTCCGCCGGCAACAGTTGTGGGCCTGCAGCTGGGCATGATCGCTCGCCCGCAACATGATGTCGCCGCGCTCCAGCAGCAGGTTGACAGCGGCAACCAGCAGTACGCCTTCTATCTAGATCCTCGGGCCGTGGTGCAGAACAACCTGCCCCACTACGGCTTCACTCAGGGTTTCCAGATCGTGTCGCCGGCTCCCTCGCCGACCCCCACGCCGGGGAAGGGAGTGGATGGGCGTCCACTGGTGAAGTTCGTCGTGGAGTATCAGAGCCACACCTATAACGTTGCCGTGGCGCAGCCGGGGCGCCAGGGACCGAAAGGCATCTGGCTGATCGTGAGCATCCTGCCCCCGCAGCAGCCGCCGCGTTAACGACATCGGCCGTCCTCTCCGGATTCGTGCACGCGCCGTTACCTACGCGCGTACGATGTGACGGAGGGGAGAAGGTGGCCGAGAATGACTGAGACCGCGGGTGATGCTGGTGGGTGGACCACGGGATCTCTGGCAGAGGAGGGACTGCGCTCAGAACCTCTCGCGGCGCTGGAAGCCGCGATCGCGGGCGATGAGTTCGTCAATATCGGGAGCGTCCTCATCTCGCGCGGCGGGCGCATTATTTTCGAGGGCTATTTCGATGGCGATGGCAAAGACGTCATACGGAACACGCGCTCGGCGACGAAGACGATCACGGGCACGCTCATCGGTCTGGCCATCGAGCAGGGAGCAATTTCCGGCCTTGATACGGGGGTGATGTCGTTCTTTCCGGATAAGCTCCCAGTTCTCTATCCGGATTCGCGCAAGGAGGAGATCACGATCGAGGATCTCCTGACCATGAGCTCCCTGCTCGAGTGCGACGACTCGAATTCCTTTTCTCGCGGCAATGAAGAGCGCATGTACATCATCGAGGACTGGGTCCAGTTTCTGCTCGATCTCCCCATCCGCGGCTTCCCGGTGTGGGCATCCAGGCCGGCAGACTCGCCGTATGGGCGGAGCTTCAGCTATTGCACGGCCGGCACGGTGGCGCTCGGGGCGGTGCTGGAGCGAGCGACCGGCATGCCGGTGCCCGAGTTTGCGAATCGATCGCTCTTTGAGCCGCTTGGCATCACCTCTGCCGAGTGGCAATTCATTCCCACGGGGACGGCCATGACCGGCGGGGGGCTGGGACTGACCCCCCGTGACCTGCTCCAGATCGGACAGGTGTACCTCAATGGCGGGGCCTGGAATGGCCGCCAGGTCGTGCCGCGAGCGTGGGTGGAGGCGTCCGTCCGCCCCCACGTTCAGGCCGATGACGACGTCGAGTACGGATATCTCTGGTGGCTGCGCTCATACCGGGTGGGTGAGGTTGATTGTCGGGCCTGGATGATGCTGGGCAATGGCGGGAACAAGCTCGCGGTCTTTCCTGAGCTTGACCTGGTGACCGTCATAACGAGCACAAACTACGCCACGCGAGGCATGCACGAACAGACCGACCGGCTCTTGCGTGAGCACGTGCTGGCCGCGGTAGAACGCGTCTGAAATGAGTATGGCTGGGGCTCCGGCCTGGAGCCCCAGCCATCGCCTGTCCGCTAGACGTTCCCCTTTAGTTTATGGGCCCAGAGCAGGATCCACCACCCTGTTCGACGTGGTCCTCCTGATTGTCGTCGTACACTTTGAAGGAGCTTCCGTTGTTGAAGTGGCAGGTGTCGTACGTCCGCAGCGTGACGGCGTGGGTCGTGTGCACCCCTCCGAATGCGGTCATGGCCGCGAAGAGAGCCGCCGCCCCCACGATCGCGATACGTCTCATTGAAACCCTCCCTTGGTAGTCAAACTCCATCGATTGCGATGAGCCACTGCACACGCAGCGCTCATCAATTCTACGCCGGAATGAGAAGACTGTCCAGATCGCGAGGGTAGTAGGTGAGAATGTCAATCCCGTCGGGAGTGACGGCCACCGTGTCCGAGTGCCTGAACCCGCCAAGCCCCTCGGCGTACAGGCCCGGCTCGATAGTGAAGACCATGCCCGGCTCGATAACTGTGTGATCGCCGACGTCGAGGAACGGCGCCTCGTGGTTCCGCAGCCCGATGGCGTGGCCGGTGTGCTGCCCCCAATAGGGGAGCAGATCGTTCGACTCGAAGTAGCTGAGCACCGCGCGATCGACATCCGCACAGGCGATGCCGGGGCGCAGGGCAGCGAATGCTACTTCCTGGGCGGCCACGGCGTGGTCGAAGAGGCGGCGCATCTCATCGGCAGGCTCCCCAATGATCATGGCCCGCTCGAGCTCGGCGTTGTAGCCCCAGATGGGTGCGCTCGTCTCGGTCACCAGCACATCCCCGGGGCGGAAGGTGATGTTATGGGCAATCGCGTGCGCCCACGCGCTGCGTCGCCCGATCTGGCCACGAAATCCGGCCGTGGCTCCATCCGACGATCCCTGCTGGCCACCGAACTGTGAGCCGAGCGTTTCGAGCATGGCAAGGGTGGCTTCCTGGCTTGCCTGCAGGGCGGCCTCCGCCTCAGTGGCGCCTGGAGCAGTGTAGCGCTGGAGCAGGCGATGGGCTAGATTGCACCACTTGGCGCTTTCCCGTATGAGCGCAATCTCGGCCTCACTCTTGCAGCGCATCATGCCCTCGATACACCCGCCGAGGGGTCGCACTTCAGCGCCCGTCACCTCCGAGAGAGACGGGCCCGCATATCCCAGGATGCCGGGATAGCCGTCGCTGTCGGCTCCGAGCGAGCGGCCGACGCCCATGTCGGCGAGGACGCCAGAAAGAATACGCATGGGATGGACCTCTCCCGGATACTCGGGATACGCCTCGATCCGCTCGAAGTCCGACTCCTCGCGCAGGCGGGCCACCTCGAACTCGGGCACAAAGACGGCCACGTCACCGTCGCGGTTGCCCGCGAATGCGACCGGTCGCTCCGTGGCCAGGAAGGCGAAACCGGCAAAGTAGCGAATGTAGTGCTCGTCGAAGAGCACGTAGCCGGTGAGGTTGTTGGCGGCGATGTGGTCGCGCAGGCGGTCACGCCGCTCCTGCAGCTCCGCCGGTGGGATGCCCGTATGTGGATCCATAGCACGATTCCTTACGCATGTAATCAGCCGGTGAGGCCGGGTGGATGCTACTACGGTGCCCGATTGGCTTCGTCGATCACAAACTGCATCAGCTCAACCGCATCGCGCTCACGGGCAGCTCGGTCCGTGACGCCCTTTTCGCCTCGATGCAGAGCAAGCACCGCTTCGATCAGGTCGTGCCATCGAGGGGGAAGCGTTTCAAGGGCGTGGCGACATGCTCCCGACTTGGACGTAATCTCGCCGGTGTCCAGGGTGTAGCGCAGCCGAAGCACGCCGGGAACGCACCAGGCGATGGCATCGTCGGGCAGGTGTCGCCCGCTCACGATGGCGGCTTGAGCCTGCCGGGCCAGCGCCTGCCAGTAGCTGTCCAGATTCTCTCGGAGCCAGCGCCGCAGCACCTCTGCATCGTGGCGTACGGGTGGCGGCTGAGGTCCGCGGAAGGCGATGGCACGTTTCCTGAGAGTGAGCCAGATCGCAGGATTGGCCTCGAAGGCCCCGGAAGCATGGAACTCTCCCTCGAGGGAGAACGGAACGCCGCCGAGCGAGGAGGGGTTTTGCAGCAGCTGGGACCACGTGACGTAGATGCCGTCCAAGTGCGGCCGCGGCCAACGCTCGCGAACCGTGTCGTGTGCGGCCGAGAGTCGACCGAGTGCGGGTCCATCGGGCGACTCGCGCACCACCGCGACGAAGTCGATGTCGCTCCGGTCGGGGCGGTAGTCGCCCAGGGCAAGGGAGCCCACGAGGTAGAACCCTTCGACCCGATCCGGAAGTGCCACGTCCAGTGCATGCAGAAAGCTGGTGACGAGACTGTGGACCTCGGGAGGCAGCGCTGGACCCGGCGCCGTTCCTGACTGCACGTCTGGGATCAGCCGCGGCCATGCCTCAGCCCGGCCGCAATGGCGCGGGCGAGCACGGCGTAGCCGGTGTCGTTCGGGTACAGTCCCGCGGAGAGGACATGAGCCTTCCTTCGGAAGACGTTGGACAGGTCGATCACGAGGAACCCGCGTAGGCGGCTCTGGTTGCGGATGAAGCCATCGAGGCTGCGGATTTTGCCGCCGGCCAGACGCGACGGCGATGGCGGGTAGAGCGTCAGGAGGACCGGACGTGCGCCATACGACTGGATGAGCTGCCCGACGAGGACCAGCCGGCTGGCAATGACTGCCGGCGTATCGCCCCGAATCAGGTCCTGAAAACCTTCCAGCACCAGGACCTCTGACGGTTGCGTCGCTGCCAGCACACGAGCGATGCGTTGCAGACCGGAGTCCGTGCTCTCTCCGCGCACGCCGTAGTCGAGAACAGTCAGGTGCAGGGAGCGGCCGAGAATGGCAGGATACGTGGTATCGGACGTGCCCGGAGCATGGGCGGCAAGCGGACGTGCATGCCGGCTGCTCTGCACGCAGTTGCGACCGGCGCCAACACCCCAGGTTGCGCTGTCACCAAAGGCCACGATTGGACGCGCTCCGATGGGCGAACGCACGCACGAGCTCGGACTCTGAGATTGTGCGTTCGCGGCAAAGGATCCTGCCCAGGCGCAGGCGACAGCCAGAAGCACCGTTACGCCCGCGAACCTGCCCACCTTTCATGCTACGGCACAGGGACCGTCGCCGGGCCCCGGGCAAAACGGTGGCTTTTCCAGGAGAGTCGTGTCGCTGCGGGCCCTCTCGCCACTGTCAAGCACCGATGGGGGCAAGCAACCAGGACCAGGCGGCTTCGGCGGAAGGAACGAGCGTGCAGTCCCGCCGATCGCTGCCGAGGCCGGTGGCGTGCCGGTCAATGTAGAGCGCGTGCGCTCCGACATCGAGAGCAGGCTCAATGTCGTTGACATAATTATCTCCGACCGAGAGGGTAATCGTGGGATCGGTATCCTCGCGCAAGAGTTCGATCATGCCGGCGGGTTTTGAGGCGTCGGCCACAATGGCGTCGAAGCAGTCGGCGATGCCGAGCTGCGCGAAGCTGTCGGCCACTGTTCCCGCCGGCGAGTTGCTCATGGCAATCAACCGCAGGCCCGCATCGCGCAGGCGTTGAAGCGATTCCCGCAGATGCGGATCGGACCGCAGGCGTCCGGCATCGCTGCTCATGTGGGCACGCGTGGCGTGGAAGGCGTCCGACCGCAGTGGGGCCGGCACACCATGTCGAGCGGCGAGCACGCCGAGGAGTCCCCACCAGTCACCGGCGTTCATCAGCCCACTGTAGGTGAACTGCAGAGCCCCCATCTCTGACTCGTACTCGGGCTGCTCGGAGAGCGGCTCGCCGTCCCAGCTCAGATAGCCCGTGATCCGGCCGCCGGCATGTGTGAAAAGCCGGCCATGCGTCT
>Ga0066662_10000956_pt1 | contig 12943 bp, 11 predicted proteins | sample GraSoiAngelo_111_FD_133939 | JGI IMG/M metagenome (GOLD analysis project Ga0066662, IMG submission 133939) | Grasslands soil microbial communities from the Angelo Coastal Reserve, California, USA - 14_0903_12_40cm | ecosystem: Environmental > Terrestrial > Soil > Grasslands | place: USA... | reverse complement strand
GCGCATTCGTCGTACTCGTTCCTCGACGGCGCGTCGCTGCCGGAGGAGGTCGCCGCGCGCGCCGCCGAGCTCGGCTACGACGCGTTCGCGCTCACCGACCACGACGGTGTCTACGGCTCGCTCGAGTTCGCGCATGCCGCGAAGCACTTCGGCGTCCGCCCGATCACCGGCGCCGAGGTGACGGTCGCAGACGGCACGCACGTCACGCTGCTCTGCGAGACGCAACGCGGCTACGCGAACCTCTGCCGCATCCTCACCGACGCGCACGCCGGCACGCGCGTCCCCGGGAAGGAGCGCGACCTGCTTCCGGCCGGCACGATGCTCGAGGTGCTCGAGCAGCATGCCGAGGGGCTCGTCGCGCTCTCCGGCTGCGCGCGCCACGGGCTGCGCGGTAACGCAGCGGCCCGGCTTGCGCGAGCGTTCGACGGCGCGTTCTATGTCGAGCTGCAGCGCCCGTACGAACGCGGCGACGCCCGGCGCAACGCCCAGCTGGAGGAGCTCGCGCGCGAGCTGCGCGTCCCGACGGTCGCGACCGGCGACGTGCACGCGCACCACATCCGCCGCGCGCGGCTGCAGGACACGCTCGTCGCGATCAAGAACCGCACGTCGCTCGACGGCTGCGAGCGCGAGCGGCGCGGCAACCACGAGAGCGTGCTGCTCGCACCGCACGAGATGCTCGAGCGGCTGCCGCGCGACGCCGCGCTGCGCACCCGCGAGGTCGCCGACCGCTGCGAGTTCGACCTGACGCAGGAGCTCGGCTACCGCTATCCCGACTCCTCCGACCAGGTCGACCCCGCCGACGTGCAGCTGCGGCAGCTCTGCGACGTGCGCTTCGCCGAGCGGTACGCCAACGCGAACGGCCACAAGCGCAAGGCACGCCAGCGGCTCGAGGACGAGCTGAGCCTGATCGCGCGGCTCGGGCTGTCCGGTTTCTTCCTGCTGCACTGGGAGGTGCTCGAGCTCGCGCGCGCGTGCGCGCTCGAGGTGCGCCCGCCGGGCAGCCCGCGCCACGTGCTGCCGCCCGGCCGCGGCCGCGGCTCGAGTGTCGGGTCGATCGTCTGCTACCTGACGGGCCTCTCGCACGTCGACCCCGTCGAGGCGGGGCTCAGCCTCGGCCGCTTCATCAACGACGAGATGTCGTCGGTGCCCGACATCGACCTCGACTTCCCGCGCGACATCCGCGAGAAGCTGATCGTCCGCGTCACCGAGCAGTACGGGCGCGAGCGCGCGGCGCTCGTCGCGAGCTTCGCCACCTACCGCTCGCGTGGGGCGATCCGCGACGTCGGCAAGGCGCTCGGCCTCCCGTTCGCGGAGCTCGAGCGGCTCGCGCGCGTCACCGACGGCTGGGACGCGACGAAGATCGCCGACGAGGTCGACGGCATCCCCGGCCGCCACACCGGGCCGCGCTGGGACGCGTTCCGCGAGCTGACACGCGAGATCGCGGGCCTGCCGCGCCACATCAGCCAGCACCCGGGCGGGATGGTCATCTCGACGCGCCCGCTCGTCGACCTCGTCCCGGTGCAGCCCGCGGCGATGGCCGGCCGGCAGATCTGCCAGTGGGACAAGGACAGCTGCGGCGACGCCGGCTTCCTGAAGATCGACCTGCTCGGGCTCGGGATGCTCTCGGCGGTCGAGGATGCGATCGACCGCATCGCACGCCTGCGCGGCGAGACGATCGACCTCTCGCGCATCGACCTCGCCGACAAGGGCGTCTACGAGGAGATCCAGGCGGCGGACACGGTCGGCGTCTTCCAGATCGAGAGCCGCGCGCAGATGCAGAGCCTTCTGCAGACGAGACCTGAGAATCTGGACGATCTGACGGTGCAGGTCGCGCTCGTGCGGCCGGGCCCGATCCAGGGGAAGGCGGTGCACCCGTACGTCAAGCACCGCCATGCACTGCGTGCCGACCCGAGCTTCGAGCCGCCGGTCGAGCACGAGTCGTTGCGCGCGCCGCTACGCGACACGCTCGGTGTCGTCGTCTTCCAGGACCAGGTGCTCGACGTCGCGATGTCGGCGGCCGGCTTCTCGATCGGCGAGGCGGAAGGGCTGCGGCGCGCGATGAGCCGCAAGCGCAGCGAGGAGGCGATCGAAGCGTGGCGCCCGCGCTTCATCGAAGGCTGCGCGTCGACGAACGGGATCGACGAGGCACTTGCGAACACGATCTACGACAAGGTCGCCGGGTTCGCGGGCTTCGGCTTCCCGAAGTCGCATGCCGCGGCGTTCGCGCTCCTCGCCTACCAGTCGGCGTGGCTGCGGCGGTACTACCCAGGCGAGTTCCTCTGCGCGCTGATGAACGCGCAGCCGATGGGCTTCTATCCACCGTCATCTCTTGTCAGAGATGCGCAGCGGCGCGGGGTGACTGTGTTATCTCCTCACATCAACTGTTCAGGGGCGCAGTGCGCGATCGAGGACGGCGCGGTTCGGGTCGGGCTCGCGTACGTGCAGTCGGTCGGCGAGGAGGATGCGAAGGCGATCGTCGCGCTGCAGCCGTACGCAGGGCTCGGCGACCTCGCGCGGCGCGCGTCGGCCAAGCAGGACGTGCTCGAGGCGCTCGTCGCCGCCGGCGCGTGTGACGAGTGGGGGCCAAGACGTGAGCTGCTCTGGCAGCTCGGCGTGACCGCGCGCGGCGAGTCGGTCGGCGGCGGCAACCGCCAGCTCGCGCTTCCGCTCGAGCCGACGGCGGCGACCCCGGAGCTACCTGAGCAGACGCCGTGGGAGCGGATGCTCGCCGACTACAAGCACACGTCGCTCTCGGTCGGCGTGCATCCGCTGCAGCTCCTCCGCCCGCATCTCCCGGCAGGCGTCGCGACGAGCGCAGACCTGGCGGAGACACCGCACGGCACGGTGCTCCAGGTCGCGGGGATGGCGATCGCGCGCCAGCGCCCGGCGACCGCGAACGGGATCGTGTTCATGCTGCTCGAGGACGAGCACGGCCAGGCGAACCTGATCGTCCCGTCGAAGGTCTACGAAGAGCACCGCGCGATCGTGCGCGGCGAGCCGCTGATCCTCGCGAAGGGGAAGCTCGAGCGCAGCGGCCGCAACATCAACCTGCTCGTCTCGTCACTCATGTCGCTCGGCCCGCTCGCGCGCCAGGCCGCGAACGAAGCGGAGGTCGTGCGCGACCTGCCGCGCGCACACCACTTCGGGCACCGCTAGTCGATCAACGAGGCGAGCCGCCGCGTGATCTCCGCCGCGCCTGCCTCCTCTTTGACGCCGTCGACCGACGTTCCCGCGTACATCGCCATCGCTTCGATGTCTCCTTCGGTCGAAGCTGTGGGTTGTGCATCGGCGTACCGCACGATGTCGTGACCGCCTCGCATCGCGACCACCTCGCCTGCGCCCGGCCGATTCCCTGCTTCGCCCTCGGTGAGGGTCGCGTTGCGGAGCACCCGGTGTGGCGCGTCGCGCCAGCCGACGTCGAAGACGTTCGTCAGGACCGTGTCCGCGGCGGCCGCTGCGAGCAGCCGCTCGCGATAGTGCGGGTGGACGTTCGCTTCGTGCGCCACGAGATATGCCGTCCCGCAGGCGACGGCGTCCGCGCCGCCGTCGAGCGCACGACGAACAGCCTCGGCGTCGCCGATCCCGCCGGCCGCGACGACGGGCAAGCCGGCTTCCTTCACGCCGGCCACGAGCTCGGCCAGGGGCGTGGTGCCTTGCACGTGGCCTCCGGCCTCGCAGCCCTGTGCGATCAGCAGATCCGCGCCTGCCTCGGCGGCGCGGCGCCCGTCGTCCGCGGAGCCGACCTGGACGAGCACCGTCAGTCCCGCCTCGTGCGCGCGGGCAATCAGCGTTGCGTCGATGCCCCACGAGAACGAGACCATCGGTGCGCCCTCCTCGATCGCGACCTCCAGCCGCTCTCGCTGGTCGAAGGCGAGCACGAGGTTCACGCAGCAATGGCCGGCGACCTGCGACCGAAGCCGTTGGAGCTGCTCACGCAGCCTCGCCGGGTCGGTCCACGACGCGGCGAGGGTCCCGAGGGCGCCCGTCGCGCTCACAGCCCCGACGAGCTCGGTCGTCGCCGCCGGCCCGATCGGGGCCTGCATGACGGGTACGGGCCAGGGGATGCGCATGGTCACTCGCCGCTGATCGCCCAGCGGCGCAGCCCGCCGGCGGGGTCCCACGCGAGCCCATACCGTGGCTCGTCGAACGTGACGAAGCCCGCGGTCTCGATCTCGACCGCGAAGACGTGGAAGTTCGGCTCGGGCGGCTGCCAGTCGATGCGCGCCTTGATCGTCGCGCGGTAGCGCGCGCGGCGCTCAGGGTCCTCGACGCCGACTGCACGGCCGTAGAGCTTGAAGTCGCCTTCTTTGCCGCTGCGGTTCGTGACGACGCTGTGCACGACGAGCCGCGGGTCGCGGAGCAGATCGCGCGCCTTCGGCGACTGCCACATCATCCCGAGCATCAGCTCGCCATCGACGAAGTCCGGCTCGACCGGCGAGATCCGCGGCCAGCCGTTCTTGCGCAACGTCCCGACGAGGCAGAGCTCCTTGCCGCGCAGGCGTTCCTCGCCGAGGGCGGCGAGCTCGGGAACAGCGGTCGCGAACTCGTCCCAGCGCATCAGGACTGGCGCAGGCCGCGCTGCTCGGCGGGGCCTTTGTGGTGCGAGAGGTTGTACGCCGAGTTGACGAGCCCGACGTGCGTGAACGCTTGCGGGAAGTTGCCGAGCAGGCGCTCCTCCTCCGGGTCGTACTCCTCCGACAGGAGCCCGAGGTCGTTCGACAGGCCGACGAGCTTCTCGAAGAGCGCCCGTGCCTCGTCCATGCGGTCCATCATCGCGAGCGCGTCGACGAGCCAGAACGAGCACGGCAGGAACACCCCTTCGCCGGACGGCAGCCCGTCGACCTCCTCGGCGCGATAGCGCTCGACGAAACCGTCGCGGGTCAGGTCGCGCTGGATCGCCTCGACGGTCCCGACGACGCGCGGATCGTCCGGCGGCAGGAATCCGAGCAGCGGGATGAGTAGCGTCGCCGCGTCGAGCTCCTCGGAGCCGTACGCCTGCGTGAACGAGTTCAGGCGCACCGAGAACCCCTCGCGGCAGACCTCCTCGTGGATCTCTGCGCGCACGCGACGCCAGCGATCGACCGGGCCTTCGCGGTCGAAGTGCTCGACCGCCTCGACGGCGCGGTCGAACGCAGCCCACGCGAGCACCTTCGAGTGCACGAAGTGCTGCCGCTCGCCGCGCACCTCCCAGATCCCTTCGTCGGGCTGGTCCCACGCGCCTTCCAGGAAGTCCATGACGTTGCGCTGCAGCGACCACGCGTGCTCGTCCTTCGCCAGGCCATGGCGCCGCGCCTCGTGCAAGGCGTCCATCACCTCGCCATACACGTCGAGCTGGAACTGCTCGGCGGCGGCGTTCCCGATGCGCACCGGAGTCGAGCCTGCGTAGCCGGGAAGCCACGGCACCTCCTGCTCGGGGATGCGGCGCTCGCCGGCGATGCCGTAGAGGATCTGCATCTTCGCCGGGTCGCCCGCAACGGCGCGCAGCAGCCAGTCTCGCCACGCGCGCGCCTCGTCGAGGAAGCCCGCGTTCATCATCGTGAAGAGGGTGTAGGTCGCGTCGCGCAGCCATGCGTAGCGGTAGTCCCAGTTGCGCACGCCGCCGATCCGCTCGGGCAGTGACGTGGTCGGAGCGGCGACGATCGCTCCGGTCGGCGCGTACGTGAGCGCCTTCAGCACGCGTAGGGACGTGTGCACGGCGTGCTTGTACTCGCCCTCGTAGGTGCAGCGGTCGATCCACTCGCGCCATTCGCGTTCGGTGTCGGCCAGTGCCTGTTCCGCATCGACGAGGATGTTGGGACGATCCGCCGACGCGTACCACGTGAGGACGAACGGCACGCGGTCGCCCTCCTCGACGCGGAACTCCGCGGTGTGCGTCATCCCTTCGGGCTCGAGCATCACCGGCGTGCGCAGCATCAGCGCGTCCGGGCCACCTGTCGCAGTGATCGTCTCGTCGTCCAGCCGGCGTACCCACGGGATGATCGAGCCGTAGTCGAACCGAATCACGAGCTCGGTATGCATGTCCACGTGACCTTCCAGGCCCTCGACGATGCGAACGATGTCGGGCTGGCTTTCACGCGGCGGCATGAAGTCGATCACGCGCACGCGCCCGGTGCTCGTCTGCCACTCGCTCTCGAGGATCAGGGTGCCGTCGCGGTAGCGCCGCTCGTCCGCAGGTCCTCCATTGGCAGGCGCCAGCAGCCAGCGGCCGTGGTCGGCCGACCCGAGCAGCGCCGAAAAGCACGAGCCCGAGTCGAAGCGTGGGAAGCACAGCCAGTCGACGGAGCCGGAGCGTCCAATGAGGCCTGCGGTCTGCAGGTCGCCGACGAGCGCGTAGTCCTCGATCCGCTCCGCCACTATCTGTTCTCGATCTCCAGCGCGAACGCGGTCAGTCGCTTCTGCACGGCGCGATTGAACTCGATCACGTAGCGGTCCGCATCGTCGACCGTCCGAGCGTAGTGGTCGCGAAGGTCGGCGAGGATCTCGGTCCCTGTCTCGACCGCGTCCACGTAGTCGCCGTAGAGCTCCTCCGCCTCGTCGCGGCCCGCGCGGCTGTACGCGTCGAGGCGTGCATTCGCCTCTTCGATCACGTCGCGGTGGTCGCGCTCGAAGAGTGCGAGCTGCGCGTCGATCACGGAGGCGTACCGGGCGCGCCGGAACATCACGCCAGCTCGCGGTAGAGCTCGAGGTGCTGCGCGGCCGCCGCGTCCCACGTCAGCTCGCGCCGTGCGCGCTCGGCGCCGGCTCGCGCTTCCGACGGGTCGGCCAGGAGCTCGCGCACGGCTTCCGTCAGCGCGTCCACGTCGCCCGCCGGCACGACGCGCCCCGCGCCGTACTCGCGCACCGGCTCGCCGAGACCAGCGACGTCGTAGACGACCGCGGGGACGCCGGCACCGAGCGCTTGCAGCAGCGCACCGGACTGGTCGAGCTCCGCGCGGTACGGGAAGACGGCGACCGTCGCCTCCGACAGCGCGCGGTCGAGCTCGGACGTGGGGAGGTAGCCGAGGCGCCACTCGACACGCTCGGCGTCGCGCAAGCCGTCGAGCGGCATTGCGGGATCGCCCGCGACGAGCAACCGCGCGTCGGGCAGGCGGCGCGTCACCTCGATCGCATCGGGCAGTCCCTTGTACGGCCGGATCACGCCGAGCGAGAGGATCGTGCTCCCGTCGTCCGCGCGCACCGCCGCGCTCGGGTAGACCGGATGCGGGATGACGCGCGCGTCGACGCCGAGCTCGGCGAGCGTCTCGCGGCCGCGCCGGGTGTGGACGACGACGCGGTCGAACCGCTCGAGCAGCCGGCGCCACAGATCGTGGCGCGACGCGGTCCGCCGCGGAAGGAGGTCGTGCGCGGTGAACACCGACGGCGACCGGAAGCGGAGTCGGACGTCGGCTTGCGGCAGCGCCGCCCACTGCAGGTGCAGGACGTCGGCCCGTGCGCGCGCGAGCGACTGCATCACCCCGAGGTGCTCGACCGCCTTCAGCGGGAGACGCAGCCGCGAGCGCTTGAAGAGCCGAGACGAGAGCGGATAGAAGCGCTCGCTGCGCCGGTAGCCGTCCGGCTCCGGCAGCGCCCCGAAGCGAAACGGCGAGGTGGCGAGCTCGACGTCTGCCCCCGCGCGCGCCAGCGCCGCAGCCAGCTCGTGGTCGTACCACGGCGTGAAGGCCGGAGGATCCGCAAGCACGACACGCACCGCAGTAGCGTAGTTACGTGCTCGTGCGCAGCTGGAATCTCTTCCACGGCAACTCCGTCCCCCCTCAGCGCACGGCGTTTCTCGACGAGATGCTCCGGCTCGCGACGGCCGACGCGCCGGACGTCCTCTGCGTCCAGGAGGTGCCGGCATGGGCGCTCGGCCGCTTCACCGCGGGCGACATCGCCGCGCCGCCGAAGCTCGGGCCCGTCCCGATCACGGCCGCGCTCGGCCGGCGCCTGACCGAGGTCGACCACGGGCTGCTGCGCTCGGCGTTCGCGGGCCAGGGCAACGGCGTGCTCCTCTCGCCGCGGCTGCGCCTGCTCTCCCGCGACGTGCTGACGCTCAACACGCGCCGCTTCCGCACGAAGCAGGCTCGCGCGCTCTCGCTCGGGCCGGTCGCGCGCCTCGCGTGGGCGAAGGAGCGCCGCATCGTCCAGTCGCTGCGGGTGGAGGACACGGACGGGCGGACGTTCCTGCTCACGAACATGCATTGCACGAGCTTCCCGGCCGACGAGCGGCTCGCCGACGCCGAGCTTCTGCGCGCGGCGTGGTTCGCGACGTCGAGGGCGGCGCCCGGCGACGTCGTCGTCCTCGCGGGCGATTTCAACGTGCGTGCAGCACGTTCGCGCACGCTCGCGGACCTGACCGGGCCGGACTGGGGCTTCTCCGAGCCGGGCCCGGGGATCGACCACGTGCTCGTCCGGGGGGCGGCTGTGACCCCAGTCCGCCGCTGGCCGGACGAGCAGCGGCTGCACGACGACCGCCTGCTCTCCGATCATGCCCCCGTGGAGGTGGAGATCACATGACCTGGCCCGAGGCGCGCGCACGGTTTCCCGTGCTCGCGAAGCACGCGTACCTGAACGCGGGGACGTTCGGCCCGCTCGCGCGGACGACGCTCGACGCGATGGCCGAGCTGCGGAGGTGGGAAGGCGAGAACGGCCGCGGCGGCAAGGAGTACTTCGAGACGATGATCGCGCGACGCGAGAGCGTGCGCGCGCTGATCGCCGAGCAGATCGCCGTTCCGCCGGACAACCTCGCGCTGACCGACTCGACCACCGGCGCGGTGCACATCGCGGTCATGGGGCTCGGGCTCGATGACGGCGACGAGGTCGTGACGACCGACGCCGAGCACTTCGGGCTCACCGGCCCGCTGATCGCCTCCGGAGCGACGCTGCGCATCGCGCGCGTGCGGGACGCGCGGGCCGACGACCTGTTCGATCTGATCCACGCGGAGGTCACGCCGCGCACGCGGCTGATTGCGATCTCCGCGGTCTCGTGGATCGACGGCAAGACGTTTCCGTGGCGTGAGCTGCGCGAGGCGACCGACCTGCCCGTGCTCGTCGACGGTGCTCAGTCGGCCGGCGCGCTCTTCGAGGACGCCTCGCCTGCCGACTTCTACACCGTCAGCGCGCAGAAGTGGTTGTGCGGCCCCGACGCGATGGGCGCGCTCTATGTGCGCGACGCCGACTCGCTGCGGCCGCGGCTCGTCGCGTACCCGAGTGCCGAGTCGTACGACATCGCGGCCGGCACGTGGCAGCCGAAGGAAGGCGCGCGCCGCTTCGACACCACCTTCACGCCCGCGTCGTCACTCGCGGGCCTCGAAGCCGCGCTCACCGACCTCCCCGCCGGACGGTTCGACCGCGCGCGCGAGCTGACCGAGCGCTGCCGCGACACGCTGCTCGCGAACGGCCACGATGTCGTGACGGAGCCGGGGCAGGGCACGCTCGTCTCGATCCGCTGGCCGGGTGACACCGCGGCCGCGGTCGCAGCGCTCTACGCGCGCGGCGTGATCCTGCGCGAGTTGGCCGGAACGGGACTGATCCGCGCGTCGGTGGGGTGGTGGAACGACGGCAGCGACCTCGAGCGGCTCGTTGAAGGGCTCGCCTCGTTGTGAAGCGCGCGCTCGTGCTGCTCACCGTGGCTGTCCTTGCCGGGTGCGGCGGGAGCGGGACGCGGTCTGCAGCGGCGATCCGCTCGTGCGTCGCCAAGCGGCTCCCGGCGGCGGCGCTCGGTCGAACGACGGTGAGCACCGTCGAGGGCGTGACCACGCTCGACTACATGCACGACGGTGACGAGACGGTGGTCACGGTCTTCCCGACCGTGAAGGACGCGCAGCATGGCCTCGACGAGGAGGCGCGCATCGGCGACGCGCACGACATGCGAACGAGGAACGTCCTCCACGGCGGCGGCGGCGCGATCGAAGCCGCAGTCGTCGCCTGCGTAAGATGACCGCATGGCAATGAGCGGCAGAGGGAGGGAGCGCACGCGCCTGCTGCGGCGTATGGCGCTCGTCGCCGGCGTCCTGATCCTGCTCGCGCTCATCCTGCTCCTCGGCGGGCACCTGGTCTTCGGGCTGCTCTTCGCCGCCGCTGCGGCGGTCGCCGTCTGGGTGTACGCCCAGGCGCGCCGCGTGCGTTAGGCAGCTTCGGTGCGCAGGCCGAGCTCGGCAGCGATCGGCTGCAGGGCCTCCACGACATTCGCGATGTGCTCGTCGAGCTCGAGGCCGAGCAGCTCGGCGCCTTCGTAGACGTCGTCGCGTGACACGCCTGCCGCGAACGACGGCTGCTTGAGCTTCTTCTTGACCGACTTTGGCTCGAGACCTTCGAGGCCGGTCGGCCGCACGAGCCCGCACGCATGCACGAAGCCGGAGAGCTCGTCGCAGGCGAAGAGCGCCCTCTTCAGCTGCGTGTCGCGCGGAACGCCGACGTGGTTCGCGTGGGACTGGATCGCCTCGATCACCACTTCGGGATAGCCCTCCTCGCGCAGGATCGGCGCCCCGTCCTGCGGGTGCTTGTCGAGCGTGGGGTGGATCTCGTAGTCGAAGTCGTGCAGGAGCGCGGTCACGCGCCACAGCTCCTCGTCCTCCCCGAACTTCCGTGCATACCAGGCGGTCGAGGCCTCCACGGCCAGCGCATGGCGGAGGAGCGCCTCGCTCTTCGTGTAGCGCGTGAGCGTCTCCCAGGCTTGTTCGCGGGTCGGTGTCAACGCGCGGTTAGCATAGTGCCGCCTGTGACCTCGACCATCGTCAGACCGGCAGCCGAGTCCTTCGTGATCGAAGGCGGGCATCGCCTGTCCGGCCGCCTGCGGGCGGCCGGGAACAAGAACGGCGCGTTGCCGATCCTCGCCGCGTGCCTGCTCACCGACGAGCCGGTGACGCTGACGAATGTCCCGCGCATCCGCGATGTCGAGACGATGATGGGCCTGCTCTCGCAGCTCGGCGCCGACGTCGAGTGGTCGGGCGTGAACGAGGTGCGCGTCCACGCGCACGAGATCACACACGAGATGGACGAGACGCTCGCGAGCCGGATCCGCGCGTCGTTCCTGCTCGCCGGCCCGCTGCTCGCGCGGCTCGGTCGCGCGAGTGTGCCGCCGCCCGGCGGCGACGTGATCGGCCGCCGCCGTCTCGATCCGCACATCCACGCGTTCGCCGAGCTCGGGGCGTCGATCGACATCGGCGAGCGCTACGAGCTCGCCGGCTCGCTGCGCGGCGCGCATGTGCACCTCGACGAGGCGTCGGTGATGGGAACCGAGAACGCGGTCATGGCCGCGGTGCTCGCGCCGGGCAAGACGATGATCTCGAACGCCGCGAGCGAGCCGCACGTGCAGGACCTCTGTCGATTCGTGTCGTCGCTCGGCGCGAAGATCGACGGGATCGGCTCGAACGTGCTGCACGTCACCGGCGTCGAGCGTCTGTTCGGCGGCACGTACTTCATCCGCCCGGAGCACATCGAGGTCGGCAGCTTCATCGGCATGGCCGCCGTCACGGGCGGCGACATCACGATCGAAGGAATCGTGCGGGACGACCTCTGGCCCATCATCCCGGCGTTCGAGCGGCTCGGCGTCGAGCTCGAGGTCGGCGACGACTGGGTGCGGATCCCGCCCGACCAGACGCTCGTGGTGCGCGACGACCTCGGCGGTGCGATCCCGAAGATCGAGGACGGCCCGTGGCCGGCGTTCCCGGCCGACCTCACGTCGATCGCGATCGCCGTCGCGACGCAGGCGCAGGGAACGATCCTCGTCTTCGAGAAGATGTTCGAGAACCGGCTGTTCTTCACCGACAAGCTCGTGTCGATGGGCGCGCGGATCATCCTCTGCGACCCCCATCGCGTGATCGTGAACGGCCCGGTCAAGCTCTACGGGCAGCGCATGTCGAGCCCCGACATCCGCGCCGGCATGGCGATGGTGATCGCCGCGTTGTGCGCGGAGGGCACGTCGACGATCGGCGACGCGTACCAGATCGACAAGGGCTACGAGCGCATCGATGAGCGTCTGCGCGGGCTCGGCGCGCGCATCGAGCGCGTCGACGCTTCAGCTTAAGGACGAGCGCGCTTCGGCTTCTTGGCGACGGCGTGCGCATGCGCCTTCGCCGGCTTCAGCAGCTTCGGCCCCGGCAGCGTCACGGGCTTCGTGACGGTCGGCGGCAGGCCGCCCGCCGCGCTCGCGACCGCCGCGGCGACGTTCATGTTCCCGAACGCGAGGTCTGTCGTCCACGCGCCGTCACCCGACGCGGTGCCCTCGATCGTCGCGGCGACACCGGCCGCGTCGAGCTTGGGGTTCGCGGCCCAGACGAGCGCAGCAGCGCCGGCGACCTCGGGCGTCGCGTACGACGTGCCCGAGCCGTACCCGTACTCGCCGCTCGCGCCGGGCGTGACGGCCGGCGTGAAGAACCCGCTCGAGATTCCGGTCGCGAGCGCGCCGAGCACGTCGACGCCGGGTGCGAGCACGTCGACGTACTTGCCCATCGTCGAGAACGACGCGCGCGTGCCGTCCGCGCCCGCCGCGCCGACGACGAGCCCGCTGCGCCCGATCAATGCCGCCGGGTACATCACGGGGTTGCCCTGCTCGGCGGAGTTGCCCGCCGCTGCGACGAGCAACACGCCGTGGCTCGTCGCATAGTCGATTGCGCCGCGTTCGGTGGCCGACGTCTGCGGCCCGCCGAGGCTGAGGTTGACGATGTTCGCGCCGTGATCGACCGCGTAGACGATCGCGTTCGCCTCGTCGACGTCGGTGAAGCCGGCGCCGCCGCGGTTCGCCTGCACGATCATCAGCTGAGCCTGCCCGCCGAAGCCGAGCATGCCGGCCGGATCGGAGATGCCACCCGCCGCGAGCGACGCGACGAACGTGCCGTGCCCGACGTTGTCGTGCACCGTCGACGTCCCCGATGCGACGTTCCACGTGATCGGCTTCTTCGCGGCAATTGTCGGGGCGAGCACGTCGGCGCCGGTGTCGACGACCGCGATCGTCACGTTCGTCGCG
>Ga0066662_10000955_pt1 | contig 12944 bp, 14 predicted proteins | sample GraSoiAngelo_111_FD_133939 | JGI IMG/M metagenome (GOLD analysis project Ga0066662, IMG submission 133939) | Grasslands soil microbial communities from the Angelo Coastal Reserve, California, USA - 14_0903_12_40cm | ecosystem: Environmental > Terrestrial > Soil > Grasslands | place: USA... | reverse complement strand
GTTGGCCCCGAGTGACATCCGTTTCTGCTGGCCGATGATCGCCACCACCGGCTGGTGGTCGAGCTTGCCGTCGTAGAGCCCGTTCAGGAGGTGGATCGCTCCCGGTCCCGAGGTCGCCATGCACACGCCCACCTCGCCGGTGAACTTGGCGTGCGCCGTCGCCGCAAAGGCGGCGATCTCCTCGTGGCGGGTCTGGATGAACTCGACCTTGTCGCCGACCTCGTGAAAGGCGCCCAGCAACCCGTTGATGCCGTCTCCCGGATAGCCGTAGACGCGCTCGATCCCCCACTCGGTGAGGCGATTCAGGATGAACTGGGCAGTGCTCGGCATCGGGGCTCCTTGATCTCGATTGCAACTAGCGCTACCCCAAGCACTTCCCCGTGCAACGCTGACCTACCCCCGGCTACCGCCGCATGTAAGCGCGCCGACACGACGCGCGGCGGCAAACCCCGGCGCAACCCACAGCGTGCTTAACGACAGACGCGCCCGCCGGCAGCGAGCGCGTCCGAGTCATCTTCGAGTAGTTCGCGCGCTAGGAGGTCTCGCGCTCGAGGTTCGCGACCTCGTCGGCCTTGCCCTCGGTGCGCTCCTCGCTGCGAGCGAGCTCCTCCTTGGCGTCGCCCTTGCGCTCTTCCTTCTTGCCCTCGCGACGCAGGGAGGCGTCTCCAGCCACGTCGCCCGCCGCCTGCTTGGCCTTGCCGGTGACTTTGTCAGTGAGTCCCACTTTCAGTCCTCCTGTCTCGTTGTTGACCTCGAGGAGGCGCTACCCGGCTTGCGCCGGAGGGGAAACAGCTTGGACGTGGGGCCGGCTACTGGCGGACGCGGCGGGCGTCGGCCAGGCGCTCAGGAGATGTCCGCACCCGGCCGCTGCCGGTCTGCTGGCCGGTCGGCAGCGGCCGCTCGGCGCTGCCGGTGTCCTCGCGTGGCTGCGCCGCCCGGGCGGCGATCGAGTAACCGACGGCCGCGACCAGCGCGATGATCGCGAAGGGCACGAGCACGATCGTGAAAATCCCGCCGAGCAGGATCCCACCGAGGATGGCGAGCACGACGAGCGCGCCCAGCAACATGTATAGCCACATCGCAATTGGTCTACCCGCCGACGGGCCCACCGAAAACGGGTAGCTCGCCTCCGGTGCCACCAGCTTCAACGCGATATCGACCGATCCGTGACTACGGGATGATCGGCGACTGCCACACGGCTGCCCTCGTCTCGTCGATGGGGTCAATCGACTGGTGCTGCCTGCCGCGCTTCGACGCCGGCAGCGCCTTCGGGCGATTGCTCGATCGCGATCGCGGCGGCTACTGCGTGATCGCGCCCGTTGACAGCGACGATGCCGAAGCCTCGCGCGAATACGTCGAGGACTCACTGGTGCTGGCGACCACGTTCGCGTGCCCCTCCGGTGAGGTGACGCTCACCGACTGCTTCGTCATCCGCGATTCGGCACACGAGATATGGCAGCGAGAGCTGCTGCGAGTGGTGGAATGCCACCGGGGAAGCGTCGACCTCGAGATCCGCGTCGCGCCGCGCTTCGACTACGGGGCGGTGCGGCCGTGGATCCGCCGCCACGGCGCCCGCCTGCACAGCGCCACCGGCGGCAACGACGCGCTGCTGATCTTCTGCGAACACGAGCTGGAGGAGACCGAGGACCACTCGCTGCTCGGACGGGTGACGCTCCGGGGCGAGGAGCGCTTGCATCTCTCGCTGCGCTATCGGCCGCCGGAGCTGGTCGGCCGGCACCCCGACGAACCGACCCCCGAGGCGCTCGAGCGCGATCTCCAGCAGACGTTGCGGTGGTGGCGACGCTGGTCGCGCACGCTCGAGCGACAGCACGTGGATGATGCGGGCGCCCGACGCTCGGGACTTGCGCTCAAGGCGATGACCTACTCCCCCACGGGCGCGATCGTCGCGGCCAGCACGACCTCGCTGCCGGAGGTCATCGGCGGCAAGCGGAACTTCGACTATCGCTTTGCCTGGGTGCGCGACTCCAGCTTCAGCTCCCGCGCCTTCGCCGAGCTCGGGTGCGAGCAGGAAGCCGACAGCTTCCGCGCCTTCATCATGCGCTCCGCCGCCGGCCATGCTGAGGACCTGCAGGTGCTCTACGGAGTTGGCGGCGAGCGCCGCCTGGCGCAGCTCGAGATCGCGGACCTCGAGGGCTACCGGGGCTCACGTCCCGTGCTGGTCGGAAACGACGCCGCCCGGCAGCGGCAGCTCGACGCCTACGGCGAGCTCGTCAACCTGACCTGGAGGTGGCATCGCCGCGGCCACTCCCCGGATGACGACGACTGGCGCTTCATCGTCTCGCTGATCGACCACGCGGCAGCTCAATGGCAGCGACCCGACTGCGGCATCTGGGAATGGCCGGGCAAGCCCGAGCACTTCGTGCATTCGAAGGTTCTGTGCTGGTCGGCGATCGACCGCGGCATCCGTCTGGCGGAGGAGTGCATGCGTCAGGCGCCGATGCGACGCTGGCGCAGCACCCGGGAGGAGCTGCGGCGAGCCATCGAAACCCACGGGTACGACGGCAGGCGGGGGGTGTATGTGCAGTCGTTCGGCCGCAAGTCGATGGACGCTTCGCTCTTGCTGCTACCGACGATCGAGTACGTCGATTGGACCGACGAACGCATGTTGCGCACGACGCAGGCCATCCGCGAGGAGCTCGACGCCGGCGAAGGCCTGCTCTATCGCTACAAGCGCCGCGACGGCCTGCCCGGCCAAGAGGGCGCCTTCTTGTGCTGCTCGTTCTGGCTGGTCGAGTGCCTTGCCCGCCAGGGCGAGCTGGTCGAGGCGCGGGCGGTGTTCGATCGCGCCGCCCGCGCTGCCAACGACCTGGGCCTGTTCTCCGAGCAGGTCGATCCGCAGACGGGAGAGCTCCTCGGCAACTTCCCCCAGGGCCTCACCCACCTCTCACACATCTCGGCCGTCGTAGCGCTGGTCGTCATGCAGGACGCGCTCTAGCCGCATTAGCCCGATACACCGTAGTTATGGCGAATGTGCCCTGGGGTAGAGCGGGCAGCGATGCGCTGGTGGGCCAACGTCAAGCGAGGTCGCATGCAGCGGACGCTGGCGGCCGCGACGGCGCTCAGCGCGCTGCCGCTGGGACTGGAGATCTATTTCGAGCACTTCAGAGGATCTTTCGGCGACAAGTGGATGTGGACGCCCGTGGCGCTATCACCGGCGCTCTCAGCCGCCGGGATCGCAGGGGTGCGCTCCGAACGCGCCGCTCGCACATGGCTCCCGCTGCTCTCGGCGCTCTACTGCATCGATGGGCTCGTCGGCGTGATCACGCACGTGCGAGGCGTCGCGCGAAAGCCCGGCGGTTTTCGCGAGCCGCTCTTCAACATCGTGATGGGGCCGCCGCTGCTCGCCCCGGGATCGCTCGCGCTCGTCGGCGCAATGGGGCTTGCCGCCGCGGCCTTTGACCGCGAGCGGTGATGGCTCGAGACTTCAGCAAAGCCGAGCACCTGCCCAACCTGCGCGACGATGGTCAGCCCGCGCCGCCCGAGGAGCTGCCGCGCCAGCGCAATGGCACGACACCGCAGATGCATGGCCGCTATCCCGACTACAACGTGCTGGACGAGGCCGAGCACTGGGATCACGCCACCAGGCGGATCGTCGTCGAGCGCGCCGAGCAGGTGCCGCCGATCAGGTTCTTCAATGCCGAGGAGGCGCGCGTCCTCGGCGCCTTCTGCGACACGGTGATGGCCCAGGACAGCGATCCGAAGATCCCCGTCCTGAACATGGTCGACGCCAAGCTGTTCGCCGGCGAGCTCGACGGATTTCAGTTCGCGGACATGCCCGACGACCGAGAGACCTGGCGCCGTGTCGCAGTGGGGCTCGATGCCGCCGCCCGCGAGCAAGGCGAACGCGACTTCGCGAGCGCGCCGCACGCGATCAGGCACGACGTCGTCGAGCGATTCTCATCCGGCGAGCTGCACGGCGGCATCTGGGACGAGCTGCCGCCCTCCAAGGCTTGGAGCGTGGTGATGCGGGCCGTGCTGAGCGCCTTCTATTCCCACCCCTGGGCGTGGAACGAGATCGGGTTCGGCGGGCCCGCCTATCCCCGCGGCTACGCGCGGTTCGGCGTCGGCCAGCGTGAAGCCTGGGAGGCAGCTCCTGCCTTCGAGCGCGATCCCGTGGAGGACACGCAAGCGCGCGGGATCGAGGGGAAGTGATCCGTCACACCCTGCACACGCTCGCCCGCGGCGCGCTGCGTCCCCCTGACAACGACTCGGCATTCCTGCTCGACGCCCACCGCCGGGCCGTACCGCGAGCAGGAATGGCCCGCTACGCCGACGAGCAGTCGGTCGACTTGGTGATAGTGGGTGCCGGCGCCGGCGGCGGGACCCTCGCGCAGCGCCTGGCCAGACGGGGCTGGAAGGTCGTCGTGCTGGAGGCGGGACCGTTCTGGGATCCCGACGAAGATTGGGTCTCGGACGAGGCCGGCTCGCACAAGCTCTACTGGACTGCGAAGCGGATCATCGGCGGCAACGACCCTGTCGAGCTCGGGAAGAACAACTCCGGTCACGGCGTAGGTGGGTCGATGGTCCACTACGCGGGCTACTGCCCCCGCTTTCACCCCTCGGACTTCGACGTGCGGACGCGCGAGGGGGTGGGGGAGGACTGGCCGATCTCCTACGTCGACCTCAAGCCCCACTACGAACGGCTGGAGATCGAGCTACCGGTTGCCGGCCAGTATTGGCCCTGGGGCGATCCGCACGGCTACAAGCACAGCGCTCACCCGATCGCGGGCGGGGCCGAAATCGCGTGGTCAGGGGCGAGGAAGTTGGGAATCGGGATGCGCGTCGGGCCGGTCGGCATCACCAACGGCGCCTTCGGGAACCGTCCCCATTGCATCTACAGAGGCTTCTGCCTGCAGGGCTGCAAGGTCAACGCCAAGGCCTCGCCGCTGGTGACGCACATTCCCGACGCCATTGCCCACGGTGCCGAGATCCGTGACGGCTGCATGGTCTCGCGGGTGGAGATCGACGATTCCAGCGGTCGCGTTACCGGTGTCGCCTACTTCCAGGACGGACGTGAGCGCTTCCAGCGCGCCGATGCGCTCGCGCTCGCCGGTTACTCGATCGAAACCCCACGGCTGCTGCTGAACTCCACCAGCCGCCGCTTCCCGCACGGGCTCGCCAACGCCAACGATCAGGTCGGGCGCTGCGTGATGGTGCAGGGCGCGACGCAGGTCGCGGGGAGATTTCCCCAAGAGATGCGGATGTACAAGGCGCCGCCCCCGGAGATCTCCTCGGAGCAGTTCTACGAGACCGACCTGACCCGCGGCTTTCACCGGGGGTTCTCGATTCAGACCGTGGGACCCCTCCCGATCGAGTGGGCGCAGCATGTGCTCGCGCACGGCCACTGGGGAGCAGCGCTGCGGGAGTACATGCGCGATTACAACCACTGGTACACGCTGGGAATGCTGTGCGAGCTCCTGCCGCTGCCGGAGAACCGGGTCACCACCGTCGCCGACGTGACCGACGAGTTCGGCATCCCGGTGGCCAGGATGGACTATTCGCAGTGCGATAACGACCGCGCCAACATCGCGTTCGCAAAGGACGCGCTGCACCGGATCTTCGACGCCGCCGAGGCCCAGGACGTGCTCGTCATCGACCGCTACGCGCACCTCGTGGGTGGCTGCCGGATGGGCGACGATCCGCAGCGAAGTGTCGTCGACGCCGACCACAAGGCGTGGGAGGTGCCAAACCTGTTCATCGCCGACGGCAGCGTCATGCCGACGCAGGGCTCGGCCAACCCGGCGCTGACGATCATGGCGCTGGCGTCACGGCTGGCGGAGCGCCTGGACTTCAAGCGAGCCGGCGGCCAAACGCGGCGGCAGTCGCGGCCAGCGCGGCGCTCGCGCCGAGCGCTGCAGCGCTCCGGTGCCGGCTGAGCCAGGCCTGCGCGCTGGCGCGCTTTGCCCCCGCGTCGAAGATCCCGTGCGCGCCTTCGTCGTGGTCACTGTCGACCGGCGCGAAGAGGTTGGCCGCTGCCTCGCCGTCAAACGGCTGGTCGGTCTGCTGGCCGTCAATCGCGGTCTTTGCCAGATATCGCTCCGCAAGCCACGGCGCGAGCTTGTTGCCGATGATCGTGTACACGGTGGGGAAGCCGACGTACAGCTCACGCCGACGATGATGCGCCGCCCAGTACACCGCGCGGGCCGCCACCTCGGGCTGGAAGACCGGTTTGACCGGCTGAGGATGGCGCGGCATCCGGCTCAGGCAGTGGTCGAACTGCGGCGTATTCAGCCCGGGAAGCTGCACCATCGTCAGGCGCACGGCACTACCGCGGTGGCGCAGCTCGCAGCGCAGCGACTCCTGGAAGCCCTTGATGGCGTGCTTGGCGCCGCAGTACGGCGCCTGGAGCGGGATGCCTCGGTAGGCGAGCGCGGAGCCGACCTGCACGATCGTCCCCCGGTTGCGGGGCAGCATCCGAGCCAGTGCGGCCTTGGTGCCCCATACGGTCCCGAGGTAGGTCACCCGCGTGGCGCGTTCGTACTCATCCGCGGCGACATCGTCGAAGAATGCGAACACCGTCGTCATCGCGTTGTTGACCCACACATCGATCGGCCCGAGCCGCTCCTCTATCGCGGCAGCGGCAGCCGAGACCTGGTCGAACTCCGCGACGTCGGCGGCGTGGGCATAGGCTTCGCCCCCGCGATCGCGAACCGCCTGTGCCGCCGCCTGCAGCCCCGCCTCGCCGCGGGCGATCAAGCCCACCGCGGCGCCGCTCGCGGCGAACTCGTGGGCGACGGCGCGCCCGACACCGCCCGAAGCCCCTGTGACGGCTACTACCTCGCGTGCAGCCATTGCGCTACGTTCGCGAGGTCCGCGACGAACTCATCCATCGCCGCGCTCCGCTCAGCTGCCTCCTGCGCGCGCAGGATCGCCGATGGATGCGTCGTGATCGTGACGCGTTCGGCAAGATCCGATGGGATCGGCTGCCCGCGGTCGCGCCCGATGCGCACGTGCGATCCCAGCAGCGCCTGCGCCGCTGTCGCGCCGAGGCAAACCAGTGCCTCGGGATGCACCATCTCGAGCTCGGCTTCCAGCCACGGCAGGCAGGCCGTGACCTGCCAGCGATCCGGTTTCTGATGGATGCGTCGCTTCCCCCGGGCCTTGTAGCGGAAATGCTTGACGACGTTCGTGATGTAGACCTCGTCGCGAACGATCCCGGCGCGTTGCAGACCCTCGTCGAGAATCCGCCCGGCCGGGCCGACGAAAGGATGTCCCTCCCGGTCCTCGCGGTCACCGGGCTGCTCGCCGACGAGCATCAGGCTCGCATCGGCAGCGCCCTCGCCGATGACCCCCTGGGTCGCGCCCGCGTACAGGTCGCAGGCGCGGCAGGCCGGAACGGCATCTCTGAGCGCCGGGGGAGTCCGCTTGCGCGGAAGCGGGGGAGGAGGATGCTCGGAGCTGGCGGTGCTCATCTGCTCGCGGAGGTACCCCAGCAATGAAGCCCGTACGCATCGGCTGCTCGGGGTGGATGTACGACGATTGGCGCGGAAGGCTCTATCCACAGGGAGAGGCCAAGCGCCGCTGGCTGGAGCTGTACGCCGCCCGCTTTGACACCGTCGAGGTGAACTCGACCTTCTACAGGCTGGCGCGACGCGAGGCCGTCGCGGGGTGGGTGGCGCATACGCCGCCGTCCTTCACCTTTGCCGTCAAGGCCTCGCGCTACTTGACGCACATCCGGCGCCTGCGGGAACTGCGGGAGGGAATCGCGCGCTTCTACGAGCCGCTGGAGCCGCTGGTGCAAGCCGGACGCCTCGGCCCGGTCCTGTGGCAGCTCCCGGAGAACTTTCACCGCGATGACGAGCGGCTCATTGGCTGGCTCGAGCAGCTGCCGGCTGGGTTGCACACGATCGAGTTCCGTCATCGCAGCTGGTTCGCGCCGGCGGTGATGAAGGCGCTCCGTGAGCACGAGGTCGCGCTGACGATCGGCGATCATCCCTCACGGCCGTTTCAGTCGCTCGAGGCGACCGCTCCCTGGCGCTTCGTGCGCTTTCACTGGGGAGCGCGGGGCCGGCGCGGGAACTATTCGCGCACCGAGCTCGACGCCTGGGCGCGCCGGATCCGGGCGTGGCGCCGGACCTCCACCGTGTGGGCGTACTTCAACAACGACTGGGAGGGGTTCGCCCCCGCGAATGCCCTCTATCTACGACGACGCGTCGGGAGCTAGGACAGCTTCGTCCACCGGACGGCCAAAGCGCTGGCGCAGCTCGTCGGCGTTCACGTCCTCGCGGTAGGCCTGGCGCCCGTGGGGGTGCTTGAACAGCACGATCCGCTCCGCGTCGAAGGTCTGCAGGGCGTCCTCGATCGCCTTCGCCGGATCGCTCTCGCCGGTGTCGGCGCTCGTGGCCATGCCCTCGCGCTCGAGCCGGTCGGCGGTGCTCGCGCTGATCTCCCTGGCCTTGGCGATGGCGTCGTCGGCGTCGGAGAGCCAGAACCTCAAGCCGCTGCTCTGAAGTGCCGGGGCGACGACCAGGACCTCCGCCTCAGCCGGGTCGAGGTCGTGCGGCAGCGCGCCGCGCAGCTGCTGTGCCGTGATCGCCTCGCTGGTCAACACAAGCAGCTTCATCACCGCGCTCCTACCCCGTCAGTGCTCGCCGGACACCACGCGGACGCGTGGCAGGGCCCCGGTCTGCTGCTCGGGCTGCGCGGGCGCGATCCCGAGCTCGCGCACGAGCGTGAAGAAGGCAGCGGCATATGGCGACCCCGTCGTACGCGCCTGCAGCTCCTGCCAGTCGATCTGCTCGCGGAGCGCGCGCGCGATCCCGAGCAGGCTGGTGTAGTCGAGCGAGTGCTCATCGAGCGCGTTCAGCTTCGTCGCGAGCACGTCCTCGAGCGCCATCACCGGCGTGCTCACCGAGAGGACCGAGATCGTGTCGGCACGGTCGAACACGTGGTCATCGATCTTCACCCCCGAGGGCTCGAAGATCAGGTCGATCAGGACGTCGCCGTTCCAGGCCTTGTAGAGCCATTCCTCAGGCGGGCGCTCGGAACCCATGCCCGCCGCTTCGAGCGCGCGCAGCGCCGCCTCCGCGTCCTCGGGCCTGACCATCAGGTCGAGGTCGTTGTCGGGCCGCGGGCCGCCACGTGCCCACGCGGCGAGGCTGCCGCCGAGCAGGAACGGGACCCGCGCGTCTCGCAATGTGGCGACTGCGAGCTTGAGCGTCTCGGTCAGGGAATCGAACGACTTGTTGGCCGTCACTGCCTATCGAGATACCCGCAAGCGGGTAGCTCATGCCCGATGGATGTGGAGAAGAGTTGCCTCCGAATCGCGGCCGCCGGCGATCTGCATTGCTCGCCCGCGCGACGCGAGGAGATCCGCGAGGCGGTGCAGGCCCTAGACGGGGACGCGGACATGATCCTGCTCTGCGGTGACCTGACGACTCACGGCGACCCCGAGCAGGCTGCTGTGCTCGCGGATGCATGCGCAAGCATCGAGGCGCCGGTGCTTGCCGTGCTGGGCAATCACGACTGGCACGCGAACCGTGCCGAGGAGGTGGTCGCGGCGCTCCAGGAGGGCGGGATCCGCGTGCTCGAGCGCTCGGCGACGGTGTGCGAGGCGGGAGGCGTGGAGGTGGGAGTCGTCGGCGTCAAAGGATTCGTGGGCGGCTTTCCCGGGTCGCATCTGCCCGACTTTGGCGAGCCCCTGCTGCGGGAGGTGTACGCGGAGAGCAGCCGCGACGTCGAGGCGCTCGCACAGGGCCTCCGCGAGATCGCGCTGTGCCCGATCCGCATCGTGATGCTCCACTACGCGCCGACGGCAGAGACGATCGAGGGCGAGCCACCCGGGATCTGGGCCTTCCTGGGGACCGATCGCCTGGCGGCGCCGATCGCCGAGCACGAGCCCGACCTGGTCCTTCACGGACACGCGCACGCCGGCACCTTCGAGGGCACCATCGGGACCGTGCCGGTTTACAACGTCTCGGTGCCGGTGATCGAGCGCGACTTCTGGATGTTCGAGCTGGACCTGGCGCAGCGCGTGCACGCGCCGATCCACTAGCGGCGCGTGCGCGGCTAGCCGTACATCGCCGCGAACAGCTCCTCGTAGCGCTCGTTGATCACGTTGCGCTTGACCTTGAGCGTCGGCGTCAGCTCGCCGGTGTCGACCGCGAAGTCGTGGTCGAGGATCTTGAACTTCTTGATCTGCTCGACCTGGGCGTAGTTGGAGTTGGTGCGATCGAGCTCCTTCTGGACCAGCTCGCGGACCTTCTCGGACTCGGCCAGCGCGCTGACGTCCTCCGGCAGTCCCTGTTCGCGCGCCCAGGGGACGATCTCCTCCTCGTCGAGCGTGATCAGCGCAACCGGGTATGGCCGGCGATCGCCGTACATGACCGCCTGGGAGATGAACCGAGATTGCTTGAGGTCGTTCTCGAGGTTCGAGGGCGTCAGGTTCTTCCCGCCGGCGGTGATGATGATGTCCTTCTTGCGCCCGGTGATCTTCAGGTAGCCCTCGTCGTCGAGGTCGCCGACGTCGCCGGTGTGAAGCCAGCCATCGGAGTCGAGCGTGTCGCTGGTGGCGTCCGGGTTCTGCCAGTACTCGCGGAACACGTTGGGGCCGCGCATCAGGATCTCGGAGTCCTCCTCGGCGATCCGCAGCTCCACCCCGGGCATGGCCCGGCCCACGGTGCCGAACTTGAAGTGATCGAGGGTCGAGACAGTGCCCACCGCGGTGGTCTCGGTCATGCCCCAGCCTTCCAGCACCGGCACGCCGGCGGCGTAGAAGAACTGCAGGATCTCGGGCGCGATCGGCGCGGCGCCGGTCACCGCCTGGCGAATGTTGCCGCCGAATAGCTCCCGCACCCGCGCGAACAGCTTCTCGTCGGCCTTCTGGAAAGGAGCCGCCATCTCCTCGGGAACCGGCTCGCCGTGCTGGCGGCGGCGTCGCACCTCGATCGCGAGCTGGACCGTCTTCTGGAAGCGCTGCTTGTCCTCCTCGCTGGCGTTCTCCTGCATCGCCGTCGCCGCCGCGTAGAGCTTCTCGAAGATCCGCGGCACCGACGGGAGGTACGTCGGCCGGGTCTCCTTGATCTCGTCCAGGATCGCCCTCGTGTTGCCGCCGTAGTAGACGATCGTCGTGCCCTGATCGTAGGAGGCCAGCTGCGCGGTGAGCGCGAACACGTGCGCGAGCGGCAGGTAGAGGTAGGTGGTCTCGCCCGGCTGCACGAACTCGAGTTCCTCCACCATCTGGCAGACCGACATCGCGTTGGAATGGGTCAGGACCACGCCCTTGGGGGGACCGGTGGTGCCGGAGGTGTACACGATCGTATAGGCGTCGTTGCCCTGCACGCGCTGCTGGCGCTCGGCCAGCTCGCTGGCGTCGCGGCCCCTGCCGCGCTCGCGCAGCTCATCGAGCGTCAGCTCGCCGCCGCCGGAGTCGATCCCGATCACGTGCTCGAGCTGATCGAGCGCTCCGCGCACCTGCTCGATCTTCTTCGCCTGCCCCTCGTCCTCGCAGATGACGGCGCGGGCGCCGGAGTTGCCGGCGACCCACTCGCACTCCTTGGGGGAGTTGGTCGGGTAGACCGGGACGACCACGCAGCCGGCGGCGGAGATCCCGTAGCTGGCGAGCGTCCACTCCAGGCGTGTGTCGGCGAGGATGCAGACGCGGTCGCCGGCCTCGATGCCGAGGTCGACCAGGCCCAGCGCGATCTCCTCGATCGCGCTGCCCACCTCCTCGTAGGTGAGCTCGCGCCATTCGCCATCGGCCTTGAACCTGGCCGCGACGCCTTCGCCGAAACGCTGTGCCGCCGAGGCGGGCAAGGTCGCGACGGTCGAGGCGATCTGCTCGGTGCTGGATGTCGTCTCCGTCATGGGCCTACTCCTCCTTCACTGTTTTCGGCTCGGGCGCCGCGGGAGCCCGTTTCAGGGTCAGTCTTCCCTCTGGTAGTTTTGCTCACCCTTCTGCGCAGCCGGCTTGCGGGTCGGCTTCAGTTTCTCCTCTGCACCGTCGCCCGATCGCCATGACCGAGCAGCCCAATTCTTCCTTGCCCGGCGACCTGCGAATCCACGCCAGCCGGGATTCAGGGCAGGTCGTGCTCGCCCTCGAGGGGGAGCTCGATCTCGCCTCCGCACCGAAGCTCGAGGAAGAGCTGCAGCGTGCCGAGGCCGAGAATCCGAGCCTGCTTCGGATCGATCTCAGTGGTCTCACGTTCATGGACAGCACCGGCATGCGGACCCTACTCCTCGCCCAGCGCCGGGCTCAGGAGGGCGAGCGCCGTCTGGCGCTGCGCCGCGGCCCGAATCAGGTGCAGCGCGTGTTCGAGCTGACGGGCAGCGTGGACACGTTCGCGTTCGAGGATTAGCATCACCGAGCCAGCTCAGGACGAGCGAGCGGCGCCATCGGCACCGGCAGGTGGCGATCCCCGTCGGCGGCGGTTGCCCCGCCGCGTGGCGCCGGTCGCATTCGGGATCCTGGTCGTAGCCGCCATCGTCGTCGGCGCCCTCGCCATCGCCGGGGTGCTCTCGAGCAGCAAGTCGTCCACTGCGCGCCGCGGCGCTGTAGCCGCGGCTGGGCGCGCTCACGGCGGCGCGGCGGCGGCGATGCACGTCAACGCGCTGGACGCCAGTTCCGGCACGACCTCGTGCGGCGGCGACCTGTACGTCGGCCCCAACACCTCGTGCGACTTCGCCTACAACGTCGAGCAGGCGTATGACACCAGCGGCGGGGGCGGCACCTACGTCTACGCCTACAGCCCCGCGACGGCCCAGAACTACCAGATGTACTGCACCGGCGATCTCCCGCACGTGTGCAGCGGCGCCAACAATGCCTCGGTCTACTTCACCTCGGGGCCCGGCGGCTCGATTCCAACCGACACCACCAACTGCACAAGCAGCGTGTACGCCGGCCCAGGCACGACGTGCGACTTCTCCTACAACGTCGAGCAGGCCTACGTGAACTTAGCCGCCTGGTACGGCCAGACCGAGTTCTC
>Ga0066662_10000953_pt1 | contig 12946 bp, 11 predicted proteins | sample GraSoiAngelo_111_FD_133939 | JGI IMG/M metagenome (GOLD analysis project Ga0066662, IMG submission 133939) | Grasslands soil microbial communities from the Angelo Coastal Reserve, California, USA - 14_0903_12_40cm | ecosystem: Environmental > Terrestrial > Soil > Grasslands | place: USA... | reverse complement strand
CGTCAACTCTGTTTTCAAATGCGATTGCCCTGGTTGTCTCTATGCCCTTCGGGTACCGGCCAGAAGAAATGAGTAAATGAGTAATTTTGTAAGTAGGTAAATGAAGATGTTGTGTCTCACATCTTTGTTTACCCATTTACCAACTTACCCAATCTGTTTTCAATGTTTGAGTGCTGAATGCTGAAGGCTGGCTGCTGCTTTCGGTTTTGGACAGCTCACCGGAGCCTGGGTTTCTTTGCCCCAGTTGAAGGTGCGGAAGCGATCCCCTTCCACTACCTTGGTGCGTACACCCTCGATGATTGCCGGTATAGTGGAGTGCTGTTTGCCCGCTTCCACGTAGATGACCAGTGCGGGCTCGCCGGGACTATCTGCGCTGGCGCCCACGCCTACACCGAGAATTCCTTCCTGCGCCATCAGTGAACCTGCATGGCTGTCTTTCACACCTGCGGTTCTTTCTACCTCAGGGGCTGCGACGGTAACGGTGTTCTGCCTGGCGCTGGAAATAATCCTGGTGCGCACCCCGTCAAGCAACTGCGGAATGGATGTGCCGGGCGTGCCATTTACATGAATTACGACTGCGCCTTCTTTGGGATTGTCCGCGCTGGCGCCCACCTCAACCGAGGTGATCGTGCGATCCTGCATCAACGGGCCGGCATACTTGTCTCTCACCACGCCTGCGCGCTGCGTCTCGCTGGCGGAAAGCGTTGCCGAACTCGGCCCATTATTCAGAGTGGCCGAACTGACGGTTGCCGTGGTTGCGCAGCTTACAGCGTGGTCACCGCCGCCAATAATGGTGAATGGTCCCAGAGCAGCGATTACATCCGGAAGGGGATTGGCAGTCGTGCTGGTTGTGTTCCCGGCAAACAGCAGGGCTACTGGCCGCGCGCTATCCTTGGTGACGACCAGAGATCCCGAATCTCCTGCAGCGCTGAAGCTGCCGCCGTTGATCACCACCTGGTTGTTGAAGGTTACGGTAAACGTTGTGCCGCCGTTGCCGCACTGCGTTGAATAATCCACCTTCACATTGGTGCTCACTGAGCCAATGGTCGAGCACGTCAACCCGGTGCTGCGGCCTGCTTTTGCCACCACCAACCCAACCGTTGCAGCAGCCAATATGTTGGAGGGCGGGGCCGGAGCAATCGTCATGGTGGCAGGATCGGCGGTGCCCAGGTCAAGGATGCTTCCGGTAGTATCCACCGTTCCCGGCACGACCTGGGCGATGGCAGCATCGACATTGCTGGTGGTCAGCGGAGCCGCTTGTGACATGGTAGCGACGAGCGTTCCGCCTTTGCATTGATTATCGACCAGACCCGGCTGCGTGATCGGATCGCCGGGTTTCCCCTGATCTGATTTGTCCAGTACGTGATTGTTGCTCAGGATAAAAAAGTTGCCGCCCTTACTCACTAAGGCGCCCAGTGTTCCTGAACAGCAGGTGATGGTGTTATTGCCGGTGTTGGTGGTGGAGTCAGTCGAGTTGCCGCCGGTGGTGCCCATTCTGATCGGCAGGGCCTGCGCCTTGGACGTATCGTTTGGAAAGGTTGGTGGCGGAGGCGGCGGTGGCGGTGGAGTGACAGTCTGAGTCGTTGTTCCTCCCCCTCCTCCGCAGGAAATAATGAACGCGAGAAAAATACCAGCCGATACTGCTCTGAACATATTCTTCATGACTCGACCCACTTTACCACAGGCAAGTTTGCTCGAGGAATCCTCAGTGCGTTAGAACTCTAAATTTCTGATTTCGGATGCCGGCCAGAGAGGACACACACCTTAGTAACTGCACCAGAGGAGCAGCCTCACAGTTATGAGATGCGAAAAATGGATTTCAGGAAAGCTGCGGAATTGTTACGAAAGGTTTAGGACGTGCCTTAGGAATGGGATAGGGCACAGCCGGGATGCGGCTATGCCCATAAAACTATCCAATGTCTTCGTTGAAGTTCTCCAGGTAGCTTCTTACAGCCACCATGAACTGATCGGCGTCCGCGCCATCGATGATGCGGTGGTCATAGCCCAGGACCAGGCGAATAATGTGGCGCACCGCGATGGAGTCATTGCCGTCCTCGTCGGTAATCACCACCGGCTCCTTGAAGATACCTCCCATGCCCAGGATGGCGACCTGCGGCTGGAGAATGATGGGCGTCCCGAACTGCGGGCCGAAGATACCGGGATTGGTGATTGTAATGGTTCCACCCTGCACCTCGTCAGGCACCAGCTTCTTGGAGCGGGCGCGCTCACCCAGATCAATGATGGCGCGCTGCAGTCCTACAAAGCTCAGGTTTTCCGCGCCCTTCACCACCGGAACGATCAGCCCCCATTCCAGCGCCACGGCAATGCCGATATTGATGTTCTTGTGGTACTGGATGGAGTCGCCCGCGACCGATGAGTTGACGATCGGCTTGGTACGGATGCCATGCATGAGGGCCTTGGCGATGAATGGCATGAAGGTCAGCTTGATTCCGTTGCGGGCCTCCCACTGCTTGCGGATTTTTTCGCGCAGCTTCACCACCCGCGTCATGTCCACCTTGAAAACCGTGTGCACGTGGGCGCTGGTGCGGCGCGACTCTACCATGCGCTCGGCAATCTTCCTGCGCATGGGCGTCATGGGCACGAGTTCGCCCGGAATCTCCTGGAAGGCCGGCGTAGCGGCAGCCGCTGCCGGACGCTGTTGCGGTTGGGCTTGCGGCTGTTGCTGCGTCTGCGGCATGGGCTGGGCTTGCGGTTGTGGCATTTGACGCGGCGGTGCAGCCGGACGTCCCTGCACACTGGGGCCATGCTGCTGAATAAAGCTTTGGATGTCGTTCTTAGTGATCCGCCCGCCCAGGCCCGTTCCCGGCACGTTGTGCAGGTCTACGTTGTTTTCGCGCGCAATGCGGCGCACCAGCGGTGAGGAGCGCAGCCGCTCTCCATCATGGCCGCGGTCGGTGGCCGGAAAGTCAATCACATGATCACGCTGGGGCTGCGACGGTTGAACTGCTGCCGGGCGCTCTTCGGTAGCAATGCGCGCTGTTTCCTGCTGGCGCGCCGCTGCGGCCGGAGCAGCCGCAGGCTGGGCCTGTGCCGGAGCGCCGGCGCCGCCAATCACGGCCACCACGCTGTTCACCTGAACGGTTGAGCCTTCTGAGGCTTTGATCTCGCGCAGCACACCGCTGGCCGGCGCGGGAATCTCGGCATCCACCTTGTCGGTGGAGATTTCAAACAGCGGTTCGTCGCGCTGGACTTTGTCGCCGACCTTCTTGAGCCACTTGGTAATGGTGCCCTCGAAAATCGATTCGCCCATCTGCGGCATTACCACCTCAGTGCCGGGACCGCCGTTGCTGCCTCCGCCACCCGACTCTTGCACTACAGGAGCATTCTCAGTGGCAGGGGGCTGCCTGCCGGCGCTGTCATCAGCCTGCGGGGAAGCTTTGGTCTGAGTTGGGCCATCGGTGGAAGCGGCGCCGCCAGTGGTCCGGGCAGCACTCTGCGCGGGCTGCTGCGGCTTCGCTGTGCTCGCAGCCGCTGGGGCTCCTTCAACATCGATCACGCCCACCACAGTATTGACCTGTACAGTGGCGCCTTCAGAAACTTTGATCTCTTTCAATACGCCGCTGGCGGGCGCAGGAATCTCAGCATCTACTTTGTCGGTGGAGATTTCAAATAGCGGCTCGTCACGCTGGACTTTGTCACCGGGCTTTTTCAGCCACTTGGTGATGGTGCCTTCAAAGATAGACTCCCCCATCTGGGGCATGATTACGTCAGTTGGCATGAATCCCTTCCACAGGTGTGAATCGGACGGTTAGAGCAACCCTTGATTATAAATCTTTTTCTGAATCCCGAGCGAGGCGAGGGACCGCTATTGGCACGAGGAAGATCGTCCTGGAATTGCCAAGATTGCCATAACCGAAAACCAGCAAGTCCCAGGAGAATTAGATTGAAATACGGATTTCCTCGCTGCGCTCGGAATTCTCAAACAAGCGCTTCAAACTGCTCTTGTGTGAGCGGCACGACCGAGAGCCTGCCCTGCCGGATCAGCGGCGAATCTGCAAACAACTTGTTGGCTTTGATCTCGACCAGCGTGACTGGTTTAGGAACAGCTTTTCCCGCTTTGATTTTCACTTTTGGGTTCTTAGGATCGCTCGCATCCACGGATTCAACTGTGGCTGTGCCGACTGCCTGGCGCTCGTCTCCGGTGTGATAGATGACCAGCTTTGCGTCTTTCTTCATCTCGCGCAGATGCTTTACCGCCACCGGATTGGTGACACCGTCCCAGATAGTGGTCTGGTCACGCTGCAAGTCAGCAAAGCTGTATTCGGAGGGTTCGGTTTTCAATAGGTAATACAAGCTTCCAGCTCCTGGCACTAGCTTCTAGTTCTTTGTATTGCTAACAATCAAATTCATCTCAAGGTGAGAAGAATTATCAGCGAAATTGCACGTAAAAAATTTGCAAGATTCGCGCAGTTCGCGTCATTCGCGGCTTACTTGCCTTCCTCTGCGCTCTCTGCGTTCTCTGCCTTGCTAACCATCAAATTCGTCCCCAGCCGCAAAGAATTTCTGGGGTCTTTTCTGCGCTTTAACCAATCTTCTGATTCGCGCTATTCGCGTCATTCGCGGCTTACCATACACATCAACTACTTTTGTTACCTCTGCGTCCTCTGCGCCCTCTGCGGTGAAAGCCTTTGGTTGGGCCTCGCCACGCTGTGTTAGATACCGCATTTACTCATTTACCAATTGAATCATTTACCCATTCTTAACAAGCGTGCAGCTTTCTGGCCTCCCTCACCACGTCTTCCACCTTGGGCAGGAAATAGTGCTCCAGCGGAGGCGAGAAGGGCACGGGCGTATCCAGCGCGGTAATGCGCACGATGGGGCCATCGAGATCGTCAAAGGCTTCTTCATTGATGATGGCTGCGAGTTCGCCGGCCAGTCCGCCGGTTTTGGTGTCTTCGTGCAGCAGGATTACCTTATTGGTTTTCTTTACCGTATGAACAATTGCCTCCCGGTCGAGCGGCATCAGGGTGCGCAGGTCGAGAATTTCGGCTTCAATTCCTTCTTTCGCCAGCAGGTCGGCGGCCTCCTGCGCAGTGTGCACCATGGCGGCATAGGTGATGATGCTCAGGTCGCGTCCTTCGCGGTGCAGCCGGGCCTTGCCGATGGGAACCACGCGGTCCCCTTCGGGCACTTCTTCCTTGATCCGGCGGTAAAGAAATTTGTGTTCCAGGAAGAGCACCGGGTTGTTGTCACGCACCGCAGCCTTGATCAGCCCTTTGGCATCTCCGGGCGTCGCCGGGGCCACAACTTTCATTCCGGGAGTGTGAACAAAGTGCATCTCCGGATTTTGCGAATGGAAGGGGCCTCCGTGGACTCCTCCTCCAGCGGGGCCGCGCAACACCAGCGGCGCAGGCGCGTTCCAGCGATAGTGCGATTTCGCCACCATGTTCACAATCTGGTTGAAGGCGCAGCCAATGAAATCCATAAATTGGAATTCGGCCACCGGACGCATCCCCGTAAGCGCCGCGCCAAAGGCCGCGCCCACAATAGCTGATTCCGCAATGGGCGTATCGATCACCCGCTGCGGACCGAAGTGATGAATGAATCCATCGGTGACCTTGAACGCGCCACCGTAGATGCCGATGTCTTCGCCAATACAGAAAACCGTGGGATCAGCTTCCATCTCTTCCCACAGTCCCTGCCGGATTGCCTCTAGATATGTTGCTTGTGCCATAAATGAGCATTCAGCAGTCGGCACTCAGCCACTGCTGCTTCATCCCAATTCCTCTGGGTCCCCGGGGTTCTCTGCGGTTAAGCAGTAGTATCAGCGTTCATCAGTTCATCAGCGGTAAGGTTTAGTTTACGATTTTGTTCAGGGACTGAATGCTGAGTGCTGACTGCTGACTGCTACTTAAAGTGTATCGCCGCTTCGGTTTCCTTCAGCTTGCCGCCGCGCTTTCCGGATTTCGGCATCGCGTACTTGGGCTTGATATCGTGGCAACTGTTATCGCAGTACACACCCTCACTTGCCGTATGCGGTTCGGGCATGGGTGAATTCATAGCGAAATCGCGATCCTCTTCCAGCTCTTTTTCCACTTCATCGATGATCTGCCGGTTCTGTTCGGGCGTGAGCCATTTCTTCTGCAGCAGGTATTTCTCAAAGCGGTCAATGGGGTCGCGCTTGCGCCAGAACTCATGCATCTCTTGGGGCACGTAAGCGGCGGCATCATGGATGGCATGGCCCTTCATGCGCATCATCTTGGCCTCGATCATGGTCGGCCCTTCGCCGCGATGAGCGCGCTCCACGGCTTCATAGGTTGCATCGTAGACCTGGCAGGCGTCGGTGCCGTCAATGATCACACCGGGCATACCGTAGCCGATGGCGCGATTGGCCAGGTCCTTCACCGCCACCTGGTATTCGGTAGGTGTGGAATAGGCCCAGAGATTGCTTTCCACGATCAGCACCAGGCCGAGCTTGCGCACCGCAGCAAAGTTGATGCCTTCGTAGCTCACGCCGGTGGATTGCCCGCCGTCGCCGATCCACGTGAGGCAGGCGACTTCCTTGCCTTGCAGCCGCGCTCCCAGAGAAACGCCGGCCATTACCGGAATCAGGTCGCCCAGCATGGAGATGGGTGAGACCATGTTGCGCTTTTCGATATCGCCATAGTGCGAGGTGCCATCTTTGCCGCGCGTGGGAGAACCGGCCTTGGCCATGTATTGCATCATGATGTCGCGGGCGTGAAAGCCGCGCACCAACTGCGATCCCTGGTTGCGGATCATGGGCGCAAACCAGTCATCGGCACTCAGCGCGTAAGCCGAGGCGCAGGAACAGGCTTCCTGCCCCAGTCCGAAGTACACGCCACCAACAACTTTGCCCTGTTTGTACAGGTTTTCGAGCGCCTGCTCCATGCGGCGGTTCATCAGCATCCAGCGGTAGAGTTCAACGCATTGCTTCTGGTTCAAATACTTTGAATCACGAATAGGAGGAACCGGCGCATCCAGCTTGCCGCGAATCTCATAGTGGACCTCATCACCATGGCTGACCTCAATCACCTCAAAGTCAGGCTTCTCCAGCCGCCAGTCAGGGATGCCATATTCGTTCAGTTGCGGTGCAGGGAGTTTGCTTGCAGGTCTGCCATTGGATGAGATCGCAGGCTTGTGGGCCTGCTTGGAGTGGTTGCCTGTATTTTTGTTCGATTTCTTTTTCGCCGCCATGGTAAGCCGACTACCAGTTTATACCGAGCAGGGCTTCCTTGGAGGGCGCTCAGGCCGCGGGTTTGTGGTGCTCGCCATTGCGGCGTTCCTCACACTTCTTGCGGATGTCCTCGTAACGCTTCTCCAACTCATCGAGTTCCTCGTCAGACAGTTTTTCAATATCAATCAGGTCATTATTGGCCGGATAATGGGAGCGGATCAGTTCATCAAGTTTCAGGTGCAGCGCCTTGGCATCGCGGTTCTGCGTGTTCTGGATCAGGAAGACAACCAGGAAAGTAATGATGGTGGTACCGGTGTTGATGATGAGCTGCCAGGTATTGGAGTAGTGAAAATAGGGGCCGGTAATGGCCCAGATGATGATCACCGCCACCGCAAACAGAAACATGTAGGGATGCCCGACAATCTGCGCCGTCCAGCCGGCAAAACGGCTGAACCAGAGATTCATCGTGCTGATCTTTGCGACCTGCTCACGGGCCTCTCTGAACGGAGTTCTGGCATTTCCCGGCATGACAACCCCTGCTATCTACTTGGATGAGAGCGGGATCGGTGAGAGATTGCCAAAATTGCCATAAATTGTAATTGCATAACTTTAGAAACCACAATTCACAATACATTCGGATATAGCTTTTGAAGCTTTCAAATTATGGGCAATTACAAATTATGGCAATTTTGGCAATTTGGGGGGACTATGCGAGGTAAATGTCCTCTTCTCCAGCCATCTGCCTCAATTCGGCAGGAGGCCGCGCCGGGGTGTCTTCTGGCGATGAAAACAGCGCATCCAGAGACTCCAGCCAGAGCGTCTGCGCCTCAAAGACCTTGCCGAAATTACGCGAGACCAACTCCGCCATTTCCTCAAGCGATGGCAGCTTGCGCAGCGAATCGACAGCCGCCAACTCCTGCGCGAGCGAAGTCACAGGTTTATCGGCGATGCCGCAGGGAACAATCAGCTTGAAGTAATCGAGATTGGTGCTCACATTCAGCGCAAAGCCATGCGAGGTGACCGCGCATGAAATATGCACGCCAATGGCCGCGATCTTGGCTGGTTCGTCAGTCCAAACGCCGGTGAGTCCCTGAATGCGGTGAGTCACCACTCCCAGATCGCCGCAGGTCCGGATCAACGCCTCTTCCATCTTGCGCATAAACTCTACAGCTCCCATGCGCGGGGTAAATGCGCGCAGGTTAAAGATTGGATATCCAACAAGCTGTCCGGGGCCGTGGAAGGTAACATCTCCACCCCGGTCGGTCTCAAACAATTCGACGCCTTTGCTGTGCAGGAAATCCGGAGACGCAATGATGTTGGCGTTGCTGGAATTGCGGCCCAGCGTGATCACCGGAGGATGCTCCAGCAGCAGCACCGTGTGTCCTACACGGCCTTCTTTCACTAGGTGAACAAGCGTCTGCTGCAGGTCGAGCGCGGTAGAGTAATCCACCCGGCCCAGATAAACGACGTTGATGACCCGAAGCACTGCCTTTCATTCTAAATGCTTCATCGGGGCATAGCTAAATTGTGCCTATGAGAGCGCCTTCATGGGAAGATCGGGAGATCTGATTCAAAGAACACAGATATTCACGAATCGTGCGAAGGGGCAGCATTGTTGCCAAGAGTCACGCACCAAGAGCCAAAAGCCAAGAGCTAACGCCAATACCTAACTGGCTATCTTCTCTTCGTCACTCATGCCACGCATGTACTTGTCGGGATCGGCCTCGAATTGCTTTTTGCAGTCGAGCGAGCAGAAATACACGGTTTCAGCGTGGTAATCGTGACTGGCGGCTGCATCGAGAATATCGACTTGCATCTTGCAGACAGGATCAATGGGCATAATGCCTCCTGCAAGATGAGACGAACCTTGCTCAACGCTTGTTGCCCCAAATAGCAGCCCCAAATTTCAAATTAAAAGTTGATGGCTTCGCCTTCCACGGCGCTGAACGCATCCAGCAGTCCTTCGGCCACCGTGGGGTGCGCATGGACAGTAAACATCAAGTCCTCTACTGTTCCTTCAAGCTCAAGCGCTGTCACAGCTTCGGCAATGATCTCCGTGGCAACGGGACCGATGATGTGAACGCCTAGAATTTCGCCGAACTTGGTATCCGAAACCACTTTGATAAATCCTTCATGGTGATTCATGATGCTGGCCTTGGAATTGGCGGTGAATGGGAATTTACCGATCTTTACCTGGTATCCGGCTTCTTTGGCTTTGGCTTCAGTCAGGCCAACGCTGCCGATCTGCGGCTCGCAGTAGGTGCAGCCTGGGATATGGTTCTTGTTCACCGGTTTGGCTGGTTTTCCGGCAATACGCGTGACCGCCACAATGCCGCACATGCTGGCCACATGTGCGAGCTGCGGCAGCCCGGCAACGATATCGCCAACCGCGTAGATGCCCTTTTCGCCGGTCTCCATCCACTCATTCACGTGAACATAGCCGCGCTCGGTCTTGATTTTGGGAGTTTTATCCAGGCCAACCTTTTCTGTGTTTGGGCCACGGCCAATCGCCACCAGCACCTTCTCCGCTTCCAGCCGCTGCTGGCTCTCTCCCTGTGGAGTAAAGCTTACGGCCATGCCGCTCTTGGTCTTTTCAACTTTATCGACCTTGGTATTCACGAAGCAGTTGATGCCGCGCTTCTTGAACGAGCGCAGCAGTTCCTTGGAGACTTCTTCGTCTTCCACCGGCACCAGCCGGGGCAGCATCTCGATGACCGTGACCTCCACGCCAAACGATTTATAAATCGAGGCAAACTCCACGCCCACGGCGCCCGAACCAATGATGATCATTGACTTGGGAATTGCCGAAAGGCTCAGCACCTCAATGTTGGTCAGGACATTGGAATCAGCCTGCAGGCCGGGCAGCATGCGTGCAAACGATCCGCTGGCCAGGATGATGTTCTTCGTCTGAATCTGTGACGACTTTCCGTCGTCGGTCACATCAATAGTGTGGATGCCATTCTTCGCCGGGCCAGTCAGCCTGCCATAACCATGCACGACCACAACCTTGTTCTTGCGCATCAGGAAATCCAGGCCCTTGGTGTGCTTGGTGACAATCTTATCTTTGCGATCCTGGATCACCTTCCAGTTCAACTTGGGCGAGGTCACGCCATCAATACCGTACTCCTGCGCAGCCTTGAGATGGTCATACACTTCAGCATTGAACAGCAAAGCCTTGGTGGGAATGCAGCCTACCTGCAGGCAGGTGCCGCCCAGGCGCGCATCTTTTTCGATGAGGCAGACTTTAAGTCCGAGCTGTCCGGCGCGGATGGCAGCCGTGTAGCCGCCCGGGCCTGCGCCGATGATGGCAACGTCATAAGTTGTGTCTGGCAAAACAGTGCTCCCCTTGACAGGAAAATCGCGAGTAGTCAAACAACTGATTGTAAATGAGAAAGCAGCTACATCTCACATGCGCCACTTTCATCCATTAGATACCTGGGGTTCTTGAAAGATTCGAACCGGGAGAGTGCCTGCTTAATCAGTTCATCAGTGTCGTCAGCGGCAGGTTTTTGGTTGCGGCTCGGCTGCGTTGCGTCCTACGGTCAAGGGGTTTTGCTGATTGCTAAAAAATTGTGTTCCGCTGCTCTCGATTTCCATCCCACCGCAGACATACAAGTTCCTATAGAACTCGTCAAAATATAAAGAGCTTCTGTTCCCTACAACTGAGGAGGAATATGCATTTACTTTGGTGGATTATTGTGGGCTTGATCGCCGGTTGGGCTACGGGCAAGATCATGCGTGGCCGGGGTTATGGTCCGTTGATGGATATCGTGATCGGCATCGTCGGAGCCATTGTGGGCGGCTGGGTTATGCGCGCCCTGGGCGGAACCGGTCAAGGTGGAACTATCTATACCATCCTGGTGGCGATTGGCGGAGCGGTTGTGTTGACCTGGCTTGTGCGCCTGATCACCGGCGACCGGGGTGGCACCCGTGAAGGCGGCATTCGCAGAGCAGCCTGAAGAAGCAGTCGGCACTTAGCATTCAGCACTGAAGCGCTCAGCGGTGTTCACCGCAAAGGGCGCCGGAAGAATGTCCAATGTGCTGAGTGCTAATTGCTGACCGCTGAATGCTAAAGAAGCTTTGCTGCTTCCTTCGCGAAATAGGTAAGAATCATTTCAGCGCCGGCCCTGCGAATCGAAGTGAGCGACTCCAGAATCACACGATTGCGATCGAGCCAGCCCTTCTGAATGGCAGCCTGCATCATCGCGTACTCGCCTGATACCTGGTAGGCGGCAAGGGGCAGATCGAAACGGCGGCGGGCCTCGGCAATCACATCGAGATAGGGCATGGCAGGTTTCACCATGATCATGTCTGCGCCTTCATCGATATCCTGCTGAATCTCGCGCATGGCTTCGCGCACATTTGCGCCGTCCATCTGGTAAGAGCGGCGGTCGCCGAACTGGGGAGCGGAATCAGCCGCTTCCCGGAAAGGTCCATAGAATCCGGAAGCAAATTTCGCAGCATACGACAGGATCGGCGTATTGCCGAATCCTGACTGGTCCAGCCCTTTGCGGATGGCAGCTACACGGCCATCCATCATGTCTGAAGGGGCAATCACGTCCATGCCGGCCCTGGCCTGCGAGACAGCAGTCTTCGTCAGGATGTCCAGCGAAGGATCATTGACGATTTCGTATTCCGGCTCGGCAGCCGGTTGCGCAGCGGTTCCGCCCTGCTGCGAAGAAGCTGCGCTGGGATTGTGCTTCTTTTTTTCTACGATGCCGCAGTGCCCATGCGACATGTACTCGCACAGGCAGACGTCGCCAATCACCACCAGGTCGCGCACTTCCTGCTTAATGGCGCGGGTGGCGCGCTGCACAATGCCGTCTTCGGCCCATGCGCCTGTGGCGATCTCGTCTTTTTTCTCCGGTAGGCCGAAGAGAATAATGCCGCCTAGTCCTAATGCCTTCGCTTCTTTCGCCTCTTTGGCCGCCTCATCTACGGAGAGGTTGAACACTCCGGGCATGGAAGAGACTTCCTTGCGCACCCGCTCACCCGGACAGACGAACAGCGGATAAATAAAATTCGTAGGGGTAAGATGGGTTTCACGTACCAGGGAGCGCAAAGACTCGCTGCGGCGCATTCTTCTAAGTCGGGTGACGGGAAAGGACATGATTGCCTAGATTTTAGCAGTATTTCGTATGAAATCAGCCCTTAATAAGACCACCATCCATGCACCAACCAGAATCGGGTGACCGGGAGATCGGCTAATCTGTTGTGTAGCTGAGTGATTTGCATTGTGTAGCGGCTTAAACAAGCATAAAAATCCCAATCCCGGAAGATACGAGCTAAGGGCCAAGAGCTAAGAGCTAAGGGCCAATAGCCTTAGCTAGAAGCCAGCAGCTAACAGCTAACTTGCGCTACCATCATATGCGGATCATGTCTCCGCAGCCTCTTCAACATACGTCGGCACGCGTGCTGGAGCTTGACAGCTTCCGCGAAGTGCTAGCCGGATACCTGGCTTCGCCGCTGGGCAAGGCCCGGGCCGCAGAGCTTGCGCCCACGGAAGATCGCGAGTGGATTACCGCCCAGCAGCAGCTTGCAGAGGAAACACGCAAATTCTTGGTGGCCGGGGCGCGTTTCGACTTTTCCAGCCTCTTCGATGCCCGTACCCTGCTGGCCAAAACCAGGATCACCGGGGCCATGCTGGCGATCAATGAACTGCGCGACCTGCTGCTGCTGGCAGACAAAGCCTCCGAGTGGCGGGAGATTGCGCTCAACCCACCTGAGGCCATTCAAAACGACTGGAAGAGCATGCGCGAGCTTTCGCTCGGCATCGCCGACTTCACGTCT
>Ga0066662_10000952_pt1 | contig 12956 bp, 8 predicted proteins | sample GraSoiAngelo_111_FD_133939 | JGI IMG/M metagenome (GOLD analysis project Ga0066662, IMG submission 133939) | Grasslands soil microbial communities from the Angelo Coastal Reserve, California, USA - 14_0903_12_40cm | ecosystem: Environmental > Terrestrial > Soil > Grasslands | place: USA... | reverse complement strand
TCGGCGCCACCGCGGCGAGCTTTCGCGCAAAGCCTTCTGCCGCGGGACGATCGCCTCCGGAAACGATCAGGCTCGCGAGCCTGCCGAATGGCGGATACCCGGTACGCTCGCGCGATGCGATTTCGCTTTCATAAAACGCCTCGCGGTCGCACGCGACCAGCGCCTTCATCACCGGATGCTCGGGCTGGTGGGTCTGCAGATAGCCGATGCCGAACCCCTGCTCGCGTCCAGCGCGACCGATCACCTGGTTGAGCAGCTGGAAGGTGCGCTCGGCAGCGCGCGGATCGCCGTTGCTCAGGCCGAGATCGGCATCGACCACGCCGACCAGATTCAATCGCGGAAAGTTGTGGCCCTTCGCCACCAGCTGGGTGCCGATGATGATGTCGACGCGCCCCTCCGCGATGTCGTTGAGTTCGCTGCGCATGGTCTCGATCGAGGTGACGAGGTCGCTCGACAGTACCATGGTGCGGGCTTGAGGAAACAGCGCCGCCGCCTCTTCCTGCAGCCGCTCGACGCCCGGACCGACCGCGGCAAGCGAATGCTCCGCCGCGCAATGTGGACAGGCATCCGGGCGGGGCATCGAGAAACCGCAGTGATGGCAGACGAGGCGCTGGCGAAAGCGGTGGTCGACCAGCCAGGCATCGCAGATGGTGCAGGCGAAGCGGTGCCCGCAGGCGCGGCACAGCGTCAGGGGCGCGTAGCCGCGGCGATTGAGGAACAATAGCGCCTGTTCTTTCCGCTCAACCGCAATGCGGATTTCTTCAGCAAGGCGTGGCGAGATGAATCGTCCCCGCGGCGGCGCTTCGCGGCGGAGGTCGATGGCCTCGATCTGCGGCATGTGCTGGCCGCCGAACCGCGATGGCAGACCTACGCGCTGGTAGCGGCCCTTGCGCGCGTTGACCTCGGTCTCGACCGAGGGCGTGGCGGAGGCCAGCACGATCGGGATTTTCGCGATGCTCGCGCGCTTAACCGCCATGTCGCGGGCGTGGTAGTGCGCGCCGTCCTCCTGCTTGTAGGCTTGGTCGTGCTCCTCATCGACCACGATCAGTCCGAGATCGGCATAAGGCATGAACAGCGCCGATCTGGCGCCGACCACGACATGCGCATGGCCCGCGGCGATCGCCGCCCAGTTGCGCGCGCGGGTGCGCGGCGTCAGCTCGGAATGCCATTCCAGCGGGCGCACGCCGAAGCGACGGGCAAAGCGGTCGAGGAATTGTCCGGTCAGCGCGATCTCCGGCATCAGGATCAGCGCCTGCTTGCCACGCCGGACGATCTCGGCAACCGCCTCGAAATACACCTCCGTCTTGCCCGACCCGGTGACGCCATCGAGTAGCGCGACGTGGAAGCTGCCGTTGGCCGCCAGCGCCCGCATCGCGTCCACGGCGCTGCGTTGAGGCCGGGAAAAATCCGGCACCGCAAACGACGGATCGGGCGGCGGGGGCGGCGGCGCCGGCGGCAGGGGCTCGGCATGAAGCGTGCCCTCATCGACCAGCCCGTCGATCACGCCGGTGCTGACCCCGGCCTGTTTCGCGGCGTCGGATTTGCCGTGCAACAGCCCGTCGGACAGTACTTCGATCAACCGCCGCCTTGCCGGCGTCATGCGCTGCGGCGGGGCGCCTATCAGTCGCACGCCGGTGCGGGTTCGTTCCGGGCCGAGATGCTCGCCCATCCGCAAGGTCATGCGCAGCACCATGCCGCGCGCCGAAAGCGTATATCTCGCGACCCAGTCGACCACCGCGCGCAACTCGGCCTTGAGCGGCGGCACGTCGAGCTTCTCGCCGACGTCCTTGAGCCGGTTGTGCAGCCGCGGGTCGGGGTTGGCGTTCTCCGCCCAGACCACCGCGACCACCTCGCGCGGCCCAAGCGGCACGCAGACCACGTCGCCGGGCTTTAGTTCCATGCCGCGCGGCACGCGGTAGGAATAGGCCTGGTTCAGCGCGACCGGGACCAGCACGTCGACCACGCGCGTGGACGAAGCGGAGGAAGCGACGGGGCGCGCGAGGTGGTCCATTTGGAGAATCGGGTTTCGCGAAACGGGGACGGCCTAACTTAAGGTCGCGCGCGCTCCGGGGCCAGCGACAGGAGCGTGTATCCGCCGTCATTCCGGGCCCACGCCAAGAGGCGTGCCCCGGAATGACGGCGGTGGTTCATCAAAGCTAAAGGAGCCCGGTGTGATAGTGTCGGCCCTCCGCTGCGCATGAGGATCAATGGCCAAAACAGCTTCCGCACCTCAACCGATGGACCTAGCCTGCGCCGCCGACGACATTGCGGCGGAGACGGCGCGCTGGCTCGCGCATTTGCGCGCGGAACGGCGGCTGTCGCCGAAGACGCTCGAAGCCTACGCCCGCGACCTCAGGCAATGCCTCGTCTTCCTGAGCGCCCATTGGGGGGAGACGGTGACATTGCCCCGCTTTGCCGCATTGCAGGCCAGCGACATCAGAGCGTTCATGGCGGCGCGCCGCGCTGACGATATCGGCGGGCGCTCACTCATGCGGGCGCTCGCCGGCCTGCGCTCGTTCGGCCGTTTCCTGGAACGCGAAGGCAAGGGAAAGGTCGGCGCGCTCTCCGCGATTCGCCCACCCAAAGTGGGAAAAAGCCTCCCCAAGCCGATCCAGATGGCCGCCGCAAAACGATTGGCGGATGCCGGCGAACGCGCCGGCGAAACCCGCGAGGCATGGATCCTCGCGCGCGATGCCGCGGTGATGGCGCTATTGTACGGCTCCGGCCTGCGCATCTCCGAGGCGCTCGGCTTGAAGCGCCGCGACGTTCCGGCGCCCGGCGCCGGAGACGTGCTGATCGTCACCGGCAAGGGCAACAAGACCCGCATGGTGCCGGTGCTGCAGAACGTGCTGGCGCTGATCCAGGACTATGTCGGGATGTGTCCGCATCAGTTGCCTGCGGAAGGTCCGATCTTCGTCGGCGCGCGCGGCGGACCGTTGAGCCCGCGCATCATCCAGCTCGCCATGGAGCGGCTGCGCGGCGCGCTCGGGCTGCCCGACAGCGCCACGCCGCACGCGCTGCGGCACTCCTTTGCGACGCATCTGTTGAGCCGCGGCGGGGACCTCCGCGCCATCCAGGAACTGCTTGGCCACGCTTCGCTCTCCACCACGCAAATCTACACCGGCATCGACAGCGAGCGGCTGTTCGAGGTGTACAAGTCGGCGCATCCCCGGGGGTGATGCCGTTCGTCATTGCGAGCGAAGCGAAGCAATCCGCTCTTCCCGGCCAAAGGCTGGATTGCTTCGTCGCAAGCGCTCCTCGCAATGACGGGGAAGGCCGCGGGCACATTCTCCTTGCGTAAAATGCCCCCGTCGGCCAATGCTCGCGCACATTGCGGAGGGAATCATGAGCGCACATGAGAGCATGGAGCACGCCGAGCACGCCGAGCACGCGGCGGGGGCAAACAAGAAGATCGCGCTGCTGATCGCGGTGATCGCGCTGTTCCTGGCGTTCTCCGAAACCCTCGGCAAGGGCGCGCAGACCGAGTCGCTTGCCAAGAACGTCGAAGCCTCGAATCTGTGGGCGTTCTTCCAGGCCAAGAGCATCCGCCGCACCGTGGTGCAGACCGTGTCCGACCAGGCGAGGCTCAGTCTGGGTCTCGTGGGTGACGAAGCCGGGAAGGCAGCGCTGCAAAAGCAGATCGAGGAGTGGGGCAAGACCGCGTCGCGCTACCGCTCCGAGCCCGAGACCGGTGAAGGCTCGGAGCAGTTGGCGGAGCGCGCCAAGCACGCCGAGCACGAACGCGATCTGGCGTCCGCAAAGTACCACCACTACGAAATCGCATCCGCCGCTTTTCAGATCGGCATCGTGCTGGCATCCGCGGCCATCATCACCGGCATCGCCACGCTGGCATGGATCTCGGGCGCGCTGGCGCTGGCCGGCCTGGTGTTCACCGCCATCGGCCTGTGGGCGCCGCACGCCGTGCATCTGATGTAGGCCCGCGCCGGACGCAGCGCGCGCCGCGCCGTTCTTTCATGAGGGTGCGCAGAGCCGCACGGAAGAAATAAAGCCGTCATGCGCGGGCTTGACCCGCGCATCCATCCTTTTTCACATGACTCGTTCGAAGGAGATGGACGGTCGGGTCAAGCCCGGCCATAACGATCACCGCGCCGCCTGCACGCGCTTGCGGAACTGCTGGATCATTCGCAACAGCCGGGACAGCCAGCCGTCGCCCGCCCCACTCATGGCGCGGCGGATCCGCAGCTTGACCGGCTCGACGATGGCGCGGGCTTTTTCGCGCAACGATATCACCCAGCCGTAGAGCCTTTCGAACCATGGCATCTGCAGCAGCTTCGGCCGGGTCACATCGAAGATGAAGGCGGCGACGCCGAGGCCCATGAATTTCGCCAACAGCAGAATAACGATCGCGCTCAGCCAGTATTCATTGGCGAGCAGCCACAGCCCGACCAGTTTCAGCGGAAACAACGGGATGATCGGCACGATGAACACGACCAGCGTCATCGCCGGCGACAACGCGTCGACGCGCTCGGCCAGCCACAGCTTGAAGGCGCGCAGTGGAATCCAGGCCACCACCCGCGAGACGACGGGCTCCAGGTGATCCCACAGCCACGCCTCGACCAGGAAGATCAGCGCGAGCAGGACCCATAGCGGCTGCAGAATGCGGCGCAACATCAGCGATCTTCCATCAGCCGGCTTGCCGGACGGCAATCAAATATGGATCGCCCGTTTGCCGACCGCAAGCGCGGCTTCCTTGACCGCTTCCGACCGGGTCGGATGGGCGTGGCAGGTGCGCGCGAGATCCTCGGCCGAGCCGCCGAACTCCATCAGCACGGCGGCTTCGTGGATCATTTCGCCGGCTTCCGCGCCGATGATATGGACGCCGAGCACGCGGTCGGTCTTCGCATCTGCGAGAATCTTGACGAAACCTTCGGTGGTCTGGTTGACCTTGGTCCGCGCGTTGGCGGTGAAGGGGAATTTGCCGACGTTATAAGCGACACCGGCGGCCTTCAATTCTTCCTCGGTCTTGCCGACCGCGGCGACCTCGGGGGACGTATAGACCACCCCCGGGATGACGTCGTAGTTGGTATGGCCGGCTTGCCCCGCGAGAATTTCCGCAATTGCGATGCCTTCATCCTCCGCCTTGTGCGCCAGCATCGGACCCGTGATGACATCGCCGATCGCGAAAATGCCTTTCACATTGGTGGCGAAATGGCCGTCGGTCTGCACCCGGCCGCGGGGATCGAGCTCAACGCCGGCCTCCTTCAAACCAAGGCCTTCAGTGTAGGGCACGCGTCCGATCGAGACCAGCACCACGTCGGCGTCGATGGTGTCGGCGGCACCGCCCGCGACAGGCTCGACCTGCGACTTCAGCATCTTGCCGGACGCATCGATGGAGGTGACCTTTGCGCCGAGCTTGAAGGTGATGCCCTGCTTTTCCAGGATGCGCTGGAACGATTTGGCGACCTCGCCATCCATGCCCGGGAGGATGCGGTCGAGGAACTCCACCACCACGACTTCCGATCCCAACCGCCGCCACACCGAGCCGAGTTCGAGCCCGATCACGCCGGCGCCGATCACCAGCATTTTCTCCGGCACCTTGTCGAGCAGAAGCGCGCCGGTCGAGGAGATGATGCGCTTCTCATCGATCTCTATGCCTTTCAACCTTGCCACGTCGGACCCGGTGGCGATGACGATGTTTTTCGTCTCGAGCGTCTCGACCTTGCCGTCCGCCGATTTCACCTCGACCTTGCCGGCCCCGAGGATGCGCCCGGTGCCTTGGTACGGATCGATCTTGTTCTTCTTGAACAGGAAGGCGACCCCCTTGGTGTTGCCGTCGACGCCGTCGCTCTTGAATTTCATCATCGCGGCGAGGTCGAGCTTCGGCTTTCCGACCACGACCCCCATCTTCGGCAGTGCGTGGGTCGCTTCCTCGAACCGCTCGGAGGCCTGCAGCAGGGCTTTCGACGGAATGCAGCCGACATTGAGACAGGTGCCGCCGAAGGTCGGCCACTTCTCGACCACCGCCACCTTCATGCCGAGCTGCGCCGCGCGAATCGCGCAGACATAGCCGCCGGGTCCGGTGCCGATAACGACGAGATCGTAGGTGGCCATCAGTAACTCCTGGCTCATCTCGGTACAGCTACCGCCCGCCCGACACATCAAGGATGGCGCTGGTGACGTAGGAGGCGTCGTCCGACATCAGCCAGACGATGGCGTTGGCGATTTCCTCCGCGGTGCCGACGCGTTTCATCGGTACCATGTGGGCGAGCCGGTGCGCGCGGTCCGGCTCGCCGCCGGAGGCGTGGATTTCGGTATCGATCAGGCCGGGGCGGATCGCAGCGACGCGGATGCCCTCGCCGGCGACCTCATAACCAAGCCCGACCGTGAAGGAATCGATCGCGCCCTTCGACGCCGCGTAGTCGACATAGGTGTTCGGCGCGCCGAGTTTGGCCGCGACCGACGACAGGTTGACGATGACCCCGCCCTTGCCGCCGTGACGCGTCGACATCCGCTTCACCGCCTCGCGCGCGCACAGGATGCTGCCGGTCACGTTGACCGCCATCATGCGCTGGATGCGCTCGGCGGACATCTCGTCGACGCGCTGCGACGGACCGACGATGCCGGCATTGTTGACCAGCGCGCCGAGCGTGCCGAATTCATCGGCTGCGCGGTAGAGCGCCAGGATGTCGGCCTCGCTGGCGACATCGCATTTCACCGCAATTGCCTTGCCGTTGCTGGCCTCGATGTTGGCGACCACGTCGCGCGCGGCCGCCTCATTGCTGGCGTAGGCGACGCAAATCCTGAACCCGCGCGAAGCCGCGGCAAGCGCCACCGCCCGGCCGATGCCGCGGCTGCCGCCCGTGATGATTGCAACGCGATCGCTCATCACAGATCCAGCACCAGCCGCGCCGGGTCCTCGAGGCTCTCCTTGACCCGCACCAGGAAGGTCACGGCTTCCTTGCCGTCGATGACGCGGTGGTCGTAGGACAATGCCAGATACATCATCGGGCGAATTTCGACCTTGCCGGCGATCGCGATCGGCCGTTCCTGGATCTTGTGCATGCCGAGGATGCCGGCCTGCGGCGCGTTCAGGATCGGGGTCGACATCAGCGAGCCGTAGATGCCGCCATTCGTGATGGTGAAGGTGCCGCCCTGCATCTCGTCGATCTTCAGATGCCCGTCGCGCGCGCGCCTGCCATAGTCGGCGATGCTCTTTTCGATCTCGGCGATCGATTTCTGGTCGCAGTCGCGCACCACCGGGACGACGAGGCCCTTATCGGTGCCGACCGCGACGCCGATGTGGTAGTAATTCTTATAGATCAGATCGGTGCCGTCGATTTCGGCATTGACCGCGGGGACATCCTTCAGCGCCTGCACGCAGGCCTTGGTGAAGAACCCCATGAAACCCAGCTTGCCGGCGTGCTTCTTCTCGAACACGTCCTTGTACTGCGCGCGCATCGCCATGATGTTTGACATGTCGACCTCGTTGAAGGTCGTCAGCATCGCGGCGGTATTCTGCACATCCTTCAGCCGCCGCGCGATGGTCTGGCGCAGCCGCGTCATCTTTACCCGCTCCTCGCGCGCGGCGTCATCGGCCGGCGAGGGCGCGCGCACCTGGACAGCGGCGGCGGGCTGATTAACAGGGGTCGGCGCGGACGCCGCCTTTTCGATCGCGGCCAGCATGTCGCCCTTGGTGACGCGGCCGTCCTTGCCGGAGCCCGGCACGGTGGCGGCATCGATGCCGCTTTCGGCTGACATCTTCCGCACCGACGGCGCCAGCGGTGCGTCGGCCGGCGGTGTCTTTTGAACCGGCGCTGCGGCGGCGGGTGCGGCGGCAACGGGCGCCGCGGCCGGTTTGGCTGCACTGTCGGCAGGCTTTGCCGGTGCAGCAGCCTTCGCGGGTGCCGCTCCCTCATTGATCTGCCCGAGCAACGCGCCGACCGCCACCGTCTCACCGTCCTTGGCGACGATCTCGCCAAGCGTGCCGGCGGAGGGCGCGGGGACCTCGATCGTGACCTTGTCGGTCTCCAATTCCACCAACGGCTCGTCGACCGCCACCGCTTCGCCGGCCTTCTTGAACCAGCGGCCGATGGTCGCCTCGGTAACGGACTCGCCCAGCGTGGGCACGCGGATTTCAGTCATCGTTGTTTCCTCAATGGCCCCTTCTCGTCATCGCCCCGCGAAGGCGGGCGACCCAGTAATCGGTGGCGGCTGCGATTTAGATCGAACAGTGCGGGTTACTCGGTGCCCCGCTTTCGGGGCATGACAAATGAGATTGCGATCAATTCAGCGCCTCATCCAGGAGCGCCTTGAGCTGCGCCAGATGTTTCGACATCAGCCCGGTGGCGGTCGCGGCCGCCGCGGGCCGACCGGCGTAGCGCGGCCGCCGGTTCGGCGCGTTGACCTGATTCAGCACCCACTCCAGATACGGCTCCATGAAGTGGAACGCGCCCATATTGCGCGGCTCTTCCTGGCACCACACCACCTCCGCCTTCTTGAAACGGCCGAGCTCCTGCACCAGTGCCTTCAGCGGTACCGGATAGAGCTGCTCAACGCGCATGATGTAGATGTCGTCGATGCCGCGCTTTTCGCGCTCCTCGTAGAGGTCGTAATAGACCTTGCCGGAGCAGAGAACGACGCGCCTGATCTTGTCGTCGGCGACCAGCTTGATCTTCTCGTCGGGCAGCATCTGTGCGTCATCATAGAGCAGGCGGTGGAACGTGGTGTCTGCGCCCATCTCGTCCAGCCGCGACACCGCGCGCTTGTGGCGCAGCAGCGACTTCGGCGTCATCATGATCAGGGGCTTGCGGATCTCGCGCTTGAGCTGGCGCCGCAGCACATGGAACAGGTTGGCCGGGGTGGTGGCGTAGACCACCTGCATGTTGTCTTCGGCGCACATCTGCAGGAAGCGTTCTAGTCGCGCGGAAGAATGCTCCGGGCCCTGGCCCTCATAGCCATGCGGCAGCATGCAGACGAGCCCCGACATGCGCAGCCATTTGCGTTCGCCCGACGAGATGAACTGGTCGAACAGCACCTGCGCGCCGTTCGCGAAGTCACCGAACTGCGCCTCCCAGATGGTCAGCGCGGTCGGCTCCGCCAGCGAGTAGCCGTATTCGAAGCCGAGCACCGCTTCTTCCGAGAGCAGCGAGTTGATCACCTCATAGCGTCCCTGCTCGGGCTTGAGATGCTTAAACGGCGTGTAGCGGGTCTCGTCCTCCTGGTCGATCAGCACCGAATGCCGCTGCGAAAACGTGCCGCGCTCGGAATCCTGCCCGGAGAGCCGGACGTGATGACCCTCCTCCAGCAGCGCGCAGAACGCCAATGCCTCGCCCGTTGCCCAGTCGATGCCGGTGCCGTTCTCGATCGACTTGGCGCGGTTTTCCAGGAAGCGTTGCACGGTACGGTGGACCCGGAATCCGTCCGGCACCTTTGTGATCTTGCGGCCGATGTCCTTCAGTTGCGCCAGGTCGACGCCGGTGACGCCGCGGCGCGGATCCTCTTCCTGGTCGGCGAGCTTCATGCCGGCCCACTTGCCGTCCAGCCAATCGGCCTTGTTGGGCTTGTAGCCCGAGCCGGCGTCAAGCTCGGCATCGAGCCGCGCGCGCCAATCCGCCTTGGCCTTTTCTACCTCGCCTTCGCTGATCACCCGCTCGGCGATCAGCCGCTTCGAATAGATTTCCAGGGTGGACGGATGGGTGGCGATCTTCTTGTACATCACCGGCTGGGTGAAGGCCGGCTCGTCGCCCTCGTTGTGGCCGTGGCGGCGATAGCAGAACATGTCGATCACCACCGGCTTGTGGAATTTCTGCCGGAATTCGATCGCGACCTTGGCGGCGAACACCACCGCTTCCGGATCGTCGCCGTTCACGTGGAAGATCGGGGCGTCGATCATCTTCGCGACGTCCGATGGATAGGGCGAGGAGCGCGAGTAGCGCGGATAGGTGGTGAAGCCGATCTGGTTGTTGACGATGAAATGCAGCGAGCCGCCGGTGCGGTAGCCTTTCAGATCCGACAGGCTGAAGCATTCCGCCACCACGCCCTGGCCGGCGAAGGCCGCGTCGCCATGCATCAACAGCGGCAGCACCGAGATGCGCTGGTCCGGCGGATCGCCATGCTGGTCCTGCTTGGCGCGCACTTTGCCGAGCACCACGGGGTCGACGATCTCAAGATGCGACGGATTGGCGGTCAGCGACAGATGGATCTTGTTGTTGTCGAACTCGCGATCGGATGAGGTGCCGAGATGATATTTGACGTCGCCGGAGCCTTCCACCACATCGGGATTGGCCGAGCCGCCCTTGAATTCATGGAATAGCGCGCGGTGCGGCTTGCCCATCACCTGGGTCAGCACGTTGAGCCGGCCGCGATGCGGCATGCCGAGTACGATCTCTTTGACGCCCAGATTGCCGCCGCGCTTGATGATCTGCTCCAGCGCGGGAATCAGCGACTCGCCGCCGTCGAGGCCGAAGCGTTTTGTCCCGGTGAATTTCAGGTCGCAGAATTTCTCGAACCCCTCCGCCTCGATCAGCTTCATCAGGATGGCGCGCCGACCCTCCGGGGTGAAGCTGATTTCCTTGTCCGGGCCTTCGATGCGCTCCTGGATCCATGCCTTTTGCGTGCCGTTGGAGATGTGCATGAACTCGACACCGAGCGTCTGGCAATAGGTGCGCTCGCAGATCGCGACGATCTCGCGCAACGTCGCGTAGTCGAGGCCCAGCACGTGATCGAGAAAGATCTTGCGATCGAGGTCGGCGTCGGTGAAGCCGTAGGTGCGCGGGTCGAGCTCCTCATGGTCGCGTGCCGGCTCCAACCCGAGCGGATCGAGCTTGGCGTGGAAGTGGCCGCGCATGCGGTAGGCGCGGATCAGCATCAAGGCGCGGACCGAATCGCGCGTCGCCTGGTGGACGTCGGCGGAGGAGGCCTCGGCGCCTTTGGCCTTCGCGGACTCCTTGGCCGCGATCTTGCCGCCCATGATCTTCTCGACTTCGGCCCAGTTGCCGTCGAGCGCCGAGGTCAGCTCATCGCGGGGACTGAGCGGCCAGTTGTCGCGAGCCCAGGACGGGCCATCGGCATTCTTCAGGATGTCTGCCGGAGGGTCCTTCAGGCTCTTGAAAAACTCCTGCCAGTCGGAATCGACGGAGGCCGGATCCTTCTCGTAGCGGGCGTAAAGTTCGTCGATATAGGTGGCGTTGGCGCCCTGCAGGAAGGAAGAGAGGGCAAAAGCGGCATTCGCGTCCTGGCGAGACATGATTGCGTCCTGATAGGTGAAGGCGGCGTAAAGGGTCGAAACAACCGCGCCGGGCGGCTGAATTGGCCTCGGCTGCCAGCATTACCCTATCTAATGCCAAACTTCGCGCCGAAAAGAACCAAGGATTGAATTAGGACTTCAATTTTTCGACAAGCGTATGACCGAGCCGTGCGGGCGAGGGGGAAACCGTGATCCCCGCGGCTTCCATGGCCGCGATCTTGGATTCCGCGTCGCCCTTGCCGCCGGAGATGATGGCGCCGGCATGGCCCATGCGGCGGCCCGGGGGTGCGGTGCGGCCGGCGATGAAACCGACCATCGGCTTCTTGCGCCCGCGTTTGGCCTCGTCCCTGATAAACTGCGCGGCGTCTTCCTCGGCCGAGCCGCCGATCTCGCCGATCATGACGATGGAGTGGGTCTTGTCATCGGCCAGCAGCATCTGCAGCACGTCGATGAACTCAGTGCCCTTGACCGGGTCGCCGCCGATGCCGACCGCGGTGGTTTGGCCGAGGCCCTCCTGCGAGGTCTGGAACACTGCCTCATAGGTCAGCGTACCCGAGCGCGAGACGATGCCGACATTGCCCGGCCTGAAGATGTTGGCGGGCATGATCCCGATCTTGCATTCGCCCGCGGTCATCACGCCCGGGCAGTTCGGCCCGATCAGCCGCGACTTCGATCCGGACAGCGCGCGCTTGACCCGCACCATGTCGAGCACCGGAATGCCTTCGGTGATACAGACGATCAGCGGAATTTCCGCATCGATCGCCTCGCAGATCGCATCCGCCGCCCCCGGCGGCGGCACATAGATGACGGATGCATCGGCGCCGGTCTTTTCTTTCGCTTCCTGCACGGTGTCGAACACCGGCAAGCCAAGATGAGTCGCCCCGCCTTTGCCCGGCGACGTGCCGCCGACCATCTTGGTGCCATAGGCGATCGCGGCTTCAGAATGGAACGTGCCGTTCTTGCCGGTGAATCCCTGGCAGATGACTTTTGTATTGCTGTCGATCAGGACGGACATGAGCAACCCCCGACGTCATGGCCGGGCTTGTCCCGGCCATCTACGTCCTGCTTGAAAACAATGAAAGACGTGGATGCCCGCGACAAGCGCGGGCATGACGAAATAGAGGAACTGCCAACCATCATGCCGCTTCCTTAACAGCCTTGACGATCTTCTGCGCGGCGTCGTCGAGGTCGTCGGCCGGCAGCACGTTCAGGCCGCTGTCGCGGATGATCTTCTTTCCTGCATCAACATTGGTGCCTTCCAGCCGCACCACCAGCGGCACCTGCAGGCCGACCTCCTTTACCGCGGCCACCACCCCTTCGGCGATGATGTCGCATTTCATGATGCCGCCGAAGATGTTGATCAGGATGCCCTTCACATTGGGGTCGGCGGTGATGATCTTGAAGGCCGCCGAGACCTTGGCCTTGTCGGCCCCGCCGCCGACGTCGAGGAAATTCGCCGGCGCCATGCCGTAGAGCTTGATGATGTCCATGGTCGCCATCGCAAGGCCGGCGCCGTTGACCATGCAGCCGATGGTGCCGTCCAGCGTGATGTAGTTGAGGTCGTATTTCGACGCCTCGATTTCCTTGGCGTCCTCCTCGGTCTCGTCGCGGAGGACGGCAATCTCGGGATGTCGATACAGCGCATTGCCGTCGAACGACACTTTGGCGTCGAGCACCCGCAGGTCGCCCTGCTTCGTCACCACCAGCGGGTTGATTTCCAGCATTGCCATGTCCTTGGCGACGAAGGCGG
>Ga0066662_10000949_pt1 | contig 12972 bp, 12 predicted proteins | sample GraSoiAngelo_111_FD_133939 | JGI IMG/M metagenome (GOLD analysis project Ga0066662, IMG submission 133939) | Grasslands soil microbial communities from the Angelo Coastal Reserve, California, USA - 14_0903_12_40cm | ecosystem: Environmental > Terrestrial > Soil > Grasslands | place: USA... | reverse complement strand
GATGGGGTCGACCGCGAGCGGCCGCTGCCCACCGTACTGCTGCGGGGCGTTGTCTTCGGGGATCTCTTCCTGGAAACGTCCTTTTCGCCGCCGAAGTTCATCCCGGTACAAGTTCGTGACGATCCGGTAAATCCACGACAGGAAGGAAGTGCCCGGTTGGAACGACCGCCAAGCCCGGTAGACGCGGATGAACGCGTCTTGGGTCAGGTCGCGGGCGTCCGCCTCGTTACCGGTCAGCCGGTACGCGAAATTGTACGTTGCCTTGCCGTACTGGTCCATCGCCATCTCGAGAAACGCCGACGCCTCCGGCGTCGGGGGCTCGATCGGCTTGCGCGGGACCCCCATCGGGATCAGCGCCTTCGGGAGCGAGGCGGCCTCGGCCTCGCGGGCAGCCCGCCGGCCGCTACTTGCAGCTGTTCGCCGCGGGGATGATCACCTTGGCGGCCTGGTCTTCGAGCCGGCTCGTCACCACCGAGATGTCGCCCAGGTCGCGGTCCAGCAGGTGACCGTCGGCGAGGCCGTTCGGCGTGCGGTGGTTCGGGTTGAACGTCTCCTGCGTGTCGTGGAGGAAGCCGGTCACCGGCATCGGCGTCGGCACCCCCTGGACGTTCGGGGCGACGGCGCGCTGCATGTTCTCCTCGGTCTCGTTCAGCTTGCCGAAGCGGCGCATCCGCTCGGTCTCGACGAAGCCGCTCATCGCGTTGAGCTGCGCCTTCTGCGCGGCGAGCACGCCGTTCAGCGTGCGCCTCAGATCGCGCAGCGTCTTCGCGTCCTCGGGCTTGGCGGTGCCGGGGATGTCGAGCGCCGGCGACTTCAGCGCGTCCTCGATCGCGTCGATGTTCTTCACCATCGCGTCGACTTGGCGGTCCATCTGCATCAGGTGCAGGTCGCGGGCCGGCTCGGAGTCCTTCACGACGTAGTCGAAGACCGTCTTGCGCAGCACGCCGTAGGTCTGGTCGTTCTTCATCGCCGCGGCGACGGCCGGCGCGACCGCGCGGCGGATCGCGGTGCAGACCGGCTTGGCGCGGGTCGTCCCGATGATCGGCAGCGAGGAGGGCGAGGGCAGTGGGATCGGGTCCAGGTTGAACGGGTTGGTCGGCGCCGGCTTCGGCGCCGGGGCGGGCGTCTTGGCGGCGGGCGCGGGCGCGACGACGACCGTGACCGGAGCCAGGCCGAGCAGAAGCGCGCCGAGCGCGGCGTAGGCGAACACGCCGCTTGCTTCGACGCGCCGGCCCCGGTTCCGTGCAGGGCGAGCGTGGCGGCGGTTCACGGAATCCTGACCGTCGGCCGATACTGGCGACATGGGGGTTCACGGATGAACTCGCCGCTGCTCGCGCTCGCGCCGGCCGTTTTGGTCGTGGCGCTCGCCGGGCTGGCCGCGTACGCCGTTCAGCTCCGCACCGCATGCGGCGCGCTGCGGCGCGAGTGCGCCGCGGCGCTCGCGCGCCACGCGCACGTCCTGCGCGCCGCCGCCGACGGGATCTACGTCGTCGACGAGCACCTGCGCGTCGCGCACGTGAACGCCGAGGCGGAGCGGCTGCTGCGCGCGAGCGAGGCCGAGCTGCGCGGGCGGCGGCTCGACGACGTCGCCGGGCCGCTGGCCGCCGACGTCGCGGCCGACGTGCGCACCGTGCGGCGCACCGGCGAGAGCGTCGAGCGAACCCACGCGTCGGGCGGGTCGACGGTCGAACTCCGCGTGAAGCCGGCCGGCCGCGACGTGATCGTCGCGCTGCGCGACGTGAGCGAGCGCGCTCGCGCCGAGGCGCGCGTTCGCGCCGGCGACCAGCGCGTGCGGCTGGTGACGCAGCACGTCGACGCGGTGCTGTGGACGACCGACCGCGACGCGCGCTTCACCTCGGTCTCCGGCGGCGCGCTGGCCGATCTGGGCTTGCGCGCGGAACATCTGATCGACCAGCCGTCGGGCGCGCTGATCGCCGAGCACGTGCTGCACGACGTCGTGCGCGGCGCGCCGGTGCGCGCGGAAACCGCGCGCGGGCAGCGCTGGCTGCGCCATCACGTCGAGCCGCTGCGCGACGGCGCCGGCGAGGTCGTCGGCGCGGTCGGCGTCACGCTCGACGTCACCGAGCTCAAGCGCACGCAGCAGGAGCTGTTCGAGAGCGCGCACCGCGACCGCCTCACGCGGCTGCCGAACCGGCTCTCGATCGACCAGCGCATCGAGGAGACGATCGCCGACGCGCGCCGCGACGACCGCCGCTTCGCGCTGCTGTTCGTCGACCTCGACCGCTTCAAGACGATCAACGACACGCTGGGCCACGCGGTCGGCGACGACGTGCTGCGCGAGGTCGCGCTGCGCCTGCAGGAGACGCTGCGCGCCGGCGACGTGATCGCGCGGCCGGGTGGCGACGAGTTCATCATCCTGGTGCCGCGCATCGTGCACACCGCCGAGGTCGAGAGCGTCGCGCAGCGGCTGGTGCGCGCGCTCGCGGTCCCCGTCGTCGCGGGCGGGCGCGAGCTGTTCGTCAACGCCAGCGTCGGCGCCGCGATCTTCCCCGACCACGGTCACGACGCGGGGACGATCGTCGGGCACGCCGACGCCGCGATGTACCGCGCCAAGGGGCTCGGCGGCAGCCGCTTCGCCCTCTACGACGAGTCGATGGAAGCGGCGGCGAGCGAACGGCTCGCGCTCGAGAACGACCTGCGCCACGCGATCCTGCGCGACGAGCTGGCGCTGCTGTACCCGCCCGTCGTCGACGTCGCGACGCGGCGCATCGCGGGCTGCGAGGCGCTCTTGCGCTGGCAGCACCCGGTGCGCGGTCTCGTCTCGCCGACGGTCTTCATCCCGATCGCCGAGGAGAGCGGCGCGATCGTCGCCCTCGACCGCTGGGTGCTGCGCGAGGCGTGCGCGACGGCGGCGCGCGTGCGCGCGCACCAGCCCGAGTTCCGCGTCGCGGTGAACTTCTCGCCGCGCGACTTGCGCGAGCCCGATCTGCCCGACGTCGTCGCGGCGATGCTGGCCGAGCACGGCCTGCCGCCGGGCGCGCTCTCGATCGAGGTGACCGAGCACGTGCTGCTCGACGACTCGGTGCTGCCCGCGCTGCGCCGCATCTGCGCGCTCGGCGTCGGGGTGACGGTCGACGACTTCGGCGTCGGCTACAGTTCGCTGGCGTATCTCAAGCGGCTGCCGATCACGGCGCTGAAGATCGACCGCGCGTTCATCCGCGAGGTCGCCGACGACGCCTACGACCAGGCGATCGTCGGCTCGATCCTGTCGGTCGCCCGCACGCTCGGCCTGCACGTCACGGCGGAAGGCGTCGAGACCGAGGAGCAGCTCGCCTTCGTGGCCTCGCTGGGCTGCGACGAGGCGCAAGGGTTCAGGTTCGGCCCCGCGATCACCGGCGACGCGCTGGAGGAAGCGGTCGTTCGCCGCTCGCCCCGCTACGCCGAGCGCGGGGCGTAAGAACCAAACCCCCCGATACCAGGAGATATTTCCGCCGCCTTTCCCGGTACGATGGCGTACGAAGGAAGGGGGCGAAGCAGTGGCGATCGTGTGGAAGGTCGAGGACGAGGCGGAGCGGGTCCTCCGGGAGCGCCGCGCGTTCCGCGACAGCTTGGCGTCGCTCGCCCGGCCGCCGTCCGACGTGGACGCGGCGGAGCTGATCTACGGCGAGCTCGTGGCGAACACCGTTCGCTACGCGCAGGGGGCGGTCGAAGCGCGCCTCGAGGTGCACGACGGCGACCCGCCCGTGCTGGTCGTCCGCGACCACGGCCCCGGGCTGCGCGTCAAGCCCTGGACGCCGCACCGCGATCCGTACGCGGAGTCGGGCCGCGGCCTCGGCATCGTGGAGCTGCTCGCCCGCCACGTCGCGGTCGGTGACGCCGAGGGCGGCGGAACGGTGGTGCGCGCGACGCTCCCCGTCACGCCGCGCGAGCGAGCCGCATGAGAATCGGAAGAAGCCGGTCCCCGCGACCGGCTTCTTCACGTACTTCTACTTCGTGTTCAGCCGCAGCCCGACGTCGAACGTGCGCGGCGGCGCGTAATGATTGCCCTGCGCGTTCGCGAACGTGACGTAGTAGCGGTCGTTGAAGAGATTCCGCACGCGCAGCGTCAGCGCCATGCCGTTGCGCAGCGCGAACCCTTTCTCGGCGTCGAGCGTGAGATGGGGCGTGCGTTTGCACGGACCGCCCGCACTGCCGTCCGCGCCGCCGCAGCTGATCCCGCCGTTGCCGTTCAGCGCCGAGGACAGGCCGTTGCCGTACTCGCCGTCGACCGAGAACCAGCCGCCGCGGCGGTCGTTGACGACCAGCCCCGCGTTGACGTCGATGCGCTGGTCGTGGTCGGCGGGGAACCAGTCCTCGCCGGCGCCGAAGCACGGCGCGAGCAGCTGCGTCTCGCAGCCTTTGTTCGCCGAGTACGTGTGCGTGACCGAGGCGTAGAAGCGGCCGGCGCGCGCCAGACCGATCTGGTAGTACGCGGTCTGCGTCGCGATCCGCCCGACGGCGAAGTTGATGTCCTGGTGCAGGTTCGTCACGCCGACCTGCGTGTCGTCGATGAGGTCGGTCGCGTTCTTCTGCATGACGCGCACGCCCAGGTCGCCGCGGCCGAGCGCGAAGTGCCCGCCCAGCTCGTACACCGAGTCGCGCTGCGGCTTGAGGTCGAACTGCGCGATGCTGCTCTGCAGCGGCAGGTTCAGCGTGTACGCCGCGAGCGGTGAGACGTTCTCGAGCGAGAACGGCGTGAAGAACCTCCCGTAGTACGCGTAGACGCTGTCGCGCGGGCCGAAGAACCGGGTCAGCTTGACGCGCGGGCTGAGCTGCCCGAACCCGCTCGCGAACTGCGCCGACGCGACGGTGAACGAGTCGGCGCGCACGCCGTAGTCGAGCTGCCAGCCGCGGCCCATCTTCCAGCTGTCCTGGACGTACGCGGCCGCCAGGTGCCCCGCGTTCGGCGTTGCGTCGACGACGGTGAACGGCGCGTCCGGCGTCGCCGGCGTGAAGACCGGGGCGAGGAAGTTCCCGGGCTGCAGCGTGACCGCGTACGTCTTCGCGACGTGCGTCGCGTCGTAGAGCGCGCCGAACGCGACCGCGTGCTTCGCGCTCCGGTTGACGTAGTCGAGGTTGCCGCCGGCGTCGATCGCGATGCGGTCGCCGTTCAGCGAGAACCCGCACGTGCCGTTCGAGTACTGCACCGCCGGGTTGGGGTTCGGGTTCGTCACGACGCCGCCCACGACCGGGCCGGTCGAGAGCAGCGCGTTCGCGCAGTCGCCCGGCGCGCCGGGATCGTTCGCCGCGCCGAAGACGAAGTCGTTGCCCGGGTCGCCGAAGTCGCGGATGCGCGAGCGCTTGTACGACGGCCCGAACGAGAGCGCGCCGTGGTCGCCGATCGGGTGCCGGAACTGCAGCGCGGTGAAGAAGTCCTCTTGCGTCTCGTTGTCGTCCGCACGAGCCGGTTGACCGCCGGCGACGTCGTTCGGGATCTGATACGTCTGGTACGACCGGCTGACGGTCAGGTTCAGATAGTTCGGACCGGCCGGCAGCGTGTAGCGCAGGAACTGGTTGCTGTTGCTGAACGCGTCGTGCGGCGAGTCGAAGTTCGGCGGGTCGAGGCCGCGGATGCCGCGCTGGTTTCGGAACGCGGTGACCAGCGTGCCCTTTCCGACATTCGCGTGGTAGCCCAGCGTCGCATCCAGGTTCGCGTACGAGCCGAGCGTGAGATCGCCGAACCAGCCCGGCGGGCCGGAGCCCGTGCGCGTGTTGATGTTGAGCACCGAGGCGAAGCGCTCGCCGTACTGAGCCGGGTACGCGCCTTGCAGCGCTTCGACGAACGCGATGTCGTTGGGATCGAACTCGCTCCCGACGATGCGGTTCAGCTCCTGCGGGATCGGCACGCCGTCGACGACGTAGTTGATGTCGCCGTGGTCGCCGTTGATGTGCACGACGCCGTTCGCGCCGCGCGCCGCGCCCGGGAGCTGGATCAGCAGGTTCGGCAGGCTGCCGCCCGCGGGCGAGCGGGTCAGCGCCTCGGCGTTGAGGCTGAGATCCGTCCCCGAGCCGCGCAGCGGCGGGCGCGCGGTGACGGAGGTGCGCCCGATCTCGCGCAGCTGCGAGAGCGCCAGCGTGACGTTCGCGCCGGCGCTCGTGACGTCCACGCGCAGGCCGGCGCGGCCTTGCGGCGCAACCGCGGAGACGTCGTAGGTCCCGGCCGGAACCGCGGGGATGGTGAAGACGCCGCGCGCGTCGGTGCGCGCCCGCAGGGTGAGGTTGGAGCCGGTCGCGGTGACGTCGGCGCCGGCGACGGGCTGGTTCGCGGCGGTGACGGTGCCCGAAAGCACGGTCGTGCCGGTTTGGGCGAGCGCGCCCGGCGCGCTCGCGAGGACGAGGACGGAGATGAGGGCGAGCGCACGGAGCGGCCCGCCGGGACGATGACGGCTGAACATGATTCCCTTCGCAACTGTGACGGTGATCGAGCCGCGCTAGGCGCGCGGCGGACGGTCAGCGGGCGAAGGCCGGCGGCGGGCGGTTCGGGACGAAGAGCCGGTAGGGGTCGGTCGCGGCGGCCGGCCGCGGGGCGCGGCGCCGCAGTGCGGTGTGCTGGGCGGCCGGCGCGACGGTCGCGACCAGCGCGACCAGGACGGCCACGACGCGGTCGCGGGTGGCCCGGAACAGGAACGCCGAGCAGAGCAGCGCGACCAGGCCGCACAGCAGCGCCACCGCCAGCCGGTCGGGCTCGAGCGAGGCGCCTTCCGCGAGGAACAGCAGGGCAGCCAGCGCGGCCTGGACCGCGAGGCCGAAGCCGGCGACGGCCGGCGTAACCGGGCCGAGTGCGGCCCGGATGAGCGCGAGCCGGCGGCGCCGCTCGGCGGCCGGGCCGATCAGCCCCAGCGGGGCGGCCACGGCGGCCAGCAAGCCGAGCGCCGCGGCGAGCATGACGGCGTGCGCGGGAGAGTCCCAGACGAAGCTCCGGGCTCCGGCCGCGTGGATCACGCCGTGCACGAACACGGCCGCGGAGAACGTCAGCGCCGCCCAGAGGCCGAACGCCGCGCGACGCCGGGGAGACATGGCGTCCGGATTCTTCCGGAGCCCAGGGAGGAGCGCCTTCCGCGAGAGTGCCGTCTTCGGCGCGCCACCGCCGGGACCGGAAAAGCGGTCCCAAGGGTACTAGCCGGACCGGTCCGGCCGCGCAGACGGCCGGTGACCGGGGCCGAGAGGTCCCGCCCGCCCCGGTTCGAAGCATCGTCCCCCTCCCCGCCCCTCCCGAGAAAGCCATGCACTCCCCGTCCGTCCCGTTCGAGTCCGCCGACACCGTCAACCGGGTCGTGGCGCTGCTGATCCGTTTCCCGGAGCTCCACAGCGTCCGCTCGAACCCGGCGGACGCCTCGCTGACGCTCTCGTTCGCGGTGCGCGAACGGCTCGACCGCGCCAAGACGAGCGCGCTGGCCGAGCGCGTCTCCGACCACGTGCGCGCGTTCCTCGACCTGCGCGGCGAGGCGCCGGACACGATCGCGCTCTCGTGCGAGCGCGATGCCGCGGTGACGTTCGTGCACGTCACGCGCGACGCGGCGACGTTCTCGCGCGAGGAGCTGGAGCTGGTGGTCGCCGTCTTCGCCGACGCGTACGGTGAGCGGCTCGTGCGCGACGGCGCGAACGCCGCGCCCGACGACGACGACCCGGCCGCGCGCGACGAGCTGGTCGACGTGGCGCTCGACGCGCTGCGCGACCCGACGCAGCGCCGCCGGCTCGTCGGTTTCCGCGAGGAGCAGCGCGTCCTCGTCTACTTCGTGCATTCCCGCAAACGGACGAAAGCCAGGGCCCGATCCTAACTCCCAGCACCGTGACCATCCTCGTCGTCGGCGACGTCATGGGTTCGCCGGGGCGCGAGGTCCTCAAGAAGCATCTCGCGCTGGCGCGCGAGCAGCATCACGCCGACGCGGTGATCGTCAACGGCGAGAACGCCGCGGGCGGCTTCGGCCTGACCGTGCAGACCGCCGACGAGATGTTCGCCGCCGGCGCCGACTTCATCACCAGCGGCAACCACATCTGGGACAAGCGCGAGTTCCGGCCGGTGCTGGACGAGACCGACCGCATCCTGCGCCCGGCCAACTACCCGCCTGGGCTGCCCGGCCGCGGGGCGGGGACGTTCACCGCCGCCAACGGCGTGCAAGTCGGCGTGGTGAACCTGATGGGCCGCGTCTTCATGCCGCCGGTCGACGACCCGTTCCGCGTCGGCCGCGCGCTGGTCGACGACCTGCGCGAGCTGACCAAGGTGATCGTGGTCGACGTGCACGCCGAGGCGACGTCGGAGAAGATGGGGCTCGGGCGGTTCTTCGACGGCTCGGTGTCGTTGGTGTACGGGACGCACACGCACGTCCAGACCGCGGACGAGCAGATCTTCGCCGGCGGGACCGCCTACCTCACCGACGTCGGGATGACCGGCCCGTCGGACGGCGTCATCGGGATGGAATCCGGGCCGGTGCTGGAGCGTTTCACCAACGCGGTGTCCGAGCGCTTCGCCGTCCAGAAAACGGGTACACGACAATTTTGCGCGGCAGTCGCGACCGTGGACGTCGCAACCGGACGTGCGCTCGACATCAAACGCATTACTCTTCGAGGCCTAGCATGATCGAGCCACAGAGGACACCCGCGTCGGGCGTTCTCAAGGTGTCTGCTCAGTCGAATCCCAACTCCGTCGCCGGCGCGCTCGCCGGAGTCCTGCGCGAAAAGCCCACCGCCGAGCTCCAAGCGATCGGCGCCGGAGCGACCAACCAGGCAGTCAAAGCAATCGCCATCGCGCGCTCCTACCTGCACGCCAGCTCGATCGATCTCGTCTGCGTCCCGGAGTTCACCGACGTCGAGATCGACGGGAACGTGCGGACCGCGATCCGCCTGCTGGTCGAGCGCCGGAGCCTCTAGCCATCACCGTCGACTTCCACTCCCACACGCTCGAGAGCGACGGCTCGCTGAGCCCGGGCGCGCTGGTCGAGCGGATGCGGGCGCGCGGGGTGTCGTGGTTCTCGATCACCGACCACGACACGACCCGGGCCTACGAGCGCGTCGAGGCGCGCGGTCAGCGCGTCGTGACGGGAATCGAGATCAACACGACCTGGGACGGAAGCGACGTCCATATCCTCGGCTACCGGATCCCGACGGGTCCCTCGCCGCTGGCCGAGGCCATCGAGCGCAATCGGACGCACCGCCGGGCGCGGATCGACACGATGGTCGCGGGCCTGAACGGCGCCGGCTACCCGGTCACGGTGGAGCAGGTGCTGGCGGAGTCCGGCGGCGGCCACGCGCTGGGGCGGCCGCACGTCGCGAAGGCGCTGGTGCGCGCCGGGATGATCCGCGACGTCAAGACGGCGTTCGAGCAACTCCTCTCGCGCGGGAAGCCCGGCTACGCACCCTCGCACCACATCACGCCGCTCGAGGCCATCGAGGTCGTGCGCCGCAGCGGCGGCGTCCCGGTACTGGCGCATCCGGGCCGGCTCAAGGACGAGGCGATCCTGGACGACCTGGCCGGGCGAGGGCTCCAGGGACTCGAGGTGTTCTATCCCACCCACACGGCGCAGCAGACGGCCCACTTCCGGGCCAAGGCCGGCCGCTACGGCTTGGTGATGACCGCCGGCTCGGACTTCCACGACGCGCGCTACAACACGGGCGGCGTCGGGGTCGACGTCGACGAGGCCGACGTGCGCCCGTTCCTCGACCTCGTCGCGTAGCATACTGCCGGCTTACTTCGGAGTATACAGTCCCCGCCGGACGCATTCGACGGCCAGCTCTTCGCGGCTGCTGACCTCGAAGACCTCGAACAGCCGCGCCACCAAATTGCGCACCGTGTGCAGCGAGCGTTTGCGCAGGCGCGCGATCTCCGGATTCGACTTTCCCTGGCAGATCAGTGCGAGGACCTCGCACTGCACGCTCGTGAGGCGAACCGCGTTGTGGCGCGCCGCATCGACCTTTCGCTTCAGGTACGAGGTCGGCGGAAGATGCTTCGTCTCGTCGACCATGTACGCGTACGCTTTGCGGTCGCGCGTCAGTGCCCACAGCCGCTCCGCAACCATCACGGCACGCCGTGTGTACCCGCGCTGCCGGTATACGCCGAAAACGCGTCTGTAGTTTTCGACCGCGCGCTCCCGGTCGCCGTTCGCCTCGAAGACGAGCCCGTCGACCAGCGCGCGGTAGATCTCCAACATGGACGACTGTGCCAACAGCCGCATCGGCGACATCGGCGGGAGGCCGTCGAAAAGATGGATCAGCTCTCTCGCTCGAGCGGGCCGGATCGCGACCAGCTCCTCGGCGAGGACGAGCGGAACGACGTGCTCGTCACCCGATAAGCTCGCAGTGTCGATCGTCGCGAACAGCTCTGCCGCGGAGTCGGCATGGTCGCGGTGGGCGAGCGGCTCGCCTCGGGTTCGCGCGACCCATGCGCGCCGGCAGCGGCCTTGGACGCGAAATGCGCCGGTAGGGGCCAGGTCCTCGGCCAGCCGCGCCTCGCGCGCGGCTTCGAGCGGATCGCCCTGGACCTCCAGCTCAAACGCTGCGGCGCAATACGCGATGAAGAAGTGGGCCTCGGGGAGCGCCGGTGAAGACGGATCGATGCGCGCCCGCCGGTCGGCGACGTATGCCCACGTCCGGCGATCGAGGCGCTCGAGCGCGAGATGCGCCAGTGCGCGCGTGCAGTTCGCCTCGAAATACCGGTCGCGGTGGCGGCAACGGTCCAAGCTGGTGAGGGCGCGGATGAACAGCGTGACCGCCTCGGCTTCGAGCCCGCGCGCGGACGCGATCCACGCCCGAAACTGCACCGCGCGCGCGTACACGAGATCCGCGCTTTCGTCGATCGTTCGCAGCATCGCATCGGCGGTAGCGAAGTCGTGGGCGCAGTAATACGCCAAACCTAGGTTCATCGAGATCTCGGAGACGATCGTCGGATGCGCACCGAACGCTTCCGCCGAGCGCTGCGCCTCCAACAGCGCTTGCAAGCCCGCAGCCGCTTCACCGCAGCGCAGGCGCGCTTCGCCGGTCAGCATCCGCGTGGTTATCGCTTCGTCGGAATCAAGCGGCGCGGGCGGCGTTCCGCGAAGCACCTCGAGTGCTTCGGCGGAACGCTGCAGGCGCAGGAGCGCGCGGGCTCTCAACAGGCAGACGTGAACGTGCGCGCTCGCATCGCGAACGCGGACGGCGTCGCACAGCTCGAGGCAGCGGCCGAAGTCACCGGCGAACCAGGCTTGCATGGCATCGTCGACGGTGACCCGCCGGGTTGCGGTGCGCTTCCGAACTGCTAGTGCCGCGGCATCCCCCTCGGGTTTACGACGAAGAAGCGCCCCGGCGGGACGCCTCTCGACACCCTATGCGCGGCGGTTCGCTGTTAGGACACCATTCTCCGCCAGCTCAGTGACGGTCCGGAAGGCCGGAACCGGTATCGAACGCGACGGGCTGCACGATCGGCGCCGGATGATCGGGCAGACCCGAACCCGTGTCGTCCGTTGATGCAAAAGTACCACCATTGAGTGCGATGAGAAGGGCGACGAAGACTAACATTGATGTCGTAACCTCGTGTCGAACGTTGCGTGAACGTCAGGTACGATCGTACCTGACTCGATGCAGTATAGTGGGTTGCCGAAACTCGCGCATCGTTTTGCTGTCCTGGCGCCCGCAAAAGACTAGTACGACCGGTCCGTGGACAAAAACGCCGTCGGCGTGCACCATCAGTGCAAATGAATCAAGCCGTCGCCGCGTGGGTGTGCCCGGGGCGCTCGAGTTCTCGGCGAATGAGCTGCCCCGACTGCGGGCACCGTCCGTCTCGACACGGGGATCGCGGGTGCTCGCACTACGATCCCGGCACGCGTCTCAGCCGTCCGCTCTCGTGCTCGTGCCGCCGCACGCGCGCCGAACTTCGTGCTCGGCCGCTCGGCGAACGCGAGCGAAACGAGTAGCGGCGACCTCGCCGCCGACCGTCTCTGCGAGCCCGCTTCGCCACACCGAAGGCGCGGCTCGCCTACACCCCGGGGACGGCCGGCGGCGGCGGTACTTTCGCCCGTAGTATGCTGCGGGTGCGGGGCGCCCGCCGAGCGGGTAGATGCTCGCCATGACGGAAGACGAAGTCCGGCCCTACGTCGGCAAAGCCGTGCGCATCACCCTCGACGACGGGCGCGTGCTCGCCGGGACCCTGCACGCCGACGACGGCGGCGGCCACGGCCACAGCCACTACGCGGTGGTCTCCGACCCCGTCCAGGAGGGCGGTCAGAAGGTGACCGCGACGATCCACGGCGCCGAGCGCATCACCGAGATCGAGGACGCCTCGGACGACCCGGCGGCGGTGGAATGACCGACCAGCTCGGCCTCCTCGCCTCGCGGCTCGCGGTCGGCCTGAGCTACGCCGCGCACGGCGCGCAGAAGGCGTTCGGGTGGTTCGAGGGACCGGGGCCGGAAGGGGCGGCCGGCTACATGGAGAGCCTCGGCTTCAAGCCCGGCAAGCAGTACGCGACCGTCGCGTCGGACGGCGAGATCGCGGCCGGGCTGATGATGGCGCTCGGGCTCGGCGGCCCGATCGGCCCGGCGATCGTCCTGTCCGGGATGATCGTCGCGCAGACGACGGTGCACGCGAAGAACGGCTTCTTCACCGCGAAGGGCGGGATCGAGCTCGGGCTGCTGTACGCGTCGGCCGCGCTGGCCTTCGCGTCCTCGGGTTACGGCGATCTCTCGCTCGACCACGCGCTGGGTCTCGACGAGAAGCTGCGGCACCCGGCGTTCACCGCGCTGGCGCTGGCCGCCGGGATCGCGGCGGGCTACGGCGTGCTCGGCCGCCGCGAGACCGGCCCGCCCGAAGGGACGCTCGCGACGCCGACGATCAAGGGCGGCGAGCGCAACGGCTCGTCGACCGCGCAGCGCTCGCCCGCGGCGAGCTGATCTACCCGCGGCGCGCGCGGCCTTGCCGGACGGTCACGGAAGGCGCGGCAACAGGCGTTCCAGCGTCTCGTGCGCGGTCGTGACGATCGCGACCAGCCGCTCGTCCTGCGCCTG
>Ga0066662_10000948_pt1 | contig 12973 bp, 9 predicted proteins | sample GraSoiAngelo_111_FD_133939 | JGI IMG/M metagenome (GOLD analysis project Ga0066662, IMG submission 133939) | Grasslands soil microbial communities from the Angelo Coastal Reserve, California, USA - 14_0903_12_40cm | ecosystem: Environmental > Terrestrial > Soil > Grasslands | place: USA... | reverse complement strand
GCCCTTGTTGACGCCGTGGCTTTTCAGGACATTGGCGAACCGGCAGACCTGATCGTGCAATTGGGCGTAGGTGATGTGCGTGGATTGGGTGGGATCGTCGCCCTCCCAGATGATCGCAACCTGATCGGCACGCTCAGCCAGGTGCCGGTCGATGCAGTTCATCGCCACATTTGTGGTGCCGTCCTCGAACCATTTGATCGAGACCGCGCCGGGCGCAAAGGAGGTGTTCTTCACCTTGGTAAACGGCTTGATCCAGTCGATCCCCTTGCCGTGCTCTGCCCAGAATGTTTCGGGCGTCGAAACTGACGATTCGTGCATACTGACGTATTTCGTCGCGTTAACGTGAGCACGCCCTGCCCAGTGCGCCGGCACGCCGTAAACCGATGCGTCTGACTTTTCTGTGCTCACCTTGGAGCCTCCTCGGCGCACTCGGATTTGCTGCGAGCGGATGACGTCAGTGCCAGCCGCGGTAGCCGCGGAAGGCGTTCCGAAATCGAACGGTGCGAGCCCGTTAGGCTCGAGCCGCGCTATTTGTTCAGGTCGACGGCCGGCGGCTGGCTGATGGCAGCGCCGAGCTCACGAAACTGGGCGTTCATCTTTTCCATCTGCTCCTTGAGATGATTTTGATAGATCGTCCCCATCTCTTGCGGGTTTTTCGCATGCAGCAGCCGTTGCGCGAGCTCGAAACCGGCAGCGACATTGGCTTCGGCGAATGCGACCGCCTTTTCATTCATCTCCTTCGCGCTTGAATAGGTCGCGCGAACGCCGGAATCGGCCTTCTCCCTCAGCTTTTGGGATTCGGACATATATTTCGACACTGCCTCTTTGGCTTTATCAAGCGTGGTCTGCGCCATCTCACGCATCTTCTCGGCCTGCTCGTTGATCTGCTCACTCATGGTACTCTCCATCCCTGATGCGGTTGCGGTTACGTCGTTCTTCCAAAGCCGCCCCTGCAGCTCACTCGGCGGGTTCAGCGACCCTCTTTAGCTTCTCGCGGAGTTCATCCACCAGCACGCGGGTATTTTCCGTGTAATCGATGGGAACCACGACGAGGTGTACGCCGCCGCCCTTGAACGCGCTTTCGAGCGTCGGGATCAGCGAGTCCGCGCTTTGGACCCGCGAGCCTTTCGCGCCGTAGCTTTCGGCATATTTGACGAAGTCCGGATTGCCGAACGTCAGCCCAAAATCGGGGAAACTATCCACCGCCTGCTTCCAGCGGATCATGCCGTAGGCCGAATCCTCCAGGATCAGCACCACGAGGTTCAGCTTGAGGCGAACCGCGGTTTCCATTTCCTGCGAGTTCATCATGAAGCCGCCGTCGCCACAGACCGCGAGCACCCGGCGTTCGGGATACAGCATCGCCGCCATCATCGCGGAGGGCAGCCCCGCGCCCATGGTCGCCAGCGCGTTGTCGAGCAGCAGCGTGTTCGCCACATAAGTGCGGTAATTGCGCGCGAACCAGATCTTGTACATGCCGTTGTCGAGCGCGACGATGCCGTCCTCGGGAATGACCCGCCTGACATCGTGGACGATGCGTTGCGGCGTCGGTGGCCAACGGTCTTCCATCGCCCGGTCCGTGATCCGGCTCAGGATGCTTTCGCGCAGCCCGAGCAACGCGCCGGCATTGTGCAGCCTTCCCTCGACGCGATCCGCCAGCAATTCGAGGCTCGGCCCGACATCGCCCACGACTTCACATTGCGGAAAGTAGACCCTCTCGACGTTGGCCGGCGTGTAGCTGACGTGGATGACGTGAGGGCCTTTCGGGCCCATGATGAAGGGCGGCTTTTCGATGGTGTCGTGGCCGATGGCAATGATCAGATCGGCGCGGTCGACGGCTTCATGCACGTAGTCGCGCTCGCTGAGCGCAGCCGTTCCCATGTAAAGGTTGCTCCCGCCAGGTACCGTCCCCTTTCCCATCTGCGTGGTGAAGAACGGAATCTGCGTGCGGCGGACGAAGCCGCCGATACCCGCCGTGCTGCGCGGACGGGACGCCGCGGCGCCCAGCATGATCAACGGCCGCTTGGCGTTGAGGATCATTTCAGCGGCGCGGTCCAGCGAAGCACGATGCGCCACTGGAATCTCGATCGGATGCTGCGCCACCATAGCGACGTCTTCGGCTTCTTCACCGGCGATATCCTCCGGCAGTTCCAGCAAGACCGGCCCCGGCCGCTCTTCCATGGCGATGCGGAAGGCATCGCGAACGATGGTCGGAATGCTGCTGGTGCTGACGATCTGGAGCGACAGCTTGGTCAGCGGCTTGAAAGCGCTGACCACGTCGACGATCTGGAATTTGGCCTGCCGGCTGCTCATGATGCCCTTCTGGCCCGTGAGCATGATCATCGGCATGGCGCCGAGCAGCGCGTAGGCGGCCCCTGTCGTCAGGTTCAAGGCGCCGGGGCCCAGCGTGGTGATGCACACGCCCGGCTTGCCGGTCAGCCGTCCATACGTCGCGGCCATGAAGGCCGCGCCCTGCTCATGACGCGTCAAGATCAGCTTGATCGACGAGTTGCGCAGGCTTTCGACGACATCGAGGTTTTCCTCGCCGGGAACTCCGAAAATCTGGTCGACGCCCTCGTTCTCGAGTGCGGCAACCAACAAGTCTGATCCTTTAGCCATGAGGCCATCTCTCCCGTTTTCAATTCAATGCCACACGACGCACTTCAGGCATGCATGGCGCCCGCCGTGTTCAGTCAGATCCGGCCATCGCCTTCGAGATACCCTCGCGTTCGCGTGTCGGGCATCCAGAGCGACGCAATGAGAGCGACCAGTGCCATCGCCGCGACGTACCAGAAGAACAGGGTTTCGTAGCCGAAGGACTTCAGCGACAGCGCAAGATATTCCGCCGTTCCGCCGAACATCGCATTGGCAATGGCGTAGGGAAGGCCTACTCCCAGCGCGCGCACCTCGGGCGGAAACAGTTCGGCCTTCACGACGCCGCTGATGGAGGTATAGAAACACGCGATCATGAGGCCGATCATGATCAGGCCAAAAATGACATAGAGGTTAGTTGCGCTGGACAACGCCATCAAAAGCGGCACCGCCCCCAAAGTTGCGCAGCCGCTGAACAGGATCATGTTGTTGCGGCGGCCGATCCTGTCCGAAAGTGCCCCGAATACCGGCTGCAGCAGCATGAAAGCGATCAGGGCAGCGGTCATGATCGAGCTGACCGTCTTCGGGTCAAGCTTCACGCTGTTGACCAGAAACTTCTGCATGTACGTCGTGAACGTATAAAAAAACAGCGATCCGCCGATCGTAAACGCGAGAACGATCAGCAGCGCGCGTTTGTGGTGCAACAGGGCGGACAGAGAACCAGCCTCCTTGCGATGCATGGTGTCCGCCGACGCCGTCTCCTGCAATGAGCGGCGGAGATACAAGGCCACGATGGCTGCAAAAGCTCCAAACAAGAACGGAATCCGCCATCCCCATTCCTTCAACTCGTCGAGCGACAACGTCTGTTGCAGGATCACCACGACGAGCAGTGCAAGAAGCTGTCCGCCGATGAGCGTGACGTACTGGAAAGACGAATAGAACCCGCGATTGCCCTTGCCGGCAATCTCGCTCATGTAGGTTGCAGCCGTCCCATACTCGCCGCCGACCGATAGGCCTTGTGCCATCCGGGCAAAGAGCAGCAACGCCGGCGCCGCCGCGCCGATGGTTTGATAGGTGGGGAGAATCCCTATCATCAGCGATCCGGCGCACATCAGGAGCACCGAGAGCACCATGGAATTCTTTCGGCCATGCGCGTCGGCGATCCAGCCGAATAGCCAGCCACCGAGCGGCCGCATGAAGAAACCCACGGCGAAAATTCCGGCGGTCGCCAGCAACTGGCTGGTCTGGTCGCCTGACGGGAAGAATGCAGCCGCAAAATAGATCGAGGTAAAAGCGTATGCATAGAAGTCATACCACTCGACCAGGTTTCCGGACGAGGCAGCCACGATCGCCTTGATGCGCGAGAGCTTTTGCGCCGTACTATCGGCGGGAATTGTCGTTTCCGATACGGCCGTCAATGTCATGGTTGCTATCCTCCCAACCGGCGGATGATGCTTTGGGTGAAATCGCCCGTGGACGCCTTGCCGCCCAGATCCGGGGTACGAACCCCATCCTTGCGCAGGACCTGATCGATGGCGCCTCTCAGACGGGTCGCGAGGCCAGGCTGATCAATGTGCTCCAGCATCAGCCCGACCGCCAGTAGTAAAGCGAGCGGATTGGCGATGCCCTTGCCGGCAATATCGGGAGCGGAGCCGTGCACGGCTTCGAATATGGCCGCGTCCGGTCCGATGTTGGCGCCCGGGGCCATGCCGAGGCCGCCGACCAGTCCGGCAAGCTGGTCCGACAGAATGTCGCCGAAAAGGTTGGTGGTGACGATGACATCGAACTGCCAGGGATTCATCACAAGCTGCATCGCGGTCGCATCGACGATGCGATCGTCCATCTGGACCTTGCCCTCGTACTTCTTCGCCACCTCGTGCCCGACCTCGAGGAAGATGCCGGTCAGCGCCTTCAGCACGTTGGCCTTGTGGACGACCGTTACCTTCTTGCGTCCGTTCTTGAGCGCATAATCGAACGCGAATTCGATGATCTTGCGCGATCCCTCGCGGGTGTTGACTCCGGTCGAAATCGCGACCGCGTGCGGATCGTCCCCGATCGGGATGTAATGTTCGAAGGCCACGTAAAGGCCGCCGAGGTTTTCTCGCACCAGCACGATGTCAATATCATCGAAGCGTCCCCCGGGGACCATGCTTCGAACCGGACGCACATTGGCGTAAAGCCCGAACTCCTCGCGCAGCCGAACATTGATCGAGCGGAATCCGCCGCCGACAGGTGTCGTCAAGGGGCCCTTCAGCGCGAGCCGCGTGCGCCGGATGCTGTCCAGCGTTGCCTGTGGCAGCGGATCATGGCTTTCCGCGATGGCCGCCAGGCCACCCTGCTGGACATCCCACTCGAAGGGCGAGCCGAGCGCTTCGAGGATATCGACGGCGGATGTCACGATCTCCGGACCAATCCCGTCGCCTGGGATGAGCGTTGCGGGAAGCTTCGTTTTGGATTGAGCAGGCATTTCATACCCCGATGAATGAGAGCTGCCGGATGTTGCGGATGTCGGACATAGAGCCCTGCACTTAAGACGCGGGGCTTGTGGCGGCGCCGGGAAGCCCTTCCTGCTTGTTGATCCACAGCACCGCGATGACCCCCGCGATCTGAAGCAGCGCCAGCGGAATCAACGCCATGGGAAAGCTCCCGGTCGCCTCCTTGATGACCCCGAGCAGCCACACCGCGCCCGAAGTACCGATGTGCGATAAGGTGTTGATACCTGCGATGCCCGCGGCGGCCGTCGCCGGCGAAAGTGTCCCAGTGGCCAACGCCCAGAACGGTCCCTTGATCGAATAGTTGCCGATCAAGACGACGCTCAGAATGGCAAGCGTCACCGGCAATGAGCTCGTGAGCATGGTTGCAAGGAGCGCGGTGGCGCACAACGCAAGCGGGATTGCGGTGTTTTGAGCATGGGCGTTCGAGCGGTCCGAATATCTTCCCCAAAAGATCATCGCCACCGATGCGATCCCAAACGGGATCGCATTCAGGAAGCCGGTTTCCATGTCCGACATCCCGAACGATTTCACAATTTGGGGCTGCCATAGCGACAAAGCGTTGCTCGTCGCGGAGCTCCCGGCATAGATCAAGCCGAGGATGAGCACATATTTATTCGTCAGAATCTGCCACAGCGACATGTGGCCGACCTTCTTCGCCGTCGAGCTTTCCGATTGCAAACGCGCTTCCAGCCATTCGCGTCCTTCCGGTGCGAGCCACCTTGCTTCGATAGGCTTGTTCGGAAGTCGAAAATAACAAAACACGCCAAGCATGACGGCTGGAATAGCTTCGACGATGAAAAGCCACTGCCAGCCTCGCAAACCGAGCAAGCCGTCCATCGACAGCAGGGCGCCGGATATCGGCGAGCCCAGAAAACTCGACAACGGGATCGCTACCATGAACACTGCAACGATGCGGGCGCGATAGTTCGCCGGAAACCAGTAGGTTAGAAACAGGATCACCCCGGGAAAAAACCCGGCCTCCGCCGCGCCCAACAAAAAACGCCCGATATAAAATGTAACGGGCCCTACGGCGAACGCGGATAGAATGCCAACCAGTCCCCAGGTAACCATGATGCGCGCGATCCAAATACGCGCTCCGACCTTCTGCATCGCCAGGTTGCTCGGCACCTCGAACAGGATATAGGCGATGTAAAACAGCCCGCCGCCCAAGCCGAATGCCGCCTGCGTAAGCCCCAAGTCCTTGTTCATCTGCAGAGCCGCGAAGCCGGCATTCACGCGGTCGACGTAGGCAATGAAATAGCAGAGCATGAAGAAGGGAAGGATGCGCCACGTGATCCGGCGCATCGTTTCCGTCTCAATCTTCGATAACGGCGCGGAAGTTGTTGACATGGCGTCCTCGGATTGCCGATCAAGCCGCGAGCTGGCGCAGCACGTATTGGAGGATCCCGCCGTTGCGGAAATACTCCAGCTCATCGAGGGTATCGATGCGGCAGGTCAACGGAACGACGGCCTGAAGTACGCCATCGGACCCGCGAATCTCGATCGCAAGTTTCTGCCGGGGAACCAAGCCGCTCTCGATGCCGCGCAGCGTGACGATCTCGTCGCCCTTCAATCCGAGCGATCGCCACGAGGCGCCCTCCTCGAACACCAGCGGCATCACGCCCATCCCGACCAGGTTCGAACGGTGAATGCGCTCGAAGCTTTCGGCAATCACCGCGCGGATGCCCAGGAGGTTGGTGCCCTTGGCGGCCCAATCCCGCGATGAACCGGTGCCGTATTCCTTGCCGGCGAAAACCACCAGCGGTACCTTGTCCGCCTGATAACGCATGGCGGCCTCGTAGATCGACATCCGGGCGCCGCTCGGCTGATGAATGGCATAACCGCCTTCGATCACCTTGCCGGCTTCGTCCTTCACCATCTGGTTCTTGATGCGGATGTTGGCGAACGTGCCCCGCATCATCACTTCATGGTTGCCGCGGCGGGTGCCATACTGGTTGAAGTCGACGACGCGGATCTGGTGATCGCGCAGATAGTGCCCGGCCGGGCTGCTTTCCTTGATCGAGCCTGCGGGCGAGATGTGATCGGTGGTGATCGAATCGAGGAACATGCCAAGGATGCGCGCATCGATGACGTCGGTCGGAGGCGTGGGGTGCTTGGTCATTCCGACGAAGTAAGGCGGGTTCTGGACATAGGTCGAAACCCGGTCCCACTCGTAGGTTTGTCCCTTGGTGACGCCGATACTCTTCCAATTGGTATCGCCACTGAACACGTCCGAATAGCGCGCCTTGAACATCTCGCTGCCGATCGTGCGGTCGATGCAATCCTGCACCTCCTTGCTCGAGGGCCAGATATCCTTCAGATAAACCGGCTTTCCGTCGCTGCCCAACCCGAGCGGCTCCTTCACCAGATCGACTGCCATCGATCCGGCAAGCGCATAGGCGACGACGAGCGGCGGCGAAGCGAGATAGTTCGCCCGCACATCCGGATTGACCCGCCCCTCAAAATTGCGGTTGCCGGAGAGAACCGCCACCGCAACGAGATTATTGGCCGAGATCGTTTCGGAGATTTCCTCCTGCAGCGGTCCGGAGTTTCCGATGCAGGTGGTGCAACCAAAGCCGACCGGATTAAATCCGAGTTTATCGAGATCGGTTTGCAGACCTGCCTTCTGGAAGTACTCCTCGACGATCTGCGAACCCGGCGCCAGCGAGGTCTTGACCCAGGGCTTTGTGCTCAGCCCTTTGGCGACGGCGTTGCGCGCCAGCAATCCTGCCGCCAGCATGACGCTCGGGTTCGAGGTATTGGTGCAGGACGTGATGGCCGCGATCACGACATCGCCGTGACCGAGGTCGAAGCTTTCACCCTCGACGCGATGCCGGCTACTCATCTGCGCGGCCTGGCGGAATTCCTGGTCCATGACGCCGAGGAAGGAGCTCTTTGCGCTCTCAAGCGTGACGCGATCCTGCGGCCGCTTCGGTCCGGCGAGCGACGGCACGACTTCGGTCATATCGAGTTGCAAAGAGTCCGTGAACACCGGATCCGGCGTAGCGGCAGTGCGCCACATGCCCTGCGCTTCGGCATAGGCTCTGACCAGGGCGATGCGATCAGGATCGCGGCCGGTCGTGGTCAGATAATCGATCGTTCGCTGGTCGATCGGGAAGAAGCCGCAGGTCGCGCCATATTCCGGTGCCATATTGGCAATCGTCGCCCGGTCCGCCACCGTCATGTCGTCGAGGCCGGGGCCGTAGAACTCGACGAACTTTCCGACCACGCCGCGCTTGCGCAGCATCTGTGTGACGGTCAGCACGAGATCGGTCGCGGTGACGCCCTCCTTCAACCGGCCGGTCAGCTTGAAACCGACGACTTGCGGCAGCAGCATCGAGATTTGCTGGCCGAGCATGACGGCTTCGGCCTCGATGCCGCCGACGCCCCATCCGAGCACGGCTAGGCCGTTGACCATCGTGGTATGCGAGTCGGTGCCGACCAGCGTATCGGGATAGGCCAGTTCGGGACCGCCATCTTCGGCCGGCCGGGTCCAGACCGTCTGCGCCAGGAGTTCGAGATTGACCTGATGGCAGATTCCGGTCCCGGGAGGGACGACCCGGAAGTTCGAAAATGCGCCCTGCCCCCATTTCAAGAAGCGGTAACGCTCCCCGTTGCGCTGGTATTCGAGGGCGACGTTCCTGGCCAGCGCCCGGCCATTGCCGAACGCGTCGACGATCACCGAGTGATCGATGACGAGATCCACCGGCACCCGCGGATTGATCTTTTGCGGATCGCCGCCGAGATTTTCCATGGCGTCCCGCATGGCGGCAAGATCGACGACGGCCGGAACGCCGGTGAAATCCTGCATCAGTACCCGGGCCGGCCTGAAGGCGATTTCCTTCTCGGCCGTTCCCTTGTTGTCGGCCCAGCGCGCCGCATCCTCGATGCCAGCCCTGCTGGTGCTGCGGCCGTCTTCATTGCGCAGCATGTTCTCGATAACGACCTTCAGCGAAAACGGCAGCCGGGAGACGCTAGCAAGGCCGTTCTTCTCCGCCGCGTGAAGGGAATAGTAGGCGTAGGTCTTTCCACCGACGACAAGCGTCTGGCGGGCGTCGAAGCTGTTGAGATGCTGCTTCATCACGAATTCCCCCTTCATTCCAAGGCCGACAACGACACAAACGGATCGTCCGTCGCCGCCGATCTGAACGCCGTCTATTTCTCCGAAGCAGCAAAGGGATCGAGGCCCGCTCTTTTCAGAACCGGTGCGGCAGCGGCTGAAGCGAGGTAAGCGATGAGAGCCGTGCCGGCCTCCGGCTGAGCGGCACCTGCCGTTATGCCTGCCGAGAAGACCGTGATTTTTTGCAACTGTGGCGGTAGCGGCCCGACGAGCTCGGCTCCTGCAATCGGCAGAAGTTCACTGATTTGCTGAAAGCCGAGTTCGGCATCCCCGCGCGCGACAACGCTCGCGACTGGTTCAGCCGGAATCATCTTGGCTTTTTCCTTCATCTCGGCGGCGACCCCGAGACGGTTGAACAATTCGGTGGCCACATAGACGCCGCTGGCGCTATCGGAATATGCAACCGACTTCGCGTTCAACAGTGCCTGCTTCAATGCTTCAGGCGTTCGGATATCGGGCTTTGGCGTCCCGGCTCGTACGGCGATGCCGATCGGCGAGCGTACCAGGTCGACGCGGCTGGTTCTGACCGCCTTGCCTTGCTCAATCATCTCGCCGAGTGCGTCGCCGACCATGATGAGCACGTCCGCCCGCTCGCCGCGCGCCAGTCTCACGGGAATGGCATTCTCCGTCTTACCCATCGAAGGGCCGTACGCCGTGACGACCGTGTTTCCCGTCGCGCGTTCGAATTGCGGCAGGAGTTCTTTGTAGGACGACGCCAGCCCACCGGAGACCATGACCCTGATTTCGGATGCATCGGCGGTCCCCGCCACGGCCGAAAACAGGACCAGCAGACTCAAGCCGACTAGCCTACGCACGATCGCCGTCTTGCTCGGTTGCGGGTGAGTGTTCATGCTCCGATGACCCGCTCACGGGAGCCGGCCCCCGGCAGCGCCGGCCGCTCCTGCGTCCCGTAGACGAAGAAGGTACCCGCCAGACCGCAGATCGCCGCGGCGCTCATCCAGTATCCGGGCGATGCATTGTCGCCGGTGGTAGCGATCAACCAGGTACAGATCGCCGCGGTGAATCCACCGAAGGTCGTGGCCAGGCTATAGGCGAGCGAAAATCCCGACGTCCGCACCTGGACCGGCATGACTTCGGTCAAGGCGACGATCATCGCGCCGTTGTAGCTCGCGTAGATGAAGGACAGCCAGAGCTCGACCATCAGCATTTTCGAAAAGGTCGGCCCGTCTGCCAACCAGGAAAGCGCCGGATAGGCGGTGAAAAACGCCAACGTCGAGAAGGTGATCAGGATGGGCCGGCGACCGATGCGGTCGGACAATGCGCCCATGATCGGGAGCCAGATGAAGTTGGAAAGGCCAACACAGATGGTCACGATCAGGCCGTCGGCCGCGGACAGCTTGAGCACCGTTTTGCCGAAGGTCGGGGTGTAGACGGTTATCAGGTAGAACGATACGGTGGTCATGATCACCATCATCATTCCGGCGAGGACAATGCCCCAGTTTGCGAGGATCGAGCGATAGATCTCGCTGGGCGTCGGATGATGCTTGCGGGCCAGGAATTCATCGGTTTCCTGCAGCGAGCGTCGAATGAAAAACACGAAAGGAACGATCAGGCAGCCGATGAAGAACGGGATCCGCCAGCCCCAATCATCCAGTTGCGCCGGCGCGAGCCATGCATTCAGGGCAAAACCCAGCGCGGCTGAGACAATGATCGCTACCTGCTGGCTCGCCGACTGCCAGCTCGCGTAAAAGCCCTTCTTTCCCGGTGTGGCCATTTCCGAGAGATAGACGGAAACGCCACCAAGCTCTACGCCAGCCGAGAAGCCCTGCAGCAGGCGTCCGATCAAAACCAGGATCGGCGCCGCCAGGCCAATGGTGGCATAGCTCGGCACGAAGGCGATCAGCACCGTACCGGCGGCCATGATGGACAGTGTAACGATCAAGCCCTTGCGCCGGCCGATTCGATCAACATAAGCCCCCAGGATGATGGCGCCGAGCGGTCGCATCAGGAAGCCGGCGCCGAACGCCACAAAGGTCAGCAACAGCGAGGCGTATTCATTTTCGAGCGGGAAGAAGGCCTTGGCGATGTACGATGCATAGACGCCGGATAGAAAGAAATCGAACATCTCAAGAAAGTTGCCGCTGGTGACGCGGAGCACCATCCCAAGCTTCGATTGTCCGGTGCCAGCCGTCATGACCTTCTCCCTTTGTCGTTCTGGTTTTTTGTCTTGCTCACCCGTCCGGCAGGTGTTTCAAACTTGATCGCAGCCGGATTAACCGGACGCGTGGCGCTATCGTTCAAACTACGTTGCTGCCTGACCATATATCGGCTGACCTGTCGTCAAGCTGTCGCAGCTGCACGCCGGGTGCAATTTCGCTTAAGACCAAGGGATGACGACGCGGCAGGCGTTCGGCCGCGATATCACATCGATGGGCGCATAACCGCTCGCTTAACGAAGCTGAACTTTCGCCAGCACGGGAATATGGAGGGCTTCTACTCTCGACCTTATGCAGTGAAATCCAGATTCCCGGATTTCTATCGCTGCTGCAACGCGCGGCGCCACTCTTTGAGAAAGCTCGCTCGTTTCGATTGATCGAGATAGGTGAGCAATTCCGGGCCAATATGGATGGGCTTCACTGCAGCGATGCGATCCGCCGGTATCACGCCATCTGCGCTGAGACCGAGGCGTACGGGACCGACGGAGCGGGCCAGAAGGAATCTTTGGCCCCGTTCCGAGAGCAGGTAGTCAAGAAACAGTTTCGCCGATTCCGGATGCCGCGCTTTGACCGGTATGAACGCGATGCGCGACATCAACGTGACATAGTCGGCAGGAAACACGATGCCGATGGAGGCATCTTCCTTGGCCCGTTCGATCGCGTAGGACCCGATCATGTTGTAGGCGATCAGGTGTTCGCCGGATGAAATTCGATCAAGTACCGTTCCGGTGGTCGAATAGAGTTTGATACCGGCGTCCCCAAACGCCCGGACCATATCCCATGTGGTCCTGGTGATCCGGGAATCGCGCGTGATGAACAGGAATCCGGTGCCGCTCTGCTCCGGATCATAGGATGCGATCTTGCCTCGATAGATATCAGGCTTCCGGCTTAGAAGGTTCTTCAGATCTGCGCGTGTTTGCGGTATGTCGGACTCCGCGACGAGCTTCTTGTTGTAAACAATGACGATCGGCTCTGCGGTGATCGCGTAGGCTTCCGCCTTCCAGACTGCCCAGTCCGGAAGATGTCCAATTTCCTTCGACACATAGGGTTGAGCATAGCCGTCGTTGACGAGCTTGATCTGCAAATCCATCGCGGAACTCCAGATGATGTCTCCGGGAGTCGCGCTGGAGGTCGAGGGATCGACGATCTGATTGTAGATGTCGTTCGAATTTATCTTGGTATGGACGGTGTCGATGTCCGGATGACGCGCCCGGAAATCGGCCAGCAGCTCGGCGACTTCCGCATCCTGGGTGGTGGACACGACAATGAGTTGCTCCCGGGCTACCGCGGCGCCGGATGCCTGTCCCTTGGGAGCGCCCACCTGCGCCTGCTCCGACGCGGCAGGCCATGCCAGCAGAACTCCTACGCACAGGGCCAACGCCTTGGTAGTCCCCATCGCGACGTTTCCCTATCCATGAGCCGCTTTGACGGCTTCAGTTTGTTCAGGACAACTGCAACCCCACACGATCCAGCCTCAAGTTGAGCTTTCACAATCGCGCTTGGCAAGAGGAAAGCTCACGGCAACCCGAAGGCCGCGCCCTTCCGCTCCGGGAGAAAGCGCAATTTCAGCGACTAGACGCTCCGACAAGGCT
>Ga0066662_10000947_pt1 | contig 12987 bp, 12 predicted proteins | sample GraSoiAngelo_111_FD_133939 | JGI IMG/M metagenome (GOLD analysis project Ga0066662, IMG submission 133939) | Grasslands soil microbial communities from the Angelo Coastal Reserve, California, USA - 14_0903_12_40cm | ecosystem: Environmental > Terrestrial > Soil > Grasslands | place: USA... | reverse complement strand
TTGGAGACGGCGTCGATCGAGTTCTCCGACACCCGCGAGAATCCCAGCTCGCCGGCCAGCCCCCCGCGGTCGGTGGGGAAGTTCACGCCGGCCAGCGCGCCCGCCCCCAGCGGTAGCCGGTCGGCCTGGCCCGCGGCGAACACGAACCGCCCGCGGTCGCGGTCGAGCATCCAGAAGTAGGCGAGCAGGTGATGGCTGAGGTAGACCGGCTGTGCCCGCTGCAGATGCGTATAGCCCGGCATCGCCCAGTCGAGGTGCCGTTCGGCCGCCTCCAGCAGCGTCTTCATCAGCGCCTCGACCGCTCCCGCCGCCGCGGTGGCCCGCTCGCGGCAGTACATCGCCACGTCGGTGGCCACCTGATCGTTCCGCGACCGGGCGGTGTGCAGCCGTCCGCCCACCGGACCGGCGACCTCGGTCAGGCGCCGCTCGATCGCCATGTGGATGTCCTCGTCGTCGTCGCGAAACTCAAAGCGCCCGTCCGCGAGCTCGCGCTCGACCTCGCCGAGCCCCGCCAGCAGCGCGTCGCGATCCTGCTCGGAGATGATGCCGGTGGCGGCGAGCATGCCGGCATGCGCGCGCGATTGGGCGATGTCATAGGGCCACAGCCGCCGGTCAAAGCCCACCGAGCGGTTGAGCCGCTGAAAGTCAGGATCCTGGGGTTGGGCAAAGCGCGACACGGTGCCGGCCAGTGTACGGGCGACCCGGCGCCCGCTAGGATCGCCCGCCATGCCCGGCCCCAGGCCTCTCGTCATGGCGGTCGTCGGCGCCCTCGCGCTGGCCGGCTGCGGCAGCTCGAGCAAGCCGACCGAGCCGGAGAACTCGCAGCCCGCCGCCACCAGCTCCCAGACCTCGACGCCGACCACGCCGGGCGCCACCGCCCCGGCCCGCCCCAAGCCCCAGGTCAAGCCGCCGCCCGGTCCGCCGCCCAAGCAGTTGGTGACCAAGGACCTGGTCCCGGGCACCGGGCCGCCCGCCAAGGCCGGCCAGTCGCTCACGGTCAACTACGTCGGGGTGCTCTATCGGGGCGGCAAGCAGTTCGATGCCTCGTTCGACCACGGCCAGCCCTTCACCTTCACGCTCGGGCAGGGCAGCGTGATACCGGGGTGGGACCGCGGCCTGGTCGGCATGCGAGTCGGCGGACGCCGCGAGCTGGTGGTCCCGCCGAACCTGGCCTACGGGGCCCAGGGACAGCCCCCGACCATCGGGCCCAACCAGACCCTGGTGTTCGTGATCGATCTGCTCGGCGCCTCCTGAGGCGCCGCGCTCGCCGGGGTTAGCCCGGCTTAGCCTGCCGGATCGCGCGCCCCGACGAGACGGCGCTGCCCCTCGCCCCCCGCATCGGCTGCCCCGACGCTTCGCGGCGGCGCCTTACCTTGCCCCCATGCCCAGCGAGCGGGTGCTCTCTCGCTCACGCCCGGTCGAACTGCCCGTGAAAGCCCAACGGGATGTGATGCGGGGCCTCGGCGCGCGCCAGCTCCTGCAGGTCCGCCGCGTCGAGGACCAACAGGAACGAGTTGCCTGCTTCGGCGTTGAGGACGACCGAGAGGAGCACGCCATCATCCTCGACCTCGGCGTCCGGGCGGGCCACGAAGACCGGCTCTCCCGGCCAGCAGCCCGGCTGGGACCACGCATGCGTCTCGCCGGCGTCCGTGTCCACCTTGACGATCCGGTCCAGCCACCCGCCCGGGCCTCCGCCGTTTCCCCAGACGTAGCGGTAGGCGCGCTCATTGCCTGCCCGGTAGTTGATCCGGGGCAGCTCGAGCCCTCCTTGACACAGCGGCTGGGCGTTCACCGAGCAGTTGTCCAACCCCAGCACGAAGCGGGTAGCCGACGGCATCGTGGGAGGCTTGCCCGCCCGCAGTCGGTCGAGATAGAGGTCCTCGATGATGCCAGCGTCCGGGTAGGTGCAGAGGTCGACCACGACCTCGCCGTCGCGCTCGAAAGAGTTGATGTGGTGAAAGCCAAAGCAGGCCTCGGTCTCAAAGCCGTCCACTGATTGGCCCGTGGCGCGATCGACGAGCGTGAAGCGGGTTCCGCGCTCGGGCTTCCACCGGTAGTTCTCGATGTACGGGCGGCCCGACAGGGCCAGCTCCAGCGGGTTGACCACGTGCGGGAACTCGGCGAGCACGAACCACCGCTCGGTCAGCCCGAAGGAGTGCATGTAGGCCGGGCGGGATACCGGTACCGAGGCGAGCACTCGCGGCCTGGTGTCTTGCGGTCCCACCGCAAAGAAGCGATAGCTGCTGCGCGGTCCCAGCTTGGCGGCGTAGTTGAGCATCGCCCCGCTGTCGCGATCGAGATGCGGATGGGCCGTGGACAGCTGGCCGGGAGCCCGGTAGGGGTGGACCCCGCCGGCCTGCAGCGTGCTCGCGTCGAACTGCACCGGCAACCGCGTCTCGGTCATAGCGATGAAGCGGTCGCCCAGCCGGCCCACGTTGACCGCGCCGTTGTCGGTGAAGGCGCTCGCGGTGAACATCGTCTGCACGCGCCGAAACAGCGAGCGGCACGGGTCGGTGGCGAACTCGGCATAGGCGATCCGGCCCTGCTCGCGCGCGGCCCGGTAGGCGCGGCTCTCGAGCGCGCGGTTGCCGTAGGAGACCCGGCCGTCGTCGATCGTGAACCGGTGCAGCATCGCCAGCCCGTCAAACCAATGCCGCATGCGCTGCTCGCCCACCTCGAACTTCGCCGGTCCGGTGCGCAGCAGCGACCCCGCCAGCCAGGGCGGCAGCTCCCCCGCCAACGGCAACTCGCTCACCGAGATCTCGCGCTCGAGGGTGGCAAAGCCCAGGGCGGGCGGAGAAGCAGTGGCGGTGGTGACAGACATCGTTCTCCTCTTATAGTTCGACCCGAACGATCCGTACGGTACGGTATCCTGGTACCCGTGTCAACCGCTCCCCTGACCGAAACCTCCTACATCGTCCTCGGTCTGCTCGAGCACGGCGAGCCCGCCACGCCGTATGACCTCAAGCGGTTCGCTCAGCTCAGCGTGTTCAACTTCTGGGCCGTCCCCCACACCCAGCTCTACACCGAGTGTGCCCGCCTGGCCGAGGCCGGTCTGCTTGGCGAGCACCGCGAGGAGACCGGCCGTCGCCGTCGCCTCTACCGCCTGACCGAGGCGGGCCGGCGCGCCCTGGAGCAGTGGCGGGCCGAACCCACCGGCGAGCTGTACGAGGGACGCGACCCGGGCACCCTGAAGCTGTTCTTCGGCGCCGACCCCGCCCCCCTGGCCGACGCTCAGCTCCAAGCCCACCGGCGCAAGCTGGAAGCGTTCGAGCAACTCCACGTCGAGGCGGGGCCGCACATGCCCGAGGGCATGCGCTTGGCGCTCGAGATCGGCATCGGCCACGAGCGCGAGTACGTCCGCTTCTGGTCCCAGCTGAGCACCGCCCGCCGGACGGGCGATGCCCCTGGCGCGAGGCAAGCAAACCCGCCTCGCTCCCCCGCACGCGCCCGCGCCCCGCGCGGCCGCGCCCGCACCCCACGCGGCCGCAGGGCCGCCTAGCGCCGCCCGAGCGCCTCGCCCAGGGCCCGCCCGACCCGCTCCACCTGACCCTCGCTCATCTGGGGAAAGAAGGGGAGCGCCAGCGAGCGGGCGGCGACGTCCTCGCAGACCGGAAACTCCCCCGCCCGGTGGCCGAAGGTCTCGCGGTAGAAGCTCATCAGGTGGATGGCGGGCAGGTAGGGCTTGCTCTGGATCCCCCGCGCCGCCAGGGCGGCGATCGTGCGCTCGCGATCGACGCCGGCCGGAAGCTGGACCACGAACACGAACCAGCCGCGCACGTCGCCGTCGCGATCCGGGCACGGGAGGTCCAGGCCCTCGATCCCGGCGAGCGCCTGGCGGTAGGCGGCGGCCACCCGGGCGCGGGCCTCGAGCAGCGACCCCAGCCGCCGTAGCTGGGCCAGCCCCAGCGCGCAGGCCAGTTCCGAGAGTCGGTAGTTGAAGCCGAGGCGGTCGTGGTCGAGCCAGCCCATGTCCGGCGCCCGGCCCTGGTTGCGCTCGGAGTCGATGCGCTCCTTGAGGCCATCCTCGCCCACACACACCATTCCCCCCTCGCCGGTGGTCAGCTGCTTGTTGGCGTAGAAGCCGAACACCGCCGGGTGCCCGCGCCCTCCGACGGCCGGCCCGTCGCGGTGGCCAGCCCCCAGGGCTTCGCAGGCGTCCTCGACGATCGCCAGTCCCCGCGCCTCGGCCAGCCGCTCCAGCGCTGGCATGTCGGCCGGGTAGCCGAACACGTGCACGGGCAGCAGCGCCCGGGTGCGCTCGCCCACCGCTGCCGCGGCCGCGTTCGGGTCGAGGTTGAGCGTCACCGGGTCGATATCGGCGAACACCGGGCGTGCCCGCTCGAAGACGACCGCGTTAGCCGAGGCCACGAACGAGAACGGGCTGGTGACGACCTCATCCCCCTCCCCCACCCCCGCGGCGCGCACCGCCAGGTGAAGCCCGGCGGTGCCGCTCGACACGGCGCTGGCATGGCGCGCCCCCACCTGCCCCGCAAACGCGCGCTCGAACTCGGCCAGGCGCGGCCCGAGCGACAGCTGGCCGGAGCGCAGCACCTCGAGCACCGCCTCCTCGTCGGTCCGGCCGATGACGGGCTGCGCCAGCGGGATCAGCTCCCCGCCCCCCTGCCCGGAGCTCACGCGGGCGCCCCGCTCCCGCTCACCGCGCCGCGGGCCGGTGCTCGGCGGGCGAGGCGTGCTCGGCACGGTCGGGCTGCATGCCGTACTCGAGTGAGTCCACCAGCGCATCCCAGGAGGCGGCGATCAGGTTTTCCGAGACGCCTATCGATCCCCACACGTCGTGCCCGTCGGAGGCGTCGATGAGTACCCGCGTCACCGCCCCCGTGCCCTTGCTCTCGTCGAGGATGCGCACCTTGAAGTTGACCAGGTCGATGTCCTTGAGGTGCGGGTGGATCTCGCCGATCGCGTCGCGCAGAGCCTGGTCCAGGGCGTTGACCGGGCCGTTGCCCTCGGCGGTGCGCACGTAGCGCTCGCCGTTGACCCAGATCTTGATCGTGGCCTCGGTCTCGACCTTGCCGTCGGCGCGCTTCTCGACGATCACCCGCCAGGACTCCAGCCGGAACAGCGGCTGGTACTCGCCCGTCTCCCTGCGCAGAAGCAGCTCGAAGGAGGCGTCGGCCGCCTCGAACTGATAGCCGGCATGCTCCAGCGACTTGACCCGCTCGAGCACCCGGGCGGCCGTGTCCCCCTCGAGCGTCAGCCCCCGGTCCTCGGCCTTCTCCTGGATCGTCACCTTGCCCGAGAGCTCGGAGACCAGAAGCTCCCGCGCGTTGCCCACCAGCGCCGGGTCCACGTGCTCGAAGGTCGCCGCGTCGGCGCGCACCCCGGCGACGTGCATGCCCCCCTTGTGGGCAAAGGCGTTTCGCCCCACGTAGGGCTGGTTGGGATCGGGCGTGAAGTTGAGCAGCTCGTCGACGAAGTGCGCGGTCTCGGTCAGCCGGGCCAGCTGCTCGTCGGTGACGCAGGGGCGACCCAGCTTGAGCTGCAGGTTGGCGATGATCGGGACCAGGTCGGCGTTGCCCGAGCGCTCGCCGCGCCCGTTCATCGTGCCCTGGACCTGGGTGGCCCCGGCCTGCACGGCGGCGATCGTGTTGGCCACCCCGCATTCGGCGTCGTTGTGGCAGTGGATGCCCAGCTGCACCCCCCCGCCGAGCGCGTCGAGCGCCGCCCGCGTCGCGGCGTCCACCTCGGAGGGCAGGGACGAGCCGTTGGTATCGCACAGCACGACGGTCTCGGCGCCGGCCTCCGCCGCCGCCCGCAGGCACCGCAGGGCGTACTCGGGCTCGGCCCGCCACCCGTCGAAGAAGTGCTCTGCGTCGTAGATCGCCCGTTTGTCGTGGTCGACCAGGAAGGCCAGGGACTCGGCGATCATGCGCAGGTTCTCCTCGCGGTCGACCTTGACCACCTTGTCCAGGTGAAGCGTCCAGGTCTTGCCCACCAGCGTGCACACGGGGGCAAAGGATTCGACCAGCACCCGCAGCGCGGGATCGGCGTCGGCCGGAGTGTCCCGCCTCCGGGTCATCCCGAAGGCGGCGATCTCGGCGTGGCCGAAGGTCTCCCGGGCCAGGCGCTCGAACAGCTCGCGCTCCTTGGGATTGGAGGCCGGGAAGCCCGCCTCGATCAGGTCGATCCCCAGCTCGTCGAGCTTGTGGGCCACGCGCAGCTTCTCGTCGGCCGATAGCGACATGCCCTCGCCCTGCATGCCATCGCGCAGGGTGGCGTCGTAGAGCTCGATGCGTTGGGTGCTGGTCACGGCTGGTCCTCCTGGTTAGCGGACGGGCGAAGTCGGACAGCGGTACGCACGCGCCTCAGGCGCTGTGGCGCACCGCCCCGGTAATTCGCCGCCCCCAAGGAAGGAGAGAGCGCATCACTGCGTCGCCGCCCTGAGCGGCGCCTGCCCGGGCTGCGTCGCGCGCATAGATCCGTTGGGGCTAGTCGCCTGCGGGCCGACCACCTCCAGCCACTCCAGGTAGCGCTCGTCGCGCCCGTGCAGCGCGGCGTCGAACACCGTCTGGATCTCGCGGGTGACGGGACCGGGCTCACCCGTCCCGATCGGGTGATCGTCGATCTCCCGGACGGGTACGAGCTCGGCCGCCGTGCCGCTCATGAAGACCTCATCGGCCAGGTACAGCTCGGCGCGATCGATGTCGTGCTCGACGACCTCGTGGCCCAGGTCGCGGGCGATGCGCAGCACCGAGTCGCGGGTGATCCCGTCGAGGATGCCGGCGGTCTGGGGCGGAGTGTGGATGGCGCCCTTGCGCACCGCGAAGATGTTCTCGCCCGAGCCCTCGCACACGTGGCCGAGGTCGTCGAGCAGGATCGCCTCGTCGTAGCCCGCCTTCTGGGACTCGATCTTGGCCAGCACGTTGTTGAGGTATTGGCCCGAGGCCTTGGCGTGCGGGATCAGCGACTCGGCGCTGATGCGCCGCCAAGAGGACACCTTGGCCCGGATGCCCTGGCGCTTGCCCTCCTCGCCCAGGTAGGAACCCCACTCCCACACGGCGATCGCCACCTCGACCGGAGCGTCGAGCGGGAACAGGCCCATCTGGCCATAGCCCCGGAAGATGAGCGGCCGGATATAGCAGGAGCGAAGCTGGTTGCGGACGATCAGCTGGTGCGTCGCGGCGCGCAGCTCCTCGGCCGGATAGGGGACCGGCATGTAGTACAGCTGGGCCGACCGGTACAACCGCTCCAGGTGCTCGGTGTGGCGGAAGATCGCCGGCCCCCGCTCGGTCTCATAGCAGCGCACGCCTTCGAAGACCCCGGTTCCGTAGTGCAGCCCGTGGGTGAGCACGTGCACCTTCGCCTCCTCCCAGGCGACGAACTCCCCGTTCATCCAGATGAGGTCGGCCTGGTCCACTGCGGCTGCTCCTGTCTTCTATCTATTTATTTATGAGTGAAAGGACCGCCTGGCTGGCCGCGGCCGTAGTGGCCGAGCCCCCAAGGTCATAGGTCCTCAATCCGCTTTCGAGCGCGCGATCGACCGCCGATTCTATCCGGGCGGCCTCGTTCTCCCAACCCAATCCGTGCCGGAGCATCAGCGCGGCGGACAGGAACATGGCCAGCGGGTTGGCGATTCCCCGCCCCGCGATGTCCGGGGCCGAGCCGTGCACCGGCTCAAACAGCCCCGGGCTGCGGCCGTCTGCGCCGGGCGAGCCCAGCGATGCGCTGGGCAGCATCCCGATCGAGCCGGTGATCATCGCCGCCTCGTCGGAGAGGATGTCCCCGAACATGTTCTCGGTCACCACCACGTCGAATCGCGAGGGCGCCTGCACCAGCTGCATGGCCGCGTTGTCGACCAGCACGTGCTCGAGCTCGGCGTCGGGCCACTCCTCGGCGTGCACACGCGAGACGACCTCGCGCCACAGGCGCGAGGTCTCCAGCACGTTGGCCTTGTCCACCGAGGCCACCCGCGGTGGACCGCCGGTGCTCTGGGCGCGGGTGCTCGCCGCCCCGAACGCCACGCGGGCGATGCGCTCGATCTCGGCCACCGAGTAGCGGCACTCGTCCAGGGCGCCGTCGGCGTCGCGCCGCTTGTTCCCGAAGTAGATGCCGCCGGTCAACTCGCGCACCACCAGCAGGTCGGTTCCCTCAATGCGCTCGCGCCGCAGCGGACTCGAGTCATACAGCGCGGGCAGGGGCCGGACGGGGCGCAGGTTGGCGAACAGGCCCAGTCCCTGGCGCAGCCCGAGGAGGCCCTGCTCGGGACGCGGCGCCTCGGGGTCGGTCGAGTCCCACCTGGGCCCGCCGACCGCGGCCAGCAGCACCGCGTCGGCGCGGCGACAGGCGTCGAGCGTGGGCTCGGTCAGCGCGGTGCCGTGGGCGTCGATGCTCGCTCCTCCGAACTCGTGTTCCTCGAACTCGAAGTCCCCCACAGCGCCCAGCAGCTCCAGCGCCGGGGGCATGATCTCGGGGCCGATCCCGTCGCCGGGCAGCGTGACGATGCGCGGCTCCACGCCTAGCTCGCCTGCGCCTCGATGTTCAGCCGCACGTAGTCGACGGGTAGCGGCTGGCCGACCTCGCGCGCGACATCCTCCACGAAGCCTTCGGCCAGCCCATCGGGCAGCCGCTCGACGTGGTAGTTGAGCAGCACGGTGCGCATGAACGCGCGGGCTTCGCCGGGATCGGCGATCTCGATCGGGCGCGGCTCCAGCCAGCAGCGCGCCCGGGCGAAGCCGGCGCCCGCCAGCCGGGTCTCGGTCTGGGCCGGGCTGGCGTAGTTCCACGGCGATCCCATCCCGGCCAGGTGGGTGGCGTAGGGCTCGCGCGCCGCCACTGCGTCGGCGTGGGCGCGAAAGCGGGCGATGTTCCCCTGGCCCCCGCACTGGGCCACCACACGCCCGCCCCGGCCCAGCGCCGCTCGCACCCTCTCAAACAGCCGCTCGTGGTCGTGGATGTGATGAAAGACCGCGGTGGAGAAGACCACGTCCACCGGGTCCTCGAGCGTCAGCTCGAGCAGGTCGGAGTGCCGGACATCGACCCCGGAGCCCAGCCGCTCGCGCGCCAGCGCCACCATCGACTCGGCGCCGTCTACCGCCACCACCCGCCCGTGGGGGACGAGCTCGACCAGCATCTCGGTCACGCGGCCGCTGCCGCAGCCGGCGTCGAGCACGGCCTCGTCGCCGCGCAGCTCCAGACGCCCGAGGACCTCGCGCGCCCACGCCACCTGGGGCTCGGACACCCGGTCATAGGTGCGCGCGTCCCAGTCAGGCAGCGGTCCGGCGGCGCCGCTCACAGCGCCGTGGTCACCGGGCCGGGGCGCTCGCGTTGGGCCTCGTAGGCCTCGATCTCCGCCGCCCGCTGAAGGGTCAGGGCGACGTCGTCGAGCCCGTTGACCAGTCGGTGCTTGACCTCGGCGTCGATGTCAAAGCGCGCCGTCTGTCCCGCGAAGCGCACCTCCTGGGCGGGGAGGTCGATCGCGGCCCGACCGGCTGCGGCCAGCGCGCGGACCTCGTCCTCGTCGAGGACCACGGGAAGCAGCCCGATCTTGGTGCAGTTGGAGTAGAAGATGTCGGCGAAGCTCGGGGCGACGACCGCCCGGAAGCCGTAGTCCTCCAGCGCCCAGGGGGCGTGCTCGCGCGAGGAGCCGCAGCCGAAGTTTCGCCCGGTGGCCAGGATCGGATTTGCCGGCAGCTCCCACCCCGGCTCCTTGGCCCAGTCGTAGAAGAGAAACTCGCCAAAGCCGGTGCGCTCGACCCGCTTGAGGAACTGCTTGGGGATGATCTGGTCGGTGTCGACATCGGAACGGTCCAGGAAGGAAACCGGTCCGGCGATCGTGGTGATGGGTTCCACGCGGCCCCTCGCTAGTTCCAGCCGCGGATGTCGACGAAATGCCCCTCGACGGCCGCGGCAGCGGCCATCTCGGGGGAGACCAGGTGGGTGCGCCCGCCCCGGCCCTGGCGGCCTTCGAAGTTGCGGTTCGAGGTCGACGCGCAGCGCTCACCGGGGCGCAGGATGTCCGGGTTCATGCCCAGGCACATCGAGCACCCCGCGCCGCGCCAGTCAAAGCCGGCGGCCGCAAAGACGCGGTCCAGGCCTTCCTCCTCGGCCTGAACCTTGACCTGCTGGGAGCCGGGGACGACCATCGCGTAGACGCCGTCGGCGACCCGGCGGCCCTCCACCACGCGGGCGGCGGCGCGTAGGTCGCCGATCCGCGAGTTGGTGCACGAGCCGATGAACACCCGCTCCAGGGCGATGTCCTGGATCGGGGTGCCGGGCTCGAGCGCCATGTAGCGCAGCGCCCGCTCGGCCGCCTCGCGAGCCGCCGGGGCATCGAGCTCGTGGGGGTCGGGCACGCGGCCGGTGACCGGCGCGACCATGCCCGGCGTGGTCCCCCAGGTGACCTGGGGCGACAGCTCGTCGGCGCTCACCACCAGCTCGCGGTCAAACGAGGCCTCGGGGTCGGTGCGCAGCGCGCGCCAGCGCTCGACGGCCTCCTCCAACTCGGGGCCCGAGGGCGCGCCCGGTCGGTGCTGGCGCTCGTCAAACCAGGCGAAGGTGGTGTCGTCGGGGGCAACCATCCCCGCCCGGCCGCCGCCCTCGATCGTCATGTTGCACACCGTCATCCGGCCCTCCATGCTCAGGGCCTCGATCGCCGGGCCGGCGTACTCGACCACGTGTCCGACCGCGCCCTCGACGCCCATCTGGCCGATCGTGCCCAGGATCAGGTCCTTGGCGGTGACGCCGAAGCCCGGCGTGCCCTCAAAGCGGATGCGCATGGCCCGCGGCTTGGGCTGGACCAGGCACTGGGTGGCCAGCACATGCTCGACCTCGCTGGTGCCGATGCCGAAGGCCAGCGCCCCGAACGCCCCGTGGGTGGCCGTGTGCGAGTCCCCGCACACGATCGTCATGCCCGGCTGGGTGACCCCCAGCTCGGGCCCGATCACGTGCACGATGCCCTGGCGGTCAGAGCCCAGCGAGTAGACGGGAATCTGAAACTCCTGGCAGTTTTGCTCCAGGGTCTGCACCTGCACGCGGGAAAGCTCATCGCGGATGCGCTCGGCCACCGGCGTGCCGTCGGTGGGCACGTTGTGGTCGGCGGTGGCCAGGGTGCGATCGGGGCGCCGCACCGGGCGCTCGGCCAGGCGCAGCCCGTCGAACGCCTGCGGACTGGTTACCTCGTGGACCAGGTGCAGGTCCACGTAGAGCAGGCCGGGGGCCACCTCGTGGGCGTCCCAGATCTTCTCGAACAGTGTGTTGGGCATGTCTGTGGCTCCGGTCGGTTCTGGTCCGGTGGGGATCAGCTGCGCCGCAGGCCGGCGCTGAGCACGGCGAGGAACACCGCCGGCTCTGATCCCGGATTCTCGAAGTGATGGGGAAGGTCGGCGTCGAAGGTCACGCAGTCGCCTTCTGCGAGCTCGTGCGCGCGTCCGTCGCAGACGAGCACCAGGCGCCCGCGCTCGACCAAGGCGACCTCGCGGCTACCGGGCTCGTGCATGGGGGGGTCGTCGGGAGCCCCGGTCACCGCGCCGGGCGCGAGCTGGTGGCGGGAGAGCTCGGCGCGCTGCCCCGGCCGTGGCGCGGTCAGCACCCGGTAGCGATGGCCGCGCTCGGGACGTCCTCCGCTTCGCCCCTGCCCGGCCGCCACGACGGTGACCGCCCCGTCCTCGTCGAGGCGCAGCAGCTGCGAGAGCCGCAGCTCGAGGCCGGCGGCGATGCGCGTGGCGATGGCCAGGGTGGGGCTCGTCTCCCCGCGCTCGACCTGCGAGAGCATCGGGACGCTCACCCCGCTGCGCTCGGCCAGGTCGCGCAGGGAGAGGCCCATCGCCTCGCGCAGGGCGCGCACGCGCGGGCCGACCGCCACCGCGGCGGCGGCGCCGAAGTCCGCGACCGGCGCGGAAGCGGGGGCAGCGGCAGGCGGCATACGGTCGTATGCTATCGCATACGAACCCATCGCGGATCCACGGCTCCCCCTCCTCAGCCGCCGGTCACCTCCCCGCGCCGCGCTAGCCGCTCGGGCGCGAGCTGACGTAGAAGATGACCCGCTCGCCCTGGACCTTCACGATCCGCAGGTGCGCGGTGTAGGGCCGGTCCTGCGGGCCCGTGAAGCGGCAGTCGAGCGTGCCCCCCACCTTCGCCTCGACGCCGGCGGGGCAGCGCACATCGCTCGGTCGAAACCCGGTCTGCCCGGATACCGTGTCGGCGACCGCTCGCTCGGCACCGTGCGGCCTGATCGTGCTCTTGCCGCACGCGCCGAGCAACAGGACAAGCCAAGCGCTGTAGATCGCGATCCGCTGCGCGCGGCGAGCCACCGCGCCCTACTGCGAGCGCCGCAGCAGGCCGGCCAGGGCGCCTGGCGACCGCGCCGCGCGGCGGTCATACACCGCCACGAAGCGCACGTGCCCGCCCCGCAGGCCGGCCACGATGCCCGGCGCACCGGTGCTCACCACGCGCGTGGCCCCCTGGCGCAGGAGCACCCGGCCGCCGCCCAGCCGCCGCACGGCCAGCGCGGCCGGGCTGCCGCGGCCGACGCCGCGCAGCCGGTAGGCGCGGTTGGTGGTCAGCACCATCACTACCCGCCGAGCACCGCCCCGTGCGGCGAGCCCGACCTCATAGCGCGCCGCGCCGCGACGGCAGTAGTGCAGGAAGCCGCGGCGCACGGCGACCGGCTTGCCCAACAGGGCCCGCACCCGGCGCTCGGACTCCCCCAGAGCCACCGGCCCCAGGGACCGCGAGGTCACCCGCCCCGTCGGGCGCGCGCAGGCAAACGTCGGGGCCGTGCCGCGCAGCACGGCCTGCCCCGCGGGGCCGAGAGGGATGCCGGCGGCGCCGGGCAGGACCCGAGGCCGGGCGTAGATCGAGTTGGGATCGGCGGCGGCGCGGGCGGCGCAGTTGGCGTCGGCGGGGAAGTCGTTGCGCAGGATCACCCCGCCCGTGCCGGGCCCCATGAACCGCCCGTAGCTGGCGGGCATGCCCGGGATCGTGCTCGGATCGCCGGTGTGGCCGTTGATGTTGAAGTTGGTCACCCAC
>Ga0066662_10000946_pt1 | contig 12997 bp, 13 predicted proteins | sample GraSoiAngelo_111_FD_133939 | JGI IMG/M metagenome (GOLD analysis project Ga0066662, IMG submission 133939) | Grasslands soil microbial communities from the Angelo Coastal Reserve, California, USA - 14_0903_12_40cm | ecosystem: Environmental > Terrestrial > Soil > Grasslands | place: USA... | reverse complement strand
GCCGTGATCGACCTGAACCACCGGATCATCCCCAACCGCATCAACTACCCGGGTGCGCTGCTCGTGTTCACGACCGCGAGCTTCGCGGAGCCCCATCGGCTGGCCGAGTTCGCGGTCGGCGGGGTGCTGTGCTTCCTGTTCCTCGGGCTGGCCTGGGCGATCTCACCGGCGGGCATGGGGCTCGGCGACGTCAAGATGGCGCTGATGATCGGTCTGGGCACCGGGCGCTATGCGTTCGTGGCCCTGTTCGCGGGCTTTTGCGCGTCGACGCTGCTGTCGGCGTTCCTGATCGCCCGGGGCGGCCGCAAGGCGCTGAAGAGCTCGTTCCCGTTTGGGCCGTTCCTCGCCGTGGGCACCGTCGTCGCCCTCATGTGGGGGCCGCAGGTGATGTCGGCGCTCTTCGGATAGGCCGTCTACCGCTACGCCGCCGGGCGCTTCCCGGCCACCAGCTCCACCACGCGCCTGGGCAGCCCGGTCACGTGCGTGACGTCCTCGTCGCTCCACCCCGCCCGCCTTGCCTCCTCGATGGCGACCTCGAACGCCCGGCGTGAGACGACGTACTGGAAGGACGTCTCGACCAGTTGGTGTGTGATGCGATCGGGCACGGGCCAGCGATCCTAGACGATCGAACGTATGTTCGCAACTACCCCGGCTCGTTCGCCTCGTGGATACGCCTCGCGATCCCGGCCGCCAGCGTGCGGGGCAGCAGCCGCGACCCCATCGCCCCCAGCCGGTTGACCCTGCCCGGCACGACGACGGGCTTGCCGTCCATCATGCCCGCGTAGCCCAGCCGGGCGACCTGGTGCGCGTCCATCTCGGCGGCCCCGTTCACGCCGCTGCGCGCGATCCCGGCCCGTGCCGCGAAGGCCGTGCGCGTCGGGCCCGGGCAGAGCGCCGTCACGGTCACGCCGGTACCGTCGAGCTCCTGGCGCACGGCCTCGGAGAACGACAGGACGAACGCCTTGCTGGCCGCATACACCGACATCAGCGGGCCGGGCTGGTATGCCGCAAGCGACGCCACGTTCAGGATCCGGCCCGAGCCGCGCTCGATCATGGCAGGCAGGAACATCCGGGTCAGCTGGGTGAGCGCCGCGACGTTCACCTGCAGCATCTCGCTCAGCATCACCGGGTCCTGCTCGGCGAACGGGCCGCGCTGGCCGAAGCCCGCGTTGTTCACGAGGAAGTCGACCTCACCACACTCGTCGTAGACGGAAAGCGGCGCGATCGGATTGCTCAGGTCCCGCTGAATCGTCCGCACCTGCACCCGGAAGCGGTCCTCGAAGTCGCGCGCGATCGATCCCAGCCGTTCGCCGCTGCGTGCGACCAGCACCAGATCGTGCCCGTCGCCGGCAAAGAGCCGCGACAGCTCGAGGCCGATACCGCTCGAGGCGCCGGTTACAAGCGCGATCACGCGCGCAGCTTATCCCCGCCGCACCGCCGCCTGCATGGCCTCCACCGGTGCCGGGAGGCCGGTCAGCAGGCGAAACGCAATCGCGCCCTGGCCGACGAGCACGTCGAGCCCGTCGACCGGCCGGATGCCGCGCGCCCGCGCCGCAGCGACGAGCCCGGTCACGGCGCCATCGCCGCGGTAGGCAAGGTCGACCACGACCTGGACGCCGTCGAGCAGCCCTTCGGGCACCGGCAGGTCGGACGCTGCCCCGGCCTGTCCGACCGGCGTCGCGTTGACCAGCAGCGCCGGCGCCGAAGCGGGCGGCCACCGCACCGCATCCACGCCGAGCTCGGCAGCCAGTGCCTCGGCCGCCTGATCGCGGCGAGCGGCGATGGCGACGGGCGCTCCCGCATCGCGCAGCGCGAGAGCCGCCGCGCGCGCGGCACCGCCAGCGCCGAGCACCAGCGCGACGCCGTCCGGCAGCTCCCCGATCGCATCGAGCATCCCCTGGCCGTCGGTCGTCTCGCCCCGGAGCAGGCCGTCGCCGCCAACCAGCACGGTGTTCACCGACCGGGCCCGCGCAGCGGTCGCAGACAGCTGATCGCACAGCCGGGCCGTCTCCTGCTTGTGGGGGATCGTGACGTTCACGCCGGCAAACCCCAGGGCCGCGACGCCGCGCAGGGCCGCCTCCAGCCGCTCGGGCGCGACCGGCATTGCCACGTACGCCCAGTCCATGCCGAGGGCGGCAAACGCGGCGTTGTGCATCAGCGGCGAGCGCGAGTGGCCGACCGGCCAGCCGATCACCCCGGCCAGGCGGGTGGCCCCGCCGATCGGCCGCTCAGCCGCCATGCGCCAGGAAGTCGCTGTAGTTGTTCGTGAAGTAGTGGGTGCCGTCGCCCTTGGCGACGTAGTAGAGGTAGTCGACATGGGCGGGGTGCGCGGCGGCCTGCAGCGATGCCAGCCCCGGGTTGCAGATGGGCGTCGGCGGCAGGCCCGGGCGCACGCGGGTGTTGTACGGGGTGTTCGCCGCCAGCTCGCTCTCGGTCAGCTGGTGCGTCCACGACCCGTACTCGTAGAGCAGCGTGGCGTCGATGCCGAGCGTCATGTGGAGGTGCAGGCGGTTGTAGATCACCGCCGCGATCAGCGGGCGGTCCTTCGCCACGTGCGCCTCCCGCTCGATCATCGATGCGATGGTCAGCACGTCATAGGGCGTCAGGTTCTTCGACCGGGCGTATGACATGTCGACCTGCGAGAAGTTGGCGTCGAACGCCGCCAGCTGCTGGGACACCAGCGTCGACGCCGTCTCGTGCGGCCGCACCGTGTAGGTGGCCGGGAACATGAAGCCCTCCATGCTCGCGTGCCGGCCGAACCCAGCCGGGGGGCGGGCGGCATCCACCGCGCGCAGGTACGACGTCTTGGAGATGCCCACGGTGGGCACGCGGTTCGCGATCTCGGAGATGCGGAAGCCCTCGGGGATGACCAGCGTCTTCGTCTGCACGGCTACCTGGCCGGCGTCCAGCGCTTTGATGATGACGTCGTAGTCGGTGCCCGCCTGGAAGCGGTAGCGCCCGGCCTGGAAGTCCGCCCCCTGCCCCTGCCCCTTGGCGTAGTCCCGGAAGCGGCCGCCGTCGGCAACGACCCCGTCCTGCTGGAGGATGTCCCCGATCCCCGAGGCGTCCGTGCCGCTGGGGATGACCACGGTGATGTACGGCCCGTGCGGATCTGCAGCCGGCTTCGTTGCGTCCGCCAGCACGTGGCGCACGCCGGCGAGCACGAGCAGCACGGCCACCGCCAGGGCGGCCAGGGCTATCAGCCGGCGAGCCGTGTCAGGAATCCTTCGAGCAGGTGGGCGGCGGCCAGTGCGTCGTCGCCGTGGCGGGAGCCGGGCGTGCGGCCGGCCAGCGTCGTGGTGAACCGCTCGTCGTAGGTCTCCACCGGCACGGCCAGCCGGCCGCGCAGGCGGTCGACGAATGCGAGCGTCTCACGTGCCTGCTCGCCCTCCTGGCCGCCGAGCGTCAACGGCAGGCCGACGACCACCAGCTCGGCTCCCTCGTCCTCGATCCGCTGCACCAGACGGCGCATGCCGTCGGCGCCGCCCGCGCGCTTCACCACGCCCAGCGGCCGGGCCAGCGTGCCGGTGGCATCGCTCACAGCCAGGCCGGTGCGAGCCCTGCCGTAGTCGATGGCCAGCACCTTCATCCAGGCGTGCTGAGGCGCTCGCGGATCGCGGTCTCTGCGGCGGCGATCGCCGCCGGTAGCTGCTCGGGGTCACGGCCGCCGGCGCGCGCCATCGTGGGCCGTCCGCCGCCACCGCCGCCCACCATCGGCGCGATCTCGCGGATGAGATCGACGGCGGACAGGCCGCGCTCCACCACCGGCTGATCCAGCGACGCGATCAGGTGCACCTTGCCTTCGGTCGCGCTGCCGAGCACGATCGCGGCCGGCGCGAGCCGCGCCTTCAGGCTGTCGGAGATGGCCAGCAGCGCGTCGGCGTCGGTGTCGTCGACAACCGCCGCGACGATCCGCACGCCGTCCTGCTCGCCCGCGGACTCGATCAGCGAGCCCTCGCGGCCGTTGCCGCCGCCGGCGGAGCCGCCGCCGGAGCGCTCACGCTTCTTCAGCTCCGCACGCAGCGCCGACACGTCGCCCTCCAGCCGGTCGGCCTCGGCCGCGCGCTCGCGCAGGTGGTCGATGGCCGCCTGGGCGGTGATCGCCTCGATCCGGCGGACGCCCTGCGACGAGCTCGACTCGCGCTGGACGACGAAGGCGCCGATCTCGGCCGTCGTGCGCACGTGGGTGCCGCCGCAGAGCTCGAGCGACACCTCGGGCACCTCGACCACGCGCACCTGCTCCCCGTACTTCTCGGTGAACAGCATCGTCGCCCCGAGCTCGCGGGCGCGAGCCTGCTCGGTCACGAACGTGTGGACGGGCCGGTTCTCGAGGATGCGGCGGTTGACGATGTCCTCGACGCGCTGCACCTGCTCGGGCGTCATCGGGCTGTCGTGGCGGAAATCGAAGCGCAGCTTGTCCGGGCCGACGTAGGACCCTGCCTGGGTGACGTGGCCGCCGAGCACCTCTCGCAGCGCCGCGTGCAGCAGGTGAGTGGCCGTGTGGTTGGCCATGGTGGGGCGGCGCAGGCCGCGCTCGACATGCGCGGCGACCCGCTCGCCGGCGGACAGTGTCCCCTCCTCGAGGCGTGCCACGATCTGCTGGTCGTCGTCCAGGCGGACAACCTGCTCGACGACGGCACGGCCGCCGTCGGATTCGATCACGCCGCTGTCCGATACCTGGCCGCCGCCCGCCGCATAGAACGGCGACTCGCGCAGCTTGAGACGGACGAGGCCGTCGCCCTCGTCGACCAGCGCGCCGATCTGGGTGCGCGCGTCGAGCTGCTCGTAGCCGACGAACTCGGTCGTGAATCCGGCGTCGTCCAGTTCCGAGGCGCCGTAGCCGACGACGTGCGCGCTGGCACGGGCACGCTCGCGCTGCTCCTCCATCAGGCGGGCGAAGCCGGCCTCGTCCACCGTGCGCCCGTGCTCGGCGGCAAGCTCCGCGGTCAGCTCGAACGGGAAGCCGTACGTGTCGTGCAGCTTGAACGCATCCTCGGCGGCCACCTGCTCACCCGACCGGGCCAGCACCTCGTCGACCAGCTGCTGGCCGTTTCGCAGCGTCTGGGCGAACCGCTGCTCCTCGGCGGTGAGGAGGGCGGCCACGGCGTCGCGATGCGCCGACAGCTCCGGATACACATCGCCGAGCAGGGCGATGACGACGGATTGCAGGCGCGGGGTGACGAGCCCCTCGATGCCGAGCCGGCGGGCGTGCAGCATGGCCCGGCGGATGATCCGCCGCAGCACGTACCCCCGACCCTCGTTGGACGGCTCGATGCCGTCGCTGGCGAGGAACGTCATCGACCGGCCGTGATCGGCCAGCACGCGCATCGACTTGGTGGCGGCCTCGCTCGAGCCGTACCTCGCGCCCGACCAGGCCTCGATCTCGGCGATCACGTCGGCGAACGCGTCGGTTTCATACACGGAGTGGACGCCCTCGGTCAGCGCGGCGACGCGCTCGAGGCCCGCGCCGGTGTCGACGCTCGGCGCCGGCAGCGGCTCGAGCCCGCCCCCTTCGAGCATGTCGTACTGCAGGAAGACAAGGTTCCAGTACTCGAGGAACCGGTCGCACTCGCAGCCGGGCGCGCAGTCCGGGCGGCCGCAGCCGTGCTCGGGCCCACGGTCGTAGTACAGCTCCGAGCACGGGCCGCAAGGACCGGTCGGCCCCGCCTGCCAGAAGTTGTCGCCGCCGAGGCGGACGATTCGCTCGCCGGGCACGCCGGTGTTGGCCGTCCACAGGGCGATCGCCTCCTCGTCAGGCGGCACCCGCTCGTCGCCGCGGTAGACGCTGACCCAGATACGGTCGCGGTCGAGCGCGAAGCCGTCCTCGCGTATGGACAGGTCCCAGGCGCACTCGATGGCGTACTGCTTGAAGTACTCGCCGAACGAGAAGTTGCCCAGCATCTCGAAGAAGGTGAGATGGCGGGCGGTCTTGCCGACCTCGTCGATGTCGACGGTGCGGAAGCACTTCTGCACGCTGGTGGCGCGGCTGGCCGGCGGGGTGTCGATGCCGAGGAAGTAGCGCTTGAGCGGCTGCATGCCCGCGGTCGTGATCAGGACCGAGGTGTCCCAGTCGGGTGGGACCAGCGAGCCGCTCGGGAGCAGCGTGTGGCCGCGCTCGGTGAAGTAGTCGAGGAACCGGCGTCTCAGCTCGTGCGTTCGCATCGGGGCATTCTATCGGCGGCCCGGCCCGCGACCGGCTGTCACGCCCGCCGTGACGCCGCGCGCCAATTATTCGAGGCCACGTCGCATGAGCGGCCCGGGCGCACGGCGGAGCGGTGTTGTGACCACGGGCACGGAAACGTGACGGCATTCCCATCTACCGCAAAGCGGTGATGGTAGGACCTGGCAGCGGGCTGGAACAATCTGCGGCCGGGTGGACGAGGCTGCGTCACCGACCGACGCCGGTGCCCGCTCCGTGCTGGTGGCCGACGATCACGCCGCGATGCGGTCGGCGATCGGCGACGCGCTGCGCTCGCACGGGTTCCCGGTCGAGGAGGCGGCCGACGGGCATACGGCGCTCGAGGTGCTGCGGTCGGGACGGCCGCGGGCAGCGGTGATCGACGTGCGCATGCCCGGGATCGACGGCCTGCAGGTGTGCGCTCGGGCCGTCGAGGAGCGGCTGCCCTGCTCGATGATCGTGATGTCGGTCGTCGCCGACGCGGAGACGCGCCGGCGCGTGGCCGAGCTGGGAGCGGCGTTCCACCAGAAGCCGTTCGAGCTGCCGAGCCTGCTGGCGGATGTGCGGCGGGCGTGGGGAGACGGCTGACGGCCGCGTGCACGCGCTACCCTGAACCCATGCACGACGACACGCTGAACAGGTTCGAGCAGTCGCAGCCGTTCACCGGCCGCATCGAGCCGCTCGACCACTACGTGCTGGTGGAGCCGGTCGAGGACGAGACCGAGACCACCGCGGGGCTGATCATTCCCGCGTCGGCGGAGTCGTCTTGCCTCTCCGGCATCGTCGTCTCAGCCGGCGACGACGCGGCAGGGCTCGTGCCCGGCGACAAGGTGCTGTTCCCGCGCGGCGCCGGGTTCGAGATCCGCGTCAGCGGCCAGCCGAAGCGGCTGCTAGGGCGTCACGAGGTGATCGCCCGCCTGCACGACTAGGCGGGTTGGGCGCCCGGGGCGCCGCCGCGGCGGATCGCCTCGATCTCCTCGTCGATCTCCTGCTCGCGGCGCGCGGCCGCGCTCCGGCCCTCGCCGGCCGCCTCGCGGATGTCGTCTCCGAGCGTCGACAGGTCCTTACGCAGGCGGCCGGGCAGCTCGCGCAGCACCTCGCTCAGCGGACGCCCTTGCTCCTCCGCCATCCGTCGTGCGCGCTCGACGAGAAACGCAGCCGCGCCGATTGCGGCGAGGCCGAGCGTGCCGGCGACCCTGCTCACACCACGCCGCCCCGCTGGTTGCGCTTGCTGCGGAAGCTCTGGAACGCCTGCGACACCCCGGCGGACGCGCCGGACACCGCCTTTGCGGGCGCGCCGAGCACGCTCGAGAGCGTGCGCACGGTGCTGTCGAGCTTGTCGGTCGCGTCGACGGCGCTCTCGGTGATGTGGTTGACCTTCGCGAGCTCGTCGTTGACGTGGTCGAGCGTGATCGATGCCTTGCCGAGCATCGGCATCACCTCGGTCGTCGTCTGCTCGAGCGTCGTCGTCGCCTGGCCGAACAGGTTGCCGAGCCGCACGAGCATGTAGACGAGGCCGACCCCGGTCAGGACGAGGAACAGCGCGAGCGCGTATCGGGCGACGTCCGAGGCATCCATGCCGCGCGCATACTACCGTGCGATCACGCCGCTGCCGACGACCATGTCGCCGTCGTACAGCACCGCAGCCTGGCCCGGGGCAACCCCGTAGGCGGGCTCGTCCAGTTCGAGGTCAAAGCCACCCTCCACCTCGCGCACGGTCGCAGGGAGCGCGGCGGAGCGGTAGCGCAGCTTCGCCTGGACGCGCCCAGCCGGCAGGGCCAGCCGGCCGGGGCGAACGTGCACCGTGGTGCGGGCAAGCGCTTCGCGCGGCCCCGCCACGACCCGGCCGGTGGCCGCGTCGGTGCGCACGACGAACCACGGAGCGCCGCCGCCCACGCCCAGGCCGCGGCGCTGGCCCGGCGTGAACCGGTGGATGCCGCCGTGCCGTCCCACCACGCGCCCCGCCGTGTCCACGATCTCACCGGCCGGGCCGCCGCCGCCGTGCCGCTCGAGAAAGCTGCGGTGGTCGCCCCCGCCGACGAAGCAGACCTCCTGGCTCTCGCGCCGCCCCGCGGCCTCGAGCCCTGCGGCGGCGGCCTGGGCCCGCGTCTCGGCCTTCAGCTGCTCGCCGAGCGGGAACCACGTGCGCGCGAGGATCTGCTCGGGGACGCTGGCGAGCATGTAGGACTGATCCTTTGCGGGGTCGAGCCCGCGCGCGAGCAGGGCGCGCCCGTCGCGCTGCACCACCCGCGCGTAGTGCCCGGTCGCGAGCAGCGACGCCCCGATCCGGTCGGCGAACGCCGCCAGCGCGTCGAACCGGAACGTCCCGTTGCACCGCACGCACGGGTTGGGGGTGCGGCCGGCGGCGTGCCCGTCCAGGAAGTCGGCCACCACCTCGCTGCGAAAGCGGTCTCGCAGGTCGAGCGTCACGTGGGGCACGCCGGCGGCGTGGCACGCGCTGCGGGCCGCCCGCACCGACATCGGCGAGCAGCAGGCGCGCTCGGTGTCGGGAGCGGCCGGGTCGATCCACAGCCGCAGCGTGACGCCGACCGGGCGCAGGCCGGCCTCGAGCGCCTTCAGCAGGGCAACCGCGCTGTCCACACCGCCCGACATGGCCACGGCGACCCGCCGGTCATCCCCGGCGACGGTCGTGGCATACACGGCCCGCGCGAGCGCGGCGTGAAGCGCGTCGGCAGCGAGGGCGACGCAGTCGCGGTTGTGGTCGCCGGGGCGCAGGGACGTCTCCAGCTCACCGGCGCCCACGGTCGCGGCGTCGAGCAACGAGCGGCCCTCGACCAGCTCGCAGGCGAGCGCGGCCGCCGCCGTCGCATGCGGGCAGGCAAAGGACCGGTGCCGGGCCAGCGAGATGCATCCGTCCTCGACCAGCAGCTCGATGCGGATCGCGTCCCCGCAGAGGGGATCGCCGGCCTCGCCCCATGCGGCGGCGTCACCGGCGGAGCCGGCGCGGGACCGATCAAGGGCGTGATGCACGACGGCGTCGCTGTACACACCCCGAAGCCTAGAGCCGGCCGGCCCCTCGGCGGACGGCCGCGTTGCTTTGAGACCGCGGGGGGAGGCCTACACGAGCGCGCCGGCGCGCAGCCGCTCGATGCACTCGCGCAGCGCGGCGGCGAACCCGTCGACCTCCTCGGCCGTGGAGTCGATCCCGATCGAGACCCGTACCACGCTCCGTGCCTCGTCCGGCGAGAGCCCCTGCGCGATCAGCGCCCTGCTCGGCTCGCTCTCGCCGCTCGCGCACGCGCTGCCTGCCGATACCGCGTACCCGGCCCGGTCGAGCGCCAGCACCAGCAGATCGGCCCGGATCCCCTCCACCAGCAGCAGCGAGTGACCCGGGAGCCGCGCCGCCCCCGCCGAGATCACCCGCAGCTCCGGCAGCGAGCGCTCCAGCCGGTCGCGCAGCTCACCGCGCCGGTCAATTCGCGTCCGCATCGCCGCCAGCGCCGCCGCGAACCCGACGATGCCCGCGACGTTCTCGGTGCCGCTTCGCAGTCCGCGCTCCTGCCCTCCGCCCCAGATCAGCGGCCGTAGCCGCGACGGGTCCCGCGCGATCAGCGCGCCCACCCCCTTCGGCCCATGCATCTTGTGCGCCGACAGGGCCAGCGTCTCCACACCGCTGGAGCGGAAATCCACCGGAAGCGACGCGGCCGCCTGCACGGCATCGACGTGCAGCGGCACCCCGCGCTCGGCGCATGCCGCCGCCAGCTCCGCGATCGGCTGAACCGCGCCCGTCACGTTGTTGGCCCACATCACGGCCGCCAGCCGGTCGTCCTCCCGCAGCGCGTCGCGGAAGGCGCCGACATCGAGCACGCCGTCGGAGTCGACGGGGATCCACGCCACCTCGAAGCCCTGTCGCTCCAGCTCCTGCGCCGGCGCTCGGACCGCCGGATGCTCGATCTCGCTGACGACCAGCCGCCCGAGCGGTCGCCCGGCCAGTCCGAACACCGCCTGGTTGTCGGCCTCGCTCCCCCCGGAGGTGAACACCAGCTGCGCCGGCTCGCATCCGAGCAGCTGGCAGAGCGTGTGGCGCGCCTGCTCCACTCCCCGGCGCGCCTCGCGCCCGTAGCTGTGCGGCTCGGAAGCGTTCCCGAACCGATCGTCGAGATACGGCGCCATCGCCTCCCGCGCCTCGCGGCAGAGCGGCGAGGTGGCGGCATGGTCGAGATAGACCATGCCGCGCACCCTACCAACCGCCCGGGTCAGCGCCCGGCGACTTCCGAACATGCCGACGCCTGAGGCTTCGCGTGCGGCCACTTTCTGGATGCTTCGACCGCTACGACCATGCCTCGGCGCTGTAGGAGTCGCACGACGGTTGAATGAAGTGCGCGTTGGTAACTGGCGCCGGCACCTCACACCTTACCGGAGCTGCGACACTACGCAAATCGGCCAGAGAGGTGTGATCGCGGCCGTCTCGGCGGCACTCCTGCTGGCGCTGCTCGCCGCCGCGCCGGGCGGCGCTGCGCGCCCCTACAACGTGCCCGACCTGCGACCGTGGAGGCCGTCTCTGGCGGTGCGCTTCACCGGGGCCATGCTCGCCCTCGGCCATCCTGTCTCGGACGTCAGCGACGCCCACGGCCGCGTGCGTGCGGCCGTCTCGGGTGTCACGGCCGACCAGCTCCCCGCCCTGCGCCGCGCCGCAGCAATCGCCGCCCGGCGGATCGCCCGCAGCTGCCGCTGCACCGTCCGCGGCTACGCCGTGCGCGCACGCGTCCCGGGCCGGGGCGTCCTGGTGGTCGCCTCCGGCCCCTAGACCGCTGCGGTTACGACGCCTCGGGGGCCAGCGCTCCGGCCGACGGCGCCCCTTCCCGCTCGGACTGCGGCTCGATCGTGACGTTCGGCAGCGCCTTGTCGAGCCAGCGCGGGATCCACCAGGACCGCTCGCGCAGCACGGCGAGGAACGCCGGCACGAAGGTCATCCTGACGATCAGCGCGTCGGTCAGGATGGCGACGCCGAGCAGCAGGCCGAACTCCTTCGAGACCCGGTCAGGGCTGAGCAGGAACGAGAAGAACACCGACGACATGATCAGGGCCGCCGCCACGATCACCCGGCCGACGCCGGCGACGCCGTTTCTGACCGCGGTGAACGTCTCGAACCCGTGCACGTGCTCCTCTCGGATCCGGCTCATGAGGAACACCTCGTAGTCCATCGACAGGCCGAACAGGATCGCGAAGGCGATCGGCGGGATGAAGCTCTCGATCGGCCCCGTCCGGTCGAGGCCGATCAGCTGCATGCCGTGGCCCATCTGCACGACGAGCGTCAGCGCGCCGAACCCGACCAGCGCTGAGGCGAGGGTGGTCAGCGCCGCCTTGATGGCGATCACGACCGACCTGAACGCCATCGTCAGCACGATGAACGTGATCCCCACGATGTAGAGCAGGAACCACGGCGCCCGGCTGAGGATGCGGTTGCCGATGTCCGTGAACGCGGCGTTCGATCCCGACACGTAGGCGTGCGCCTTCGTTCCGGCCAGCGCCTTGGGGATCACCGTGTGGCGCAGCGTTGAGACGATGTCGTCGGTCTTCGCGTCCTGGGGCTTGTACTTCGAGTAGGTGTTGATGATGGCCACCGACGCGGCGCTCGGCGACTTCGTGTTGTAGATCGGCGCGTTGACCTGGGCGATGCCCGGCACCTGCTTGAACGCCGAGACCAGCTGATCAGGCAGCGCGTGATCCCCCTGGATGTCGACGACGACCGGGATGGGCTCCGTGAAGCCGGGACCGAACCCCTGGGACAGCAGGTCGTAGGCCTTGCGCGTGGTCTGGTTCTTCGGAGCCGTGCCGGCGTCAGCCAGCCCGAGGTGCACGCGCAGGATCGGCAGCGCGAGCAGCACGCCCAGCGCCACGACCAGCGGCAGCACGATCTTGGCGTTCCGTGTCACGAACCGGCCCCATGCCGCAACCGGTGTGCGCGATTGGCCCTCGCGCGACTCGTCCACCGGCTTCAGCCCCATCCGGCCGCTGTCGATCCTGCGGCCGAGCAGCGATAGCACGGCCGGCAGCAGCGAGTTCGCGAGCGCGACGGCGGTGACGACGCCGAGCGCGCTGCCGATGCCGAGCTTGGTGATGAAGTCGATGCCGATGATGGCAAGGCCGGTGATCGAGATTGCGACCGTGAGCCCGGCGAAGATCACAGCCCGCCCGGCGGTGGCACCGGCGGCTGCGGCGGCGTCTTTTGGATCGAGGCCGTCGTGCAGCAGCTGTCGGAACCGGGTGACGATGAACAGCGTGTAGTCGATGCCGACGCCGAGGCCGATCATCGGCACCAGGATCTCGGTGACGGTGTTGAAGTGCGTGAACCGCGCGGCCAGGTAGAGCAGCAGGAACGCGGTCAGCACCGCGGTGATCGCGAACAGCAGGGGGATGACCGTGGGCACGAGCGCCCGGAACAGCACGATCAGGATGATGAAGGCGGCGATCAGGCCGACGATGTCGCTGATACCCTGGGTCGGCTGGGCGTTCTCGGCCTCGCCCGTGAACTCGACCTGGATGCCCGCAGGCTGGGCGATGTGGCGCAGCTGGTTCTCCAGCTTGACGATGCCGCTTCGCGGCAGCTGGAACCCGTTGCGGTCGAACTGAGCGTCGAAGTAGGCGACCCGTCCGCTGTTGGAGACCTTGTTGGAGCCCGACGCCAGCGGATCGCCGATCTTGGTGGCGTTCTTGACGTTCTGGTCGAGCTTTCGCACGCTCGCGTCGGCATCCTGGACCATCTTCTGGATGGCGGCCTGCCTGTCCGGGGTGGTCACCGTCTCGCCGGCGGGAGCCGCGATCACCACGCGCAGTGCCGAGCCCTTCTGGGCGCCG
>Ga0066662_10000945_pt1 | contig 13000 bp, 10 predicted proteins | sample GraSoiAngelo_111_FD_133939 | JGI IMG/M metagenome (GOLD analysis project Ga0066662, IMG submission 133939) | Grasslands soil microbial communities from the Angelo Coastal Reserve, California, USA - 14_0903_12_40cm | ecosystem: Environmental > Terrestrial > Soil > Grasslands | place: USA... | reverse complement strand
GTACGAACGCGTTGAGCGTCGGCATGTCAAATGAGTTCGAAATGCCGAGCACGACCGCAAACGCCAGGATGTGCCAGATCTGGATTTTCCCGCTCATGATCAAGAGCCCAATGGAAATTGCGAGCGCGACCTGGACATATTGAGTCGCGAGAAGAATTTTCCGTTTATCGAAACGATCGGCTGCCGAACCGCCGGCCATTGTTAAAAGGAGCATCGGCAGACCGGCAGCGAGATTGGCCATTCCGAGCAGGAGCGCTTTATTCGTAAGCGTGCTCATCACATAACCTTGAGCCATCACCTGCATCCACGTTCCCGTATCGGAGATCGCGCTGCCGATGATATAGCGGCGAAACGGACCCGGCCGCAACACGCGCAACGCATGCCGAGTGCTCAACTTCACTTCCGTGCTCATCCAAACACTCATCCGTGTAGGGGCGTTTGTGTCAAACGCCTAGCCCTGGATTGATGGATTGCCGAATTGCCTGTGAGGCTGGCTTTCACTATCTTGAAGCGTGCGCATCGACAAATACACGCAGAAGATGCAGGAGGCGCTGCAAACAGCGCAGGATCTGGCCTCGCAATTCAATAATCAGGAAATTACCAACGAGCATTTCCTTTCTGCGCTTCTCGAGCAAAGCGACGGAATAACGCGACCGCTCCTCGAGAAAATTGGAGTCAACGTTATGCAGTTACGCCAAAACCTCCGTTCAGAATTGGAGCGCCGCCCGAAGGTTCACGGCGCTGCTGCTGATCTGCGTCTCTCGAACGAACTCCGCAGCGTGCTGGACAATGCGGAGAAGGAGATGTCGAAGCTGAAGGATGAATTCACCAGCGCCGAGCATTACTTGCTCGCGCTGCCCGGGGCCAACGTCCCTGCGGCAAAATTGCTGAAAGAGTTCGACATCACGCGCGACAAGCTGATGCAGGCGCTGCAACAGGTGCGTGGTTCGCAGCGCGTGACCGACCAAAATCCCGAAGGCAAATATCAGGCGCTCGAGAAATATGGGCGCGACCTGACCGAGTTGGCCCGGCGCGGCAAGATCGACCCGGTAATCGGACGCGACAACGAAATTAGGCGCATCATGCAGGTGCTGTCACGCCGGACAAAAAATAATCCGGTGCTCATCGGCGATCCGGGCGTTGGCAAGACAGCAATCGTGGAAGGACTGGCGCGGCGAATCATCAGTGGCGACGTGCCCGATTCGCTGAAACAAAAGCGAATCATCGCCGTGGACATTGGGGCGATGGTGGCCGGCGCAAAGTTCCGCGGCGAATTTGAGGACCGGCTCAAAGCCTTTTTGAAAGAAGTGACCGACGCGCAGGGCCAGATCATTTTGTTTATCGACGAGCTGCACACCATCGTCGGCGCAGGCGCAGCAGAAGGCTCGGTCGATGCTTCAAACATGCTCAAGCCGATGCTGGCCCGTGGTGAATTGCGCACCGTAGGGGCGACCACGGTCGATGAATATCGCAAATATATTGAGAAAGACGCCGCGCTGGAGCGGCGTTTTCAGCCTGTGCTGGTGAATGAGCCGACCGTCGAAGACACAATCGCAATCCTGCGCGGATTAAAGGAACGCTACGAAGTCCATCACGGAGTACGCATCACTGACGGGGCACTGGTTGCAGCTGCAGTTCTTTCGCATCGATATATCAGCGACCGCTTTCTGCCGGATAAGGCGATCGATCTTGTCGATGAAGCCGCGTCGCGGTTGAAGATCGAACTTGATTCAATGCCCACGGAAATCGACGTCATCGAGCGCGAGATCATGCAGCATGAAATGGAACGCCAAGCGCTCAAAAAAGAAAAAGATCCCGCGAGCAAGGAGCGTCTGAAAAAACTTGAGAAAGAATTGGCAGAGCTAAAGGAAAAATCGTCCGCGCTCAAAGCAGAGTGGCAGAAAGAGAAAGCAGTTCTCGAGGAGCAACGAAAATGGAAAGAAGAACTGGATCAACTCCGCACGGAGCTCGAGCGCGCGCAGCGTCGCGGTGAGCTGGCCAAGGCAAGCGAGATTCAATACGGACGCATTCCAGAATTGGAAAAGAAACTGGCCGCTGCCGCGGCAAAAACGGCGAAAGATCGGCCATCACTATTGCGTGAAGAAGTGACCGAGGAAGACATCGCGGAAGTTGTCTCCAACTGGACGCATATTCCGGTCTCGCGATTGCAGGAGGGCGAGCGCGAAAAGCTGGTGAAACTGGAGGCGCATTTGCATCTGCGCGTTGTCGGGCAGGACGAAGCGATCAAGGCTGTTGCGAACGCTGTGCGCCGCGCGCGCGCAGGTTTGCAGGACCCGAATCGTCCGCTCGGATCTTTCATTCTTCTCGGGCCAACCGGGGTCGGCAAAACGGAATTGTCCCGCGCGCTCGCCGAATTCCTGTTTGACGACGAGAACGCCATGATCCGGATCGACATGAGCGAGTACATGGAGAAACACACGGTCGCGCGGCTGATCGGCGCGCCGCCGGGATACGTTGGCTACGAGGAAGGCGGGCAGCTATCCGAAGCGGTGCGACGCAAGCCGTATTCAGTCGTGCTCTTCGACGAAATCGAAAAGGCGCATCCGGACGTTTTTAACGTCTTACTGCAAGTGCTCGATGACGGACGGATCACGGACGGGCAGGGGAGAACAGTCGATTTCAAAAACACGGTCATCATCATGACCTCAAACATCGGTTCGCAATACATTACCGAGGAGGAATCGAGGGAAGCGCGTAGGCGTCTCGTCACGGATGCGTTGCGCGCGCATTTCCGTCCAGAGTTTCTCAATCGCGTCGATGAAATCATCATTTTCGATCGACTGACCGAAGACGACCTGAAAAAGATCGTCGAGATTCAACTGCGCCGCTTGTCGAAACGACTCGAAGCACAAAAGATCACACTCGATCTTTCCGATTCAGCCAAGGAATTGCTCGCGCGCGAGGGTTACGATCCCGTTTACGGCGCACGCCCGCTCCGGCGCACTATTCAAAAAGAAATACTCGACCCGCTCAGCATCGACATCCTGGAAGGCAAAGTCCGCGAAGGGCAAACTGTCCATGTCAACGCAAAAGACGGCGTCCTGGAATTTCGCGAGAAATCTCGATGATCGACGACGTAGTGCCGTATATCATCACTCGGAGTGAAATGGGCTCCACGTCCACGCGCGCCTAACCAATTCAGATGGCCGACTCTCCTTCGCGACTTTGTGTTCGGCAACAGACAGACTCGTCCCAGTTATTCGACAAACATTGTTTGCGGCGATCCAGCCTTTGGAAAATTCAAACTCTTCGACAACTTTCAGTTCGCCGGCGCTTTTCCAACCGGTAGAAAATAGAAAAGAGTGACGCAAATCGTCCCTCGTGCACGTGGGGCATAGCGCAAGTATTTCGGGCATCGATTGGTCCGACCAATGGTCACCGGCTATCGTGCCGGCTTCTTTCTTGCCGAGGTCCTCTGCGACATCATCCGGCATCTTAATTGCCTGACCATTTCGCAATGAAATCACCCATAAATAATCGCCGGCGTTTGCGCGCCGGTTGTTAATTGCCACGTACTTGTTATCCGGACTGAAAAATGCGTCCAGCAAGTAACCCATGGTCGGGGACTCTACCAATGTCGTGCCGCTTGCTGAAACACGTAAGGTGCACTCATCGGGGTGACCAGGTGTTGGTATCATGTGAACGCAATACTTGTTGTCGCGAGAGCAAACTTGAGCCGGCGGACCCGATTCGTTCGCTTTCTCCGAAGATTCATGTTGGTTTCCTGCACCGCGGGCGTAGGCAATCGACACCAGCATCAAAATAACGACAATGAATCGACTTCGCGTAGTCGTGGGGGATTTTAAATTGTTGTTGCGGGCCATTAGGCCATCACTTGCTTGAACGCGTTCAGGAACGATTCCATCTCGGATTTTTTGCCGATGGTGACACGCATGTAGTTCGGGAGCGCCGGAAATAAGCGCCCGACTTCGACGGTGCGTTGTTTCATTGCCTGGATGAGTGGCACGACTGGGCGCTTGCAATCGAACATGATGAAGTTGGCCTGTGATGGAACAGTTTTGTATCCCATTTTGTCGAGCTCGTCGATTGTGATTGCTTTCGCTTCGCTGGTTAAACGCTGGCCGTTTGGGACTTGATCCGGGTCGTCAAGGTTCGCGATTGCCGCGGCCAGAGCCATGATATTTACGCTGTCCCACATTTGATGCAGGCGCATGCGTTCAATCGTCTCTTTTTGCGCAACACAATAACCACAGCGCAATCCCGCCATGCCGTAAATTTTTGAAAACGTGCGTGACACAATCAGGTTCGGATGATCCTTGACCAACGGGATCATGCTCTCGTAATCGGGACTGTCGGCGTAATGAAAGTACGCTTCGTCCACGAGAATCATCGTGTCGCGCGGACTTTTTGCGATGAAATCACGCAGTTGATCCTTGGGCGTGATGCTCGCAGTAGGATTGTTCGGGTTACAGACGTAAATTAAGCCTCCTCTCGCAGCAGCAAGCATTTTTGGAAGATCGTGAGCGAAGTCGGCCGTCAGCGGGACTTTCACCACTTCAGCACCATTAGCGCTAGCATTATTAAGAATTGCTTCGAACGTTGGATTCGCCGCGACGAGCTTGCCATTCTGCGATCCTGTAAATGTTTCCGCGCACAGTTTCAGAATCTCGCCGGAACCGTCGCCAAGCAGGATCTGATCGCGACCGACGTTGTTCAGCTTTGCCAGTCTCTCGATTAACACATTGTTGTGTTCATCCGGGTAACGGCAGGCGAGACCGAAGGAATCCGTCATGGCCTTAAGCGCTTTCGGCGAAGGTCCATAAGGATTTTCGTTTGCACTCAAGCGCACAACGCCCGTACTTGCAGCACTGTGTTCGGGTGGTTTTCCAAGCGAAAGCGCAGGCCTGACGAGAGCCGCTGCAGCGCCGGCGCTCAGTAGCTGCGCAAATTTGCGGCGGGAAATCGAGATCGTTTTCATACAAATTCTCATAGAACGATCCGCGGCGGAATGCGAGATCGAATTGCGGCGGTCGTCGGGTAGCGCATGCGTCTCGCGTGTCTGGCGAGCGCGTCCTCGCGATCGCGAACTTTCCTTGAAGTTCATTCCCTGTCGCTGACGACGAAATCAAAGGAAAGATTATTTCGGCGCGCCGCCGAAACCAGCGCGCGAGACGCGTGCGCTACCCAGAACGCAGGCTCGCTCGCGCGTTTTCAGTGCGGTGTTTAAATTGTATGATGGTCTTCGGACTACTGAAGGAGCGAAGGCGACGTCGTTTGCAGGCGCGACCTTATCCAAAGGAATGGCTGGACGCAATCCGGCGCAACGTTCGGTTCTTTTCTCGACTCTCTACCAGCGATCAGGCCGAGCTGCTCGGTCACATTCAAGTATTTCTCGCTGAGAAGCGCTTCGAAGGTTGCGGCGACTTGGAGCTGACTGATGACATCCGCGTGACGATCGCAGCGCAAGCTTGTCTTCTGCTATTGCATCGCAAGACGGATTACTTCCCGCGCCTCCTCACAATCCTCATTTACCCGTCACAATACGTCGCGGAAGAAAAACGGCAGATTCATGAGCACGTATGGGAAGAGGGCAAAACTGTCCGGCTGGGTGAAACCGGTCGCCAACTGGGTGCCGTCGTATTCGCGTGGGATGCCGTGAAGTCCGGCGCGACTGATTCTGCCGACGGCAAAAACGTCGTCATCCATGAGTTTGCGCACCAACTCGGCTTCGAGAATTACGCGACGGACGGCGCGCCTTCATTGGCGACGCGCGAGCAGCAATTATCCTGGCGCGAAGTAATGAAAGCTGAGTTTGCATCGCTGCGCATTGCTGGCGAGACGGGAATTCCGACGCTACTCGATACCTACGGAGCCACCGATCCAGCCGAATTTTTCGCCGTGGCAACGGAAGCTTTCTTTATGCGCCCATGCGCGCTTCGCGCTCGCCATCCGAAATTATACGCAGAACTGCGAAACTATTTTCAGCAGGACCCGGTGGCATATTCCGCTGAGCGCATCAGGCAGAGTTGATGGCCGACTTGTCTCCAATAGCTCAGCTCGCTGACGTGCCGACCAGCTCACAGAGCTTATTGAGATCGATGTTGCCGCCCGCCTTCGCCGAGGCGACGGCGTGACAGGAAGGGTTAGGTCCAGCTGGACGTCTTTATGATGCGACCAACTCACAAAACTTGTTCAAATCGATGTTGCCGCCTGAAACGATTGCAATAATCGGACCTTTGCCGGCTTTGCCGGTCAACGCAGCCGCGACCGGCAGCGCGCCTGCGCCTTCAGAAATAATTCGCGCTTTTTCCGCCATCAGCCGCATCGCTTTCTTTGTTTCTTCCAAGCTTACGACGATGTAGCCGTCCACAACTGGCTTCATCCGTTCCCACATGCGCGGGAACATGCTTTGACCGCCGGCGCCATCCACGAACGAGGCTTTCCAATTTTTGAAAACTTGCGGCGAGCCCATCTTGTACGAAAGCGCCGCGGGCGCGGCCGTCTCGGGTTCGACGCCAAAGACTTTGATCTCTGGTTTGAGGGCTTTGATTGCGCTGGCTACGCCTGTGATGAGACCGCCGCCGCCGATACTAGCAATGACCGCTGCCGCGTCTGGCGCATCTTCAAAAATTTCAAGTCCCATGGTGCCGTGACCGGCGATGAAATTGTGATCGTCGAACGGATGAATAAATGTTCCCTCCGTTCCGGGAAATGAACGTTCATCGAGCGCTTGCCAGGCGACATCGTATGGTACCGGGATTAGCCTGGCCCCGAGCTTTTTCATTCGCTCGAGCTTTGAGGCCGGCGCAGTTTCGACCACGACGACAGCGCATGGTACGCCCGCTTGTCTCGCTGCATACGCAACACCTTGTCCTGCGTTCCCGGCGCTGATCGTCCAGACACCGCGCTGGCGTTCAGATTCGGGCAACATCGCCACGGCATTCGCCGCGCCGCGTAATTTGTAAGCATTGATTGGTTGGAGGTTCTCCAGTTTGAGGCGGATGTCTGGATCGTCCGGCCCCAACTCCAGACGAATTAGCGGCGTGCGCACGATCGTTTTAGCAATTCGTTCACGTGCTTCTTGAATTTCGGAGAGTTGAATTGGGCGGACAGGTTCAAGCATCATCGACGTTGTCGATTCTGTTCTAACGCGCGAATGATTCCGCGCCAGCCATATTTTTCAACGATGAAGGATTGAACGCTTTGCAATGCATACTGTCTCAGCAATCACCATGATTAAAATTACTACTACAGCTTTAGTTGCGGCCGCGATGCTCCTTGCATCCAGCGCATTCGCAGGAGACAAGGCATGTTGTGCCAAAGGCGCCTCGAACGCGGGGTCGGTGGCCTGCGTTGATTTGGCAACATTGAATCTCACGCCCGATCAAAAGGCAAAGATCGAAACGTGGCAAGCCGACTGCATGAAGGCAGGTTGCACAAAGGAGAGCAGGAAGGCATTCCTGAAACAGGCGAAAGGAATTCTTTCTGCGGAGCAGTTCGCTCAATTGAAAGCACAGTGCAAAAAGACCGCGAGCGCGAAGAAAGCTCAAACCTGATTGTACTACGCTCTTTCTGACGTTCTCAGACACGATCGCGCCGGGGTAAATTCCGGCGCGATTTTTGTTTGTTACGGAACTTTCGCCAGCAAGTCAGCTAGCCGCCACCCGGCTTTGTGCAGTTCTTCTCGGACGACGTTCGCCGCCCACTCGCGATAACTCACTTGGCCCGGCTGCGGTTTTTCGTCGGCTCCGCCGGCCGCGACGACGCGATCTTGTTCCTGTTCCTGATGGACATGCCTGAATTGAACCCGTTCATGCGCCTCGCGCGCGATTGGCAAAATTTCGTCCGCCCAGGCTTCCGCATAATTCCTGATGTCGATGTTTGCCGGCACCCGCCAGTTCTGCGGCTCATGCGTCGCCATCTGATGAACGAGCCGCTTCTTAAGCGGCTCGATCTGTGCCTCGAGTTTGTTTTTCTTCAACCTCTGGGGCAGCTCTTGGAAAAGTGCATTCACCGCGTCATAATCCCAGAAGTCGTGGAAGGTTTTCTCGTAGATTCCGCGCGTGCGCCGCGGTTCATCGCTGAGCTCCAACGTAAATGTATTTCCACCTTCATCCGCCAAAGCTGATTTATTCTTGTCGGGATCGGTAGGATTGCCCTGCTGATCGGAATATGCCGCGCCAATATGCAGCGGCTGATGAATGTCAGCGACATAATGAGCAAGTAAAATGATCGCAACGGGTTTCGTAATCTTCCGCTCATTTTGTTCGGAGACTCGTCCTTGAAGGACCTGGACGCAGTACGGGATCATATGGACGATGTCCCATTTGCTGCGACCCACTCTGCTCTCGGCGTATTTTTGCACTGGCACTACGGGCACGTCCGCATAGTGAAACCAATGATGCGAAGGCGCGCCTGGGTTCAGATCGCGCGTTGTCGGATTCGCCCGCCAAAAATTGAGCAACTGCTTATCAACTTTCGGATACCTCGCGTAATGAAAAGACTTGGGATCATCGACGCCGTTTTTATCCCAGCCTTTAATTTCATCCGGCATCATCCCCGCTTTCTCCAGAGAAAGACCATCGAGTAATGCACGGATTTTCGTGGCGGTGACAGTATTCGCCAATCGTTCACCCGCGATTGCCCCGACGATCTCATGGCCAAGAGAACCGTATGCGTAAAGCGGCGCTGCCAATCCGAGGGTGGAGAGAATGATTGTGCTGAGCGCTACGCGATGAGACACGAATTTCATTTCCAGAATTGGCGACAATACAATCGAATTCCGCGTTGCCTGTAGCGCGACGACTGCGGCCGAGTGTGGTTCAGCCTACGAGCATCGTGCGCGAATTGCTTCGAGGCGTTTTTGAAGCTTCGAGAAATGCGAACCGGCCCAGTAAATTTGACCGCAGCCGGTACAGCGGCCGAATTTTTCATAATACACCTTCGTAAGCGGTTCGAGCTTCTGCATCACGTCACCCTTCGCGACTTTTTCGAGTAACGCATTGCAGCGGAGGCAGCGCGTAAACGGAGCGATCGCGCCAAAAAGCTCAAAACGGCGGATCACCTCGATTGTTTGCGCATCGGCATTTTGCGACCGCGGGCAGTAACCATGTCGAACGACCGAATGCATTAGGAGCCGCCGGTCACGCGTAAGCAGAGCACGATTTTCGCTCGCCATGATTTGGAGTAATTGTTGATCTTGCGCCTCGCGATCGTAAGCGACATCGAAACCGAGCAAACGCAGATTGCGCGTCAGTTTTCCAAGATGGCCATCAACTATAAAACGTTGCCATCTTAGAATTTGTAATCGATTTTCCTCAAAATGCGGTGGTAGCGCGTGCACCGGAAATACCTCGACCTCGGCGATGTGTTCGAGTCCATAATCGAACCCAACGGCTCGCCCGTTGACGAGAATTAAATCGACTTCCGGATGCGGGACGCCGCAGGATTCGATTACGTCTTTTACCGAGACCTTTTCAGCCAGTATGCGCTCGATTCTTCCGCTACGCGTTCTCGATCCGAGGAAAAAGTTGAGATCTCCATGGAAATTGAGCCGAACCGTAAATGCGTTCACGTCACTTCGCGATTCGCGCGTTGGCGTAAGCGTATTCGAACGTTGTCGCGCGCGGTCGACCCATGAATTTACCCGGCCCCAGCGGTTCATCTTCGCCAAAGTAGCAGTCCACCTGCCAGCGCCGCAGGCCGCCGCCGGTGTCGACAATTTTCCAGTGGTTACTGCCGAAAACTTTCTGCACTTCCGGTGACGATGTCTCAACAACTGCGCCGTGGCGCAGGCCACCTTGCGATGACTTGATCGCGGCAGAATAACGCGCCACGAGAGTGCCGCCGCCACCAGTCGGCTTGGAGGAAAATGCGAAGGAATCTCCTCCGTTGTAACGAATGTAGTGCCGCCCGTTCACAGGTGTAACGATCCGTCCGAACCCTTCCTTTTTCACCGAGCGCAGAAAATCGCGCGGATACGTTCGTCCGTGGAGTCCGGGCTTCGTTATCGGCGTTGCGTCAAAACCACGTTCAGAAGTGAAACCCGATTCCATTGGCGTGTAGTAAAGTGTGCACACCACGAAGTACTCGCCGTTATGTCCTTGCGGGCGCCGGGCCAGCCTCTCATTCTCATATGCGAGCCGTTCCACCACTTCCGGCCACGGAATGTCCGCACGCAGCTCCGAGCAAATCGCAGCTAAAATGCTCAGTCCTGTGATCTGTACGATCAGGCGGTAAAAACGGATTCGATTGACCCGCCAATTAGAACTTCGATTGGCATTCGGTTCCATTCGTACTCGTAAGGTGGCTGCCTCCATTGGAATCGTTTCGGGTAAATCTTGCGAATACGCTTGATAATTTCCACTCCGGTGAGAAAGGGCCGGAATGTTTCACGATCAACTACGTGAATTTGCGCACCGCCGCAAAGCTCGCCCGCGAATTTGTGGAACGTTGGCTGAAAGTAATTTTCGCGGAAGAAAACACCCGGCAGCTTTGAGGCGTTGAGCTCTCGGCAAAGCGCTTCAGCGTCAATAAACGGCGCGCCGAAAATTTCGAATGGCTTGGTTGTGCCGCGGCCTTCGGAGATGTTTGTGCCTTCGAGCAGACACAGACCAGGATAGACCGTCGCGGTATCGAGTGTCGGCATGTTTGGAGACGGCATGACCCAAGGCAGGCCGGTCTGATCGAACCACATCGCGCGCTCCCAATTTTTCATCGGTAAGATCGATAATCGACATCGGGGGAAAGCCTCGTTGCGAAACTGCTGCGCGAGTTCGCCAATCGTTTTTCCGTGGCGGACTGGAATCGGATGCATCCCCACAAACGATTTGTAATTCGGGTCGGGCGGCGGGCCCTCTGTTGTCACGCCGTTGATTGGATTTGGCCGGTCCAGCACAACGACCGCGATGCTCTGCTTCTCACAGGCGCGCATGCAAAGATACATCGTCCAGATAAACGTGTAATAGCGAGCGCCGACATCCTGAAGATCGACAAGCACAACATCCAATCCTTCCAACATCTCTGCCGTTGGTTCCCGATGTTCGCCGTAAAGACTGTAAACAGGAATGTGAAGTCGCGGGTGCTCGTAACTTTTCCATTCCACCATGTTGTCCTGGGTCTGGCCGAGAAATCCGTGTTGCGGACCAAAGAAGGCCGCGAGCCGGAATAGATCGCCATTGTGTCGTTCGAGAATTCGCGACGCGTGTTCAAGTTTTGATGAAACCGAAGCGGGATGAAGCAGTGCGCCGATGCGCGCGCCGCGAAACTTTTTGGGCCAAAGTTCGGGTAAATGATCCAGCGGCAGTTCTACGCGCATATAGCGCTCTTCTAACACAACGCAGAAATTCTCGCGATCTCGATTAGGTAGGGGCGATTGACCTCAATCGCCTCGTACCAGATCCGCGCCAGCCGCGGAGCAGAGCGACCGCGATAATCGCGATCAACGTGACACTCGCGCACAGCTTTGCGAACAGCTCCCCGTAACGCGTGTAGAAAGTCAGTTCGCGCTCCGTCGGAATCTTGATCTCACCAGTAAGAACGCCTTCGGTAAATGTGCTGCCCCTTTCATCCTGCAACATCTGTGTCACGCGGCCGAACTCGTTCACAAAACAGGTGACGCCGGTGTTGGCTGCGCGCGCCATCGGAGTTCGTGTTTCCACACAACGAAAAATCGCATTCGCCAAATGCTGGCGCGAGCCAGCCGACCGCAGAAACCACGCGTCGTTTGTTACATCGACGAGCAAATTTGCGCCTCGAAGCACAAACTGCCGTGCTAAATCGCCGATCGTGTCTTCGAAGCAAATCAGCGGCGCGACCTGCGCGTCGCTATTAGTGAGGCGAAACACCGTGTAATCGTTGCCTGCATCAAAATCGCCGGGCACCCACCTGCTTGCTGCGGCAGCGAAAAGCGGGAACGAATGTCGACGCGGAATGTATTCGCCGAACGGCACCAGATGCACCTTTCGATAGATTTGCATCTGCTGCGTGCCACCCGAGATCAAGAGGGCCGCGTTATAGTCATGTTGACCTTCCACGTCGAGCGTGCCGAGCAGCAAATCCGTTTTTGACGACATAGAAAACTCAGTGACGAATTCGTTGCTTTCGGTGTTCGGATCGCGCACTGGGTCGGGCATCGAGCTTTCCGGCCAGATCAGCAGATCGGGCGGGGGATTGGTGCGCAGCGCGATCTCGCTGAGTCGCGAAAAGCGTTCGAAAATTTTGGCACTGAATTGCAGATCGAATTTCTCCTGTTGCGGAACGTCGGCTTGCACGGCTGCGACGTGAAGAGATTTTGCAGGCGGCCGATTTTGCACGCTGTAGAGGCCGAATGTTAAAAGTCCGACGATCCCGGCCAGTGTCAGTGTGAGGTCAAAATGCGGCCGCACCTGACGCGTTTTGGCTTCCAGAAACAAACGGAGCGGCGTTGTCACCGCGATGACGTTTGCGAACACAATAACGAACGACAAGCCGGTCACGCCGCTCAGTTCCGCAATTTGAATAAGCGGCCAGGTGGAATGCAGCGCGACGCCAAGCCCATTGCAGCCGAAACCTGTGAAGAGCCAGGCTCGAATCCAGTCGTGCGTCACCCACGCGACCGCAGGCAAAAGCGCAGTCAGCAAATTTCGCCACGAAGCCAGGAAATTGCGTGGCGCAATCAGACCAACAAACCAACTCCAAAGCGCAAAATAAACGCCGAGATAGATCGACAGAAGCAGCGATAATCCGCGAAGCCAAAAATTTTGATACAACAACCCGAGCGAACCAAGCCAACTGAAGGTTGCTGTAAAAAAGACAACGCCAGCGATGTAGCCGAGCAGTAAATTGCGTAACCATCTACGCTCTGACTTTTGTCCCGAAAACCAAATGGCTGCTATGAGCGGCGTGAGCGCGAACCAGCAGAGCCAGCTTTGGTCGAACGGTGGAAAACAAACCGTGCAAAGCAGCCCGCTAAGAATCGCTGCCAGCCATGGCCAAATTGGCAATACTTTCGCGAACAAATTCACGCGCGTGATTTGTT
>Ga0066662_10000944_pt1 | contig 13006 bp, 11 predicted proteins | sample GraSoiAngelo_111_FD_133939 | JGI IMG/M metagenome (GOLD analysis project Ga0066662, IMG submission 133939) | Grasslands soil microbial communities from the Angelo Coastal Reserve, California, USA - 14_0903_12_40cm | ecosystem: Environmental > Terrestrial > Soil > Grasslands | place: USA... | reverse complement strand
GTGCCAAATGTCTTTGTCGCGCTGCTGATCCATGGCTGTTCCATGCCTATGGCGCAGGACGGATGACTCCACTGGCTCTGAAATTCCAAATGCGATTGCCCTGGGCTCTTTACGCAGCATTTAAATATTCTTGCAGCCGTATGATATTCCTGACCTTTTCTCTTTCCCTTCGAAGAAAGTCTTGAAAGCGTCAACGGCAATAGAATCCGTAAGATCAAGAACGCCTTTCCAACGAGTTTGTCGCAATAAGAACGTTCCAAGCGCATATCCGTGAGCAGTATGAGATTTGGGAATCCTTATGCTGCGAGTATTTTCAGCATAGTCAAGATCAGAGATGTCCCAAATTTTACATGGGTCAGTACTAGCGAGAATATCGTCTATGTATTCCGTAATGTCCAGTCCTGTCTGTTGCTGAAATTGCTTTCTCACTTCGGAGGGTATTCGCTCCATATTTAACCGAATTCTCTTGTGTGTCTTACTCCATTGCTTTCCATCAATAGGCCGAAACCCAAATTTAGGCCATACACTGCCACCTGCTGACAACCCAGCAGTGATATAAATCTTATGAATTTTTGGCCAATTCAGCATCTTGTACCAGGAAACCGCATTACACAAAAGCCGGCTGCCGATCCCACTCGACTGATATTCAGGAATCACATTCAGGAAATGATGAAATACTTCATTGGTAGCACTCCGTATTTCGCGCCGGCAAAATGCAACTGGCGTCTGGCCATGGTTAATGACAATGGAGTAATGTATTTTTTGTTTTGCTTCGATGAAAACCCGGAGCGCACAAGGACCAACTAATGTCTCGGTCAGTGTGTCAAATACGCTTGGCTGCGCCTGCAGCGGTTTAAAGGCTGATTTCCAAAGGCCCACCTGCTCGTTTGCTCTTGTCCTTCTGAGAGTATGCAGACCATAATAGTCAGCAAATGTAAACCCTTCCAGCATAACAATTCTTATTTTCCCAAAAGTACTTAGCACAGGCTTCAACTGACGCCCCCAAGGACTCTTCGCATCGGGTAGCCATAGTTTGAGGTGCGTACGGAATCTGTTTTTGCCAATCGCAGTATCCATACATCCAAGTAGATCACTTCTTGAAAATTTAATATGGAAGCAGGAATTCTGCTTTAAATAGAGAAAGTTGTCAATTATGAACTTCTATGAAATACAACTGAGCGTTCTCTATTCGGAATGCAAAGTGGCTGCAGCGCCAGTGAGTCTAATTCAGCCTCCATTGCCGAATGGATGAACTATGCTGCCTTAAGTCGTCGCTCGGCTTCTTTAGTGACCCGTTCACCATATACTGATGCGACCTTCCCAAACTCTCTTCCTTCGGCTAATAACCGCCTGGCCCCCGCAATCAAATTAGGTTCGTACCAATCCGGCTCTTCACTATCGAGTTCTGCAACTTCCCAAGAAAGAAATTGCTCTTCCGTAGGAGATGATCCAGCTCCCTTTGAGATGGAGTGACCCATCTCAAAGGCGTCGAATGGTTCTGTTGAAGCACGCAGTCCTAAGCCCTGCGCCGGCGATTTCCGCCATATCCCGACATAACATGCAAAGCCCAATAAACCAAAGAGTCCAAACCAGTATTTCATATCATATGATCCGGTGAAGATTAGATGTTAGAAGTGAGAGGCAGCTTTCCCTACCTTCATATTTTCTATTTTCGCTCCGCTGCTGTGGCCGCTACCTCGCTGCCGGGCACCTTATAGCGCACCAGGTTGGGATACATAGGCGTGACCTCGAATGACATCTTGTCCCGCGCAGAGAGCAGAGCTACCGGCTTGCTCTTCTGCATCTCCACATGATCGTCCCACGGATCGAGCTTGATGCGGCTGCCCAGCGGCAAGGCTGGAAGCTGCTTGATGTCAGTAGTCTCCAGATCCGGAGCCGTCTGCACCAACGCTTCCATCTTCAGCACATCGCTGCCTTTGGCCATGCGGTTGCCAAGGTGGGGATAGATCAGCGCTGAGAGATGGCCGGAGCGCTCCTCCAGTTCCTTCAGATAGAGACCTGCGCTGGCCGCCTTGTCTTTATAGGGAGAGTTCTGCATCAACTCCATGCCCTTCTGGTCAGCAGCTTCCTCATCTCCCGAGCGATGCAGTACAGCGATCTTCTGGAAGATTTCTTCATCAGAGAAGATAGTCCGGTCGCTGAAGGCATACTTCGTATCGAGACGATGTCCGAGAACGATGTGCCCCAACTCATGCGAGAGCACCATGGCCAGCGAGGCCTCGTCGGGAAGCGTATCCAGCAAGCCGCGGCTCACCACAATCGTGTGGCCGATGGTGAACGATTCGAGCGGGGTGGTCAGCAGCACGCGGCAGCGCACTTCCGGCTCGATAGTCAATTTGTTGGTGACTTCAAGGTTATTCACAACAGTCTGGAGAATCTTGGAAACATCGCCCTCGGGAGCCAGCACACCGGCGCGCTCCATACGGTCGAGCACGTTATCTTCCGCTTCGCGCTCCCACATATGTTCACTATGCACCGGGACAAACTCGTTCGAACCCATGCCGCCGCTGTCGGAAACATCCTTGGCATCCACTTTCATGCTGGTGTATTCGCTCTGTTGTCCGGAATGCTTCAAGTCGTAGGCCCAAAGACGGGTCTGGCCTTTCATGCTCAACCTGCGCGTGAAGGCATACTTGGCGTCTGACTCTTCCGTGTACACATAGGCCGGAAGCCACAGGCCGGGCTGCATGTTGAGCCGCCAGCTATCGAAGTGGAAGTAGAAGCCCATGCGCGGCCGTGGCTCATAGGTTCCATTGATGCGCACAATGTTGAAGTCCTGGTCTTCAACCCAGATGCGGCCGACGAAATGAGGGCCTTTCACTTTGGGCTTGGGCACAACGTCATAGACCATGGTGCGCACTTCGCCGAGGAACTGCTGCCTGAGGTATTTCAGGTCATAGTTGTCCTTGTCAAAGCGGTCATTCAGGAAGATGAGCTGCATGAAACCCTGGGGGACATAGGTCATTTTATAGAAGCTGTTCAGCCGGTCGAGCACGCGGCTGAAAAATCCGGGCTTCTGCCTGTCAGTGAATTTGACATCACTGATTCCTTTTTCATTCAGCACCAGGCGGCCAAGAAAATACTTGTCACTCGCCGGAACGCTGCCCAACTCATCATCGGGCTTCATGTTCTGGATATAGGTCTCCACCAGTGGAGTGAACTTGTGCATGTTCTCCACCAGCTTGGCTTCCTGGTAGAAAATCTTGTCCGCATTGGGATCAACCTGGGCCTGCTGCTGTTGGTCTTTCTGCAGATTAGATTTCTTCGATCCCGCAAATGCAGAACTTCCCAGAGCCAAAACCAGGAAAAGGATGGAAAGTCTAGTAACGAAACGCATAATTCCTCCGAGGGTAGAACCCTATTCAGCCAACTCAAAATTGATATGAACCAGAGCCACAGAGTCGTAGGGCTGGCCATCGCGTTTGGCCGGTTTGAAGCGAATCTGCGCTGCTGCCTTTTCCGCCGCCTCGTCCAGCCCGTGTCCCAGGCCTCTCACCACTCGTTGTATCTTCGGCTCACCAGACGCGGTGAACATAACTTCCAGCAAAACTTCACCCTGTACATGCATCTTGCGCGCTTCTTCGGTGTAGACCGGACGCGGCTTGTAGGTGATCTCCACCGGCGTAACATCCGGCTTGGCCATAGCCTGGGCCTTCGGCCCGCTGGGTGCGACCGCCGTATTGTCACTAAAACTTCCGGTGGTTACGGTTTTGCGTCCATGATCGCCACTGCCAACACCCGCCGACCCATCGCCAAAACCGGCAGACTTCACGTTACCCTCTATCCCGTGCTTCCCTGCTGTGCCATTGCCGTTGCCGGGACCGCCGGGCATATCAAACGACCCCAGGCTCGCCATCTGCACGGGAGACTTCTTATCTGAAGTGGCAGGTGTACCATTCGGATCGCCAAAGCCTCCGGTCTGCACCTTGCGCGCCGGCTCCTTCACCGTAGGCGGAGCAGAGCTGCCGGAATCAAAGGTGTTCACCACAACTTCTTTTTTCGGCGGCGCGGGTTTTGGTATATCAGGCGCAGGGAAAGCTTTGGCAACTTCCACCGGAGCAGGCGGTGTGGGCTGCGGTTTTATTTCCATCTTGGGTGGCTCAATCTTCGGAGGCTCCGGCACAGGTGTTGGAGTTGGAAGCTCAATTTTCGGCTTCGGCAACGGTTGCAGTTTGGCCAGCACCTGCGGAGGCGGCGGCAAAATCTTCGGCGGATGCGAAAGCCTGGGCATGATCAGCGGCGTCACCTGCGTGATCACCGGTTTCTCTTTGGGTACCGGGATCAAGGTGGCTACGCGAACTATCAGGATCAGCGCCACCACGTGCACGACAACGCTGGTACCCAGCCTGTCCCAGCGGCGTGGAGACAATTCGTACTGAAAGGAAGGGACCGCATTGTTTTTTCGCGGCGCTGGCGGTTCTCCATTATTCTGCGAACCGCTGTTCATGGATCTCCTTACGAGTTCCGGTTGCAAGTCCCACGTATTGGCCCGTTTCAACATGATGAATCCGCCTATTACTCCACAGTCACTGCTGCCAGCAGATGGTGAGCTGCTACTCCTATGATGTTGACTCGCGTGTTTTTGTAACGCGTGATGCTGCCGCTATTTTGCAAACGGCTGATTCCGTTCACAATTCCGGTAAGCATCTCCTCACTTCCGCTATGCCCGGCCATGCTCCGCATATCCATTTCCCTGTGTTCGTCCCAGTTACGCAGCTATGGAAAGGTGGACCATCTCCTGTGCGAGGCGATCAAATCGAGAGAGCTCCTGTTCAATGAGTTCTGTATAAGAGCGCGCCTCCGCGCTGAGGTTGGTCTCTTTGCGCAAGATATCGAGCAGACTGGTAAGCGACACCAGCGGTTTCTTTATCTGCTGCGCCACCTGGTTGGCTACGCGTGCCGAAGCGGCCAGCCGGTCGGCCACCCTGCGCGCCTCTTCCACGTAACGCCGTTCAGTGATGTCGTGGAAAACCTCCAGCGCGCCGAGCAGCTTGCTATCCGCGTCAAGCAGTGGCGCGGCATTGCTCAATACAGTGATGCGCCGGCCATCCGGCCGCTCGACTATCAATTCCATGTTCCGCTGCGGCTTGCGGGTGCGCAGCGCGCAGGCAATGGGCGATTGGTCCTGGGGCAGCAATTTTCCCCTGGCATCGAATAGCCGCGCAGCGCCATGGAAGCGGGCGCTTGCTGCCGGCTTGCTTCCCCAAAGATCAGTGGCGTGACGATTGAACTCTGTGACGTTCCCTTCGGTATCACAAGAGCAAAAAGCCACCGGCAGATGTTCCAGTACCTGGTTCTGAAATAGATTCACTGGGCCTGACAATCAAGAACTCCTGACGCAGAAGCTCACATTTGCATGCTCCTGTTGATGGCTTAGTTAATAGCCGTGTTGCCCGTAAATCACGAAGTTTAAAAACATTTTCACAAACGTTTGTTGCTTAGACAGCCAACCAGAACGCCGCCTGAATCTTCTTATGAACGGGAGCCATTCTGACCACCATATGAGGAAACGGCCAGTTGTTGGTTTAGTGTTTGGGACACGTCCGGAAGCCATCAAGATGGCGCCGGTGATCTACGAACTGCAAAAACGTTCGGATGAAATTCAACCCGTTCTGATTTCCACTTCGCAGCATCGCCAGATGCTGGACCAGGTCCTTCAGGTCTTCGGCATCACTCCTGATATGGATCTGAACCTGATGACCCATAACCAGAGTTTGAATGGAATTACCTGCCGCGTGCTGCAAGCCACCGATGCCGCGCTCGAGTCGACTCAACTCGACTGCCTGATGATCCAGGGCGATACCACCACCGCCTTTGCGGCGGCACTCGCAGCTTTTTATCGCAAGATTCCCGTAGCCCACGTGGAAGCCGGGCTGCGCAGCCGCGACATTTACAACCCATATCCGGAAGAAGTAAATCGTCGTCTTGCAGGCGTTGTCACCAGGCTGCATTTTGCTCCTACGGCGATTGCCCGCGATAATTTGCTGGCGGAAGGCATTGGCCAGGAAAAGATCGCGGTAACGGGAAACACCGTTGTTGACGCGGTGAAAACGCTCATGGAGATGAAAGCCATCGACCATCCTCTGCCGGAAGGAATTCCCGATGATGGCAGCCGCATCATCCTTATCACCTCGCATCGTCGCGAGTCATGGGGCGCGGAACTGGAGAATATCTGCGGCGCAATCGCCGACCTGGTACAGAGCTTTGCGGATGTCAGGGTGATCTATCCCGTTCACATGAACCCCAATGTCCGTGACACGGTCATGAGCAAGCTCAATAACATGGAGCGCGTCCACCTGATTCCGCCCATGGATTATTTCGGCTTTCTCTCCCTGCTGCGGCGTTGCTACCTGGTGCTGACCGATTCCGGCGGCGTGCAGGAAGAAGCGCCCACCTTCCACAAGCCGGTATTGGTATTGAGAAAGGTGACTGAGCGCCCTGAAGCCTCGCTGATGGGTCTCGCGCGCATCATCGGGACATCGCGCGAAGCGATTGTGAGCGAAGCAGCAGAGTTGCTGAGCGATCCCCTGGCCTACCGGGCAATGTCAGAAGGCGACAATCCCTATGGCGATGGACGTGCATCAGAAAGGATAGTAGATGGCCTGGTGCGCTGGTTTCATGGTGAACGTCCGGTGCTCGAAGACTGGAAACAGTTCCACGGAGCGGCGCGCGCGGCTGAACAGATTGAAGTTTTAACTTAAGTTGTACTTTGTTATCAGCCCGTGTGATTACCAGAATGGTATTAGTCATTAGGGAAATACACGGGAAGGGTAAAAGGTTTTGGGGCCCCAGTCTCTTGGTTTGCAGGAGAGGCAATGCCCAACCGAACAGAAGTTCTTAATTCGTTGATCCGGTCGACTGGATTCGCGAGGGCGCATGCTACTCCAACTATTTGGCATTGTCATACTACTTATTTGCATCTACACGGTACGGCACTACTGTTTCACGCTGAACCGGATCATGGGGAAACAGCGGCATCCGTACATTGACATCGATACGGCCGACTGGCCCGCAGTCACTGTCCTGATCGCCGCGCACAATGAAGAAGCGGTGGTCGCCGATATCATTCGCGCACTGCTCGAAGTCGATTATCCCAAAGAAAGGCTCACTATCGTTCCGGTCAATGATCGTTCCAAAGACCGGACGAAGGAGATCATCGACAGCTTTGTAGAGAAATACCCTGACCGCATCATTCCCTTCCATCGCACCGGCGGCAAGCCCGGCAAAGCCGCAGCCCTGAAAGATGCCATGGCTTACGTGAAGACCGAAATCATGCTGGTCTTCGACGCCGACTACATCCCCGGCAAGGCGCTCATCCGGCAATTGGTCGCTCCCTTCTTCGATCCTGAGGTGGGCAGCGTGATGGGCCGGGTGGTGCCGCTCAACGTGGGCAAGAAGCTTTTGACCCGGCTGCTTGATCTGGAACGCTCCGGCGGCTACCAGGTAGACCAGCAGGCGCGCATGAACCTGCACTTCGTGCCGCAGTATGGCGGCACGGTGGCCGGCATCCGCAAGTGCGCCCTCCATGAGATTGGCGGATGGAACGAAAACACCCTAGCCGAGGATACGGACCTGACCTTCCGTCTGCTGATGGCCGGCTGGAAGACAGTTTATGAGAACCGGGCCGAGTGCTACGAAGAAGTCCCCGAGCGCTGGCCGGTGCGCGTACGCCAGATTATGCGCTGGGCCAAGGGCCACAACCAGGCCATGGTGCATTACGCCGCGAGTTTGACACGCCGCCATGATGTGAGCTGGTGGGAGAGGCTGGACGGCCTCCTTCTCTTAGGCGTGTACGCAATGGCGCCAGTACTCTTGCTCGGATGGGTATTGGCGCTGTTGCTCTTCTACACCGGAGCGCCCATCGGCGGCGGTGTAGCGGTGCTGGGTCTGGCGGCCTTCACCACACTGGGTAACTTCGCCGCGTTCTTCGAAATCGCTGCGGCCACGCGTCTCGATGGATCGCGGCTGCGCATCCGGCTGCTGCCCTTCACCTTCCTGGGATTCGCAGTGAGTCTGATCAGCGTTTCACGCGCCGCATGGCAGCAGATCATCGAGCCGCTCATGGGTAAGGAAATGGTCTGGCACAAAACCGAGCGCTCCCGCATCGGCCCGGTTGCTGTGGGGAGGCCTGCGGCATGATTTCAGTCTGGGCACCCCTGGCCTTGACTGCCGCCACCGGCGGCATGCTGGCTCTCCCGCTTGCTCCGGCAGTACTTGAGATTCTGCGCCGCAAAGACGCGGGCCCGCTGCCAACGCGCAAAGATGATGGCGATATTCGCAACTTTGCGCGCAGCTTCCGTCGCTACATGGATCCATTGCGTGCGCCAATCGCGGCTGCCACCCAGAGTAATTCCATCATGGAAGCACGCCTGCCCAACGGGTGCTACACGTTGATTGTCGGTGAAGGTGGCTTATATCCATTGAGTGAGCAGCGCGTGGAAACCATGGTAGTGTTTGGGAAAGAGATTTCCCTGCTTGAACAACTCACCTTCATGCAGGACGTCTATGCCGCAGACGTGCTCTACGGCGGACGCAACAACGTCTTTCGCGGCCTGCTGGGAGAAAGTGACATTTATCTGGCCGAAGGCACCCACGTGCTGCGCTGGCTGCATGCTGAAGGACAGCTCATTGTGCAGCGCGGCGGCCATCTGCACACCCGCTGCTCTTCAGAAAAGGCAGTGCATTTTTCCGCTGGATGCAGCTTTCAACGGGTGTTCGCTCCACTGATCGTCACTGCCAGCCAGGCACAGCCAACATTCACGGCGGAAATCATCGCTCCCGAAAAACCGGCCAAGGCTGCGCGGCCGCTACCCCGCTCGCGCGTTCATGGAAATCTTCACCTGGGAGCAGGAGAAATCTTCCTGGGAAACATTATCGCTACAGGTTCCATTCGCATTGACCAGGGTACGCGCATCTTCGGCAGCGCCAAGGGCAACGGAGACGTGCTGCTGGGCGCGAACACCCGCATCGATGGCAGCCTCATCAGCACCGGCAGTATCCGCATCGGGCCCAACTCCATTATTAAAGGGCCAGTGCTGGCCGAGAGCGAGATCATCATCGAGCCGGGTTCCCGCATCGGTTCGCCCAGTTCCCCAACCACCATCAGCGCGCCACGGATCCTTATAGGCTGCGACTGCGTTACCCATGGAACATTGTGGGCCAGAGTTGAAGGCAGAGTGGAGGAGTAATGTTTCGCATAATTCTGCTTTCCCTGGCGCTTCTCTACACATCCAGAGCCGCTGCCCAAAGCTCCAGCGGAGAATTCACTCCTGAGAAATACCAGCTTGCTGATGGCGCAGTGGTGCTCGATACCAATGCTGTCGACGTGGAGCCCTATTTCGCCACCAAGGCGCTGATCGTCGCCCAGGACGCCGGCCTGGATATTCGCGATGCCGGCGTAGCCTGGATCCAATGGCTGATGCCGCGCCAGAAGAGTGATGGCCGCTTTGAGCGCTACTGCCGCAAAGGCGGAGAGGAATTTCATGCTTGCCGGGCTGCCGATGCTGACGATTCCCTGCTCGCCTTGTGGCTGCAACTGCTGTACCGGCTCGCGCCTGACAGCGGCATTCCGGCGGAATGGCAGCAAAGCGTGAGTAAGGCCGCGAAGCAGTTGTCCAAGCTAAGAAATGGGCGTCTCGGCATCTACCACGTCTCCACCAGAAATCACGTGGCCCTGTTCATGGATAACGTGGAGGTCTACTCCGCGCTCCGCGACATTGCCAAGGCACAGGCGCGCTTTGGAGATCACAACGCCTCCAGCGCGACCAAAGCTCAGGCAGACAAACTCGCTGACGCCATTCAGCATGTTTTCTGGGACGATCACAACCAGCGCTATCGTCCTTCAATGCAGAAGAGCAATCCGGCGTTTTATCCCGATGTGGTGGCGCAGGTTTTCCCGTGGATGGAAGAGATGCCCACGCCCGATCAGGATCCGCATTCCGCATGGAACAACTGGCGCAGCAAATTCGCTCCTGCGTGGATTGAAAACAAATATGACCCGCACCCGTGGGGACTGGTAGCCCTGGCGGCCCTGAAACTGGGCGACGAGAGCACCGCCCTGTGCTGGCTTTCGCATTCGCAATCACTGCGCTACGGAAAAAACTGGAATGTTCTGGAGGAGGCCGTTTTTCAGGGACTTGAACACAGCTTGCAGACTCCGACCACAGCTTCCAACGGAGCAGCGTGCTGGCACGCCATGGGGCAGCTATGAAGAAACTGGCCAGACACGGGCTGATTCTCGGGATCGCGCTCCTGCTGTTGCTGGGCACCGCCGCTTACATGCACCGCGGCAGCACCAAACCCATCACCAGCATGGACACCCTGCTCCTGCTCATTCCCGATTCCGCCAATGAAAATGATCCATTGATCCGGGAGTGGATCGATGCGGCGGAAGAAGAGGGCATCCACCTGCAAACCGTTCGCGATTCCAGCCTGCTCGATCCCATGGTGCAGTTCCATGCTGCGGGGTTGATCGTTCCGGATCAGGTTCACCGCAATGCCAACGAGCCGCTGATCAGCGCGCTGCATGATTACGTGCATCACGGCGGCAAGCTCATGCTGGTCTATGACGCCTGCACGCTCGACCTCAACGGCTTTTTCAGCAGATACCAGTCGCGTCTTTCCGATCTGGTAGGCGTGAGCTACGCGCAGTATGACAAGTATAAAAAGAACACCATGGAGCTGGACCAGATCTGGGGCGATCAGGAAACCATGGAGGCGCTCGATATTCCTCCGGGAAAATACATTCCCCTGGCTACTGCCAGCGAGACACCCGGCTGGCTGCAGCAGGTTTCATGGAATGATGTTCCGGCAAAGAACACCACGCGCAAGTTCACCATTTCTCGTTATTTATATAACGATCTGAAGTATCCGGCATTCCGTACGGACGGCCCGTTTGACGGCCAAGTGCTGCTGGAATCCAAATACGGCCTGGTCGCCGGACGCAGAAAACACGAACTCGGCGAGGTGCTCTTCGTCAATCTTCCGCTGGGCTATCTGGAGAGCCGTACCGATGGCCTGTTCCTGCATTCATTCCTGCATTACTTCGCCAGCGAGATCCTGCACTTGCCCTATCTGGCCTCAGTGCCTGACGGTACTGGCGGACTGATACTCAACTGGCACATCGATGCCGCCTCGGCACTCAAGCCTATGTCGGTACTGAGCAAGGCCGGCATCTTTGACCAGGGACCATTTTCCGCGCACTTCACGGCCGGCCCGGACGTGGATGCCTTCAACGACCACAAGGGTCTGGATGTGGAGCATAATCCCGAAGCCAGGCAGTGGATCAAAACTTTCGAGCAGCACGGCTATGCCATTGGCAGCCACGGCGGATGGATTCACAACTATTTCGGCGAGCACCTCAACGACGATAACGAAAAGGATTTCGCCCAATACATCGTCAAAAATGACGAGGCGCTGCAACAGGTAGTTGGCAGCCAGCAAATACGGGAATACTCGGCTCCCTTGGGCAATCATCCAGAATGGGTGACCAAGTGGCTGCAACAGCATGGTTTCGTCGGCTATTACTTCTCCGGCGATACCGGCATGGGGCCTACGCGGGTTTATCGCGATACCGGTTCTGACGCGAATATCTGGGGCTTCCCTATTCTTCATCTCGGCACCGAGGCCAGCCTGGAAGAGATGAATTTCGACAGCGTGCCCCAGCCCCTGGTGCAATCTTGGCTGGTCGGCATTACCGATTACACCGCGCGCGATCACGTGGCGCGGCTGGTGTATTCCCATCCTCTGGGCGCGACCCGCTACGTTGGAGCGCTGCAAAACTGGATGCAGCACGCCCGTGAACTTGCCGCCCAGGGCCGCTTCCGCTGGTACACCATGACCGGACTGGCGGACTTCCTGAATTCGCGCACCGAGGTGAACTGGACCCTTGGCCGCGTCGAGAACAAACTCATGCTGCAAGCCAGTCATCCAAAGACTCTGGAGCACCAGACCTGGATTTTTCCCAAGTCGCAGTATCGCAACCTGCAAGTAGTGCAGGGCAGCGCCACCATTCAGAACAGGGATGATCTGTGGCTGGTCACTGCCAAAGATTGCAAGCATCTGGCCGTGGAACTCGATGGAATGTAACAAGGATGCAGGTATGAAAAAGATATCGTTACTTTTTTTAGTTTTCATATGCATGGCAGCAACGGCGCAGGATAAACCCAACACTGTGCCCCAGGGAGCCGGCATTCCCGGCATCGGCGGCATTGCCCTGGGAATGAATGGGCCAGGCTTCGTCGAAATGGGTGGCAGTTACAGCGGCGTGAGCAACAACCAGCCGAACTGGGGCGATGCTTATCTGCGCGGCCTGATGTCGGGCGGCAACAATGCTTTTGACGGCGAAATGATGCGCGAAGACCGTTATGGCGATACCGGCTGGTGGTTCGCCGGGGGCTGGACGCGCACCTTTAGTCCCAACTGGTATACAGACGTCCATTTTGGCAGCAGCAGCGTAAGCGGCTTCTTCCTGCCTCGTCTGCGTGCTGACGGCTTTGTCAATCGCAAGCTGCTGCCGCGCAAACAATTGGTACTTACCCTGGGCGGAGGATATGACAAGAGCAAGACCGTAAACTCCGCGGCCAGAGCACAGATTGGCGGGACGTATTACTTTGAGCGTCCGTTTGTTCTTCAGGGAGGCGTTACCTTTACTCATGCCAATCCCGGCGGCATCCTGGCTCGCTCCCAATATGTGGCCGTGACCCAAGGCCATGACAAAGAACATTTCTTTACCGTGCGTGCCGAGATCGGGCGTGAAGGTTATGAACTGATCGCCCCCCAGACTACCCTCTTCAACTATATGATCCATAACTACTCCGCCAACTGGCGGCAATGGGTAGGGGTGAACTGGGGCTTCAACGCCGCTTTCGATCATGAAACCAATCCCTCTTTCCACCGCAATGGAGGAACGCTTGGCCTCTTCCTGGATTTTTAGGTCACCGGGCTCGCGCACAACATCTGCAAGGCCGGCCAAAGTAATGGCCAG
>Ga0066662_10000943_pt1 | contig 13014 bp, 16 predicted proteins | sample GraSoiAngelo_111_FD_133939 | JGI IMG/M metagenome (GOLD analysis project Ga0066662, IMG submission 133939) | Grasslands soil microbial communities from the Angelo Coastal Reserve, California, USA - 14_0903_12_40cm | ecosystem: Environmental > Terrestrial > Soil > Grasslands | place: USA... | reverse complement strand
CGGGCTCAGCCCGCTCCCGGAGTCACCCACTCCGCTGGAGCTCGAGTCGCTTGAGCTCGCTTCCGAAGCGTCGCTCCAGCGCTTCGCTCATCGCCACCTGAAACAGAGACCCGACCGCCGCTGAGCCAAGCGGACGTAGCCGGTGGACCGGCTGAAGCAGCTTGTCTATTCCCTTCTCGTGCTCCCCGGCCTGGTCGAACGGCTTCCACACGTAGTCGACGAACAGTCTCAGACACGTATTGGCGACCTGGTCCAGCTGCTTGCGCAGCTCGGCCGCGACCATCACCAGGTCCTCGGCCGGCACGCCCAGGTCGGCGAACACCTCGCCTCCTTTGAATGCCAGGGGCGTCATTTCCTCGATCTCGCCATTTCCGACAAGGCGCAGGAAGCCGAGCTCCTCGAGGGTCGTGCGCACCTCGCGAGAGCGCGTGCGGAAGCGTCGCTCGAGCTCTTCGGTTGACACCACGCGGGGCTCCTCGGGTCCGAACGGCTCGTGCAGCACCTCGGCGAGCCGCGCGAGGCTGTCGGTCGAATCGCCGGCAATGCGCAGCAGCCGCTGGATCAGGGCAAGGCTGAAACCGTCTGCCTGAAGCTTCTGGATCAGCCCGACCCGCGCGACGTGCTCGGTTCCGTAGTAGCCGGTCCGGCCTCGGAGGGTAGGGGGCGCGAGGAGCCCTCGCGACTGATGCGCTCGGATGTTGCGGGCGCTCATCCCTGCCCGTTGTGCGAGCTGGTCGATCGTCAGCTCCGCGCCGGCGTCACCCATCGCCCGGATCCTACAAGCGGCCTTAATACTTGTGGGGCTTCCATGTCACATAGGCGGGTGGGACGCTCACAGAGCGCCGCGTTCGAGCAGCTCCCTGATATGCGCGAGAAAGCCCGCGGCCTCGGCGCCGTACAGGATCCGGTGGTCGCAGGCGAGCGTCAAGGTCATGACTTCGCCGGGCAGGACGGCTGCGTCGCGGACCACGGGCGCGTGCCTGATCTCGCCGGCGGCCAGCGCCGCGGCCTGCGGAGCCGAGAGGATCGGGCTGGCACGACTGACGCCGTATCTCCCGAGATCGATGAGGGTGACCGTGGCGCCGGAACGCTCGGGACTGGTCAGCTCCGACGCGCGGCCCTGGAGCTCATCGATCTCGGACGCGAGCTGCGATAAGCCCTTGCGGTCGGCGTCGAACACGGTCGCTGTCAGCTGTCCGTCGACCTGCGGCATGGCCACGCCGACGTTGACCCGCGAGTAGAGCTCGAACCGGCCGTCTCGATATGCGGCGTTCGCACGGGGATGCTCGCGCAGGACCAGGGCTATGGCCCGGACCAGGATCGCTGTCGAAGGCGCCGGTAGCCCGATGCAAGCGCCCATGTCCACTTCGACCGAGAGCTCGAGGTCCGGCACGGTAGCCCGTGCTTCGGCGGCGCGCCGCGCGACTGTCCGCTCGGCCTGGGTCGGCTCAACGATCTGGACCGTTCCTTTGACCCCGGGAGAGGGAGGCTCGGTCACTCCAGCCCCCATGCGCGCTTGAACTCCTCGACTTCGAACGACACGAGCTCTTCCCGGAGTTTCCTGAGGAGCCTCGCCGCCTCCTTGGCCGGCAGCTCCCAAAAGAGCACCACCTCGCCGTCGGCGACCGACACCACCTCGACCCGGTCGAGTCGGGTCGGGTCGGCCAGGAAAGTCGGTTCCCGGCCGTCTCGGGTCACTATCAGCTCGAACGCGCGGTTGGCCTTCATCGCTCCAGCATCGTCGATTGCAGCGCGACCGCGGCATCGTCCAGCCCCGCGTCGCCGGTGAACACGTTCTCTCCCACCTGCACCGCCGGCAGCGACCGGACCCCGGCGGTTCGGGCCCGGACCGTGGCATGCTCGAGCGCATGCGCCACGGAGCGCAGCTCGAGAGCCTTGAGCAACGCCGTTGGATGCAGCTCACACGCGGCCGCCGCGATCAGCACGGTGTCCCGCTCTGACAGATCGCGACCGGCCGCGAACGCCTGACGAAAGGCCGCCAGCGAGAAGGCGACCGCCCGGCCCACAAGCTTGGCGTACGTGGCGGCCAGCATCGCCACTCTGGTGTCGACCGGCCCGCGCGACGGCCAGCGCACCGGCTGCAAGCCGCGTTCGGCGGCCAGCCGCTCAATCAGCTCACGGTCGACCCGATTCTCGGCCACGCCCAGATCGACCGCCAGCACGGGCTCCCACTCGGGTACCAGCGACAGCGCCGTCGACACGCGCTCGGCGGCCAGATAGCACTCGGGATTGCCGAGGTCGTAATAGAAGACGGGCTGCGGTCCCGGCGCCACGGGGTCACTAGCCGTGGATCAGCCAGCCGTCGGCGGCGCGGGCGGCCTCCATGATCGCCTCTGACAGTGTCGGGTGTCCGTGGATGGTCCGTGCCAGTTCGGGATAGCCGCCCTCGAGCACGCGGGCGTTGACCAGCTCCTGGATCAACTCGGTCGCCTTGGAGCCCACGATGTGGCCGCCGAGGAGCTCGCCGTAGCGCTTCTCGCCGACGATCTTGATCATGCCCGTCCGATCCCCGTATACGGTCCCGGCCCCCACCGCTCCGTACTGAACCTTCCCGACGGTGACATCGTGGCCCTGCTCCTTTGCCTGGGCCTCCGTCAGCCCGAAGCTGGCCACGTTGGGAGTACAGAACGTAGCCCTGGGGATGTCGATGTAGTCGATCGGATGCGTCTCGAGCCCGGCCGCATCCTCAACCGCGATAACCCCCTCGTCTGAGGCCTTGTGCGCCAGCGCCGGGCCGTGGACAAGATCGCCGATGGCGTAGATCCCGTCGACCTTCGTCCGCTGGGCCCCATCGACTTCTACGAACCCTCCGTCGTCCAGCCTGACGTCGGCTTTCTCCAGACCAAGCCCCTCTACGTCCGGCCCCCGCCCGGCGGCGATCACGAGCCACTCGACCTCCGCCTGCTGATCGCCATGGTTGAACTTCACGCCGCCTGAGTCCAGCTCGACGTTCTGGACCAGTGCGCCGGTGTGAATGGTCATCCCCTGCCGCTTGAGGCCGCGCTCGGCCACCCGCGAGATGTCGGCGTCCTCGGTGGGAAGCACGCGATCGAGCGCCTCGAGCAGCGTCACGTCGACACCCAGCCGGGCGTAGGCCGAGGCGATCTCGGCGCCGGATGCTCCCGCGCCGACAATGGCCATCGACTTGGGCAGCTCGTCGAGCGCCCAGGCTTCCTCGGTCCCGATCACTCTGCCGCCGAACTTCGTTCCGGGGATCGGCTTCTTGACGGACCCGGTGGCGAGCACGATCGTCTTGCCCTGGATGGTCTGACCGCCGATGCTCACGGCGCCGTTGCCGGCGAGCGACGCCTCGCCCTCGAGGACCTCAATCCCGTTCTTCTTGAATAGCCCGGCGACTCCCCCGGTCAGCGTCGAGATCACCTTCTTGCGCCGCGCCGCGACCGCTGCGTAGTCGACAGTCGGTTCGGCCACTTTGATCCCGAAATCGTCGGCGTCACGCACCTCGGAGAGAACGTCTGCGACCCGGAGCACGGCCTTGGCGGGTATGCAGGCGTAGTTGAGGCATCTCCCGCCGACCAGGTCCTTCTCAGCCACCGCCGTCTTCATCCCGAGCTGGGCGGCGCGGATCGCGGCCACATAACCGCCCGGACCCGAACCGATGACTATGCAGTCGTAGGAGGACTCGGGCATGGGCGAAGTCTCAGCGTATAAGGAAACCGGACCCCTCTGGCCCTAGCGCCCGGGTGGGCGCGGCATCTGGATCCGGCTCAGGACCCTGACCAGCTTGTAGAACAAGAACCCGCCGCCGGCGACCACCGCCACCGCGAACGCAGCTCCGCCGGCGTTGCTGACCCGCACAAGCGCCAGCGCCGAAAGCAGCACCGTCAGCAGGAGGAGCACCATGAATCCCAGTACGGCCCAGTAGCGCGTACGCCATAGTCCGTACGCGCACATCGACATCACGATCAGGTACGGGATCTCCTGGCCCGCGCTGACCCGCTGCGAGCCGACCTTGACCGTCACGTGCAGGATGAGCAGCACCAGATTCGCGATCACCAGCACAAGCGAAATGACCGCGCTCACCGCCGTCGGCCACGGCCGCTCCCCGGGCTCAACCGGTGTGAGCGTCGCTCGGACGGCCGCGTTTCGCGCCTCGGACGAGGAGCGACCCTGGGGGGCGGAGGAGCGACCCTGGGGGGCGGAGGAGCGACCCTGGGGGGCGCTGGCCGTCGCGACCCTTCTCGCCGGCTTCGCGCGCCGGCCCCGCTTGCGACTACGCTGCGCCAACTCGCGTCCTCGCCTGCAGTGCGCCGCGTAGCGCGCGCGCCGATCGCTTCGGGTCAGCCGCCTCAGTCAGCGCTCGCACCACGGCCACTCTGCTCGCGCCGGCGTCGCGCACCCGCTCGATGTTGTCAGCGTCAATGCCGCCGATGGCGAAGAAGGGCACCCGCGCGCTGTGCGCCGCAAACCGGACCAGCTCGAGCCCCACCGGCGGGCGTCCGGGCTTGGTGGGCGTCTGATGGACCGGGCCGACCCCAATGTAGTCGGCGCCGTTCGCCCCCAGCACCTGATGTTCGGTGTGCGTCGAGAGGCCCACGAGCCGCTCGGGACCGACGGTCTCCCTGGCGCGGAGAACTGGTGTGTCGTCCTGCCCCAGGTGAACGCCGTCGGCGTCTGCTTGGACCGCGAGCTCGGGGCTGTCGTTGAGCAGAAACAGCGCCCCGTGCTCGGCGCAGATCCGCTTGAAGCGCGCGGCGGCGGCGAGGATCTCCGCTTCAGCGCCATGCTTGACCCGCAGCTGGACGATGTCAACTCCGCCCTCGAGGACAGCGTGGAGGAACGCGTCCGGACGCGCGTCACACACCAGGTACAGGCGGGCCTCCGAGAGCCGCTGGCGTCTGTCGTCCACACGGCAAGTCTGGCACGCGCCCGCGGCCACTAGCATCACACCTGGTCGCCGTGCCAGAGCGAACAGAATCGTTTGATGTGATCGTGATCGGGGGCGGCGTGATCGGACTCACGGCCGCGTGGCGGCTCGCTGAACGAGGCGCGAGCGTGGTGGTGCTGGAGCGAGGCCGCTCCGGGAGCGGAACCTCCCATGTCGCCGCGGGAATGCTCGCGCCCGTCGCCGAGGCCGACCCCCAAGAGGAGCCACTGCTGCGGCTCGGAATCGACGGCGCACGCGACTACCCGCAGTTCATCGCCGAGCTGCGGGAGCGGGCAGGGCTCGATCCCGGCTATCTCCGATGCGGGACGCTTATGGTCGCGCGCGACCGGGACGAGGCCGAGTCCCTTGAGCGCGAGCATCACGTCAGACAGCGCCTGGATCTGCAGGTCTCGAGGCTGCGCCCCACCCAAGCGCGAGCGCTGGAGCCGTCCCTGGCGCCCACGTTGCGCGGCGCACTCGAGCTTCCCGACGACCACGCCGTCGACCCCCGGACGCTCACGAGCGCCCTGGCGGAGGCCGTCAGGCACGACGGAGGAAGGGTCCGGGAAGGCGCGGAGGTCCAAGCGCTCGAGATCGACCGAGACGCGGTGCAGGGCGTCCGCTTGGCGAGCGGGGAGCGGTTGGGCGGCGAGGCCGTCGTCGTTGCCGCCGGTGTTTGGTCGCGTGGGCTAGCGGGGATTCCGGATGAGGTGCAGGTGCCGCTTCGGCCGGTCAAGGGCCAGATCCTGCGTCTTGTAGACCCGAGCGGTCCCGGCCTCCTCACCCGCGTGTTGAGGATGCGGCCCACGTACGTCGTGCCGCGTGGAGACGGTCGGTACGTGCTCGGCGCGACCATGGAGGAGCGCGGGTATGACACCACCACCACGGCCGGGGCTACGTTCGAGTTGCTGCGCGACGCGATGGAGCTGCTCCCCGGCCTCTCAGAGCTCGTGCTCGACGAGCTGTCCGCCGGCCTGCGACCCGGAACTCCGGACAACGCGCCCGTGATCGGCCCGGGACTGACCGAGGGGCTGTTCTGGGCAACGGGCCACTACCGGCACGGAATTCTGCTGGCGTCCAAGACCGCCGAGCTGATCGCCGGAGCCGTGTTGGGCGGCCAGTCGGTCCCGGACGTCGTGTCCCCACTGCGCTTTGCCCGCGAGCTCAGCCTTTCGAAGCTCGAGGCGGACGCCGGATGATCGTCATGGTGAACGGGGAGCGCCGCGAGGTACCGGCGGAAGCGACCGTGGCCAACCTGGTCGAGGAGCTCTCGGGCCCGCCGCGGGGCGTCGCGGTGGCGATCGATGGTGAGGTCGTGCCCCGCGGCCAGTGGGCGGCGACGCCGCTGCCGGAAGGGGCGCGCGTAGAGGTGGTGGCCGCGATTCAGGGAGGATCCCACTAGCAGTGGCGGCGCAAGACACCCACCTGGTCATCGCCGATCGGCAGTTTCGCTCGCGCCTGATGCTGGGCACCGGAGGCTTCCGCAGCCACGAGGCTCTGGCAGATGCGCTCAGCACCTCTGGCGCCGAGATCTGCACGGTCGCGCTGCGACGCCTTGATCCGTCCGCGCGCGGCTCGATCCTGGATGTGCTGCAAGCCGCTTCTGTGCAGATCCTCCCGAACACGGCGGGCTGTTTCACGGCCCGCGATGCGGTCATCACCGCCCAGCTGGCCCGGGAGGCGTTCGAGACCGACTGGATCAAGCTGGAGGTGATCGGCGACGATCGCACGCTGCTGCCCGACGCACCCGAGCTGCTGGTGGCCGCGGAGCAGCTCATCGACGAGGGGTTCATCGTGCTTCCGTACACCACGGACGATCCGGTGCTGGCGCGGCGGCTGGAGGATCTGGGATGCGCGGCGGTCATGCCGTTGGGCTCGCCCATCGGCAGTGGCATGGGCATCCGCAATCCGTACAACATCTCGATCATGGTCGAGCGGGCGAGCGTTCCGGTGGTGCTCGATGCCGGCGTCGGCACGGCGTCCGACGGGGCGCTGGCGATGGAGCTGGGCTGTGACGCCGTGCTGGCCGCGAGCGCGATCTCCCGAGCCGAGGATCCGGTGGCCATGGCCCGCGCGATCAGGCTGTCGGTCGAGGCCGGTTGGCTGGCCCGCGCCGCCGGGCGGATCCCCCGCCGCCTGTACGCCGAGGCCTCGACGCCTGAGGAGGGCCTGCCGGAGTTCGACGAGCAGCCCGGCGCAGGGATGACCCCGCGCGGGCACGCATGACGGTCGATGAGCTGATCGACGGCTGGGAAGCGGCGTGGTCGGGGAAGGACCCCGAGGCCTTCGCGCCGCTGTGCGCCGCTGATCTTCACTACGAGGATCCGCTCACCGGCGAGCCGCTGGAGGGTGTCGACGAGCTCACTCGGCACGCCGAGCGGCTGTGGGCCGGCTTCCCCGACGCCCGGCTGGAGCGGACCGGGGCCCGGCTGTCAGACGGCCCCTACGTCGCGGCACCGTGCAAGCTCCTCGGGACGCACAAGGAGCCGCTTGAAGGCCTGCCGCCGACCAACCGCTTCCTCGTCGTCCATTGCGTCTTCTATTGCGAGGTGGAACACAAGAAGCTGCTGCGGGTGCGGGCGTTCTTCGACCTGTACGGCGCGGCCGTCCAGCTCGGCGTTCTGCCCGGCCGGGGATCGCTGGGGGAGCGAGCGCTTCTGATGCTGCGCGGGTTTGGGTTACGCGCTGCGCGGGGATGACGTGCCTTAACCCTTGCGAGGGACAAGACCATGAGCATCCTGCAAAAGGTCGACTCGGCCCAGAAGAGCACCAAGCCAACAAGCGTCACCGTCGCGACGTTCAAGAAGTTCAAGGAAGACCAGTCCGCGAACATGGCGGCCATGATCGCCTTCTGGGCGTTCTTCTCGATCTTCCCGTTGCTGATGGTGCTGGTCACGGTGCTGGGGTGGGTGCTGCCGGCCAGCGACAAGGACAACGTCCTTGGCCACGTCGCGAACATGTTCCCTCTGCTGGACCCCAGCTCGATCAAGGGCCTCAGCGGCTCGTGGTGGGCGCTGCTGGTGGGTGGCGTGACGGCGCTGTGGAGCGGCATCGGCGTCGTGCGCACAGCCCAGACGGCGTTCGACTCGGTCTGGGAGATTCGCTACCACGAGCGGCCGGGCCTGGTCACTCAGGTGCTTCGCAGCGTGTGGGTGCTGGCGACGATAGGCGTTGGACTGGTGCTGACGACGCTGATCTCGGGCTTTGTCACCGGTTCCTCGACCGGCGTCAACCTCGGAGTTGGAGGCCGAGTCGCCGGCTACGTTGTGTCCGCCGCGCTGGACGTTGGACTCTTTGTGGCCGCCTTCCGCATCCTTACCGACCGCGAGGTGACGATCCGCGACGTGGTGCCGGGAGCCCTCTTGTCCGGCGTGACCTTCTTCGTTCTGCAAGAGCTGTCGGCGTTCATCATCTCTCGCCACCTGCATAGCGCCCAGTCGACGTACGGCCACTTCGCGACGGTGATCACGATCCTATGGTGGTTTTACCTGCAGGCGGTGGTCACCCTTCTCGGCGCGCAGCTGAATGTCGTCCTCAAGGAGCGACTGCACCCACGCTCCGTTGTCGACGCACCCCAGACGGAAGCGGATCGACGCGCGCTTCAGGCCTATGCTGAAGAGCGCGCCTATCACCCGGAGGAGAAGGTACGAACAGACGTAGCGCGCGGTCGAGAGCCTCGATCCGCCTGAGATCAAGCGCCACCCCGTCGTAGGTCCATCAGTGGGCATCGGGACTACCCATCGCCCAGCGTGACCGCCACCGGGGCGTGATCCGACAAGGGACCTCGTTCGAGCACTTCCACGTCGCCGACCGGCGCAAGCCCGGCGCTGAACACGAAGTCGACGTCGTGACCGCCCGCGAATGTGAGCCCGGCGAGCGACAGGCCGCGCACGTTGAAATCCCCGCCGAGGGCAAAAGGTCCGTTCCGCGCCCACTCGACCATCGTGATCCTGGCCCGCTCGGCGTCGCGTCGGGCGGCGGGGTCGTCGCCGACTGTGGCGTGCAGGTTGCCCACCCAGACGCCGGTGGCCAGCCGCACCGCGTGCAGCCAGCGCCGCTCCGGCCACCAGCACAACCTCAGCGCCCGGTGCTCGGTGACCGAGCTGCCCCTGACCAGGATGGCGTTCGCGCCGCCGCCGTTTGACTTGATCTTGTCGGGCCAGCGGACGGCGATCGCTCGCCGCAACGGCAATAACGAATTGCGCGAGGTCAGCACGTCACGGTGCTCGACTTCGCCCTCGAGCCGCTCCGCGAGCGCCGGCGGCCACCACGGCGGCACCTCCTGCAGCAGCGCCACGTCCCACTCCCACGCCCCCAGCGCCGCGGTGAACTCCGGCAGCAAGTCGCGACCAGCCGGAGGCATCGATCGGCCGTGCCACAAGTTCCAGGTGAGCACTCGAAGGCGCACTACCGCAACGTACACTGCCGATCTTGACGCGCCACTTTCTCATCGGCTCCGAGCTCAGCCCGGAGGAGCTCAGGGCGGTGATTGAGCGGGCGGGCGAGCTGAAATCCGCTCCGCTCAGTTCCGACGCCCTCGCAAGGCGGACGGTCGCGCTCATCTTCCAGCGGCCGTCTACACGGACCCGAGTGTCCTTCGAGGCCGGGATCGCCGAGCTCGGGGGGCATCCGATGGTGCTTCGGACCGAGGACCTTCAGCTGAGCCGGGGCGAGTCAGTCCGCGATACGGCGTACGTGCTGTCGCGCCACGTGGCGGCGATCTGCATCCGCACCGGACCGGACGAGCTCGTGGCGGAGCTCGCTTCCCACGCCACCGTCCCGGTCGTCAACATGCTCACCGCAGAGAATCATCCCTGCCAAGCGCTGGCCGACCTGCTCACGCTGCGAGAGGAGTTCGGCAGGCTGGAGGGGCTGAAACTCGCCTACGTCGGCGATGGCAACAACGTTGCCCGTTCGCTGGCGATCGTGGGGGCGCAGGCGGGCGTGGAGGTGAGGATCGCCTCGCCTGCGGCTTATTCGTTGGAGGAGCCGGTCGCGGAAGCGATCCTGACCGACGACCCGCGCGCGGCCGTGCAAGGCGCCGACGGCGTCTACACCGACGTCTGGGTGAGCATGAGCGATGACCCCGAATCGGCGGCGCACCGTGTTCAGGAGCTTTCCCCCTACCGGTTGGATGATCGGCTCCTCGATCAGGCGGCGCCGCACGCCATAGCCATGCACTGCCTTCCCGCCCATCCGGGCGAGGAGATCACCGCCGAGGTCCTGTACGGGCAGCGACAGCGGATTTGGCAGCAGGCCGAGAACCGTCGCCACGCCCAGAAGGCACTGCTGGAGTACCTCGCGGTGCCGGCTCCACTCGCCGTGGAGTAGGCTCGTTTTCGGACAGCCGATTAGGAGGAACAGCATGCCCGCAGCCAGGTCGTCATCCTCGTCCTCTCGATCCGGCGGCAAGAGGACGTCCCAGAGATCGTCGAGCTCCGGTGGGTCATCCGGGAAAACGAGCAGGGGATCCGGGCGTGCCGGCGCGAAAGGGCGAGCGAAGTCGGGCGCGACTAAATCGCCGCAGAAATCCGCCACCACGGGACGGTCGAGCCGCACGACGGCGGCCTCTCGACGGTCTGCGAGCGGCGTGGCGGACGGACTCACCAGCCTGATGGACCAGCTCGTCAACCGCATCATCCGGCCGCTCGATCTGGTGATGCTGACCCGCGACCGGATCCAGGAGACGCTCGACGAGGCGGCCTCACGCGGCCGACTGACTCGCAGCGACGCCAATGACCTAGTCACGGAGCTGGTGCGGCGGGGCCGCCAGCAGACCGATGACCTGCTCGCCGACTTCGAGCAGTTGGTTGGGCGCGGCCGGGACCAGCTCGGCTCCGCGGCCGGGCGGGCCCGCCGAGCTGACCCCGTGGACCAGCTGGTGCGCGCCGCCGATCGCGCCCGGCGCTCGGTCGGGGTTGGCTCCTCGTTTCCGATCGCGGGGTACGACGAACTGACGACCAGCCAGGTGGCGGCGCGTCTGGGCTCGCTCTCGCCGGCCGAGCTGCGCAGGGTGCGCGATTACGAGGCCCGCCACGCGAACCGCAAGTCGGTGCTCGACGCGGTCGAGAAGGCGCTCGGCTGATCTCGGCGCCGCGGGCGGCTCGGAGGCGGCTGCCATGCTAGGGCCATGGAGTCGGCGGCACCGAGACCGGCGCGCGGAGCAGAGCTCGAGCTGAACATCGAATCGCTCGCCTACGGGGGAGCGGGAGTGGCGCGGGCCGATGGCTACGTGGTGTTCGTCCAGGGTGGTCTACCGGGCGATCGGGTGAAGGCGGTCGTCCAGAAGTCAAAGCGTGCCTACGCGGAGGCCAGAGCGGTTGAGGTGCTCGAGCCGAGCGACGATCGCGTCGAGCCGACGGTGGCCCACCCCGGCGCGCCGTGGCAGGCCTTGGCCTACGAGCGCCAGCTCGAGGTCAAGCAGGCTCAGGTGCACGACGCGATGCGGCGGATCGGACGCCTGAGTGGATTTGAGCTCGAGCCGATCGTTCCGGCCGTTCAGCAATGGCGGTACCGCAACAAGCTCGAGTACTCGTTCGGCGCGGACCGCGCTGGGCGCCTGATATGTGGATTTCATGCCCCCGGACGCTGGGACGAGATCGTCGAAATCGACGATTGCATGCTCGGATCGCAGACCGGCAACGCCGTGCGGGAGGGGATCGTCGAGGCGTCCCGCGCGCAGGCACTGACGCCGTTTGACCGTCGAGGAGGCGGCGGTTTTTTGCGAAACCTGATCGTGCGCGAGGGGAGACGTACCGGGCAGCTCCAGCTTCGTCTGGTGACCGGGCCGGGCGAGCTGGATCGAGTCGCGCTGATCGGGGCCCTGCCTTCGGACGCGAGCCTCCTCTGGACCCAGACAGACGCCGCCGCCGAGACCACTCAGGGAGGTCGCACCGAGCTTCTGGCCGGCGGCGAGAAGCTCGAGGAGGAGCTCGGCGGTTTGCGCCTGGAGATCTCCCCCGAGGCCTTCTTTCAGACCAACACCGAGATGGCGGAGCGGCTCTACGGAGTGGCGTTGGAGTACGCAGGGCTCACCGGCTTCGAGCGCGTCTACGACCTGTACTGCGGGATCGGGACGATCGCCTTGTTGTTGGCGCCCCGGGCGGCGGAGGTGTGGGGCCTCGAGCTGGTGGACTCCGCAATCGCCGACGCGATCGAAAACGCCCGCGCCAACGAGATCGACAACGTCCACTTCTTCGCCGGCGACGTGCGGCTGGCGCTGCGCGAGCTCGTGGCCGAGGCTGGCTCGCCCGAGGTGCTGATCGTCGACCCGCCGCGGGCGGGCCTTTCGAAGAAGGTCGTGCGCCGGATCATCGAAGCCTCCCCGCGACGGATCGTCTACGTCTCATGCAACCCAACGACGCTCGCGCCGAACGCCGCCCAGCTCGTCGAAGCCGGCTACGCGCTGAGGAGGGTGAGGCCGGTCGACATGTTCCCCCAGACGCCTCACATAGAGTGCGTGGCGCTGATTGAAAGGGAATGATGCGCGCGGTCACGATTCGCGATGGCCAGATCCACATTGACGAGCACCCCGACCCGGAGCCCGGCGCCGGGCAGGTGCTGGTGCGCGTCCACGCGGCCGGCCTGAACGGGGCAGACATCCACCAGCTGGGCGGGCGGTATCCCGCTCCCCCCGGCTCGCCTCAGGACATTCCTGGACTGGAGCTGGCGGGGAAAGTCGCGGCCCGAGGGACCGGCGCGATGCGGTTCGAGGAGGGAGCGCGGGTGATGGGGATCGTCGGTGGCGGTGGCCAGGCCGAGTTGGCTGTCGTCCACGAGCGTCAGCTCATGCCCGTGCCCGACGCACTCGACGGGGTGAGCGCGGGCGGGGTTCCAGAGGTGTTCACGACCGCCCACGATGCTCTGTTCACTCAGGCTGGACTCGAGCCAGGAGAGCGTCTGCTCGTCCACGGCGGCGCCGGGGGAGTGGGCACGGCCGCGATCCAGCTCGCGTGGGCCGCTGGGGCGCGGGTCTACGCCACAGTCCGCAACGCGGACCTCCGCGAGCGGGTGACCGACCTCGGAGCCGAGGTGCTGGGTCCCGAGGAGTTCGCCGACCACGGGCCGTTCAACGTGATCCTGGAGCTGGTCGGCGCGCCGAACCT
>Ga0066662_10000942_pt1 | contig 13015 bp, 9 predicted proteins | sample GraSoiAngelo_111_FD_133939 | JGI IMG/M metagenome (GOLD analysis project Ga0066662, IMG submission 133939) | Grasslands soil microbial communities from the Angelo Coastal Reserve, California, USA - 14_0903_12_40cm | ecosystem: Environmental > Terrestrial > Soil > Grasslands | place: USA... | reverse complement strand
GTTTCCCTTCGAGTCGGAAAAGTACATCAAGGAAACGATCTTCTCGTGCGGAACAATCTCGTGGTATTCAACCGCATTCCAGAACTCCTGCCCATCCGGTGCCTTCATGCAGCAGAGAAATTTTCCCCCGACGCGAAAATCCATCTGGCAAACGGGCGCAGTAAAGCCCTTCGGCCCCCACCACTGCATCACGTACTTCGGGTCTGTCCACGCCTTCCAAACTAACTCACGTGGGGCATCAAAAACTCTGGTGACAACCATCCGCTCCGTCTCATTCACCGTGCTCTTTGTCATCTCCGACCTCCGCTTTTTTCATTTGCTTCACAACCACGTCCAGCTTGTCGAAACTCTCTTCCCAGAATTGGCGATAGCTAATCGCCCAGTCGCTGACTATCTTTATAGCCTCTGGCCTAAGCGTGCAGATACTCTCTCGTCCACGCTTCGCCTTGATCACAATCCGCGCCCGCACCAGGTAGGCAATATGTTTTGAAATCATCTGCTGCGAGAGTGCAAACGGTTCCGTCAGGGCGTGCACAGAGGCAGGCCCACGGGAGAGCCGCTCGATCATCGCCCGCCGGGTTGGATCAGACAAAGCCGCAAATGTTGTACCGAGACTATCCACAACCATATGGTAGTGGATTCCTCGGCAGTGTCAAGTATGAGTTTTTGCGACCCTGATTTGCTGTTCCCTGATCTCTAATCGCAACGAGTTGTAATCGCCCATGCGCTCACGAGCACACCGGCTTGGTACCGATATGTCGGCCAGTGTTTACGAATGCTCCTCAATCAACGTTTTACTTTTATTGGCTTTAATACCTACCCTGAACTCGCCACCCTCTCCACCTTGGCGGCGCGATTCAATCGTGGCAACACCACCCAGACAATGCCATAAAGGAACAAAGATACGGCGATGGATGCTGCACTTCCTGTGCGCAGATCTTCAAACAGCAGCTTGAGAGTACATAACCCCATGGCGCCATAGGAGATCCACACCAATTCAACCCTGTTCCGGCGCGCGCCCATCGGCCCTATGAGGAGAGCAGCGGCACAGGTCACCAGCGTATGAACTCCGGCCAGGCGCGGAGGGGTGGCCGAAGCGGAAGTCCAGATCAGCCACACGATGCCGGTTGTCGCAAAGGCGGCCACTGAGTAGATGGCCTGAGTTGCAAAGAGAAGACGGATCAGGCGGTGCTGCCACTGGTCACTGCGGAGGCGCCATACAATCGCATAGCTTGCGATAGAAAGAGATGCAACGGCGATGGCGACCGATGATGGCGATGGCGGGAAACCATCGAACAAGGCGAGGCTGGCATACACCAGCAGACCGGAGGCGATCCCTGCTCCTGCCAGGTAGAGCCCTCCATGGAATGACGGCGTCAACCTTCCCCAACGCAATCCAAGCCAGGTAGAAACCAGTGCGCATAGCGCCAGAGAGAGCGCCAGAACCGTGCCCGGCAGAACCATCCATGTTCCTGCCAGCAGCAGTGCAGCAGCCCAGGAGGAAAAAATATAGTAGTCGCGGCTGCGGGGTGCGGAATCAAAGGCGGCATGGGCCGCAAAGTAGCATGCGGCTGCCGCCACCATGCAGAACAATCCAATACCGGCAGCCCAGGCCTGATGGGTAGCACGCAAGACGCCGAGCCACGCGAGCACGAAGACCACCATGACCTGTCCCGCTTCGAATAAAGCAAGGTTGTGCCGCCGCACCAGCGTGCGAAAGACCAAGCTGCCGGAGTAGACGAAAAATGGAGCCGCAGCCAGCGCAAGCAGCAGAGTGCGGCTGAGAGGGGCGTATTCCGGTGGGGCGCCATGATCGGCTGTGTAAATTGCAATCATCACCAGGATGGCAAGGTCCAAGGGGATGGCTGCCACAGCACGCAGGTTGACCCAACGGCCAAAGCAGGCTGCCGTCTCGGTGACCAGGGCAATCGCCAGAAGTGCGAGGATGAAAGGAGCAGGATCGCGGGTTGCAACCAGCAGGCCAAGGGCGGTGAGCGCAGCGGCTAATGTGGGAATCCAGAAGATGATTGCCAGATTCTTCTTCCATGCGAGCAGCGCAGCGGAAAGTGCGAACGCGGCAATGATGGCGGCCGTCACCACGTCCGGCAAAATTCTGAAGCGCAGCGTAAGTTCCCACAGCATGGGAGAGAGGATCAGAGCTGACGTGATGACATAAGCCCCTCCGGCGAATCTTGCGGTTGGGCCTACACGCGCCGCCCAGACCAGCCAGGCACCGGCATACGCCAAAGCGACAGCGACGATTGCCAACTGGGGTACAGCACCTGATTCAGCCAGTGCGCGTAAAACATAACCGCCTGCAATACCCAGAAAGATTTTGCCGATGGCCGGTGCTGCTCCGCCGCCTGAAAGCGCCAGCATTTGCTCAACAGGATGTTGTGGCGCGAGGGCAGGCGCAGCAGCGGCCGAGAGTGAAATCCCGGTTGCGGGCTTAACAATTGGCGCTGCTGGGAAGATGTCTTGTAAAGCGCGATATTGCGGGTGGAGTTCGCCGGATCGGTGTTCGAGGGCGGTGATTCGGCTTTCCAGTTCGTCGAGGCGGGTAATGAGACGGTCCAGAACGGATACGAGTTCGTCGAGAGAACCTTTCATCCATTCCCTCCTCTTCTGCTCTTTCTGCTCTGTCTTCGTCCAGCGTGGTCCCAGCTCAGTCGCCGGCGGAGGCGGCGTGGGACAGAAGCCCCTTTTCCTTTTCCGGCCATGGAGGCAGGATTTTTACCAGTACCCACAGAATGAAAATTGGCAGGAGCATCAGCACAATGGCCGTAGCCAGCCCTTCCCTTGCCCACAAGCCCATCTTGTAAGTCGTGTATCCGAGGAAACTCTTGGAGAATAACTGCCCGCCGATCACTACGTTCCAGCGCATGGCGAGAATGCCGATCAGAGTGAGGGAGCCCGCCAGCGAGTAGATGCGTTTCCGAACTGCTTCTGACAACTTAAATACCTGCGTCACCGCCAGCAGGAGGATTGGAGTCACTGTCCCAAGCAAAATCTGAAGGATGACCTGGGAGAGAAACAGCCGCGTGTGCACCATGAAGTCGAGGCTGCGGAAGGATTCGTCCGACTCATAGATGCGATGGATGAGGTCCAGCATTTCCAGGGTGAAATCGATGATGAAGGTATAGAACAGATATTTAGCCACCGCGTCCACGCACCGCATGTCGATGGGAGTGCGGCGTATGCGGCTGACCACCATGTAAATCAGCATCACAGCGGCGATGCCGGAGACCATGGCGGAGAACAGGAACACCACCGGCATCAGCGGCGTGGACCACCAGGGATTGGCCTTGATGGAACCGAAAATGAAGCCGACATACCCATGCAGCAGAAAGGCGGAAGGTATGCCGATCACGGTAATGATCCAGCCCACGCGGTTATCCAGGTCTAGCGCCGCTTCGCTGATGTTGTAAGAACCAAGCGTCAAGACGCGGTAGAGCAGCCGTCTCCAACCGGTGCTCGATTGGGCCAGCATCACAATGTCACGCCGGTAATCGAGCCATATTTCCAAGACCAGAACCGCCATCAAATACCACAGATAGACGAAGCCAAACATGGCCATGGCCGAGGAGCGATGAGGTGTGAGGTACATCTCCAAAGATCGCTCAGGGTGGCCAAGATGGAGTTGCAGCGGCAGCGGCGCTACCAGCAGGAAAGCCAGAGCCGTCAGCAGGGCCAGCCTGTAGGTAGGCTTCACCGCTTCCACCCGGAAGACCCGCTCCAGAGACGCCAGGATGAAGGCTCCCGCAACCAGTCCCGTAAGGAATGGATAGAGAACGATCAGCACGCTCCACTGGAGTTCGATTTCGTTCGGATACATGAAGCCTTCGAATGTGGGCACTGGCAATTTCTCCTTATCGCACTGCGCCATCCAGGCCGTTGTAGTAAAGCTTGGCGCCGGTGGCGAGATGAGGTTTCAAGACCTGAACGCTATGCGTTCTTAGATATTCGTGGATCGGATCTTTCGGGTTCTTCAAGTCGGCAAGCTGACGCGCGGCGGTAGGACAGACCTCGCAGCAGGCGGTAGTCAGACCCTGGGTTATGCGGTGATAGCAAAGAGTGCATTTCTGCGCCGTATTGGTCTCCGGGTGAATGAAGCGGCAACCATAAGGACACGCCTGAACGCAGTAGCGGCAGCCCAGGCAATACTTCTGGTCAATCAGCACCACACCATCGGGAGAGGCAAAGGTGGCGCCCACCGGACACACCTGGGTGCAGGGCGAATCCGCACAGTGATTGCACATCTTGGGAACAAAGAATTCTTTGAGGCCCTGCTCATTGGAGGGCTTGAAGCCGTTCTTGCCGCCATCGGGCGAATCCACCTGGATGTTCTCGACTCCATCCACTTCAGAAATCCGGTAACGCTCGATCCAGGTGCGATAGTAGCCGTCCGGAACGTCGTTCTCCTTCTGGCAGGCGCGCACACAACTGCCGCAGCCGATGCATTTCTCGATATCCACCAGCATGGCCCACCAGTGTTGGCTTACGTTATAGTTGGGCGCTGCTTCAGGTGTTCCGGCCTTGATGCTTTCCCAGGCCAGGGCGGCGGCAGGCAGAAGGATGAGGAACTTACGCCGGCTGAGGTTCATTTCTTCTTACCTCCGGTAGCTTTCGCTTCGGCCTCGATTACAGGAGTGTGCGGTTTGTGGCACTCGTTGCAGGCCAGACCAGCCGAATGGTCTGCAGAGACCACTTGCGGGAAAGATTTGGGTTTGGCCGAATTGGCTTCATGACAGCGCACGCAGAGCACTCTGGTGTCGAGCTTCTCCGGTTGCACCGCAGTGGGATCGTCTGCGTGTTTGGCCAGCGGCCCGTGACAACTCTCACAGGCGACGTGTGTGTGCTTGCCCTTATCCTTGACCTCCAGCACGTCAGAGTGGCAGGTCTCACAGGTACCGTGTCCGGCGTAGGCGACCGGCCGGGCTTTGATTTCACCGAGGGCATCGCCGCGGTAGTGACCGTATTGCCCGAAACTGCGCGGCACCAGCGCATTGCGCAGGAGCACGAAGACGATCAGACCCGCAACAAAGAGAAAGGCCATCCGCAACAGGTGTTCCGCATCCTTGAACTTCATGCGCACTGCCTTGATCCGTGCCGGTCAAGCCGGGAAGCTGACATAAGTACCGGACCGTCCTTTCCGCAAACAGGGCTCAGCACGTTTTGCGCTGCGGCCCCCGCGAATAAATCAGACTTTCGCGCAAATCAACACAAATCTGATGTGCCGGCCGTCACCGTCGAATGTGATTCTCGTCACATCCGGAGATTCCGGAGAAAGGAAAGAATGATGTGCTTTACATCATCAAGACCGGACAACGGTCATGATGTCGCCAGTATGGATATCTCAAACAATGGAGGTCTCCCGGAGAATGACGCCCTTTGAAATGGTTTTACGGAAGCTGCGGATCGCCGGCATCTTTATTCTTCTTAGCCTGATTGTCGAGATCATCAGCCTGGTGTGGAACCATCCGCTCTCGTTTACGACTTTTCTCATTGCTGGAACTCTTCTGCTGGCGGCGAGGATGGTCCCGTACATTTTCGATCTGGTTTTTACCCGCGCCACGTATGCAGAGAAGGCTGAATAGCTTTTAGCTTTTAGCTCTTAGCTCTTAGCTCTTAGCTCTTAGTTTACCCACATTGCGAATCTGAAGAATTTCTAATCTCACCTGTCCAATCGAGCAACAACATCATGTCCGTTTGCCGTGTTGACTTTGCCGGATTACCAGCATAGATTTGCCGCCGCCATTTACGGCCTGCGCCACGGCGTTCGCCAGGCCGAGTCCTTAAAGGAGGACCAAAGATGACCGCTTCTACGAGACACATTGTTCTCTTTGCCACCCTGCTGGTGTCCGCTATGGCGGCAGCGCAGGTACAAACTGCAATTCCCACGCAGCACAACGAAGCTACTGTTGCCCAGCTCCAGGCGGAGATGGCCGCCGGCAGGCTCACATCAGAACAACTCACCCAGGAGTACATCAGCCGCATCCTGGCGCTGGACCAGAGCGGTCCGGGAGTGAACGCGGTGATCGAACTCAATCCTGATGCACTGGTCATGGCGCGCAATGCAGACGCGCTGCGCAGGCGGGGCATGGTGCTGGGGCCGCTGCATGGCATTCCGGTGCTGCTGAAGGACAACATCGATACCGGGGACAAGATGCAGACCAGCGCCGGATCGTTTGCGCTGGTGGGCACCCCGGCATTGCATGATTCCACCGTGGCCGCCAACCTGCGCGCCGGTGGCGCAGTGATTCTCGGCAAAACCAATCTTTCCGAGTGGGCCAACTTCCGCTCTTTCGAATCGATCAGCGGATGGTCGGGACGCGGCGGTCAGACCCACAATCCATACGGTATCGATCGCAATCCGTGTGGATCGAGTTCAGGTTCGGGTGCGGCCACTTCGGCGAATTTTGCAGCAGTCTCGTTCGGCTCGGAGACGGATGGCAGCATTGTGTGTCCAGCCAATGCCAATGGTGTGGTTGGCATCAAACCAACGGTTGGGCTGGTAAGCCGCGCCGGGGTTGTGCCGATCTCGCATACCCAGGATACAGTCGGTCCTCATGGGCGCACAGTTGCAGACGCAGCCGCAGCTCTCGGGGTCATCCAGAGCCGCACGTTTGATGGACGCGACCCTGCTACAGGTGGCGTTCCGCTGGGTTGGCAAGGAACAGGTAAAACCCGTCCGGCACGTATTCCCACCGACTACACGCAGTTTGTGAATGCCAATGGTCTGCACGGAGCAAGGATCGGCGTTACTCGCGCAGGTTTGAACGGATTTGATCCGCTGGTTCCTACACCGCCAGTGGTACTCGATGCATTTGAAAATGCCATCGATGCTCTCACCACAGCAGGCGCGACGGTGATTGATCTTGACGCGCAAGGGTTCAGCTTTCCGTCAGCCGATGGCGAGCTGCTGGTATTACTGTTTGAATTCCGCAATGATGTGCAGGCCTATTTCGGCACGCGCCTCGGTGTTCCTGTGGCCGGTGGAACCCTGCAAAGCGCAATCGACTTCAACAATGCCCATGCCGATGTCGAAATGCCTTTCTTCAACCAGGACATCTTTGATCTCGCCAATGCACTTGAGCCGGGGCCGGATGATCCTCAGCCCATCTTTGGCGGATTGACTTACAACCAGGCGCTGGCCATCGATCACGACGCAGGGGCGAATGGAATTGACCTGGCCATCAGCCAGTTCCATCTGGATGCGGTGGTTTCGGCTACTGATAATCCGGCCTGGGCCACCGATCTGCTCTATGGTGACCATTTTATTTTTGGGACCTCAAGCCTGGCAGCCGGGCCGGGATATCCAATTGTCCAGGTGCCTGCAGGCATAGTGTTCGGTGTACCGCTGGGCATCAGCTTCTTCGGACCGCCCTTCAGTGAACCAACACTCATCAAGCTGGCTTCAGGCTTTGAAGCTGCAACCCAGGTACGGGCGCAGAACTTGCCGACCTTCGCAGCGACGGTTCCTTTCAATAACATTCAGGGCACCACCGTTAAGCGACCGGTGCGGCGCGCTGCTCCACCTACATCCAAAGCACCTTCCCGCAAAATGGCGCACCACCTCTAAAATGAACGCCTCGATTCAGCACTGGCACCTCATGGGTGCTGGTGCTGAACGAACCTATTTCGCCTCAACACTTGACCACGCTGGATCGCGTGATCCACGAACCGGCGCGGCTCATGATCGTGACCATGCTTTATGCCCTGGAGGAAGCCGACTTCCTTTATCTGCAGCGCGAGTGCGGATTGACTCAGGGCAATCTCTCCAGCCATCTTTCAAAGCTGGAGGACGCAGGTTATGTCCACATTCAAAAGACGTTTAAAGGCAAGTATCCTCTCACCATCTGCAGCCTGAGCGGCAAGGGACGCAAGGCGTTCGAGGAATATGCGTGGAAGATGCGCATCGTTTCGGAAACGGCCCTGAAGAAGTAACCTGCCGGCCTGTGCCTGGACAAGATCAGCCGCTCAAGCCCGGCCTGAGGATTTCGTCCGGTGGAATGTGCGGAATTATTTTATTCCGAACGGTTTGCAACGTGGCATCGATCACGTCTTTCAGTTCGGCGGCATTGATAGGCTTTGAGATGTAGTTATCCATCCCGGCGAGCAAGCATCTTTCGCGGTCTCCTTTGAGGGCGTGGGCCGTCATAGCAATGATCGGCAGGTGACCACCGCAGGACTGTTCCCTTTTCCGAATCTCAGCCGTTGCGGTAAAGCCATCGATGTCCGGCATTTGCACGTCCATAAGGACCAGATCAAACGATTGCGAGCCGGCAAGTTCCAAGGCCTCTACTCCGGAAGAGGCAACAACCACGGTATGACTCATTTTTTCCAGGAGGCGCACCGCCAGACGCTGATTGATGATGTTGTCCTCAGCCAGCAGTATTTGAAGGGCCACGGGGCTTTGCGGCTGGTCCTGTTCGCGCCTGGCAACCGCCTTCTGCTTTTCATCGTGGACCAGCAAACGCCAGATGGCATGGAGCAGGTCAGATTCTTTCACCGGCTTGATCAGATACTCAGCCAGTTTCATGTCACGACAGCGCTGCGCGGTTACGTGATAATCATCGGAGGTAAGCATCATCACCGCTGCCGACGAAAGCTCAGGATGTTCCTGAATGCGCTCGACCAGCTCAAACCCATCCATTTCGGGCATGCGGTAATCCACCAGTACCAGTGAAAAAGGAGTATTGCTGCGGGCTGCCGTAAGCAGAAGGGGAACGGCGGCCGGCCCGGAGTCGACTGCCACAGGCAGCATACCCCAGCCTGACAGCATGCGTTCCAAAATGCGACGGTTCGTAAGACTGTCATCCACGATGAGCGCGGTAACACCCTTTAGATCTGCTTTATCTTCGAAATTACCGGCGTCCTGCGCAACCTGGGAGATTTTGAAAGTTGCAGAGAAAGAGAAAACAGATCCCTTTCCCTGGGTGCTTTCAACCTGAATGGCGCTGCCCATGAGGTTGGCAATCCGAGAGCAAATAGCCAGACCTAAACCAGTACCTCCAAACCTGCGGGTGGTGGAACTGTCCGCTTGCGAGAACGCGTCAAAGATGACCTTCTGCTTGTCGGGCGGAATGCCCACACCGGTATCGGAAATCGAAAATCTTATTTCCGCAGTCTCAGCTCCCATATGGACCGGACGCACATCCAGGGCGACCTCGCCGCGCCCAGTAAACTTAACGGCATTGCCCAGCAGGTTAATCAGCACCTGCTTGAGTCGCGCCGGATCTCCGTTCAGCCAGTTGGGGGTCTGCGGATCAACGAAACAGATAAGCTCAAGATGCTTCTGGTGGGCTCGCAGCGCGATGGTGCGCACGCTTTCCGCAACCGTTTCAGCCAGAGTGAATTCCGTGGAATCCAGCTCAAGCTTGCCTGCTTCCACCTTGGAAAAGTCCAGAATGTCATTGATCACGCTCAGCAGGGCGGTGGCGGAATCACCTGCCATCCCGAGAAACTCGCGCTGCTCCTGGCTCAGATCGGTCTGCCGGGTCAGTTCGAGCATTCCAATGACACCATTTAACGGCGTGCGGATCTCATGGCTCATGTTGGCCAGGAATTCGCTTTTCGACCGGGTTGCCGTTTCGGCTCCTTCTTTTGCCTGTTGCAGATCGCATTCGATCTTTTTGCGTTCGGCGATTTCCTGCTGCAGGTCGATCGTGCGCTCATTCACCAGCACAAGCAGCTCTTCTTCACGTTTGCGCAAGGCCCGCATGCGCAACAGGTATATGCCGAGTCCGGCCCCGACCAGCAGGAGAGCCAGAGCTGCATAGAAAAGCCACGTCTGGTAGAAGCGGGGGCTGAGATAAAAATCGAATGAGGCTCCGGCTTCGTTCCACACAGCATCGTTATTAGAGGCAATCACCCGAAATTTGTACGGACCGGGAGGAATATTCGTGTAGTAGGCCACGCGGCGATGGCCTGCGGAAATCCATTCTTTGTCGAACCCTTCGAGCTTGTATTTAAAGGCGACTCTCTCGGGCGCCAGGTAACTCAGCCCCGCGAAATGAAATTCCAATTCGCCTCTGCCTACCGGAGTTGTACTGTTGCCCCGGAGTACCTCGCGCCCATTCACCAGAGCGCCTTCTAGGACCACGGGCGGCGGAAGCGGGTTCGACTTGATGCTGCCCGGCGTTACAGAGACAATGCCGCGCACGCAGGCAAAGAGCAAGGTGCCTCCGGGGGTCTTCCAGGCTGCATTCTGGCTGCCTCCGTTGCACTCGGTCCCCAGCATGCCGTCAGACATGCCGTAAGAAATGCTGTTGATTCTGGAGACTTTCCCCTCTGCAAATTCGGTGAGTTCACTTTTACGCACGCGGAAAATGCCGAAGTTGGAACTCATCCAGAAATTCCCAAGATCATCTTCAAGAACGGCCCAGACGCTGTCATCGAACAAACCGTTGCGGGTACTGTAGGTCGTGATCTTGCCATCCTTGAGCCGCTTCAGGCCGCCTCCATAAGTGCCGATCCAGAGAACATGCTCCGGATCTTCATAGATGTACATCACCCCGCCTGTGGCATTCCCACCGTTCTCGCCGTCATCCAGATTCACGCTTGTGAATTTTCCATGGTCAAAACGGCTGAGGCCGCCATCTGTGCCAAACCAGAGACTCTGGTTGTGGTCCTGGAAGATGGTCCACACCCGGTTATTGGACAGCCCATCTTTGCTGCTGTAGGTCTTGAACTTTCCGTTGGAGAACAGGCTTACCCCGCCGCGTTCCGTTCCGATCCAGATCTTGCCATCCTTATCTTGAAATACGGCGTGGACCTGGTCATCCGCCAGCCCATCCCGCTTGGTATAGGTCTTCAGCAGTCCGTGGGTGGTGAATACATTCAAACCGCCTTCGTTGGTGCCGACCCAGATCTTACCTTCACGATCTTCGGCAACCGCCCAGGCGTAATTATTGGCTGGTCCACCAGGGGTAATGTATGGAATCACACGGCCATCTCGCCAACGGCGCAAGCCGGTATCGAGAGCGACCCAGACACTATGATCATGTGCCTCATAGATCGAGCGCACCGCGCCGTTGAATCCCGAGGCAGCGCCGTAGGTGGTCATGGAGCCGTCTTTGAAACGGTTCAGTCCTCCTGTTTCGGTGCCGACCCAGACACTCTTTTCACGGTCCTCAAGAAGAGACATCACAGAGTCGCCACTCAGGCCGTCTTTCGAGGTATAGCACTCAAAAGACCGGTCAGTACCCAGGTCGTTCAGGCGACAAACCCCTCCTGCGCCAGTGCCGACCCATAGCGAGCCGCGCGCATCCTGCATGATGCTCAAGACCGGCGCCTTGGGCAGTTGCTGCTGCGTACCGTAATGAACGAGCCGGCTCTTGGTATAGGCGTAGAGGCCCAGTTGGTCGGTGCCAATCCAGACGGTGCCGGAACGATCTGCATAGAGCGTCCTTATTACCTGCCCGGAGAGGAGCGCCATCGATGCGGTCGAACTGCCCGGAGATATCCGGCTGACGCCGCGATTGGTGCCTATCCAGATGTTTCCCTGCTGGTCTTCAGCCAGAGCATTGATGATCTGCTCAGAAAGTTCCGGATCACCTTCAATTCTGGTGAAGCTTCCGCCATTGAACTTGTTTAATCCCTTGTAGGTGCCGATCCAGAGATTACCCTGCCTGTCCTCAAGAAGAGTGTTTACAAAATTGTCTGAAAGTCCTGCATTGCGGTTGTATGCGTGGAGAAACTGGCCGTTGCGATAGCGTATGAAACCGCCGCCGAAGGTGCCAATCCAGAGATTGCCTTGGCGGTCTTCCAGCAGGGCGCGAATGTCATTGTGTTTGATAAGGCTAGTAGTGGCTTTGTTGAACAGCGTGAATTCGGCCCCATTGAAACGCACCAGGCCTTCCTGGGTCCCGAGCCACAGATATCCATCGCGTGTCTGCAAGACCACCTCGACGGAATTCTGAGGCAGGCCTTCTTCTGTCCGCCAGACGTTATGGACGTACTGCCTGATGGGTTTGATCGGAGTTTCGGCGGTGGCAATTCCCGATCCGAATGCGAGATAGATCAGCAGAAACAGTCTGGTTCTCTGGAATGTATGGCGCCGGACCAATGTTCTTTTCTCCTGCAGATGCAGATTGAGACAGGATGGTGTGGACCATCCTCGACTGTGTCTATCGGCGGAAAGGCGGAAATTCTTTAGGCAAATGATGGATCACTTTGCCATCATTATTATGTGCTTCTGCGGTCGCGGCGCTGTATTCAATCCTGAAGGATTCCTGCGACGAGCATTTTTACATCAAAACACCTGTTCTGACGCCCCATAATTAAAGTGCCCATCTCCCGTTGGTATGCCCGGCCATGTTTTGTTTGTTTTTTGCGAACCAATACCAACGGATGAAGGCCATTTTTCATTGCCTTGCGATAGATTCAAGCGTATGATGCGCGCAAGCAATCTTCTGTAAATTCAGGAGGTTCGTAAATGTCTCTTAGCAGACGTCAGTTCTTTAAAGTAGGTCTGAGTGGCGGGGCCGCCGGACTACTTTTCGGCTTTGATATCAAGCCGGCACTTGCGCAATCACGTGGCCTTAAGATTGCACGCACCACGGAAACCCATAGCATCTGTCCTTATTGCTCGGTAAGCTGCGGCGTGATCATTCACACGCTGGGCGACAAAGCCAAAAACGTGACCCCCCAGGTGGTACACGTGGAAGGCGATCCCGATGATCCCATCAATCGCGGCACACTCTGCCCCAAAGGCGCTTCCCTTTATCATGACATTCTGAATGACCGCCGGTTGCTGAAGCCACAGGTGCGGCGTCCGGGATCAGATCACTGGGAAGATATTCCGTGGGACCAGGCGATCAGCGAGATTGCGCGCCACGTCAAGAAGACCCGCGATGAAACCTTCATTGAGACTGACGACAAGGGCAATACGGTCAACCGCTGCGAGAGCATTGCCTGGAACGGCGGCTGCACCGATACCAACGAGATCAATTACCTGATTGTGAAGACGATGCGCAGCCTGGGGGTCTGCTACCTGGAAAACCAGGCCCGT
>Ga0066662_10000941_pt1 | contig 13018 bp, 11 predicted proteins | sample GraSoiAngelo_111_FD_133939 | JGI IMG/M metagenome (GOLD analysis project Ga0066662, IMG submission 133939) | Grasslands soil microbial communities from the Angelo Coastal Reserve, California, USA - 14_0903_12_40cm | ecosystem: Environmental > Terrestrial > Soil > Grasslands | place: USA... | reverse complement strand
CCGAGGTCTCGCAGTGATCGCGAGCGGCGCGCTCGGCGCGGCGTTCGCACGCGCGCGCGCCGAACGCCGCGCCGCGCTGATCGGCTACGTCGTCGCGGGCGATCCCGACCTCGACACGACGCTCGCCGTGCTCGAATCGATCACGCACGCCGGCGTCGACATCATCGAGCTCGGCATCCCGTACGGCGATCCGCTCGCGGACGGGCCGACGATCGCGGCGGCCGGGCAGCGCGCGCTGTCGGCGGGCATCAAGTTCGCGGATTCCATCGCGCTCGTTGCAAAAGCGCACGCGCGCGGCTGCGCGCCGGTCCTGTTCTTCACGTACGTCAACCCCGTCGACCGCTACGGCGCGGAGCGCTTCGCGCGCGATGCGCGCGACGCCGGCGCGGTGGGCGCCATCGTGCCGGACGTGCCGCTCGAAGAGCTCGACGCGTTTGCGCCCCCGTTGCGCGCCGCCGGGCTCGCCATACCGCAGTTGATCGCGCCGACGACGCCGCCCGCTCGCGCCGCGCGCATCGCCGCGGCGTCGACCGGCTTCGTCTACGTCGTGTCGCGGCTCGGCGTCACGGGCGCGCGCCGCGAGCCCGACGTCGCGTGGATCACGGGCGCCGTCGCGCGCCTGCGCCCGGCGACCGAACTTCCGCTGGCGGTCGGGTTCGGCATATCGACCCCCGAGCACGTCGCGGCGATCGGGGCCGTCGCCGACGGCGTCGTCGTGGGGAGCGCGCTGGTCGACTCGTACGCCGGGTTTCGCGGGGCTGACGCCGCGCGCAAGGCCGGTTCGTATGCGGCCTCACTGCGGCAGGCTCTTCCCCGCCTCGGCTGATAAGCCTGAGACAACGCGGCTTTCGCGCGCGTTGGAACAGCGAATCCCGGCCTCTCAGGCAGGAATCGTTCCCGCCGGGGCGCATCCGGGGTGCAGTTTTCTTCCGCCGGAAGGACCAGTTCATCGATGAATCTCCGTCCTCTCGCGGCGCTCGGGATCGTCGCGCTCTGCGCGTCGCTCGCCGCGCCGTCCGCTCCCGTCTCCGCCGCCGGAGACACGATCCTGTTCGGCTCCGCCGTGTCGCTCACGGGGTCGCTCACCAAGGAAGGCCATCTCACCCAAGAAGGCTACGAGTTCTGGAAGACCTACACCAACGCGCACGGCGGCATCAAGGTCGGCGGCAAGACTTATAAAGTCGACATCAAGTATTACGACGACGAGTCCAAGCCCGCCACCGCGGCATCGCTCGCCGAACGCCTGATCGATCAGGATCACGTCAACTTCATCCTCGGGCCGTACGGTTCGGGCACGGCGTTCACCGTCGCGCAGATGGTGGAGCGCAAGAAGATCCCGATGGTGGAAGGCAACGGCGCGGCCGAGAAGATCTTCAGCCAGGGCTTCAAGTACACGTTCGCGGTACTGTCGCCCGCGAAGCGCTACCTCGAGGGCGTGCTCGACATCGGCAAGCACCAGAAGCCGGCGGCACAGACCGTCGCGATCACCGCGGCGAGCGATTCGTTCTCGCAAGAGGTCGCGCAGGGTGCGGCCGAGTGGGCCGCCGCGCACGGTATCAAAGTCGTCTACAACAACAAGTACCCGGAGACGGCGACCGACGTGTCGTCGATCATCTCCGCGCTGAAGGCGACGAATCCCGACATCATCCTCAACGCGGGCCACCTCAACGACGCGGTGCTGGTGCACAAAGCGCTCAAAGAACAGAACGTCTTGGCGAAAATGTACGGGTACTCCGTGGGTCCCGACACGCCGGACTTCACCAACTCGCTAGGCAAGGACGCGAACGACGTGCTGGGCGGCGCGCAGTGGTCGGACGCGGTGAAGTATCACGGCGACCCGGGCTTCTACAGCAGCGCCAAAGACTACGCGAAGGCGTTCGAGGGCGCGTACCACCACCGGCCCGACTACCACAACGCGGAATCGACCGCGGCGTGCTTGGCGTTCCAGTACGCGATCCAGGCGGCGGGCTCGCTCGATCCCGAGAAGGTGCGCGACGCGCTGGCGAAGCTCGACAAGACGACGTTCTTCGGCATCCTGAAGTTCGACAGCCGCGGCATCAACGTGTACAAGCCGATGGTGGTCAACCAGATCCAGAACGGCCGGCTCGTGACGGTGTACCCGCCCGGTCTCGCGGAAGCGAAGGTGAAGTACCCCGCCCCGCCGTGGGGTCAGCGCTAGTGGCTTCGCGCTGCGCGCGAACCCTGCACCTGCGGGTGCACTAGCAAGTAAGGTATGCACCTACTGGCTCAGGATCTCGTCAACGGGATTCTCGCGGGCGGGATCCTGGCCGTAGTGGCCCTCGGCTTTTCGCTGGTCTGGGGCATCATGAACATCATCAACCTCGCGCACGGTGCGTTCGTGATGCTCGGGGCGTACGTGACGTGGCAGCTCTTCACGAGCTTCCACCTCGATCCGTTCTTGTCGCTGCCGATCTCGTTCGTGGTGCTGTTCGTGCTGGGGTATCTGATCCAGCGGTTCATCATCAACTGGGTCGCGCGCGCGCCTGTGCTGACGACGTTCTTGCTGACGTTCGGGCTGTCGCTGCTGGTGGTGAACATCGCGCTGCTGATCTGGACGGGTGACACGCGCGGCGTGACGACAGCGTATTCGGGCTCGAACTTCACGATCGGCGGCATTACGGTGCCGTGGGCGAAGCTCTACACGCTGATCGCCGCGCTGGTGATCACCGGCGTGATGTACGTGTGGCTGCACCGCTCGAAGACGGGCCGTGCGATCCGCGCGACGTCGATGGACATCGGCGCCGCGCAGCTGGCCGGCGTGCGCGTGGCGCAGATCTATTCGATCGTGTTCGGGCTGGGCGCCGGGCTCGCCGGCGTGGCCGGCACGCTCGTGTCGCTGTCGTACTCGCTCAACCCCGCGATGGGGCAGCCGTTCCTCATCAAAGGCTTCGTCGTGTGCGTGCTCGGCGGGCTCGGGTCGGTGGAAGGCGCGCTCGTCGGCGGGCTGACGTACGGGATCGTCGAGTCGTTCGCGTCGCAGCTCGACTTCTCGATCGGGTCGCAGCACATCAGCGGCGCCGGTTTGCAGGACGCCGTCGCGCTGGTGGTGCTGCTGGTCGTGCTGATCTTCCGGCCGACGGGCATCATGGGGCGCGCCACCGCGTGATGACGTCCTCTCGCTTCGCTCGTGGACGTTCCGGCATGACCCGCGTTCGACGCGGGTCAGCCTTTCCGCAACCTGGTGGAGCGTTGTGTCCGTAGCGTCCACCGGTGCGGTTCTGCGCAAGATCGGGCTTGGGGGGATCACCGGGAACCGGACCGCGCTGCTGATCTCGCTCGGGCTGATGGCGCTGTTGCTGTTCGTGCCGCTCGCGTTACCCGGGTATCAGACGTTGTTTCGCACCACGCTCGTGTTCGTCGCGCTGGCGTATGCGTGGAACATGATCGGCGGCTACACCGGCTACGTGTCGTTCGGGAACATGGTGTTCTTCGGGCTCGGGACGTATTGCGCCGCGCTGCTGAGCGCGCGCGGGATCGACAACCTCGTCGCCGACATCGCGCTTGCGGTCGTGGTCAACGCCGCGTTTGCCGCGATCATCGGCTTCCCGGTGCTGCGGCTGAAGGGACATTACTTCGGGATCGCCACGCTCGGGACGGCGCTCGCGGTGACCGACATCGTGGGGAACCTCGACGTGTTCGGCGGCACGGGCGGGCTCGCGGTCAAACAGGTCGACGAAGCGCACTTCGCGATCTACTACTACGCCGCGTGGCTCGTCGCGGCGGGCGCGATCGCGATCACGTTTTTCGTCGCGCGATCGAAGGTGGGCTACGCGTTCGTCGCGATCCGCGAGAACGAGGACGCCGCCGCGGTGCTGGGCATCTCGGCGACGAAGTACAAGATCCTCGCGTGGGCCATCAGCGCGGCGATCGCCGGCGCGGCGGGCGCGGTGTACGCGCGCGGGAACGGGTTCATCGATCCGTCGATCGCGTTCGCCGAGGATTTCAACGTGTACCCGATCGTCATGACGCTGCTGGGCGGCACGGGCACCGTCGCGGGACCGTTCGTCGGGGCGCTGATTCTTTCGGCGGTGAACGAGACGCTGGGCCATACGTTCCTGAAGCTGCACTCGCTGTTCTTCGGAGCGGTGATCGTGCTCGTCGTGCTGCTGCTGCCGCGCGGGCTCGTGTGGCTGATCGGGCTGCGCGGCGGCGTGCGGACGTGGGTGAAGAGCCTCCAAGGATACAAAGCGTGAGCGCGCAGCCTGCTCCCGGCGGTGCTGGTGTGGCTGCACCCGAGGTGGCGCTGCGCATCACCGATGTGGGGATGCGGTTCGGTGGCTTGTGGGCGCTGAGCGAGGTGAGCTTCGACGTCGAGCGCGGCAGCGTGCTCGGTTTGATCGGGCCGAACGGTTCGGGCAAGACGACGCTGATGAACGTGATCAGCGGCGTGTACAAGCCGACGACGGGCGCGGTGACGTACGCCGGCAAGCGCATCGCGGACGTGCCCACGCACGACGTGTGCCACCTCGGGATCGCGCGCACGTTTCAGGTGGTCAAGCCGTTCGCGAGCTTGAGCGTGCGCGAGAACGTCGCGGTGGGCGCGATGTACGGGCGCAACGGCGGAAAGCGTTCGACGCGCGCGTCGTTCGAGCGCGCGCAGGAACTGCTCGAGATCGTCGGGCTCGCGCGCGTCGCGGAGCGGCCCGCTTCCGATCTCACCATTCCGGACCGCAAGCGGCTCGAAGTCGCGAAGGCGCTCGCGCTGGATCCCGACGTGCTGCTGCTCGACGAGGTGATGGCCGGGCTCAACGCCACCGAGGTGGACGAGGCATTGGAGCTGCTGCGCGACGTGAACCGGCGCGGCGTGACGCTGATCGTCGTGGAGCATTTGATGAAGGCGATCGTGTCGATCTCGACGACGATCGTCGTGCTGGCCGAAGGCAAGAAGATCGCGCAGGGCGCGCCGAGCACGGTGCTGGCATCGCCGCAGGTGATCGAGGCGTACCTCGGGTCGCGCTGGGTGAAGCGCCAGGAGCAGCTCAAGACGATCGAGGCGCAGCGCGCGGAGGCCGTGCAGATTCAGCCGCCCGAGGCGACGGCGTGACGGCGGCTGCTGCGGCGTCGGCGACGACGCCTGCAGCGACGAGCGCGCTCGTGATCGACGGCGTGAGCGCCGGCTACGGTGACACGCAGGTGCTGTGGGACGTGTCCATGCGCGTCGAGGCGGGCGAGATCGTCGCGCTGATCGGCTCCAACGGCGCGGGCAAGTCGACGCTGCTCGGTGCGATCAGCGCGGTGGTGAAGACGTGGGGCGGCAGCGTCAGCTACGGCGAACGGCTCCTAACGGGGCTCGAACCGGACCGCATCGTGAAGGCGGGCGTGCTGCAAGTGCCGCAGGGACGGCGGCTGTTCGGCTCGCTGTCGGTGGAAGACAACTTGCGCATGGGTGCGTATCTACGCACCGACCGCGAGGTGGACGCCGATTTGGAGCGCATCCTCGGGCTGCTGCCGCGGCTGCGCGAGCGGTATGATTTTCTCGCCGGGCGGTTATCGGGCGGCGAGCAGCAGCAAGTCGCGATCGCGCGCGCGCTCATGGCGCGCCCGCAGGTGCTGCTGATCGACGAGATGTCGCTCGGACTCGCGCCGGTGCTGGTGGATCATCTGATCGAGCTGCTGACGCAAATTCACAAGACGGGGGTGTCGATCCTCATCGTCGAGCAGGACGTGCAAACGGCGCTCGAAGTGAGCTCGCGCGCGTACGTGCTGGAAACGGGCCGCGTGACGCTCAGTGGGCCGTCGGCTCAGTTGCTGGACGATCCGCAAGTGAAGAAGGCGTACCTCGGAGTCTAGGTGGATTCCCTTACGCTGACGGCCGACTTAGCGTCAATCATAGGCGTTCCGCTAGCGATCATCGGCGTGGCTATAACTTTCGTGCAGGTCATGCGCGCGAAGACGGCCGCAGAGGCTGCTCGCGCGGCAGCGGATAACGCGCGGGTCAAACTACTGTCTGTCGACATTCTTTCATCGTTTGATCGCGTCATCGCGAGCGTCCGGGAACTACAATACTTGCATCGATCGAGGTTCTCGAGATCGCTCCTGCATACGAGGTATGAAGTGGCCCTCGCTGGTTTGCTAGGACTTGAGGCGGACCTCCGGTCCGAAGCAACGGTCTACGAAGCGGAAATTGAATCCGTCATGCACCTATTGAGCGAGGTTTCGACCCTTCATGAAGCAGTCGAAAATTATGGGCGCACAAAGAGCCTTCCTGATCTAACGAAGGCGAATGTGACGCTGAGCAAACTTCTATTACACCTACAATCGGGGCGCGAGCGCCTAAGGGCGCGCTTGGGAGGCGATGATGGTAAGCAAGCAGATCGTTGAACTCGTTAAGGCCCTCCAGGCGCGGGGCTATGAAAACAAGCTCTCGTGGACGGAAACAGATAAGGCCAACGCCTATCAGACCACGATAGGCACGGCAACACTGAGGATCCGGGAGGAGGAGACTCAATTCGAGCAGCGAGCGCCCGACTATTATCTTGAGATACTAAGAGATGACCTTGTCTTGGAGTCCGTCAGTGATAGCGAACTCGCAAGCTATCTAAGGGACTCATTTCAAACCATGGCGGAGATTTATACGAACGCACGTGCGAAAGCTCGTGGCATCGACGAAATCGTTGGTGACGTACTTAAGCACCTCGGAATATCCGAATCCGCGTCGAAAACGATCGATGATGACTTGGACGAAGAGGAGATTCCATTCTAGGCCATCCGCAACGGTTCGTCGCAAATACTGGTAAGGCCAGATGGGAGTACGGTCGCGTTTCGACTTGATTCCGCTGGTCGAGCTTCAGGCGGGATACAGTTGCTGATGCAGCGGAAGTCCATCAGGGGAGAATGACCATGTCAAATGTCTACGGGCGCCGTGCGATGATATCGGCCGCAGCGATTCTCGGAGCGTTCACGCTGGTGGATGCTGCCGGCGCGCAGACGCCGCGGCCGGCGCCGAGCCCCGTGCCCACTCCGGTTGCCTTTTCCGCGCACGCGCATGCGAACGTTACCGTCGTGGCGCAAGGCACCACGTACGGCGGGTCGCTGCAGCTGGGAGTCGCGCAGCGCACCAACCTCACGCGCATCGACATCCTCTCGGTGAAGAGCGACAACCTTCCGATCCCGCCGATCGTGGTAACGGCCGTGCTCGACCGCGGCGCGAACACGCTCACCGTGTGGAACGACACCACCAAGCAATACCGCGTGCAGCCGTTTCTGCCGCAGTCCTTGGCCGGCGGGTCGCCGCGGCCGAGCCCGACGCCGCGACCGAGCGCAACGCCGCGGCCGTCGGCGTCGGCGGCGCCGGTTCGGCCGGTCACGCGCGGGCATTCCCCGTTCGCCGACTTGGAGGTGCTGTCGCTCACGCTGAAGATGACCGGCCACACCACGACCAGCGGAATGCCGACCACCGGGTTGTCGTTCGATCTGCAAGTGCAGCGCAAGGTCGACAAGATGGTGTCGCACGTGACGGCGACGACGCAGTTGGCCGACGAGTTCGCGATCTTTCCGATGGCGCTCGACGTATCGGTCGAGCCCGGCATGGCGCCGCTGAGCGCGAAGCTGTCGTACGCCGTCGACGATATCGCGCGCACGGCGCCGCCGCTCGAGCGCTTCGCGATTCCGGCGGGATACACCGAAGCGCCGTCGCTGACGGCAGTCCTCTTCGGCCGGCGCTCCGTGCCGATGCCGATGTCCTCCGCAGCGCCGATGCCGTCGCCGTCGCCTTCGCCGAGATAACTGCGCCGCGAGGGCTCCGCGGCCGGTTTTCGCGAACCGCTTACAGGTGGAAAACGTCGTTGAAGTGCATCGTCTGCCCTCGCCTGCGCCGCGCCCGCACGCGCTTGCGCACGACGGCGAGCGGCTCTGGATGGGGTCGGTCGAGAACAGCCGCCTCTACTCGATCGACCCGCTCGCGTGGACCGCGCGCGACGAGGGCGTGACGCCCGGCGCGCGCGCGGGCTCGGCGCGAGGGAAGCCGTGGGGCATGACCGTCGTCGGCGACGAGCTGCGCGTGTGTTACGGAGTCAATGACGACGACGACCGCGTGATCGGCAAGTTCGTGCCCGGGCACGGCTTTCACGGGCCCGCGATTCCGTGTCCCGATGCGACCGGCTCGCAGCTGTCGTACGACGGCGACCGGCTTTTCTTGAGTCAGTTCTACAACGGCCGCATCATGGCGATTGCGGACGACGGTTCCGTCGGCACGATCATCGAGCTCGGGCGGCAGATCGTCGGCCACGTGGTCGTCGGCGGGCGGTTCTATGTGATCACCGCGGACGACGAGGACGATGCGGCGTACTATCTGACGCGGGTCGACGCGCGCGGCGGCGCGCCGGTGATCGAGGACATTGCGCGCGTGCCGTTCGCGGCGCGTTCGCTTGCGTTCGACGGCGAGCGATTTTGGACGAGCCACCGCGAAGCGGATGAGATCGTCGCGTTCGCGCGGCCCGATGCGTCGTGAGCGCCGCGATCGTGACGCACCCTTCGACAAGCTCAGGGTGACATTGGCGGGTCACGGTGACGTTGGGGTCACGGTGACGTTGGGTTGGCGTTTTGGCGCGGTTGGGAGGGCGTCGTGTTCCCATTCCATCCACGAGCCGTCGTAGACCGCGACGTCGTTGAAGCCTGCTTCGCGTAGCGCGAGCCAGGCGCCCGATGCCGACACGCCGCTGCCGCAGCTCACCACCGTGCGGGCGTGCGAGTCCAGGCCGGCTTCATGCACTAAACGCCTCAGTGTGGACGCATCCGTGACCCGGCCGCCGCGCGCGTCTTCGAGCAGCAAGTTGCCGCTGAGGCGTACCGCGCCTTTGATGTCGCGGTCGCGCTGCGCGTACGTTTGATCGCGCTGCGTCTCCACGAGCTGCGCGGCGCTGCGGCCTTCGGCGATCGCGAGCACTTCGTCGCGCGACGCGCGCAGTGCCGGGACCGGGCGCGGTGTGAACGTCGCCGGCGCGATCGCGGGCACGTCCGTTTTCACCGGGTATCCCGCGGCGACCCACGCCGGGTACCCGCCTGCGAGCACGTACGCGTCGTCGTGACCGTAGTAGCGCAGCATCCAGACGAGGCGCGCGGCGAACGGGATCGTGCCGGCATCGTATGCGACCACGATCGTGTCGTCGCCGATACCGTGCTCGCCCATCACCCGCGCGAATAGCTCCGGCGGCGCGACGCGCGCGGCGTACGGCGTCGCCGGATCGCTGAGGTCGTCGGCGTAGTCGAGGTGCACCGCACCGGGCACGTGGCCCGCTGCGTACTGCTCGCGTCCCGACGGCATCGCGACGACGCCGCCGTGCGGCACGCTGCGCGCGTCGACGGCGCGCACGCGCGGGTTGCCGCGGTTTTCGGCCAGCCACTCGATCTCGACGAAGTCGCGTGGCATTCGGGCTACACCGCGATGGATTTCGTCGACAGGCTGAACCGTTTCTCGGCGTCGTCGGCGATGTATTTGCCGATCGCGAGCGACGACGTTGCCGCCGGCGACGGCGCGTTGCGCACGTGCACGACGCCTTCGGAGCCCTGGAACACGAAGTCGTCGACGAGGCCGCCGTCGGCGGTCATCGCTTGCGCGCGCACGCCCGCCGGTCCGGGCAGGCAGTCTTCGGGCAGCAGCTCGGGGATGTAGCGCTGCAGCGCCTTCACGTAGGCCGAGCGCACGAGATCGCGGTACATCTCGCCCGCGCCCATCTCCCAATACTTCGTCGCCATCTTGAAGAAGCCGGGGTACGTCAGCGCGTCCCACAGCTCCGCGGGATTGATGGTGAAGAACGAGTAGCCTTCGCGCGCGAACGCGAGCACGGCGTTGGGTCCGAGCCAGATCGAGCCGTCCATGCGCGGCGTGAAGTGCACGCCCAGGAACGGAAACTCCGGATCGGGCACCGGATAGATGTTGCCTTTGACGAGATAGTTTTTCTCGGGCTTGAGGATCAGGTAGTCGCCGCGGAACGGCACGATCTTCGGATCGCGGTCGCCGCCCGTCATCTTACCGAGCTTGTCGCTGTAGAGGCCGCCGCACGTCACCACGGCTTTCGCTTGGATCTCGCCTTTCGGCGTCTTCAGCACCGTGACGCCGGCGCGGCGCTCGATCGACGTGACTTGATGGCCAAGGAACATGTCGGTGCCGAGCTCTTGCGCGTCTTCGCCGTACGTGCGCGACACGAGGCCCCAGTCGACGATGCCGGTCACCGGCGAGAAGATCGCTTTGATTCCGCGGCAGTACGGCTCGCGTTCGGCGATCTGCGCCGCGTCGAGCATCTCCAGGCCTTCGATCCCGTTCTGGTGGCCGCGCGCCCACAGGTCGTCGAGCCGCCCCAGCTCCGATTCTTCCGTCGCGACGATCAGCTTGCCGACGTTGCGGTACTCGATGCCCTTCGCATCGCAGTACTCCCACGCGAGCTTGCGGCCTTCGACGCACAGCTGCGCCTTGAGCGAGCCCGGCTTGTAGTAGATGCCGGAGTGGATGACGCCGCTGTTGTGGCCGGTCTGGTGCTTGCTCCAGACGTCCTCTTTCTCGACGTTCGCGACGCGCAAGTTCGGGTGGCGGAGCAGCAGCTCGCGCGTGGTGGCGAGCCCGACGATGCCCCCGCCGACAACAGCGATGTCGTAGACCATACCGGGCTATTCTCGCAGACGCGAAGGCCGTCCGCTACGACTTCGTTCCGGCCGGGCTGCTCCGTGGCGCGGGACTGACGGAGCGGGTCGTTTCGTGCGCGAAGAAAGACGGTGATATGCAGACCGCGCCGCGCACGATCACGCCGTTCCGGAACGAACCCATCCGCGATTTCTCCGATCCCGCCGACCGGCGCTCGCTCGAGGAGGCGCTCGTTCGCGCGCGCGCCGAGCTCGGGCGCCGCTATCCGCTGGTGATCGACGGCGAACGCCTGCACGGTTCCGGGACGATCGCGTCGCTGAATCCGGCACGGCCGGACGAGGTCGTCGGCGTCGTCGACGAGGCGAGCATCGCGCAGGTGTCGCAGGCGCTGGACGCGGCGACCGCGGCGTTCGCGGCGTGGAAGAAGACGAGCGCCGAGGAGCGGGCGGACCTTCTGTTTCGCGCCGCGGCGCGGGTTCGCGAGACGAAGGACGACTGGAACGCCGTGCTGGTGCTCGAGGTCGGGAAGCCTTGGATCGAGGCGGACGCGGATACGGCCGAGGCCATCGACTTCCTGGAGTTCTACGCGCGCGAGGCGCTGCGGCTGGCGAACCCGCCGCCGCTGACGCCGATCGCCGGCGAGAAGAACTGGCTCACGTATCTGCCGCTTGGGGTCGGGGTGGTGATCCCGCCCTGGAACTTCGCCTTCGCGATCATGGCCGGGATGACGTCGGCGGCGGTCGTCACCGGGAACGCCGTCGTGCTGAAGCCTTCGTCGGACGCCGCGGTGATCGCCGCGAAGTTCGTCGATCTGCTGCACGAGCTCGGGCTGCCGCCGGGCGTGCTGAACTTCGTGCCCGGCGATGGCCCGACGGTCGGCGAGGCGCTCGTGACCGATCCGCGGACCCGGTTCATCTCGTTCACCGGCTCCAAGGGGGTCGGGCTGCGGATCAACGAGCTCGCCGCCAAGACGCCGCCCGGGCAGAAGTGGATCAAGCGCGTCGTCGCCGAGATGGGCGGCAAGGACGCGATCGTCGTGGCCGACGACGCGGACCTGGATGCGGCGGTGGCCGGGGTGGTCGCGTCGGCCTATGGGTTCTCCGGACAGAAGTGCTCCGCGTGCTCGCGGGCGATCGTCGACGCGTCGGTGTACGAGGCGTTCCTCGCGAAGCTCGTGCCGGCGGTCGCGGCGATGCGCGTGGCGGACCCGTCGGTGGACGGGGCGGCGATGGGGCCCGTGGTCAACGCGAAGGCCGCCGAGAAGATCCTCGGCTACGTGGAGGTCGGCAAAGGCGAGGGCCGGTTGCTGGCCGGCGGCAAGCGCGCCGCGGGCCTCGGGGCGGGGTACTTCCTCGAGCCGACGGTGATCGCCGACGTGGACCCGCAGGCGCGGATCGCCCAGGAAGAGATCTTCGGGCCCGTGCTGGTGGTGATCAAGGCGCGCGACTACGACCACGCGCTCGAGATCGCCAACGGGACGGAGTTCGGGCTGACCGGGGCGGTGTTCTCGGCGAGCGAGGAGCGGTTGCGGCGGGCGGCCGACGAGTTCTTCGTGGGCAACCTCTACCTCAACCGCAAGTGCACGGGCGCGCTGGTGGGCGGGCAGCCGTTCGGCGGCTTCAACATGAGCGGCACCGACTCCAAGGCCGGCGGTTACGACTACCTGCTGCTGTTCACCCAAGCCAAGTCCATCTCGCGGAAAATCGCCGCCCATGCAGCCGACGATCTGGCGGCCGGGATGGATTAGCTCGCTCGCGTCGCCCGGCCGCGGCGGCCCGGAACATGCTCGATTGAAATCCCCGCTATTAGACGAGGGCGGAGCCGGCCGGGCGAGCGCCTGTGGACGAGTCGGTGGAGAAGAGCGGCACGCGCGATATTGACATCGTGGACACGCAGTGATAAGGTATCTCTCGTTGACTCTGACGCCTCGCCTCCTCGGTGCGGTCAGTGATCCGGTCCGAAATGGGCTGGGCGGAAGCGTCCGTTCCTTGAAAACTGAACAGTGCAGTAGCGCATAAGTCTGTGGGTCTCCGGCCCGGTCAGACAGGTGCGCGGCTCGAAAGGGCCGCGTTTTTGTTTGGCTTGGTTTGAGAACAAAAGGGCTCGATGCTGCGGTTCCCCCGGCTCCACCGGGTGTCCGCACAAAGGCATCGGGCTCACGAAGAATTATGACTCGCCGGCCGTCGCAAGACGGACGGCGCGATCCGGATTCGCAGTCCGGGTCACAACGGTTTCGCCGAGCGATCGGCGAGGCCGGATCAGTCAGCGAAGATAGAGCTGTCAAAAGCTCCATGAATTTTTATGGAGAGTTTGATCCTGGCTCAGGATTAACGCTGGCGGCGTGCCTAACACATGCAAGTCGAACGAGGTAGCAATACCTAGTGGCAGACGGGTGAGTAACGCGTGGTCAACCTACCGTTG
>Ga0066662_10000938_pt1 | contig 13057 bp, 9 predicted proteins | sample GraSoiAngelo_111_FD_133939 | JGI IMG/M metagenome (GOLD analysis project Ga0066662, IMG submission 133939) | Grasslands soil microbial communities from the Angelo Coastal Reserve, California, USA - 14_0903_12_40cm | ecosystem: Environmental > Terrestrial > Soil > Grasslands | place: USA... | reverse complement strand
GGCGAGCGCGTCGCGGCCGACGAACTGCGGCTTGTCGAATTTGATCGCCCATGCCATCCCGGCTTGGAGCGGCGTGATCTCTTCGGTCATCTCGTGCCCGTACAGCGGCATCCCGGCTTCGAGCCGCAGCACGTCGCGCGCACCCAGCCCGCATGCTTCGAGCCCGCCCTCGCGGTTCTCGGCGAGCAGCAGATCCCAGACCGGCGTCGCGTCCTCGGAGGGCAGAAAGATCTCGAACCCGTCTTCGCCGGTATAACCGGTGCGCGCGATGACGACGGTGTCGCGCGAGCCTTTCACGCGCGTCTCGGCGCACGCGTAATATTTCATGGAAGCGAGGTCGGCTTCGATGTACGGCTGCAGCCATTCGACGGAGCGCGGGCCTTGGATCGCGATCAGCGCGCGGTCGCCGTGCAGGTTCTTCGCGGTAACGTCGCCAGCGAGGTTGCCGCTGACGTGCGCCCACATCTTGTCGGCGTTGCCGGCGTTGACCACCAGCAGCCAGCGGCTGTCGTCGAGCCGGTAGAAGATCACGTCGTCGTGCGCGCCGCCCTGCTCGTTGGTGAAGATGTTGTAGCGCGCCTGACCGGGCTTCATGTTGGCGACCTTGTTGACGGTCAGCGACTCGGCCCAGGTGCCGACGTCGGCGCCGCGGAGGTCGAACTGGGCCATGTGCGAGAGGTCGAACAAGCCCGCTCGCTTGCGAACGGCCTCGTGTTCCTTGAGAATCCCCCCATACTGCACGGGCATCTCGAACCCGCCGAACGGCACGATCCGTGCCCCGAGCGCCAGGTGGGTTTCGTGCAGGGCGGTGCGGCGCAGAGCACCGGAGGCATCAACCGTCATACCGTCCGGTGCTCTCTCCAGGCCGGTGCGTCCTTCGCTAATGGACTGCCGTTCTGGCCGCCGGCGCCAGAGTGTTCGCAACCTCGATGAGGGGCCGGTTCCAGCTCGCGCTATTTCCGTGGAGTTCCGCAACCTGCGTGAAATTGCCATGCGCGAGCGTGTTGATCCCGGCGCAGGTAGCGGTGGCCGCTTCGCCGATGTTGCCGCCGCTGAGGCGTTGAATCAGGAAGTGCGTGAACACACCTTGGATCCCGGCCGGGCCACTGCCGCCGAAGTCGTGCTCGCCGGACTCCTGCCCGAACCCGCTTGCGGCAAGCACGACGACGTCTCCCGTCCCAATGGCGCCCGTAAGGCTTAGCGAAGGCGCCGCGTTCGATCGCGCGAAGGCCCGAACGCGCACTCTCGGAGACGCCGCGAGCCCGACTCTCGCAGCGAATCCGAGCATCGTTCGCTTAAGTGCTCCGCCGAGGACCTGAACAAAGTTCTGTTCGAGCCCGCCAGAGAAGCAACAGTCGGCGAAAATGGTAACGCGTGCTCCGCGCACCAATGCCTGCGTGAGCGTCCCGAGGTCGAGATCGATGATCCAGCTATCCCGATCTCCGTCGCGAAAGTCGATCGGGCATGCCGCCGCCCGGGTGATCCCCTGAAAGTAGCGTTGTGACCCGTGTCCGCTGAAATGGACGATCAGCTGGTCGCCGGCGTTCAGGCGCCCGACGTCGGCGAGCAGGATGTTGAGAATCGATCCGGCGTCGGCGGCTCCGTCACGCAACGGCGGTTGGACGCTGACGCCGAGCGCGGCGAGGAATGCCGCCATGTTCGTGACGTCGTTGTTGCAGCCGTAGAGCGTGTTCGACGCGTACGCGTCGATGCCGATCAAGCGTGCGTAGATCATGGCGCCTCCGTTACGGATCGTCGTCGGGGTCGATGTGGGCCAGCTTCACCGTGAAGTTCTTGTACGGATTCGGCACCTCGAAGGCGCGAACGTCGGTGCGACCATCCTTATCCATGGTCAAGTTCGCGTCGTCGAGGTCGCCGAACGCCTTCTTTCCGACGACAAAGTAGAATCGGTGCGCCAAAAACAGCCACGCACCGCGGTGGACGTTGGCGAAATCCTGGTCGGTGAGCGTTTGCGCCGGCGGCGCGCCGGCCGATCCTTGCTGAAGAATCGCGGCGATGACGTCGGAATAGCTACGCGCGGCATCGCCCGGAACCGACGTGTGGTTGTTCCTGTCGCGGTAATAGCTTTTGACGACGTAGAGGTAGTTGTCGCCGTTCCACGGGTCTACCAGCCCGCGCCCGAGCGCCCGCGCTGTCGCTTTGATCTGGTCGTTGGATAACGAGCTGCCCGGGATCGGTTGATCCGTGGCTGCCGGGCTCTTCTCGCCGAGTCCGAGGTCCGGCGGTGCGAAGTCGAGCGTACTGATCGCGAACGAACCGTAGCCGTTCGGGTTGGTGTGGAAGCTCTTCGTCTCTTGGTACCGCTCCTGGCCCTGGGAGGTACCGCCCGCAGGCGGATCGCCCCAGTCGCCGTGAGGGTTGATGTCGAGCAAACATGTCATGGCGCGGTAGATCATGAGCCAAACGGCGCGATGGATGTTCGCGAGATCGTGCTGGTTGACAGCGTCGAGCAGCGTCGACTTGGCGTTGCCCCGGCGCGGCGCTTTCAGGCGGGTTCGCAGCACGTCGCGATACGCTTCGCAAAGATCGATTTTCGTATCATGGTTCTGGAAGAGCGACGCGAGGACGCCGTAGTGCCGCGCGAACGATTGATCGTCTTCGAGGAACCACTGGGTCACCAGCGGCGCCAACGCCATGATCGTGCGCCGGGGGAGGCGCGGCTCCGGCTCCGTGCAGGTGTCGCTAAAGGCACGATACGGCGACGGCCATGGTGCGTCGCCGAGCGGGTCCGGCCACGATACCGGCGGGTCGGTTTTGGGGACGACGGCGGCCGGGTCGGCTTTCAGGTCGGCGGCCTTCGCCCCGTTGGGACGAATTTCCGTAGTAGCAGTCATTCGTGAGTCCCCTATACAAATCAGTGAGGGACCTGCATGATAGAAGACCGTAGTTACAGTGCGGTTTCACCTGCGGAACGGCCAAAAGCTCGCAACTCTGTGGCGGCCTAAAGTTCTCACTGCTGATCGCATACGATCCGTAGTAGCGTTCGTTCGCGGCAAACATGTAAGAGCGTTCGGATCCGTAACCTCGATTTGAGTCTTGATCTTGGGCGGTCGATCTACGTGGTTTCCACGATCCCCAGCGGCCGAGGCCCGTGCCACGATTGGTCCGTGATCGACCGAGCGGTGCGCCTCGACCAACTGTTGCACGACGCGATCCTGCTGGCGGACGGACCGCGAGATGACGCGGTCGCGCGGCATCTTCGATCGGCGCGGCTTTCGCTGCACGAAATGCAACGGAGTCAGGATCTGGTCGTGGTAGACGTCCTTTCCGGACGTGTCTTCTCGAACGGGCTGCCCGTGCCGCTTGCGCGCACCGAGCTGGCGTTGATGTTCGCGCTCGCCCTGCACGGACCAGCCGGTGCGCCGCGGGAGGTGCTCGCGGAGGATCTCTACCCCGGCCACCCGCTCGAAGGCGCATTGCCCGCGCTCAAGGTGATCGTGCACCGCGTTCGTCGCAGGATCGGATGTCATTCCGTCATCCGCCATGCCCACCGGCGGCTGGCCCTCGGCGAGCGCGTGCAGCTCGAGCTGCCGGAGATCGAAAAGGACGTGCACGCCGCACTCGTCAGCCCGGCGCTCGACGACTTGCAGCGCGAGCGATTTTCGCGGCTTCGGCACCGGATGCTCGACGGGCGCCCGACGTTCTTGCTGGAGTGGCCGTGGTTCGACGATTGCGAAACGCGGGTTCGAGACTTGAGCGAACAGATTTCAGTGGTGTTGGCGCGCGACGCGTTGCGGCGTGAAGCGTATCAAGAGGCAGTGGACTACGCGAGCGATCTCACGCGCTCGGACCCGCTAAACGAAAGTGCCGCGGAAATCGCGATTCGCGCGCTTCTGTTGGCGGGAGATCGCATCGCGGCGATCCTGGAATACCGCCGTTACGCCTCCGTACTCCGGCGCGAGGTCGACTCGCGTCCGCCGCAGTCGCTCCGCGAGCTCGTCGATGGACCAGCGCCCTAGCAGATACGCCAGTCGGAGCACGTATAGGTCGCAGGAACCAGCGCCGCCGGCGCGGGGACGTCGCACACGCGGTGCGCGACACCGATATCCTCGTACGCCTCCGACATCGGGATCGCAGCCAGCCGGTCGTACAGCCGGCGAAACGCCGCAGCCGCGTCACCCTTCGCGATCGCGGCGTCCAGCTCATGATCGCACCACCGAGAGAAATTCCCGCCGGCCGGAGCGCGCATCGCGCACGACCAGTCGGCACGGAGATCGGCAGCGTCGACGTACGCGTAGGAGTTGAGCGCCAGATCGAAGTCGCCCGTGCGCAGCGGCGATGTCGGTCCGTACAGACCGTCATACGGCGTCCGGATCATCCGCACCGCGACGCCGGCGTCATTCACGAGGCGCTGGCGAACCAACCCCATCACGATGTCGACCGATGTTCCCGGCAGGGTGATGAGGCGCACCTCGTGGCCGCTCAACCGGCGGCTCAGCTCGCCGATCGCCGCGGGATGCGGTGCCAACCGCCGCGCGAGCGCCGGATCGTTTCCTCGGTCCAGGCGAAAGGATGCGAGCAATGACGCTCGATGCCGATCGTAGCCGCGTTGAATCAAGAAGACGTCGAGCGACCCGGCGAGCGCGACGCGCGTCGCGAAGTCACCGAACGGACCTTCAGCGTTGAGCAACATGAGCGTGATCCCATTACTGCGACGGATCCTGCGAAACGACGCCGATACCGGAAAGCGACCGGGGATCGGAAGTGCGACATCCGTTTCACCCGTCAACAGCGTCACGAACTCGGTTTCCCGCGAAAACAAATAGCGCAAATCGATCGCATCCAGACGCGCGCGTCCACGCACCGTATCGCCGGCCTGCTCCAGACGCCAACGATTTGACTCGATTCGTTCGCGCACGGCGAACGGGCCCGTGCCGACCGGCAAGCTCCCGGGTGACGAACGCAGCAAGGGCAGCGACGGTCGGGCACGGGCACCAAAAAACGTGCGTACAAAGGTCGCATTCGGTTGCTCGAGCACGACCTCGAACGATCGTTCGCCGGTCGGCACGACCGCGCGAACACCACGGTACGGCTCGTACGTCCCCCAAAAACTTCGGCGAACCGCCGCGAACGCGTTGACTACATCGGTGGCCCGGAGCGGCTCGCCGTCGTGCCAGCGTACCTCGCGTAAGTCATATCGGTAGCGACGCCCACGATCGCCGATGGCGGGAAGCCGCGCTGCGAGGAGCGGCGTCGGCGCCCCGTTCCACCCCACCAGGCCATCGGCATAGAGCCAGGCGATCTCGTCGATCCCGCGTTCGGCATCGCGGTAGGGGTCGACGTCGTGACCCGCCGGCAGCGCACTCAGGCGGAGTACCGAACGCCGCGCTCGGACGGCGGCGACGCTCGCCGCGGTCGACACGAGGAACTCGGACCGCCGCACACGCACATCTTCGGGACCGTCCATGGCGACCCTCGACCCGGGCGAGTACGGCCTCCTCGATCGCGACTCAGTACTGCATGAGATCGACACGTACATCCGCGAAGCGAGTGCTCGGGGCGCTCGGGCGATCGTGCGCCTCGCGGGTGCGCCCGGTATTGGGAAGACCGCCGTGCTGCGTCGCGCTGCGGCGGACCATCGGGACCACGTTGCCTTCGTCACGGCGAAACCCGCGTCGCAAAGCGATGCCGGCTCGATGCATCAGCGGCTTGTCGCAGCGCGCGCGGAGAACGCCACGCTCATCGTGATCGACGACGTGCAATGGCTGGACGAACGGTCAAGGAGCGCGCTGCTGCGCTCGTTCACCGCTGCGACACCAATAGCGCTGCTCCTGGGCGATCGCCGACCGTACGCGCCGGACTGGCCGGCGCACGAGACGATCAACTTGCCGCCGCTGCGACGGAGCGCCGCGCTTCAACTCGTGCGGCGCGTCTATCCCGCGGCAACCCCGAATGTGGCTGCGGAATTGGCCGACTCCGCCGACGGCGTGCCGCTGATCGTCGTGCTGCTGGCGCACGACGCCGCTACGCCGTACGTCACGGACGCTCGCGATGCGAACCTTTCGATTGCCGCCGTCATGGCGGCACGCTTCGGCCGGTTGCCGCCGGCGGCGCAGCGTGCCGCGCGACTCGTCGCGCTCGTCGAGGCGCCGATGCCGTTGCGCGTGCTGGCGCGCGCACTCGATGCGAGTCTCGACGAGGCCGCTGAGACGCTGTCCGAGTTGCGCGACGTCATAGTGGTGGAAGACGATGGGGTGGCGTACCGTCACGACTCCTTCGCCGCGGCCGTTGCGAAGACCGTGCCGAACACAGTCGACGCGTATGCCCGCCTCCTCGCGGCGTACGATGTCGAATCGGGTTCGCTTGCCGCGATCGTACGGTCCGCGCTGGGCTGCGGACGCAACGAACGCGCGGCGGCTGCCGCGCTCGAATTGGCGCGAACGCTCGCCCGGGCCGGTTCCCTCGGCGCGGCACTGCAGTACGCGAAGATCGCGCTCGACAACGCGCCGCGGCCGCTTTCGACCGAGTACGTGATCGAATATGCGCTGGTCCTGCAAATGCTGTCGCGCGACGACGAGGCGGCGGCGTTACTGCGCAGCGCGATTCGGGCCGCTCTCGCGGCGAGCGACCTCGCCTCGGCGAGCGACTTGGTCGCCGCCTTCTTTTCGCCCGCGATCACCCTGGAGCGATTCACCGAACTCGAGGATCTCTGCCGGCGAATCGAAGAAATGCCGGCCTGTCCAGATTCGATCGCAGACGTGATGGCCGGCGTCCGCCGCTGGTCTTTGGTATATGCCGGGCGACTCGACGAGTTCTCCCGACTTGACTCAGGTCAGGAACGCCACAGATGGGCGGATGCACGCAGCGCGGCGTTTGCGTACGCGCTCCTCGGCGACTTCGAGCGCGCCACGCTGGAGCTCGACCGCTACGCGGCCGGGCTGGAGCATCGTCATGCGCGTCAGCAGACGCCGGACGACCTGCTCGAATCGATCGTGGGCTTCTACTTTCACGGGACCGGTGTGCTCGATCGGTTGCAAGGGTCGGCGGAGGGCGTGCGGCATCCGAGCGAACGAGCCTTCCGCGCGCTTGCGGCCGTGTGTGCGGGCCGGTGGAACGAAGCCGACGATCTGCTCGGCAAGGCCGACGAGGACGCCGATGAACCTCACCAAGTGCTCGAGGTTCGACTTCTCCTCGCAGCGCTTCGCCGTACTCTTGCTGATGATTCAGGCGCGCTGCGGACGCTTCGCTCGATGATTCGACAGCGACGCGTGCGTCGCGCAGTATCTCCTGCGCGTTGGCTGCTTCTCGCGAAGGGCGACGGGACGCCGGCGGACATCGAGGGGTTCGTTCGTGAAACGCTGGACGTCGTGCCGATGCCGGACGACCTCTCGGCATCGCCGTTCGCGGTCGCGAAGCTCAGCGAGCGCTTCGGCGCCGAGCGTTGCCGCGCGGCTATCGACGGGTACCCGGTATTCCTGACGCCGTGGCATCGTGCCCATCACGCGCTCGCTTTCGGGCTCATCGAGCGCTCGCACGAGCGCCTCCGCACAGCGCGCACGAGCTTCGACGAGCTGAACTGCCCGGCGCTCGCGATGATCGCCGGGCTCGAGCTTCCGGTGCCGCGAGCGCGGGATCTCGCGCTGGCCCGGCGGTTGAACGTTCGAACGGACGCTCCCCCGGCAACGGCACCGCTTACCAAGCGAGAACGTATGATCGCGGAGCACGCCGCGGCGGGTGCTTCGAACCAAGAGATCGCGGCGACGTTGTCGCTCTCCGTACGCACGGTTGAGACACACCTCACCAAGATCTATGCCAAGCTCCGGGTGCCATCCCGCGGCGCGATGTCCGCGCTGCTCCACCGCGAAGTCATCTAATGTTGCCGCTTAGATGAAGACGTCGCCGCCGTTCGCCAGTTCGCGGCGAAGGTAGAGCGGCAGCGCGAAGAGCCGCCGGTGAGTCTCCGCGTCGTAGAAAAAATTCTGGCCGCGGAGCCCGCCCGCATATGCATCAATTCGTGCCGGATCGGTCGCCGCCACGTCGACTTCGTCGCTGCAGGCGATGAATGCCCAGTCGTTGTCGAACGCCGGGACGTGGGTGTAGAAGCTACGCACGTGCCTGAAGCGCGCGCGCAGCGAGCGCGCCATCTTCGCGTGCAGCGTCATGTTGTGGAAGCCGGCGGTCGAGGCTTGCAGCACGTACACGCCGCCGGGTACGAGGCGCGACTTGATGTCGCGGAACACGTCGCCGTTGAACAGCGGGAACGACGGTGAGTCCGGGAGCGGCTCCGTCAAATCGCTGATCACAACGCCGTACCGGTCCCGGTCTTCCTTGATGAACTTCAGCGCGTCGCCGATGATCACGCGCGCACGGGGATCGTCGAACGCACCGTCCGACCACTCCGGGAGATACTTCTTCGCAAGGTCCACGACTTGCCCGTCGATGTCCACCATCGTGCAGCGCCGTACCGACGGATCGCGCAGCACCTCGCGCAGCGTCGCACCCTCGCCGCCGCCCAGGATCAGCACCTCGCTGCGATCGGCTACCGACGCCATCGCCGGGTGCACGAGCGTCTCGTGATAGATCTTCTCGTCGGCCTGCGACGACTGCGTATCGCCGTCGAGCACCAGCATCTTGCCGAACACGGCCGTGCGCAGGATCGCCACGGACTGGAACGGCGTGCGCCCCGCGTAGTAGGTCTCCTCGATCGCGTGTGCGTGCAGCTCCGTCGGCGCGAACTGCTCGGTGTACCACTGATAATGCTCTGTCTTCGGCATCGCGTCCCTTCGATTGGGCGCGCGAGCGCCGTGCCCTTCACCGCGCGAAGGCGCGGACTCGCTAGGTTACCCTCCTTGTCCGAATTACGGGTTTTCCACGATCCCGCACCCGGGTCGGCAGCGGTACGATCCAGCCATGATCGAGCCCCGCCATCGTCTTGCCGAAGCCTTGCGCGATGCGATCGCGTGCGCCGAAGATGCACACGACGATCATTCGTTGCAGCATCTTCAGGCCGCAAGCCGCCTGCTGCGTGAAACGTCGCTCCAAGCGCCCGTTCACGTGGATATTATCTCCGGCCGTGTCTTTATAGGCGGTTGGCCGATCCCGCTCTCGCGCACCGAGCTGGCAACCGTGATTTTGCTCGCGCTCAATGAGTATGGCCTGTCGCGTGAAGAGTTCGGAGACGCGCTGTACCCAGATGCCGACCCCGTCGATGGCCTAAACGCCGTCAAGGTCACGATCTATAGAGTTCGGCGGCGCATCGGCGTACCCGACACGGTCCGGTTTCGCTCCGGTCGGTATGCGCTCGGAGAATTCGTCGATGTGGAGTTACGGCGGATCGAATGCAGGCTGCGAAAGTGGCGCACGACCGCGACTTTCGATTGCACGGACCGGGATGCACTCGAGCGGCTACGGCTCCGGCTCATCCCAGTGCGGCCCGCGTTCATGCAGAACTGGACCTGGTTTCAGTCGACCGAACGGCGATTACGGGAACTGTATCGAGAGGTGACCACTCTGATCGCACGCGACGCGCTTCGGACTGACCGGCTGGAGCGCGCCATCGAGCTCGCCAGCGACCTCGCGGAGACCGACCCACTCGACGAAGCGGCTGCAGAGATCGGAATTCGAGGAATTCTTCGACTGGGAGACCGGACGTCTGCGCTGGTCGCTTATCACCGGTACGCCGTGAACATTCGTCGCGAGCTCAGCCTTTCACCGCGCGGCACGATCTCAGCGCTGCTGAACTAGGCCCAATGCCAATCGACACTCCGATCTCGGCGAGTTGTGGTTTTCCCCGCGGCGATCCGTCCCAGCGCCGCAGCACCCAGCGTTCAGGCTCGGGCCGTCCGGCAAGCGCGAACGGTCCTGTCCCGATTGGCGAACTATCGGGCGCGTGACGTATGAGAGGAAGCGCGGGCACTCCAGATGGGCCGAAAAAACTGCGCACGAATCCTGGACGCTTCGCTTGCAATGAACGTCGAAGCGGCGGTCGTCGAGGCGGACGACCTCAACGATCGAGCGATATGGTTCGTGGGTCCCCCAGATCCCGCCCCGGATCTCATGGAATGCGGCCTCGACGTCGCGCGCCGTCAGCGCGGTACCGTCATGCCAAGCCGTCGCGCAGGGTGTACCGATACGTCCGTCCGGCATCGCGCAGTTCCGGCGGCGACGCGCCCAGCAGCGGACGTTCGTCCTGGCCGACCAACCCGTCCGCGTACAGCCAGGCGAGTTCATCCACACCGCGCTCCGGATCCCGGTAGGATCGATGTCGTGTCCCAGCGGTGCGGCGACGATCGACAGCCGCGACGGCGACGACTGGATGAACGAGGCGGCCACAGCGCTGGCCAAGAACTCAGAGCGCCTCACACCGGAGACTTTGACCGCGTCGTGAATGCCTCCGCTCGTATCTTGCTCGATCGAGAACGCACGCTGCGACAACTCGACGCGCTCGTCGCCGAGGCGCGGGCCCGTGAGCAGCCCACGATCGTCCGCATCGTCGGCCCCCCCGGGATCGGGAAGTCAGCCGTCCTTCGGCACATCGCGCAACGCGAGGAGCTTCGGGGCGCGGCGGTGATCTACGCCGCAGCGTCGGCGGACGAGGAACTGCAACCCGGAGCGCTCGCACGGCGGATTGTGTCGACGCCCGAAGCGCAATCCGAAGCGCAACTCGCAACCGCGCTCGACGACGTTCTGTCCGCCCGGGCGCTGCTCTGTATTGACGACATGCAATGGGCCGACGAGCTCAGCACGCAGCTTCTCCGCAGGGCGTTGCACCGGGCGCCTGCGGGAAGCACGGTCCTGCTCGGCGACCGGCGCGACGAGGATTCGGTAGACGCACCTGAGGGAGCACTTCGGCTGCCGCCGCTGAGGCGTGCCGCCGCGGCGAACTTGGTGCGCGGCATCTATCCGCAAGCCGCCGAGGCTGTCGTGGCGGAGATCGTCGCTGCGGCGGCTGGAAACCCGTTTACGATCGAAACTCTCGCGCGCGCCGCAGCCTGGGGCGGTGCGCAGGCGCCCGAGCACGTCGAACCCTCGCTCGAAGCAGCGCTCGCGGTGCGGATGCGGCGCACCAGCGCGCAATGTCGAACCATCCTTCGGTATGCAGCGATCGCGTACAGCCCGACGGTGACGCTCATCGCCCGTGCGAGCCAAACACAAATCGAAACCGTTGCGGCGGAGCTCGCGGGTTGCCGCGACATCGTCGAGATCGACCGTGAACGAATCACGTTTCGCCATGCGCTGCTGGCGGAGGCGGTCGCGCGCTCTATCGACGAACCAGCCGCACATCATCGCACCCTGTTGCGCGCGTGCGACGCAAATGATGAGCGCCCCGGCGCGCTCGCCGCCGCGTTGCACGCCGCGCTGGGATGCAATGATCGCGACTCGGCGGCTGGGTTATCGCTACGCCTTGCGCGCCGGCTCGCCGCCGAGGGAGCACTGCGGAGCGCCGCGGCACATGTGCAATTGGCACTCGACTTCGCCCCGCATCCACCGCCCCCGGAATACGCCGTTGAGTATGCCGGCATCGCGCAAGCGCGAGCGCGCGATCACGAAGCGGCCTCGTTTCTTCGCAGCGAGCTCGGACGCGCGATCGATAGTGGAGACGCGGTCGCCGCGGCCGCGCTCATCGGCTCATTCGCGGCCTCGGCGATAGCGCTGGAACGTCCCGACGAACTGGAGGCGTTCGCTGCGCGAATCGCCGCGATACCGCACGTCGGCGAAGTCGCGTTGGTAAAGGTTCGCTCCGCCCGCTACGTTCTCGCGGCCTTCGCTGGGCCGCCCGAACCCGTGCTCGCGCTCGATCCACGAACCGCGTCATGGCCGGATCATCGGCCGCTCGCATTCGCTGCGGCTCTCGCGGGGGACCCCGAGCGCTCGCGCGCCGCGCTTCAATGGTATAGCACCGGCCTTGCACCACGTCATGCGCGCGTCACCGGAGCCGACTACGCCCTCGAGGCTGCGATCGGACTCTTCGAGCGCGGCGCTGGTGCGCTCGGGGCGCTGGATACCGACAACGTCATACCGTTCGACGCGCGCAACGGATACGCGACGATCGCCGCACTGCGGCTCGTTCGATGCACCGCGACGGGGAACTGGGCTGAAGGCGACGGCCTCGTCGCGGCAATCGCCGGCGAGGGCGAATCGGACGAACCGTATCCGGCGCTTGACGCACGACTCATGTATCACGCCGTCGCCGGTAAGCCGCTCGCCGTGCACGAACGCACGGTGCGGACCGTTCAGACGCTCATCGCGCAGGGCCGCAAGCGCCATGCGATCGCTGCGGCAACGTGGTTGTGGCTCATCATGCAGCGAGCGGGCGATCCGGTCCCCGCCGGTTTACGATATTTCGTCCTCTCGGAGCTGCAGACGACGCCGATGCCGTATTTGTTCGGCGGGATTCCGCTCGCCGTGGCACGACTCGCTCCGCACGCCGGGCGCGAAGCGTCGCTGCTTGCGGTTCAAGCGTGGTGTCCCTACGATTCACGCTGGCACGCAGCGCATCGCCAGCTCGCACTTGCCACGATAACAGGCGACCACGCGGGATTGCGCGCCGCGCGCGACGCGTTCGATGCGCTCGGAGCGCCCGTTTTTGCCGCGATCGCCGGTGCATCCCTGCCGATCCCGCGTGCGTCGGATGCTGCGCTCGCCACGCGACTCGGACTCGGCGAGTCGCAAGAAGCCGTCGGGATCACAGCGTTGTCAGCGCGCGAAAGTGACGTTGCGGAACTGGCAGCCCAGGGCCGCGGCAATCGAGAGATCGCCGCAGCGTTGGGGATCAGCGAACGCACTGTCGAGGTGCACGTCACCAGCATTCTTCGGAAGCTTCGGGTGCGCTCGCGCGCGGGGATCGCGGGGCGACTTACCTAGGGTGAAAAGGGGTCGACGAGCTCTTGACCGCGGAACGACGCCGTGCTTCCATCGTTCGGACCGAAGTGAAACGAGAAAAAAGTCACTTTCGACTTGTCGCGGAACTCGGCAGCGCGTTCATCTTTGAAGGAGTCCGGATCGATGTCGTGCGCAGTGAGCGCCAGAACGGCGCGCCGCAGGATGAGCACCGTCGCGAGATGGATGTTCGCAATGTCGTTGAGCGCTGGTATCT